>Ga0209317_1000006_pt1 | contig 325341 bp, 257 predicted proteins | sample RifGroB2_FD_183994 | JGI IMG/M metagenome (GOLD analysis project Ga0209317, IMG submission 183994) | Soil microbial communities from Rifle, Colorado, USA - Groundwater B2 (SPAdes) (version 2) | ecosystem: Environmental > Terrestrial > Soil > Unclassified | place: Rifle, Colorado | collected...
AGCTTATTGCTAACAGGTTGCTCCCCAGCAGAGCCTGTTTCCTCTTAGGCTTTACGTTTATAAAGGTACATTGAAATAAATAAAAATGTAAAAAACTCTGGAAAAATTTGGATTACAACATAGAGGGTTTCACTTTTGGAGTGAAACCCTGACTATCACAAGTATATTTTGTAGATTAAAACAATCTCCGGAACCCAATCACATCTTTTACTTCATTCAATGTTTTTTGTGCCGATTCGCGCGCACGTTCGGCTCCCATTCGGGCAACTTTGCCGAGGTAAGCTTCGTCTTTCAGTATTTCCAGAATGCGTTCGCGGATGGGTGCAGTGAAGGCCACAATGTCTTCGGCCAGCTGTTTTTTCAGGTCGCCGTAACGGATGCTGCAATCGTTGTAAGCCGCGTCGAAATGGCTCACCACATCGGGTGTTGAAACAATTTTGAGCAAAGTAAACAGGTTTTCAACGGCTTCAGCTTTTTTGCTGTTGGGCTCCGTTGGGCCGGCATCGGTAACCGCGCGCATCACTTTTTTGCGGATGTCTTTCGGGTCTTCAACCAGAAAAATACCGTTTCCTTCCGATTTGCCCATTTTGCCACTGCCATCGAGTCCCGGAACTTTAATCATATCGCCGCCATCGAAGGTAAATGGCTGCGGTAATGGGAATAATTCGCAATTGTACATGCGGTTGAAACGTCCGGCAAACTTGCGGGCCATTTCGAGGTTTTGCTCCTGATCTTTTCCAACCGGAACAAATTGTGCTTTATGGATGATGATGTCAGCAGCCATTAAAACCGGGTAAGTCAGCAGGCCAGCATTCACGTTTTCGGGTTGTTGGCGTGCTTTTTCCTTGAACGAAGTGGTGCGTTCCAATTCGCCCAGATAGGCATTCATGTTCAGGAAAGCGTACAACTCAGATACTTCAGGTACATCGCTCTGGATAAAAATGGTTGCTTTTTCAGGATCGATGCCACAAGCCAAATATTCGGCAAGTACTTGTTTTACCCCGTTCTGAAGGTTTTCAGGGGTTGGGTGCGTGGTAAGCGAATGAATATCGGCAATGAAAAAATAGCAGTTGTAATCTTCCTGCATTTTCAAAAAACTACGCACCGCGCCGAAATAATTTCCGAGGTGCAAATTTCCGGTTGGCCGGATTCCACTAACAACAAGCTGTTTGGTCATGATTTTCAATTCAGTTCAACGGGCAGCAAAAATACACTAACAATTTTCAAATACCAAAAGATAATTGGATTATGCTCATGCTCGTCAGCTAAAGCAGACGGCAAAGAATATTGCTTTTGGCAGAAGTTGTGCACTAATTCAAGGCTTTATCCTTTGCCGTTGGCTTCAGCCAACGGACAGAATTAATAAAGATTTTGGGCTTTAGCCCTGAATGGAGATTTTTTACAAATTCAGCAACCCATTTTCCCGCAATTCCTTTATCGCAGGGCTGTTCCAGAAGAGTACAAAATCATCGCCGGTGTGCTGTTCGAAGCTTTTTTCGAGTTGGCCAAAAGAGATTTGTATTGGATTGTAAACCGAAAGTGCCGGAATTTGCCCAAATAACCATTCGCCTTCAGCCTGTTTTAGATGAATTACCAAATCGTGTTTTTTGTTGCTGAAGGTCAATTCTGCCATCTCGAAAGTGTGGTTTTTCTTCTTTCTGGTATAAGTTCGGATAGAAGGAACTCCGCCCAGCCAAACAATTTTGGCATTCGGACTGGCCGGTTCGTAAGCCTGTTCGTCGATGGCTTCCTGAATATATTTTGGAGCAACAGTCGTCTTCGGAACTTTAAACTCGAACCAATCCTGAAGCGGAAAATCGAAGCAAATGCCGTGCATGTAATTGAAAAGTGACTTTTTTAATCCTTCGCTGAACCGCTCGTGATCGGTTCCGGTTGGGTCGGTATGAATCAAATCATTGTTGGCAAATGTTCCGGGTTTCTCGTTTTCAATTTTCACCTTAAACTGAGCAGGGTTCATTCCAACCGGACTGTGCGCTGTCATGGCAAACTGGTGCCAGAAGCCCGATTGAATAACTCCGGCTTCGAATAATTGCCTGACCACTTCCAGCGAATCGATGGTTTCCTGCGCGGTTTGGGTTGGAAAACCGTACATCAAATAGGCATGAACCATGATTCCGGCACGGGTAAAATTGTCAGTAACTTTGGCCACTTTCGAAACGCTCACACCTTTGTTGATCATCCCCAACAGGCGGTCAGAAGCAACTTCCAGCCCTCCGGAAACCGCGATGCAGCCCGATTCCTTCAGGAGCAAACACAGATCGTATGTAAAACTTTTTTCGAAGCGAATGTTCGTCCACCAAATCACGGTGAGTTTTCGACGAATGATTTCCAGGGCTAAGGCTCTCATCAAAGCTGGGGGTGCGGCTTCGTCCACAAAGTGGAACCCGATTTGTCCGGTTTGGCGAATCATTTCTTCAATACGATCGCACAAATGCTGGACGGTGTTGGGTTCGTAGCGGCGGATGTAATCGAGTGAAGTATCGCAAAAGGTACAGCGACCCCAGTAGCAACCGTGCGCCAGCGTGAGTTTATTCCAGCGGCCGTCACTCCAAAGGCGGTGCATCGGGTTCACAATTTCAATCACCGAAAGGTAGCTGTCCAGTTGGAAATCGGAATAATCAGGAGTACCAACTTCGAACTGTGAAAAGTCGTTTTGCCGGGAGCCGTTTAGGTAAACCACTTCGCCGCTTTCGAGTGCAAAAGTGCGTTTCAGATCAGCTTTTGAGCGGTTTCCGTCAAGGTATTCAATCAGATTCAGCATTGGGGCTTCGCCGTCGTCAAGCAAAATAAAATCGAAGTATTCGAAAACCCGTGGATCACTCAGTGAGCGTAATTCAGTATTCGGGAAACCGCCGCCCATGGCAATTTTCAGTTCAGGATGATGTTTTTTGAGGTATTGAGCGCATTTAAATGCACTGTATAAATTTCCGGGGAAAGGAACAGAAAAAGCCACCAATGTTGGTTTTGAAAGTTCGATTTTCTCCTGAAGCAGTTTCAGCAAAATGTGGTCGATAAAGCTTTCTGGCTTTTGAAGTTCGGCATGCAGCTCGTCGAAAGAGGCAGCAGATCGCCCTAACCGTTCAGCATAGCGGCTAAATCCAAAATGCGGGTCGATGGCTTCCACGATCAAATCCGACAAATCTTCGAGGTAAAGAGTGGCCAGATGTTTGGCTTTGTCGCGGTTTCCCATGGTTCCGAAAGCCCATTCCAAATCCTCGGTTTGTGCATAGCGTGAGGCTTCGGGCAAATAATTTCCTTCACAAATCACATGAGCCAGAGTCACATTCTTTTCCTGCAAAAAAGCAATTACAGGGTCAATGGTTTGAATGTAGCTTTCGCGAAGTTTGAAAATCCGTTGACTATTAGCGGAGAGTGGCCGGTTGAGGGTTGCGAGTTGCGAGAAAAGGGAAGTGAGTCCTTCCGAAGAAAACAAAGCCAAGATGGTTTCGATACCCAGATCGCACTGAAACGAAGCAATATTCTGCGTATTCAGAAACCCTTTCAGATAGGCCGTTGCCGGATATGGCGTATTCAGCTGGGTAAACGGTGGTGTTATGAGAAGTATTTTTTGGCTCACAATCAGAATTTTTGAAAAGTAAAAGTACGATAAAAGATTTTTAGATTTCAGACCTTAGATAAAAGACAAAACGCCGACACTGTATGAGGAGATTCCATCAGTTTTCTATTTATTTTCTCTACTTTTACGGCGACTTGGTTGACAAGCTTCCGGTTTTGGAAGTAAGTCTGAAAAGGGAATCCGGTGTGATACCGGAGCTGTGCCCGCAGCTGTAAGCCTTGAATAAATGCTTTTTGTAATCCCCGCCACTGTTCCGATTCATCGCGACGGGAAGGCCGCAAAAAGTGAGGTGAGCCAGAAGACCTGCCAATTCAAACTGATTTTAGTCGAATCTTCGGGAAAAAAGATCGTTGAAAGGTGACAGCAGTTTCCATTTCATTTCTTCCGGAATAAAATGTTTAAAATGAAAAAATCACAGTTTATACTGATTCTGTTATTTGCCTGCCAGTTTGCAGTTCAGGCTCAGGAGGCCAAACGTATTGTTTCGCTCGTTCCATGGGTGACCAAAAGTTTATACCTGATGGGCGAACAAAACCGGTTGGTGGGTTGCACCAGCTTTTGCCCGGTTGAGGCTTCAGACAAAATTCCGGTGGTGGCCAATGCCATGAGTGTGAACATCGAAAAAACGCTGACACTGAAACCTGATGTGGTAATTGCCTCGTCGCTAAACAAGCCGGAAACCATCGAAAATTTAAAGAAACTGGGCATTAAAGTGTTACTGCAGCCTTATCCGAAATCGTTCGAAGAGATTTGCGCTTATTTTATTCAGATTGGTGAATTGGTTGGGCAAGGTGCCAAAGCGAAACAAATTGTAGATCAGCAAAAGGCCAGACTAGCTAAGTTGAAATCCGGTATTCCCGCCGGAAAAAATCCAAATGTATTCATCCAGATTGGCGCCAAACCGCTGTTTTGCGCTGTTCCTGATACTTTTATGGACGATTTTATCCGGTTTTCAGGAGGGAAAAACTGTGCTGCCGAATTAAAAATGGGTAGCGTTACCCGCGAATATGTGCTGAAGCAAAATCCGGATGTGATTTTTATCGTAACCATGGGAATTATAGCGCAGGAAGAGAAAGATACCTGGCTGGGTTACCAGTCGCTTTCGGCCAGCAAAAGCAAAAAGATTTTTATTCTCGATGCCGATAAAACCTGTAGCCCGACACCGATTTTGTTTGTGGATGCATTGGAGGAAATGATCCGTTTAATGTACTAAAGAAGTGCCTAAGGTTTAGAACAATTGACAATTTGACGATTGACAATTTACCGGAACCAACAAAATAATGGTAAATTGTAAATGATGAAATAGTAAATTTTAGTGATGCAGAAAAAATACCTTCAATGGTCATTCTATCTGGCCGGGCTGCTGGTCCTGCTGATTGCTTCCGTGGTTTTGTCTCTGTCGGTAGGCGAAATGAACCTCGGATTTATGGACATTTTCAGCATTCTCCGGAAAGGACACGATAGCATGGAATACACCATTCTGAGTCAAATCCGTTTTCCACGGGTGTTGCTCGGGATTGCCGTTGGAGGAGCGCTCAGCCTTTCTGGAATATTGCTTCAGGGTGTTTACCGTAATCCGCTGGTGGAGCCATACACACTGGGTATTTCCGGAGGAGCTTCGTTGGGGGTGGCGTTTGCCATTGTGTTCGGACTGCATCAGCTCATCGGGTCGTTTGTGCTGCCGGTAGCCGGTTTTGCCGGTTCGTTCCTGATTATTTTCCTGGTTTACACCATCAGCACCCGCAATGGCCGCGTGAACATTCAAACCATGCTGCTTACCGGGGTGATGATCAGTTTCATTGCCTCGTCGTCGATGATGCTTTTGATGGCAACTACCAGCTCCGAAAACCTGCATGGCATCATTTTCTGGATCATGGGTTCGCTGGACGAACCTGACCTGTCGCTAATTTATCTGACTTTGATCCTTTCTTTCTTTTCACTGATTATTTCGTACTTGTTTGTACAGCCTCTCAACGCGCTTCGATTGGGCGAAGAAAAGGCCAAACACCTCGGAATTAATACTGATACAGCGATTAAACTGCTGTTTCTGCTGGCCTCACTGCTTGCCGGTGTTTCGGTGGCTGTGGCTGGCGTAATCGGTTTTGTCGGGCTGATCATTCCGCACCTGATGCGCATTCTGGTTGGTTCCGACTACCGCATTCTGCTGATTAGTTCTTTTTTATCTGGTTCAATTTTTTTGGTTTTATCAGATGTAATTGCCCGTACCATTATTTCGCCCAACGAACTACCCATTGGCGTGATTACCGGAATTGTTGGCGGAATTGTTTTCTTGCTGATGATGAGTCGGTCCTCCATCCGATCACTAAAAACTGAAGGATGATGAACGCCAGCATTCTAAACATACAAAACCTGTGTTGCGGATACCCGAAGTTTCAGTTATCCGGCATCAACTTCGATATTCGGAAAGGATCGTTTGCCGGAATCATTGGTCCCAACGGATCTGGAAAAACTACGCTTTTCCGAGCCATAACCGGAACGCTAAGCCTGAAATCAGGAAAAATTTTGCTTTCAGACAAAAATCTGAAGGCATTTACGCTGCGCGAACGGGCGCAAAACATTGCCATTGTCAGCCAGTTTATCGAAGCGGGCGACATGAGCGTTGAAGATTACGTTTTGATGGGCCGGATTCCGTATCACAGCCGTTTCAATTTTTTTGAAACCGACGAGGATTTTGAGATTGCCCGCAAATACATGGAAATGACCGATACCTGGCGATTTAAAGATCAACTGATGTCGGAACTGAGCGGTGGAGAGCAGCAATTGGCCGGAATTGCCCGCGCCCTTACCCAGCAGCCGCAACTGCTTTTGCTCGACGAACCAACTTCGCACCTCGACATCACCCATCAGGTTCATATCCTGAATGTGTTGCAGCAACTAAACCAGGAAATGGGTTTATCTGTACTGATGGTTATTCACGATTTAAATCTGGCATCGGAATACTGTGACCGGCTGATTTTGGTTAATCAGGGCAAAATACATACCCAGGGAACTCCGGAAGAAGTGCTCACTTTCCAGAATATTGAAGACGTTTATCAAACTGTTGTGGTCACTCAGAATAATCCGCTGTCAGGTAAACCGGCTGTTTTTCTGGCTTCACGGAAGGTATTGAAAGAAATTCAGGAGCGGTTATCTAAACTATGATTCGCCTGATTTAATAATTGACTTTGATTTTAAAAATTGAATGATCAAAGTCTGGTAAAAAGTGTTGGTGTCCTGTTTGAAAAGCTGTAACTTCACACAAAATTCAAAAAAAATCAACCATGAATCCATTAATCGATCAATTTGTATCATCAAAAAGAATTGCCGTAGTTGGCATGTCCCGTTCAGGCAAAAAATTTGGGAACATGGCCAGTAAAGAGTTGCGGGCAAAAGGGTATGAAATTTATCCGGTACATCCTGAAGCGAAAGAAATTGATGGGTTGACCTGCTACCCGGATCTGAAAAGTTTAAGCGGAAAGATAGATGGTGTTTGGATCTCCATTCCTCCTAAAAATGTTCCTCCGGTGCTGGAAGATGCTGCACAAATCGGGCTTACAAACATTTGGCTGCAGCAGGGTGCCTGGTCAAAAGAAGTTCAGCTTACCATTGACCAACTTAATCTGCCGGTAGTTTCCAAAAAGTGTATCATGATGTACGCTCAACCAGTTAAGTCGGTTCACAAATTTCACCGGACAATCAAGGGAATTTTCGGTGGATTGTAGGTCATTACTTTTACAAAATCACATAATTAAATCTTGAAATCAAATACTTTTAAATTAATGACAATGAAAACAGATAAAAAATACGAAGAAGACGAAGACGATTATTCAGGAACAATGGGGCCAGAGCTTGATCCGGAAGATGAACAGGATGACTGGGATGAGGATGAAGATTCAGATGATGACGGTTTTGATGATGATGATGAATAAAAGTTGAAATGACTTCGGTACAAAATTCAAGAGTAAAACTATACAACGGTGTTGAAATGCCCTGGGTTGGACTTGGTGTTCACCGGGCTGGTTCCGGTTCCGAAGTTATTGCTGCGATACAGTGCGCGCTTCAGGCTGGTTACCGAAGTATTGATACGGCCACTTATTACCAGAACGAGCATAGTGTAGGCAATGCTATCCTCGAAAGTGGAATTCCACGCGAGAAAATATTCCTGACCACCAAAGTCTGGAACAGCGATCAGGGTTACCATACAACCATCAAAGTATTTGAGGAAAGCCTCGAAAAATTGCGAACCAATTATCTCGATTTATATTTGATCCATTGGCCGCAAGCCGGTACTACTTTCGAAACCTGGAAGGCCATGGAAGAACTTTATGAAAAAGGGTTGATCCGGGCGATCGGTGTTTGCAATTTCCTGATTCCTCACCTGAAACGGCTGATGGAAAATTCGCGGATAAAGCCAATGGTCAACCAGTTTGAGTTTCATCCGGAGTTGATACAGCCTGAATTGCTCCAATTTTGCCAAGACAATCAGATTCAACCTGAAGCCTGGAGACCGATTATGAAGGGCAGGGTCAACGAGCTGCCATTACTTCAGGAACTTTCAGAAAAATATCAAAAATCGCCTGTTCAAATCGTGTTGCGCTGGGATATCCAGAAGGGAGTGGTCACCATTCCCAAATCGGTAACTCCGGAACGTATTGTGCACAATGCAGACATTTTTGACTTCGAAATAAGCGCCGAAGATGTTGCCCGGATTGATGCTTTAAATCGAAATGCAAGGATGGGTGAGGACCCTAATCAAATCAAAATATAGTCTGAAACTATGATTTACCTGATTTTGTGAAGGACTATGATTGAATGTAATCTTCAATCATAGTCCTACGTTTTATGCAGTTAAAGTTTTCAGGCCCCTTATTTTCACCTTCCTGCTATTCTTCGAAGCGCACATTTACGTTTCCCCCGGATGCATGCATGTAAACAGGAATTCCGCCATTATTCATGGTCCCTTTTACACGGTTTTTCTCCGATTTCCCGGAAAAATTCTGAAGTTCAATGTTTACACGTTCGGATTGCAAATCCAGATCGAGACCAAGATTTTTGCCTTTGTGAATGACTGCATCAACTCCACCACCGCTGGATTCAAGGTTTAATTCCTTGCTTAAGTTCCTGATATCGACATGAACTGATCCGCCACTGGATTTGGCTTTTACAGAAGCACACTCTCCTAAAACATTAACTCCGCCGCCGCTGCTGCCAGCATCCACATTACCATGAATATTTTTGATACTTACACCTCCGCCTGAACTATGTGCATAAACACTTCCCTGTGCATCATCTAAAGTAACACCACCTCCGCTAGAGCTTAAGCGGATATCCCCGTTTTGTTTCGTCACATTCACACCACCGCCAGACGACTTTGCTTCAGTAGTGCCAGTTACATTTTCCAGGTGTACACCTCCACCGCTGCTCGAGAAATTGTGCGTTCCCTTCACTCCTGAAATTTTTACACCACCTCCGCTGGACGAAACTTTGCACGACATTTCCCTCGGGACAATAATGGTTAATGAAATACCAACGTTATTCCAGAAGTTCATGTGCGACTTGCGTTCAACAATTGCGGTAATAGCTGAACCACTTTTTGAAAAATTCAGATCGAATGCTTCCAAAACCTCCTTCACCTTGGGATCTGATGGAGATAATAAATTGCCGTTTTTTCGCACAAATGCCTGTATGACCACCTGGGGCTGATCGTGTGTTTGAACAGTAACTCCTCCACCCGAAGACGAAGCATTTAATGTGCCCGGCTCTTTCATTTCAAAGGTTTTTGTAATGGTAGGTTGGTCATCCTTTGAAAATCCATTCATTGAAAGTAGAGATATGAGCATTACAATCATCGTGTACATTTTCATAGTAGTCAGAATTTTCATAATGAGTTTTTTAATTGTTTAAATATGGTTATCGTTTTTTAAGACGACAATTCTTTTTTAATGTTACAATAAGTTTCGTTATTGTACTTTAGGATTTTATAGCGAAAAACTATTCATACCTCAACGCTTCCACGGGATTCCTTATTGCAGCCGTTGTCTGAATCAGGATTACCCGGATTAACTGATTTTCAGGATTAATGCTCTTTTTAAATCCTGTTCATCCTTCCATCCTTCAAATCCTGTTCTGACATTTATTCATACCTCAGCACTTCCATGGGGTTTTTTGATGCAGCTTTCCAACTCTGCCAGCTAACGGTAAGCAGGGCAATGCCTAGAGTCAGCAAACCGGCCAGGACAAAAATCCACCAGCTTAGTTCAGTTTTGTAGGCAAAATTTTCGAGCCAGCGATACATAGCATACCATGCCAACGGAATGGCAAGTACAAAAGCTACAGCCACCCATTTGATGAAAGTAAGGTTGACTAAATGAATGACCTGTGCAATGTTGGCTCCATTCACCTTTCTTAAACTGATTTCCTTTTTACGTTTTTCAAGGTAGTAGAGAATAAGGCCATAAAGTCCGATTGTGGCAATTCCGATGGAAAGCAGCGTGAGCCAGACATACAATTTACTGAAACGGCTGTCGGATTCGTATTGCCGGTTAAATTGTTCGTCGGCAAACACAAAATCGAAGTTGTCTTTCGGGTAATGGCGGGTCCAGGTGGTTTGCAGGCGGCTCAAAGTTTCCTGCAAATTTTGCGTGTTTACCCGGATAGAAAAATAACCGAATTCGCTCGGGAATTGATTGTTCCAGATGATCGGGTAAATAGCCTTGTGCAATCCTTCGTGATGGAAGTCGGCCACCACCCCCTCAATTTTTAAAGCTGCAGAGTTGTTCCCTTTTCTGAAAATCTCTTTGCCAAAAGCATCATCCGGATCTTCAAATCCAAGCAGTTTCATACTCGATTCATTCAGGATTATCCGGTTGAGGTTTTGACTCTGATTCTCGCTGAAATCGTTTCCTGCCAATAATTTAAGTCCGTAAGTTTTGATGAATCCGCTGCCTGCATGGTTCTCAAAAATCTGTTTGTCGGGCGATTTCCCTTTGGTTGGGTTGTTGAACTCCTTGAATCCGAAGGCTGGTTCCTGCCCGGGAACAAACTGGTTAAACGTTACTCCTTCAAAACCGGCCTGATTTTGAAGATCGCTGCGGAATCCTTCAAAGCGTTGCCGTTTGTTTCCGTCTGAATTTAGGGATGCCGGTCCGGTACAAACCACCACATTATTCAGCGCCACACCCAGATCTTTGTTTTTCATGAACGAAATCTGCTTGTAGACAATCATGGTGCTAATCAGGAAAATGATGGAAAGCGCCATCTGAATGACGACCAGGCCGCTCTTAAGCTTTCCGCCGTTGGCCTGTTTTTGATCAGGCAAAATCTTAATCCGTGCCAGCTCAATGCCATGGTACATGCCCGAAAACAGTATTCCTCCAAAAACAGTGAGCACCGAAATGAGAACGACATACCCAATAGGAATTTGCGCCTGATTGACCGGAATATTAAAGACCGAGGCTACCGTATTCAGCAAAATCAGGTAGAGCAGGAAAGAAACAATTAATGCTGCAATGTTCAGGATAGAACTTTCGGCCAGTGACTGGTGCCAGAGATGAAAATCGGATGCGCCGATTAATTTGCGGGTTCGAATCTGGATCGATCGCGATTGTGCGTGTGCCACCGAAAGGTTCACGTAATTGATCCAGGCGATGAAAAGGGTAATTATAGCAATTACAATCAGATTGATGAGCGAGGAATAGTTGGTAATGGCGCCCATTTCGCCTTCCATTCCCTGAATAAAGTGCAATGTTTTTAAAGGCTGTAGCGAAAACCTGGCGCTCCTTTGGTCTTCGGCCAGAAAACCCATGTACGACTGAATGAAACTGTTGATTTTGGACGTTGTCACTTCCGGAGAACTGCCGTCTTTGAGCTTGATATAGTTCCACCAGCCATTCCAGCGCCAGTTGCCTTCCTGACTTATAGCGCCCATTTCAACCCAGGTTTTTACCGAAACAAAATACTGAGCCTGCAAATGTGTATTGGGTGGCAAATCTTTGAAAATGCCGGTTATTTCAATGGGCATTCCCTGGTTTACACCCATTATTTTTCCGATCGGATTTACCTCTCCGTACAATGCTTTGGCGCAGGTGGCTGAAATTACTCCGGTTCGGGGCCGCGAATAATCTGCAATCCCCTCTATCATTTCAAGCGGAAACACCTTTTCAAAATCTTCGGACACCCAAAGTATATCCTGATTGGCAATGTTTCGATCCTGATAGCTTACCAGGCATTTCTCGAAGTAGGCCATTCCGTTGGCCTCAATTTCAGGGATTTCTCTTTTGATGGCAGAGAACAAAGCCTGCGGAGTTTTGGCACCGTGGTAAATGGTTTGTCCTTCCTTTTCAACTTCAAGGTTTACGCGGTAAACGTTCTCCGATTTGTTGAAAAACGAGTCATACGAAAACTCAAATATAATATAGTGGACAGCAAATAAAAACGAAGTTAATCCGGCAATTAAGCCCACGAGGTTAATGATGCTCATGTGCCTGTATTTTAACAAGCTTCTGAATGCAGAAAGGAAAATAATTCTCAGCATTTTAACTGGGTTTAGTTATTTGCATAAAGCTAGAAATACTATTCATACCTCAAAGCCTCCACCGGATTCCTCGTGGCCGCTTTCCAGCTTTGCCAGCTTACGGTTAGTATGGCAATTCCCAACGCCAACAATCCTGCCAAAGCAAAAATCCACCAGCTTAGGTTAGTTTTATAGGCAAAGTTTTCGAGCCATTTATTCATGGCGTACCAAGCTATCGGAGTGGCAATAACAAAGGCAACTGCTACCCATCTTAGAAAATCACGATTTAAAAGCAGAAGTACTTCCGATACTTTCGCACCGTTTATTTTACGAATACCAATCTCTTTTACCCGGTTCAGGCAAATCATAAATATTTGTCCGAGTATACCCATGCAGGTCAGGGCAATGGCAATGAGCGAAAAGAACGTAATCGAACTGGCCAACTTTTCTTCCCTTGCATACATAGACTGAAAAAAATCGTCGTAAAACATGAAACTCATGGGCTCGTAAGGCGAAATGGTCTTCCATATTTTTTTGAGCTGATCAATTTGTTGCCCAAAATTTCCGGGTGAAAGTCTTACTGAAAGTACATTTCCGTTATCTGCCCCGGTTAGGATTAAAGCCAGTGGTTCAACAGCCTGATGAAATGATTCGAATTTGAAATCTTTAATGATGCCAACCACATTGTATCCTCCTTCTTGGCCATTGTTGAATTTTTCCCCTTCGAAATTTTCCCATCCAAATTGTCTCAGGGCTTCTTCATTAATCAGGCAGGATTTATTTAAATCGCCACCCAGAAAATTTCTTCCTTCCTGTAGTTCGATTCTCATTGTTTCAATAAAATCATCTCCAACAGGGATGCAGTTGATGTCAAAACTTTTCTTGCCGGTATTGCTTCCATATTTGTGGTTGATCATTCCCGGGCAGCCTGAACTCATGGCAGTGCTTTGAACAAAAGGGAGTTTGCCAATTTCCTGCCTCAATACTTCTGTTTTCTGAAATTGGAATGGAATGTCGATCCTGACCAGCAACTCACGGTCGAAACCCAAATCAGAGTGTTTTACGTAGCTGAGCTGTTTGAAAATGATCATTACCACTGCAATCAGGGCTATCGAAACTGTAAGCTGAAAAGTAAGCATGGCTTGTTTTCCTATTTGTTTCCGGTTTTGCTTTCCCCTGAATCCTGACAGGAACTCGGTAATTTTGAATTTCGACAGGATATAAATCGGGGCAAAACTGTTGATTAAAATGACCAGAAAAACAGCAGCTAGAAAGAAGGGAGCTACCGAAAACCAATCGCTCAAATTGATCTGCAACATTTTTCCAAACAGGCTTTCGGTGTAAGGCAATGCCAACAGCGTTATAACAATTGACAGAACAAGGGAGATCAAAACTCCAAGGGTAACTTCGGTAAACGTATAATTTACCATGTCCTTCCAACTGGCTCCGTTGGTTTTGTTGATACCGATTTCTTTCAGTTTGGCGTATTGCATCGAGATGGAATAATTCATGTAATTGATACTCGAAAGAAGGAGAATGAGCGCTGCAATGGCCAAAAATATTTTCAGCAGGCCCGGATTCCCTTTGGCATGTCTGCTTTTTACAGTGAGTTCCGACAGGTAAATGTCATCGAGCTTTTGCAGAGCCAAATTTTGTGTATCCAATGCTTTCAGGGTTGCCGATTTATTTAGCTCATCAACAAAAGCGATTGGATTTGCTTCCTTTGTCAGCAAAATGAAAAGGTTTGTTGGATTGTAATGTTTCCCATTGCTTACAGTGTTTGACAAACGGAATTTTTCGTTTTCGCTATTCAGGATGATGTCGGCCTGAAAACTTGAATTGGCGGGCCATTCGTCGAAAATACCCGTGATTGTTCCTGAAAAGTAGTTATTCAGATTGACCTGTTGCCCGAGTGGATTTTGAGTTCCAAATAGTTTTTTGGCAACCGATTTTGAAATGACGATCGATTCTTTTCCATCAAATGGTTTGGCCGCAAGGCTTTCGACCATATCTACCGAAAAGATGGAAAAGAAATTATTCGTAGTACTCAGCAAGTGCTGGATTTCCGTATTCGTGTGGGTGACATCGTTTTTAACGGTTAGCTTTATCCCGGTACTATACTCCATTGGACAGGCATCTTCAACCTCAGCGTATTCCTGGGTAAGGACCGGAAACAAATCCCAGTTTAAATTGCAACGATTCATTTTTACATCATAAAGACGATAAATCTGTTCGTGATTTGCAAAATTTTTATTCACGCTGGTTTCGGTATGATAAAACAACCCGATCAGGATACAGGCAGCAAACCCGATGGCAAACCCGCCAATAATCAGGAAGGAATACACTTTGTTTTTTGCAAGGTTGCGAATGGCTAATTTTAAATTGAACTGTATCATATCTTTAGTTTTAAGTCGATAGAAATTATTCGTATCAACGTTTCTTAGTCTGGGCATCACTCCGAGTGAAACCCAGACTATTCGTAACGCAACGCTTCCACCGGGTTTCTAGTTGTTGCTCTCCACTATTTCATGAAAATCAACCATCTTCCTAAAATTTGTATCCAAAATGAAGTCCCGGCTCAAACACGAAATAATTTGGCCATTTATTTTCTATCTTGGTAAATGATTCCGGAATATTTGTATTAATTGGCCAATGTGTCGTTGCTACCGAAGGCTCTATAAAGAATCTGTTTTTGAAGAATTGGAATTGGTAACCCAACCGATAGGTCATAAATAGCTGATAGCCGTTTTGAATGTGTTTATTGTCTTCATCCATGTATTTTTGTAACATATTTCCTGCATCAATAGAAGTATATGCTCCTTTCCACCAAAAACGTTGATATACTAAACCAATACCAAATGACTTAACATGTCCGGGATAGTTTTCTCCGGGAGCCTGAAACGATTTTCCATAGGGTATCCCTAATGGCCAGGCATATCTCCATGTTTTAAATTCTACTGAAACAACATCTTTTGGAGTTATCTGATAACCAAAGTGCAGTTGAACTAATTCAGGAGGGTTGGTATCGTCAGGGATAAAATTTCCCAACAGTAATAACGTACTACCTATAAAGAATTTTCTGGAAGTGGAGTCTTGTTCTGTTTTTTGACTGAAAGCAAGAGTAGTACATATTATTGTCAGCAGTAATGTTAAAAGAGATTTTCTGATTGTTCTCCAGTTTTCTGATTTCTGATAATTGTTTGTTGTTTTCATGCTTTTGAGTGTTTAATATTAGCATGGTTTTGTTTTCTAAACCTGATTTTTCCCATTTGTCTTGATCGTAATTTTTGGATATCAGATTGATGCAAAAATTTGTTATTCATACCTGAGCGCCTCCACCGGATTTCGGGTTGCAGCTTTCCAGCTTTGCCAACTCACTGTCAGCAACGCAATTCCCAGTGCCAGTAGCCCGGCCAGTGCAAATATCCACCAGCTTAATTCTGTTTTGTACGCAAAACTTTCGAGCCATTTGTTCATGGCAACCCAGGCAATGGGTGTTGCAATTACAAAGGCGATGGCAACCCATTTCACAAAGTCACGGTTGAGCATGGCCATTACTTCCGAAACCTTTGCCCCGTTAACTTTCCGGATGCCAATCTCTTTGATACGGCGTTGGCAGGCAAACAACGACATGGCTAAAATACCAAGGCAGCAAATCACAATGGCACATCCGGCAAACAGTGAGAAAGTGCGGCGGAACTGGAGTTCCGACTGGTAAAGGTTTTCAATGGCCTGGTCAAAAAAGCTAATCTCAACCGGAAAAGAAGGTGAAAGATTATTGGTTTCAGCTTTTATTTCCTGAATAGTATTGTTTAACGATTTGAAATCTTTGGTATTCAGGCTGACCAAACAGTAAGAAACATAGGGTTCGTTTTGGATGACCAGTGAACCAATTGGTTGGGTAACCGGCTTATAATAAAAATCTTTTACTACACCAATGATTTCGGAAAGAGCAGCACCCTGCCCGAAGCCCATCATGAATTTGGCGCCAATCGGGTTGTCCATTTTATTTTCGCGGAGGAAGGTCTCATTCACCACCATTTTATGCTGGTCGGTAGTCATATCTTCAGAGGGAAAACATCCCTGTACAAGTTGCAATCCAATCATTGAGAAAAGGTTTGCATCAGCATTGAACGTGTCAAAATCGAGTTGTTTCTTCACCCCGTTCAACTCCTGGTTCGATGTCCAGTGTTCTGTAATCTTGCCCGGAAAATATTGAGTAAATGAGACTTTTCCAACTGTTGGATTATCCTGAATCAGCTTTTTGAGAACTTTTTTCTTTGCATCTAATTGCGGTGTCAGTTTTATTCCAATCATGTTTTCCTGATTAAATCCCAGTTTGCTGCTTCCAAAGTTGACTTGCTTTTGCACCAATACGGTAAAGGCAATCAGCACAATGGCAATCACAAATTGGGTGGAAACAAGGATTCCCCTGAAAATGGAATTGGTTGCTCCAGTCTCTACCATTTTCTTCAGGTTATCAACTGCTTTTGACGAAGAAATCCGCATGGCAGGAATGATGCTGAAAACCAGACTGAGTAGAAATACCCCGGCGATGGAAACAATCAGGAATGACGGTTTATAGAGTAAAAACGGATTGAAATGAATGCCGGTATAGCTACTAATAAAAGGGAAGGAAAGCTGAACGATCAAAATCGCAAGGAAAAGCGACATCAGGAACAAAATAAAAGCTTCGGTAAGAACACCCTGTAATATGGAGGTTTTATCAGCACCAACCACTTTAAGTACACCGGTTTGCTTTATTTTTTCGAGCCATTGCGACGATGATATGTTCACAAAATTGACCAATGCAATAATCAATACCAAAGCAGCAACCATCAGGAGAATCATTATCTTTTTTCGGTCACCACATTGCATATAGTTGTTTCCATAAAGTGAAAAATCTGCGAAGTAAATTTCCCTGAAAAGATTCAGCTTGTATTTCAGATAGTTTTGATTTCCCTGGTCTTCTTTAGGGAACAGGGCGGCAATCTTTTGAGCCGTTTCATCAGGCTTTGCGCCGTCTTTCAAAAGCACAAACAATTGAAAGTTCCACCAGCCCCACTCAACAAATTCGCCACCGTTGGGAAAAACAATTTTTCGGGTATCATTGGAGGTCATTGAGCTAAACGAGAAGCTGCTATTGGCCTTTGGCTCTTTAATTACTGCCGATACGGTTAGCGTTTGTTTGTTATTTATTTTAAGAGTTTTGCCTACAACCGGTCCCTCTCCAAACAGCTTTTGAGCTAGCTGCTCAGTGAGTACAATGGTCATTGGCTCTTTTAAGGCAGTGCCCAAATTTCCTTCAACGGCTTCGTAAGTAAAAAGTTTGAAGAAATCAGGATCGGACGTAATAAGGTCAGAAGCTATAGGATCGTTATTATCGACTTGAAAAACGGGGACTTCCCATGTTCCGGCTACTCTGACCGTTGATTCAACCTCAGGAATATTGAGGTCAATCTGGTCTTTGAGAACGGCCGGCATATTCATGCGCCCTTCAGTCAGATCAGAATAGGAATAAACACGGTCACCATTTTTGTGGTAATTGTCAGTAGTCAATTCGCTGTACGAATAAACCGACAGGATGATAACCAACGCCAGGCTAACGGCCAATCCCAATAGGTTAATCAGGTTGGTCGCTGGTTTCCGCACGAAATTCCGATAGGTTGATTTAAAAATGTTTTGCATGGCCTGAATTTGTTTTTGTTTTGTTTTTATTCATACCTCAGCGCCTCCACCGGGTTCCTGGTAGCTGCTTTCCAGCTTTGCCAGCTTACTGTTAGTAAGGCAATGCCCAATGCAAGCATGCCTGAAAGGCCAAATACCCACCAACTCAGCTCTGTTTTGTAAGCAAAGCTTTCGAGCCATTTGTTCGTTGCAAACCAAGAGATGGGAGTGGCAATTACAAATGCGATTGCTACCCACTTCACAAAGTCGCGGTTAAGCATGGTCATTACTTCGCTTACTTTGGCGCCGTTTACTTTGCGGACGCCAATTTCTTTGATCCGGCGTTGGCAGGCAAACAGCGACATGGCCATAATACCCAGACAAGAAATTACAATTGCACATCCGGCAAACAAAGAGAATGTACGCCTGAACTGTATTTCCGACTCGTAGAGCTGTTCAACAGCCTGATCTAAAAAACTTATTTCGACAGGAAAGGATGGAGAAAGCTTGTTCGCTTCGGTTTTAATGTCCTGTATAAACCGGTTTAGCGAGTTGAAATCATGCGCATTTATAGCCACAAGACAGTAATGGCTATCTTTCTCGTTTTGGATGATTAACGATTTGGTAGGTTCTGTAACCGGCTTGTAGTGAAAATCTTTCACAACGCCAATTATTTCAGAAAGAGGTGCATTTTCGTCAAAACCCATCACGAGTTTTGCCCCGATTGGGTTTTCTATTTTATGTTCGAGGACAAATGTTTCGTTTACAATCAACTTGTGCGCATCGGTAATTAAATCTTCGGAAAATAACCTGCCCTGAACAAGTTGCAAGTCAAGCATGGAACATAAGCTGGCATCACCGTTAAATGTATCAAAATGAAGTTGTATTTTTTTCCCGTCAAGTTGTTGTTCCAAAGACCATTGGTCGCCTATTTTCCCGGGAAAAAATCCTGTGAATGAAATTTTGCTAGTGTTCGGGTTATCCTGAATAGTCTTCCTTAGCACGTCTTTGCCGGCTCTTAGCTGCGGTGTGAGTTTTATACCGATGATGTTTTCTTTGCCGAATCTGAAGTTGCTGCTGCCAAAGTCAACCTGCTTCTGTACCAACACAGTAAAGGCAATTAAAACAATGGCAATGGTAAATTGGGCAGTAACCATTATTCCCCGTGCTAATGAGTTTGATGGAACAGAATCGATAGTTTTCTTCAGGTTGTCGACAGCATTTGAGGAGGAAATACGGATCGCCGGAATAATGCTGAAAATCAGGCTCAACACAAATATTACGATGATGGAAACAATCAGGAATGAAAGTTGGTAAATCAAAAATGGGTTGAAATGAATGCCCGTGTAGCTTTTAATTAACGGAAATGAAAGCTGAACTATAATAGTTGCCAGGAAAAGTGCAATCAGGAACATCACAAAGGCTTCGGCAAGAACACTTTTTAGGATTGATAATTTATCAGCGCCAATGACTTTGAGAACACCGGTTTGCTTTATTTTTTCGAGCCATTGCGAAGAGGAAATATTAACGAAATTTACCAGCGCAATAATCAGTACCAAGGCAGCAACCATTAGTAAAATCATTACTTTTTGTTTGTCTCCGGCATGAAGGTAATTGCCACGCCAGGAGGTGAAATTTGAAAAATAGAGATTCCTGAAAGGATTCAGTTGGTATGTTTTATAGTTTTGGCTGTCCTGTTCATTTTTCGGAAACAGTGCCGTTATTTTTTTTGCGGTTTCAGTTGGATTAGCGCCATTTTTTAAAAGCACGAATAAATTATAGAATTCAGTAAAGCCTTTATTCGGATAAACGATTTTACGGGTAGCAATTGATGTGATTGAGCTAAACGACATACTGCTGTTGGCTTTTGGCTGTTTAAATACTGCCGAAACCGTCAACAATTGATTATTATTTATTTTGATTGTTTTTCCGAGTACCGGCTCATTTCCAAATAGTTTTCTGGCCAAAGGTTCGGCCAGGGCCACAGTCAATGGCTCTTTCAAGGAGGTTTCAAGGTTTCCTTCAACGGCATTGTAGGTAAAGAGCTTGAAGAAATCGGGGTCGGCAGTAATCATGTCAGAAGTAATGGGGTCGCGATTTTCAACCTGAAAAATGGGTTCTCCCCATGTTCCGGCTACTCTGACTGACGATTCAACATCCGGAACATCCAAATCGATTTGGTCTTTGAGCACTGCTGGTGTATGCAGACTTTTATTTTCAGAACTCAGATCGGAATAAACATAGAGCCGTTTATTGTTTTTATGGTAATTATCGGTTGTCAATTCGCTGTACGAATAAACCGACAGGATGATAACCAAAGCCAGACTAACCGCCAAACCAAGCAGGTTTATCAGGTTGGTCGCTGGTTTCCGCACGAAATTCCGATAGGTTGATTTAAAAATGTTTTGCATGGCCTGAATTTGTTACGTTTAAAAAATGTCTGAACTTTGATTCGTCTGATTTCTATGATTGACTGTGATTATTTTTTTATCCAAAATCATGATAATCATTTAATCAAAAAAATCACTGTTCAAGACTTTTCATCTTTCCGGATAATCCCGTCTTCCAGCCTGATAATCCGTTTCCCATATCCGGCAAATTTTTCGTTGTGGGTCACCTGTATGATGGTCATTCCTTCGTTGTTCAGTTGCTGGAGGGTTTCCATAATCATTTCGCCCTGCGACGAATGAAGGTTGCCGGTGGGCTCATCGGCAAGCAGAAGCTTGGGTTTGCCAATGATAGCACGGGCAATTCCTACCAGTTGTTGTTGTCCGCCCGAAAGTTGTTGCGGAAAAAGATCTTTTTTTGCCACCATGTTAAAGCGGTCGAGCAGGTCGGCCACCATCGACTGACGGTCGCGGCCTTTTACCCCTTTGTAAATCAGCGGAGTTTCGATGTTTTCGTAAACGGTCATTTCTTCAATCAGGTGGTAAGCCTGAAAAATAAAGCCCATAAAATTTCGGTGATAATCAACCTTCGATTTTTCTTTTAGGTCGAGTACCGATTTGTCGTAGAGCGAATATTCTCCGGCTGATGGTGCATCGAGCAGCCCGATGATATTCAGCAAAGTTGATTTTCCGGAGCCGCTTGGGCCCATGATGCTCACAAATTCGCCTTCTTTTACTTCCAGGTTAACGGCTTTCAGCACGAAAGTCCGCTGGAACTTTGAATCGTAGTACTTGTCGATGTTGTTTAAGTGTATCATGTCTAGAACTTTTTATTAGTTGTCTGAATCAGGATGTGCAGGATGAAAGGATGTTCTGGATAAATGCTTAGTGTTTGCGAAACAATCGTTTTACTTCGAGGCTTGTTGATCCAAAATTAACTAGCAGGCCCTTTTCGATCTGATAAGCGGTGAGGTAATTCAATGCTTGCGCCAAGTGAACATCTTCCAGTTTTATTATTGCTTTTAACTCAACCATTACCTCCCCGGCAACAATGAAATCGGCTCTTCGGGTACCTACATGAATGCCTTCATAAAAGATTGGCAGTTCCTGCTCTCTTGAAAATTCAATGTTATTTTTCTCCAGCTCAATAGCCAGGCAACGTTGGTAAATTACTTCCTGAAAACCGTTGCCTAATGTATTGTGAACCTTCATTGCACATCCGATGATCTTATAAGTCAATTCATCATCTATTTTCTTATCCATGCTTATCTTTTTAATCCTGTTAATCCTTTAATCCTGCACATCCTGATTCTGACTTTTTATTCATACCTCAACGCTTCCACCGGGTTGCTCACGGCGATTTTCAGTACATGGTAGCTGATTGTCAGCAGTGCAATAAAAGCGACGACTGCTACCGAAACGAAGAATGCGGTAATCGAGAGTGGCTCCTTATAGGCTCCCGGCATTGTTTTGTAAATGTACACCGCCGCCGGGCACCCAACCAAAATGGCGAAACCAAGCATTCCGACTACTTCGGTCGAAAGCTGCCAGTAAATTGAACCGACTGAGCTTCCCAGTACTTTTCTGACCCCAATTTCTTTGGTACGGCGTTTTACCGTAAACAGAATCAAACCGAAGAGCCCAATGGTTGAAATAACCAAGGTTACCACCGCAAAAAACAGGAACATTCGTTTCATCGACTGCCAAAACGGGATGGCATCGTCGAGATAAAAAGCCACGCTAAAATCTTTAAATTCGAATGGATCGTTTGGAAAAATATTTCCCATTTCGCTGGTTAACAATGCTCTGGCTTTCTGAGTGTCACCTGTAATCCGAACGGAAAGCAATGTAGAACCCGAAATGACATTGTCGTTCAGGAACATGATGTAGGTTGGAATTGGATTGTGAACCGAATAAGGATGGAAATCCTTAACGACACCGATGACAGGAAACGGTTTTCCCTCCAAAAAAATCTGTTTCCCAATCGGATCGCTCCATCCGAAAATTTTCAGGGCTGTTTCGTTAATGATGCAGGCCTTATTGTCAGCCGGATATTCTTTCGAAAAATTACGGCCATGAGTCATTTTCAGGTTATAGGTGGGGATAAAATCGTAATTCACATAGTTGCGGCTAATCATTTCCTTTTCATCCTGTTCAGCACCATCCCAGGTAACATATCCACCAATATTTCCAACGAAAGGAATGGTGCTCGAAAACGAAATGTCAACGATTTCGGGATGCTGCAACATTTGGGTTTTAACAGTTTCAAATTCCATCTTGTCACGAGGGTTGATCTCGGTATACAGAATGTTCTTGTTGTCGAAGCCTAAATCCTTATTCAGGATAAAATTGACGTGGTTGAACAGGATAAAACTAACGATGAGCATGAAAAGCGAAATGGAGAATTGTGCAGCAACCAGTACTTTTTTGATGCTGATTGAGTTTCCGCCGTTGCTGAATATTTTGCCTTTCAGTACTTTAACCGGATTGTAGGCAGAAATAATCATCGAAGGGTACAATCCTGAAAGTACACCCACCAGTAAGCTAACCAATGAAATGAAAATCAATAGTTCGACATCGTTCAAAAGAGAGAAATCGATATTCTTATTCAGGATTCGGTTCAGCAACGGGAATGAAGCCTGCGCAACAAACAGTGCCAGAATGGTAGCAAACATAGTGTGCAGGATGGTTTCAGCCAAAAATTGAGTGGCAAGAAGTTTCTTCGAAGAGCCAATTACCTTTTTGATTCCAATTTCGGTTGAACGCTGGGTGGAATTGGCCAGCGAAAGATTTACGTAATTTACACTGGCGAGAATGAGCACCAAAAGGGCGGCCAACGAAAGGATTCCCAAGCCAATAATCACATCAGGTTGGCTGTTGGGCGAAATATGCAACTTCGAAAGCGGGTGTAGGTATGGTGAGCTTTTTTCAAAATTCTTCACATCTTTAAATGCATCTTTGATTTTTGCATCAACCAATTTCGGATCTGCACCTTTTTTCAGTAAAACATAGTTATCGAATTGAATCCTTGTCCAGTTGTCACGGTATTTAGGACCATCTCCCAAAATATCGTAAGTAGGCATCGAGACCAGATAAGTTGCTTTTAGGTTCGAATTTTGGGGAAAATCAGCATATACGGCCGAAACAGTTACCGGAAACCGTTTCCCAACAATAACTTGTTTCCCCAACGCATTCCCTTCAGGAAAAAGCTTTTTGGATAAAGTTTCAGAGATAGCGATTGTATTGGGTTCTGTCAGCGCATTGCTTTTGTTTCCTTCGATAAGCTGAATCGTAAAAACATCAAAGATCGAATTTTCGCTCCAGTAGCCGTTTAGCTGATACAACTGACTGCCACTTGGAAGTGTAAAAAACTGGCCTGAACCTTTTGCTCCGCCTGAAACTTCGCGCATCAGTAAAACCTGTTCAACTTCAGGAATATCGGCCATTAAATGGAACCGAAAAGCTGCCGGGCTGTAGGTGCAATAATTCGTTGGATATGAATCTTCCTGTTTGGTTTGAACCCTGTAAATATTGTCGTAGTTCGTGTTAAACTTGTCGTAGTTAAGTTCATGCGTGATCAACGCGCTGAACAAGATGAAGACGACAAATCCGATGACAAGATTTGTGAGGTTTATAGCTGTAAAAACCTTGTTGTGGCGGATGTTGCGTAAAACACTAATGAAAAAATGCTTAATCATGGCTTTGAATTTTCAATTGGATTTGTTTCTTTTTTTCTGAATTTTCAGAAACTATACCAAAACATTAATAGGTTGATATTCAGTTGTAATTCTATTTTTTGATACCTTTCGCTGTCAAAATATTTTACAGAAACTGTATATTAATTTGTCGTTCCCATTGTCTGAATCAGGATTTGTCGGATTAAAAGATTTTCAGGATTATTGTTTCTCGTTTCATAAATTGTTGACCGCTATCATTGTCTATATTTTTTCTTTTTTCCATCCTTACAATCCAGATTCAGATATTTTTCTATTCATACCTTAGCGCTTCTACCGGGTTTCTTGTAGCAGCTTTCCAGCTTTGCCAGCTAACTGTCAACAGTGCAATTCCCAGGGCCAAAACTCCGGAAAGGGCAAAAATCCACCAGTTCAATTCGGTTTTGTAGGCAAAATTTCCGAGCCAACTGTGCAGTAAATACCAAGCTCCGGGTACGGCAAGTACAAACGCAATGGCTACCCATTTCATAAAGTCGATGTTGAGTGAATACATAATGTCCGATATCCGGGCACCATTCACTTTTCGTACTCCGATTTCTTTGGTGCGTTGTTCTGCAGTAAAGGTTGCAAGAGCTAAAAGTCCAAGACAAGCAATAATAATTGCAAGGACAGAAAAAATAGAAACTATCTTTTTCGTTCTTGTTTCAGCTTTGTATAAACGGTTAAAATCCTGATCAAAAAATATATAGTCAAATGTTTGACCATTGGCCAATTGTTTCCATTTTTGCTCGATTTTATTTATTTTCTCGCGCATGTTTCCGGAAGAAATTCGCACGGTCAATATATTTCCTATTCCGTTGAAGACAACCAGTGAGCTTATTTCCTGGTGAAGCGATTCACAGTTGAAATCTTTCATAACACCAATAATAGTATAGCCGCCTTCAGCAGAATGTGGGCCATCGTAGATTTTTTTTCCAATTGGATCCACAATATTTAGTTTTTTAATGGCCGATTCATTCAGTACCGCTTCTTTGCCGGTTGACATCGTCCCTTCTTCAAAATAATGGCCTTCTTTCATTTCAATCTTGAAAGTTTTTGCGAAATCACAGTCGCTCCACATGGTAAGTGACGCACGGGGATCGTTGACTGAATGATGGGTAAATACATTGCTTGTAAACAATCTTCCTGGAACAGCCGTGCTATTGGTTACTCCTAGTATGCCAGTCTGAGATAATAATTCCTGTTTAAATGATGAAAGTCTGCTTCCAAGTTTATCAGCTTTCTCAATGATTATCAGGTTTTCCTTATTAAAACCTATATCAGTATTCTGAAGAAAACTTAATTGTTTACTGATTAGAAATGTACCAGAGAATAAAACAATTGAGACAACTAATTGGAAAATTACCAATCCGTTTCTAAGTTTTGCGTGGCCTCCTTGGGTCAGGTTTAGTCCCTTTATGACTTTAACCGGACTAAATGACGCCAGAAAAAATGCAGGATAACTACCCGCAATGATTCCAACTACAATTCCGAAAACAATCATCAAAGGGATATTGGTAAAGTTGTCGAAATAATTAAATTCCAGTTGTTTGTCAATTAAATTATTAAATCCGGGAAGAAAAAATTTAATAAGGACCATGGAAAGCGCCATAGAAATGAGGGCTATAAAAACAGACTCTGCCAGAAACTGGTAAATCAAAAATTTACGATTGGAACCTAAGGATTTACGAATACCAACTTCCCTGGCTCGTTTTGCAGATCGGGCTGTTGCCAGATTCATAAAGTTGATGCATGCAATGGCCAGAATAAAAATGGCGATAATCGAGAAAATAACCATGTAGCTTTTGTTCCCTCCGGGTTCTACATTGAATACGGATTTGTTGTCAAAATGAATCTTGAGAAGAGGTTGCAGGTAATAATTATATTTTGTACCGCTTGACATTAAATCGTCGTATGAAACACCCAGCGCTTGCATTAGCTGAGGACCAACATATTTTTTAACAAGAGATTGAAATTTGTCATCGATAACCTGTTGTGAGTATCCCTCTTTCAAAGTAAGGTAGGTGTAGACTTGATTTTTCGTCCAATTGACTTCATTATCAATAGGCTGCCCAACGAGAGAAGCCAAAAAATCAGGTTTGAAATGTGAGTTTTGCGGAAAGTCCCTAATGATTCCGGTAATGAGATAGTCACGGTCATTGTCCCAGGTAAGATATTTGCCCAAAGGACTTTCATTCCCAAAATACCTTTTAGCAGTCGTTTCTGTCAGTACAACTGAATTAGGTTGAATCAACGCTTCCTTAGGATTTCCTGAAATGAATGGTGCAGTAAATACATCAAAAAAATCAGGATCAGTAAAAAACCATTTTGTTTCGCTATAAACATCATCATCATGCCTGATAACAGGTTGCTTAAAATTCGTCAACCTTACCACTGATTCAATTTCAGGAAATTCATCTTTAAGAACCTTTGCCATTGGAGGACAGGTAACCGGAGAGTCAAATTCATTATTGCTTAATACCGCATATATATTTACCCGGTAAATGCGTGAAGATTTTTCGTGGTAGCGGTCGTAATTTAATTCCGATTGCACATACAATAAAATCAGGATACATGCTGTAATACCAATAGCTAAACCAACAATGTTGATTGTTGAATAGAACTTGTTGCGAAATAAATTGCGAAGGATCGCAATAAAAGAATTTCTGAACATGATTCTGTTTTTATTGAATTGTAGAACAGGTTAATGTGTAAGATCTGCTATGTACACCAATCAGTATGGGTGTGATTACAAGAGTACCTCGCCCATCTGTTTTTTCACTTCTTCGGTAATAACCTGTCCGTCGAAGAGGTTAATCACGCGGTGGGCAAATTCGGAGTCGTGCATCGAGTGGGTCACCATTACGATGGTTGTTCCTTCTCGGTTGAGTTCAGTCAAAAGGTTCATAACTTCCAGACCGTTTTTTGAGTCGAGGTTACCGGTTGGCTCATCGGCCAGAATCAGCTTGGGGTTGGCAACCACGGCACGCGCAATGGCTACACGCTGCTGTTGTCCGCCTGATAATTGCTGCGGAAAATGTTTCTTCCGGTGGCTGATTTTCATCCGTTCCAATACTTTCTCGACCATTTCTTTGCGCTCTTTTGCACTCATTTTTAGATAAATAAGCGGAAGCTCCACGTTTTCGTACACATTGAGTTCGTCGATCAGGTTAAAACTCTGGAAAACGAAGCCAATATTGCCCTTCCGGAGCAAAGTACGGTTGCGTTCTTTAAAAGCGCCAACTTCCTGATTGTCGAAAAAATACTCGCCAGAAGTTGGGTTATCCAACAAGCCGATAATGTTCAGCAAGGTTGACTTGCCACATCCTGAAGGTCCCATGATGGCTACAAACTCGCCCTTCTGTATATGAAGGTTCACGTTGTTCAACGCACTGGTTTCAATCTCTTCGGTGCGGAATACTTTGTTTAGGTTTACTGTTTTAATCATGATAAAGCCCTCTAAAAGCCCCCTCTAACTCCCCCGGAGGGGGAGGACTGGAGCGTTGTTTTAAGTTTATTATGGATTTAAAAATATCTATTTTTTTAATGTTAAAGTTATCTTTGACTGCCCTATTGTTCCTCCCCCTTGGGGAGGTTAGGAGGGGCTTCTCCTTCTACTTTATCACGATCCGGTCATTCGTTCCAAACATTTCGTACCCTGAAGTAATAACTTGTTCACCGACTTTGAGGCCTTCCAGAACTTCATAATACTGTGGATTTTGTTTCCCGATTTTAATATTCCGCTTAGTTGCTTCTGTTCCTTTTTCGTTCAGCACAAATACCCATTGTCCGCCGGTGCTTTGGAAGAATCCGCCGCGAGGCAATAACACTGCATTGCCCGATTCGCCAAGTTCGAGCTTAATGTGGTAAGTCTGTCCTGTGCGGATATTGTCCGGAGTTGTGCCGTCAAAAACCATATCGATTTCGAACTGTCCGTTGCGAACTTCAGGATATACTTTCCTGACTTTCAGATTGAAATTGGTTCCGTTTCGGTCCAGTGTGGCAGGAAGATCCCGGATAACCCGGTCAATATAATGTTCATCAATTAGTGCATTAATTTTAAAGTTGTCGAGAACATTGATTTGACCAATTCGCTGTCCTTCGTTAATTCGCTGTCCGATTTCGGCATCCAGCATTCCCAATTGGCCGTTTACAGGGGCCTTTACGTTCAGGTTGTCGAGTCGTTCACGAACCAATACCAACATCTGACGCATTTTGACCAGGTCAGTTTCCAGTGATTGCATCGAAGTCAAACGTATCAGTGAATCATTTCTGGCTTTCACTTTGTTGATTTCAAGCATGTTTCCTTCGTATTCGTAATCCTCTTTAGCCTGGAGATAATCTTCTTTCGAGATCAGTTCATCGTCGAAAAGGGCTTTATTCTGCTCGAACGCGCGTTTTTTACGGTTCAGGCGGAAGCGACTGTCTAGTAGATTTTTGCGCGATTGAATCAACTCAGTTTCGAAGCTGATGCGGGTGTTCCGCAGGTAGTTTTCTTTTTCGGCCAGGGCAGCTTCGCTATTCAGGATAGTTTGGTACAACTGGCGGTTTTCAAGTCGCAGAATCACGTCGCCTTTCTGCACCATCGATCCTTCTTCGATAAACCGTTCCTGAATTTGACCGCTTTCAATAGCATCCAGATAAATGGTGGTGATTGGTTCAACCTGGCCAATTACGGTGATGTAATCGTTAAATAAGCCGTCTTCTACGGTGCTGACAGTTAACTTGTCTTTTTCGGCCCTGAAGCTGGAGCTGTTTTCAGCAAAAATTACTTTGTACAACAAAAAGGCGAACGCCAATCCTCCGACAAACCAGATGATGTGTTTGGGTCTCAGGCCCTTTTTCTTTTCAATTACTTTATCCATTCCCATGATCGTATAGTTTCAAGTTCAAAATTTCAAGTTTCAAGTTCCGGTCTTCTGTCTCCGTTCTCCTATTTCCTTTTTCCTCCATGCTCTTTGCCCTCTGCTCCATGCTACTGTTCCCAGAACCGTTTCCCGGAGTAAAAATCAAGCACTTTTTTCTTGACTTCCCATTGCAGTTTTGACCTTAGCACTTGACTTTCAGAATTTGACAATCGGTTTTTGGCAATGTAGAAATCCACTACATTGACCAAGCCCTGTTCAATTTTTTTCTCCGCTGCCTGAAAAGCAAGCTGATCGGCTTCCCGTTGTTTTTGATATTGATTGTATTCTTTTTCAATGGCTTCCAGATCGTTCAGGTTGTTGGCCATCTCGAAATACAGCTTTTGTTTTTCCTCGTCCAAGGTATTTTGAGCCTGTTCAACTTCCAGTTTGGCTTTTTTCACATCCGAACGCACAGCCCATCGACTGAAAATCGGGATGTTAACTGTACCTCCCAGGTATTGGCTCAGGTTGTTATCTAATTGTGTCCCGAATTTAATCGTTTTTCCGGCTTCATCCTTGGTCGTTTCATAGTAGCCAGTTCCAACCGAGCCGTAAGCATTGATCGAAGGGTAAAGTTGCGAACGGCTAATTGCCAGCGATTTGCGGCTTGCTTTTAATTGAGCGTTGAATGATTGGTAATAAGGCGACCATTGCAGATAAGAATCAAACAGGTTTTCAGTATTTTGATTTCCCGAGGTTTCTGCAGGGTTTTGCTCTTCGTCTAAAACCAATGTGGTTGTATCGGTCAGGTTCATGCGTTGCTTCAGCTGAAGCATAGAGGTTTTGAGGCTATTCTCCACCTGGATCCGTCGTAATTCTTCAGTCTCATAGTTGGCCCGCATTTCAAGCAAATCGGGTTTCGACTTCAGTCCCAGTTCTACTTGTTTTTCGATCTTTTTCAGGCTAATTCCAGATGTTTCAACTTGTTGCCGAGCTATTTTTAACATGCCCTGGTAATAAAGAACTTCGAAATAGGAGTTCATCACTCCAAAAGCCAGGTCGTCAGTGGCATTCAGACGGTTTAATTCGCTGGCTTTTTTCCTGAATTTTTGGTATTCGATTTGGTTCAGGAGTTTGAACCCGTTAAAAAGAGTCAAAGAAGCGCCAACATCGTAACTGTTGTTAAAGAATTCATTGTTCACAATATCGTTGGTATTGGGGTCGACCGACCGGCCAAAACTTACTCCGGCGCGCGATGACGCGCTCATCCCGGGCAACAAATTACGTTTCGATTGATTCAGGTCTTCAGAGGCCAGCTTTTCCTGAATCTCCATTTGCTTCAATCCAATGTTGTTTTCAATAGCAAAGGAAATGCACCGGGTCAGGTTCCAGGTGTTCTGCGCTACGAGTGCATTTCCTATCACAAACCAAAAGATCGAAAAAAGTAGATAAGTCTTCCGTTTCATTGTTTAATTGTTTGGTAGATGCTATGCCAGAATAATGCCAAAATCATAAATATTCTGTTTTTCAGCACTTTGTGATATTGATAGCTTTGTTTAAGTTAAAATAATTGACAATAGTTTGTAAAAAAATTTGACACTCTATTGACTTTGGGTGGAAAGGCAATTATCTTTATACTATTCCAAAAGTTAAAAGCCCATAAATATCCTGAAGGGAACCCGGCTTTTCGGATCAGACTAACCATTAAATCAAAAAAATGGCCAAAGGGAACATTCTGATTGTTGACGACAACAAGAGCATTTTAAGTGCGTTGGAAATTTTCCTGACTCCCGAATTTCAAAGCGTCACCACACTTTCCGATCCCAACCAGATCCCAACAGAGCTTCGAAAGAAAGACTATAACCTGGTTCTGCTCGACATGAATTTTAATGCCGGAATAAATACCGGTAACGAAGGCATTTACTGGCTGGGACGAATCAAGGAGTCGAACCCTGAAATTTCAGTGGTCATGATTACCGCCTACGGCGATGTGGAATTGACCGTAAAGGCGTTGAAAATGGGGGCTACCGATTTCTTCCTGAAACCGTGGGACAACAACAAATTACTGGCGACTCTGAAATCAGCGCTTCAACTCAATTGGTCGAAAAAGGAAGTGAGCCAGTTGAAGGAAAAGGAGAAAGGTTTGAAAACAGAAATCAATCGCGAGCAAAAATTCATTGTTGGCTCGTCGCCAAAACTGATGCAAATGCTGAATATGGTTCGGAAGGTTGCCAAAACCGATGCGAATGTGCTGATTACCGGCGAAAACGGGACCGGGAAAGAGTTGATTGCACACGAAATTCACCGCCTGTCGGAGCGCTCTCATGAAGTGATGGTGAGTGTTGACATGGGTGCCATTACCGAAACTCTGTTTGAAAGCGAACTGTTTGGTCATGTGAAAGGCGCGTTTACCGATGCGCGCGAAAACCGGCCGGGAAAATTTGAAGTGGCTGACAAGGGAAGTCTTTTTCTCGATGAAATTGGAAATCTCTCGTTTCATCTTCAGGCCAAACTTTTGGCAGCCATACAGAACCGGCAAATTTCGCGTATTGGTTCCAATCAAACTGTTCCGGTCGACATCCGGCTGATTTGCGCCACCAATAAGAATCTGGAAAGCATGGTTCACGAAGGATTGTTCCGCGAGGATCTTCTCTACCGGATCAACACGATACAGATTGAAGTTCCGCCGCTGCGCGAAAGAGGAAATGACGTGCTGGTGCTGACCGATTTTTTCTTGAAAAAGTATTCTTCGAAATACAACAAACCCAACCTGAAGATAAACCAGCAGGCGCAGGATAAATTACTCAAATATTCGTGGCCCGGAAATATCCGTGAATTGCAGCATACTGTTGAGAAGGCAGTCATCCTGAGCGAAGGCAATGTTTTGAAAGCAGAGGATTTTTTCATGCGGCCAATTATTTCAGGAAGAACCAGCGAGTCAGAACTGACACTTGAAGAAATGGAAAAACGGATGATCAACCTTGCCATCGAAAAAAACAACGGAAACCTCAGCGCTGCCGCCGACCAGCTTGGCATTACCCGACAAACCCTTTATAACAAGATCAAAAAAACAGGACAATGATCGGACGAAACCTCTATTTTCAAATCATTTTCAGGGTTGTTCTGATTGTTTTGCTTAGCCTGACTGCTGGGTTTTTGATGGCTTCCGGCCATTCGGCCACTCTGATTTTGTTATGCTTCTCAATGGTTGTAATAGTGACCTTCAACCTGATCGGTTATCTGAATTCGACCAACCGAAAAATAAGCTATTTTCTGGAATCGGTTCAAAATGAAGACTCGATGCTTTCGTTTCCGACTAACATTACCGATAAGCCGATCCGCGAAATTTATCAGGGTCTCAACAAGGTAAACAGCCAGATTCAGCAGCTAAAAATTGAAGGCCGTCAACAGGAACAATATTTTCAGACCCTGCTTGAGCATGTTGCAACCGGTATTGTAACTTTTAACCCCAAAGGTTTTGTGCTTCACGCCAACACAGCAGCAAAAAAGATGCTGGGGGTTGACGTGCTCACGCATATCAATCAATTGGAACGGATTAACCACAACCTGTTTCAGGCTATCCGTAACATTACACCTTTTGAGCAGAAACTGGTTTCGGTGACCACTGAGAGGGGAATTAACCAGCTTTCGATTAAGTCAACTTCATTCAAAGCTAAAGATAACGAGTTGATTTTATTGTCGATACAGGATATCCGAAATGAGTTGGATGAAAAAGAGCTCGATTCGTGGATGAAACTAATCCGTGTTCTGATGCACGAGATTATGAATTCGATTGCTCCAATAACGTCGCTATCTGAAAGCCTGTGCCAATTTTTTACCATCGATGGGAGGCCTGCCCTTCCGGAAGAAGTAACTGAAGCAACCATTCAGACTACATTGCGCGGTCTGAGTGTCATTAAAGAACAAGGAAATGGCTTGATGTTGTTTGTTGAGTCGTACCGGAAATTAACACGGCTTCCTAAACCTGATAAGAAAATTTTCAGAATAGAGGAACTGGTGACACGGATTAAAGTTTTGTATACTTCGCTCGAAAACAGCGAAATAATAAAGTTGACAGTAATTGTCAACCCTCCGGAAATGGAAATTTTTGCCGATGAAAACCTTATTTCGCAGGTGCTGATCAATTTGACAAAGAACGCTTTGCAGGCTAATGAAAAGAATCCGGAAGGCAAAATTCAGATTATTGCCGGATTCAATTCGGAGCATCGCCCCGAGATTCGGGTAACAGACAATGGCCCTGGAATTCCGGACGAAATATTGGAGCAGATTTTTGTGCCATTTTTCACCACCCGTGAAAACGGATCGGGTATTGGGTTGAGTCTTTCCAGACAAATTATGCGTTTACATGGCGGAAGTCTCCAAGTTCGCTCCGTATCCAATAAAGAAACCGTTTTTAGCCTGGTTTTTTAGTGCTGACAGACGGATTTCAGAACCTAACTGAAGTCATCCATTTTTCAGTTTCAAGTGCTATTTCGGCCTCAACAAATTCCAATGCAGAGTATTTATTGATGTTCATCAAAGCTTCCATCTGAAGGGAAAGATTTGTTTCTTCAGTTTCTGTATCACTATTCATCCACGTTTCGATTTCAAGCGTCATTTCCTGTTCAGTAAACTGGGCTGGTTTGTAATCGATAATGTTCATCAGCCCTTCAATCTGAAACGAAAATTCTGTTTCTGTTTTAATGGTAGTTTGGCTATTCCTGATTTCACCTGAATGGCAGACGCTCGTTTCCAAAGCTAAAATTGTTGCCCGATCGTTATCCAATGCAAGATTAAAGTTTTGTGCCTTTGTGGAAAAACTGATAAAGACCAAAGCAGCTCCTACTAAAAGAAATTTTCTGATCGTTTTTAAGTTTCCTGATTTCTGAAAATTGTTTGTTGTTTTCATTTTTTGAATTTTTAATTAATTTGTTTTCTGTTTTCTAAACCTTTTTTTGTTTGTATTTTGTTTTGATGTTAGTACTAATGCCAGTTTTGTGCCAAAAACTATAATCTCTTTAAATCAGTATGTTACATGATTTTTGAAATGAAATTGTGTAAAATAATTTGACAATCATTAAAAAGATATTTTACAGTTCACCGAAGGCAGGATTGGTCTGAGGAAAGTTACTGAAACGAAAAAAGGCCATCATTAACTGACAGCCTTTTGTAATTCAATTTAAGATGGTGTGTTTAATTCAAACTATTATTTTGTTGGGGTTATTTCCTTTTTTAATGCCAGTCCGTCGGCAGTCATTATCCAGGTTTTTCCGACCATATCGCCGTCCCACATGTTTTCCGTATTTTCAATATCATAAATGATACTTTCCATTTTATTATTCAGGAAAACTGATTTTCCTTCCGGGACTTTCAGTGTCATAGTAACTTCCTGTTCGCGCCATTTGGCATTTTCTTTCAGGAAATAGTACGGATCAAGCCGAAGTGTTGAGTCTTTCTGAGAAAAACTATAATCGATCTGTTCTACGTTCTTCTGGGCATCTTCAGTACTGCTGCCGCGTGCACGTTTTTTTATCAGTAATAAATATTCGTCGGTACTGCTCTTTTCGATAGTAAAGCGTGGATGACCCAGAATTTTTTCTTTTCCGTTAACTGTAGCGATTTTCATACGATCGAGTGAAATCTCATTGTTTATCATCGATTCATATAAATCATCGGCAGTTTCGAGGTAAAGTGTTTTACACTGGGTACAATCAACCTTTTGCGAAACAGTCTGACTGGTTTGTTTTCCGAAATTTCCAACCTGGTTGACAGCAACAATTATTAAAGCGATAAGTGCAACCAGCCACAGTCCAAATGTTCCCAAACCGATCAGTTTATTATTGGTTTTGTACCTGAATAACAGCTTGGTCCCTATGAATAGAATTAACAATATTGGAATTCCGACCAAGATTGAAATTGCAATTATGGAGACCGTATAAGCGCCGGGACTAACGAAATTTTGAAGCACACCCGACATGTCAATGTCCATGTGATTTCCAAAGTTCCATGGACCTCCCTGCATAAACGAATGTCCAATAGCCATTGAAGTAATAAAACCAATCAGGCTGGCAATTCCAACCATGAGCAATCCCACGCCAAAAAGAAGAACCAAAACCCGAAGCGCTACTCTGAAAATACTGGTTACCACATCCCCGAAACGTTCCCTGCGGGTTATTCCATCGGCATCGGTTGAGTTTTTATAACGGTTAAAACTCTCGCCAACTTCGGTCATTTCTTCCTTAATCGATTGCTGAATGTTTGAAACCGTAGCTTCTTTTCCTTTCATCTCGAGGCGTTGGGCCGTAGTTTTGGCTTTTGGAACAGCTATCCAAAGAACGATGTAAATGAGTGGTGCAGCTCCCACGCTCAGGAATACCGCAAGTACAAAAATCACCCTGAGAATGACCACATCAATATTAAAATAGGCAGCCATTCCGGAACAAACACCACCAAGCACACGACTGTCGCCATCGCGGTACAGACGTCGGCGCAATTTCGGTTCACCTTCCGGAGACTGGCCCGATGGCTGAGTTTTCGAAGAAGGTTCGTCGCTGTCGGATTCCATAAAGTCTTCCGGCTTGCCCATACGGGCGATTACTTCTTCGACCATTTCGTTGGTAATCACTTCAACCTTGTTGCTGGTTTTTTCGATAAAAAGTTCCGAAATCCGCGCTTCAATATCCTGAAGAATTTCCTGACCTTCTATAGCTGTTCCGAAATGACGGTTAAGCATGTGCAGATATCGTTGCAGATTTTCGTAAGCATCATCATCAATATGGAAAATGGTGCCACTGATATTTATTGTAAATGTCTTTTTCATTTTAGATATTTTTTCCGATTGTTTCTTTATACTGAAAAGGACTTATTTATGTTCCTTGATCATTCTGACTGCTTCAACCAGCTCATCCCACGAGGAGCCCATTTCGTTCAGGAAATAGCCACCTTCTTCGGTAAGTTCATAGTATTTACGCGGCGGCCCCTGGGTCGATTCTTCCCATTTATAGGCCAGTAATCCGTCGTTTTTCAGACGGGTAAGCAGCGGGTAAAGTGTTCCTTCAACAACAATCATCTTCGAACGGCTAAGTTCTTCAATGATGTCGCTTGCGTACAAAGGTTTGCCTTCGATTACCAGCAGGATGCAGTATTCGAGAACCCCTTTGCGCATTTGAGCTTTTGTATTGTTCAGATCCATTGTTTTTCCTCCTAAAAATTTAATCTTAATCGATCTTCTCCTTTGTTTCCAATTAAATCATGAATCCATTTTGGTTTCAAAATTTCTGTTTTCTGTGCATTGTTTCTGTTTTCCATGGCTTTGAGTTTAGTTTCTGTTTTCTGTTTTCCAAACACGTTTTCTTGTTTTCTGATCTTTGTTTTTCTGTTTTCCCTGTTTTAAGAGGATCGGTTTTGTTATGAGAAATGATTTTCAGAACATTCCTAAAACATATACCTTCTCTTGCATTGTTATTGGCTTTACAAACATACGAATAATAAATGGAACATTGCAATGCAAAGTACTAAAATTTTCAAATATTTTCAAAATATTTTTCAATTAACTGAATATCAGTAACTTTATAAATTATAAAAGAAAAGGAAAACTTCGCTGGAAGTAAGACGTGTTTGAAAATAGGGTTTTGAAGGCTATATTTTTATAAGTGTGATATTCATTATTCATGGGGAGACTTCACTCTGTGAATATCGCAAAGCTGTGACAACGCAAAAAACCTTCCGATCAGACCGACCGGAAGGTTTTCAACTAAATAAACCAACTAAACCCTATTTTCAAATGCTTGCTATCCCCCACGCGCTGGGTTTTACACCCAGCTCTCTTCCAGAATTTCGCCCTTGATGCTCACAATGATTTCTTTTACCGGAACCTTTCGCGATGCCTGTGCTGCGGCCATCTGGACCAATTGCGACAAACCTCCGCAACACGGAACTTCCATCATCATAATGGTAATGGTATTCACTTTTGCTTCGTCGATGAGGCGGCGAATTTTCTCCACATATATTTCTTTGCCTTGATCGAGTTTTGGGCAGGCGATGACCAACGATTTTCCGGCCAGATGTTTGGAATGGAAATTTCCTAAACTAAAAGCCACGCAGTCGGCAGCAAGTAGCAGGTCAGTTCCCTGAAAAGTAGCTCCTGCAGGATTAATGAGGTGCATTTGTACCGGCCATTGACGCAATGCCGAAGGAACTTCGGGTGCAGCACTCATTGGGGCAAAACGCAGGTTTTTGGGTTCGAAACTTATTTCCTGCGATCCGGGGCAACCGCCCGAAGCGCAACCACCTGATGATTCTACTTTGGTGGCATGTACTTCAGCAATTACCGCATCAATACTAAATGGAATTTCCGAAGCGTGTAATTTCAGATAGCCAACAGCCTGTTTCAGGAACCCGGTTTCGCCGTGTTCTTTCAGGTGTTTAAGATGTGCTACCAGTGTGTTTTTGCCCTTCGGGATGATTTGTTTTACCACAACTACTTCGTCGTACTCGTCGGCTTCGCGTTTTTCAATGGTAATCGCTCCTTCGGGGCAATGGCCAAGGCAGGCTCCCAACCCGTCACACATCAATTCGCTAATGAGCCTGGCTTTACCATCTATAATTTGCAGTGCACCTTCGTGACAATTTGGAACACAAATGCCGCAACCGTTACACAAGTCTTCGTCTATATTTACAATTTCGCGTATCATCGGAGTAATTTTGAATTTTAAATTTTGAATGATGAATAAATTTCAGGTTCATCATCACATCTTCTTTCCTATTTTGTATTTTGCTGAAACAAAAATATAGCCGTTCGGTTATTTAAAATGTAACCAATGTTACAAACAAACAAAAACAATTGAAACAACAGAATAATAAAACATGATCCAGCCAGAAATACTTTGCCAGTCGCCCATTTTTAGAGGCATTTCTCCGGAAGAACTATCTGAACTTTTTAACCAGATTCACTTTCAGGTTAAAACATACCAGAAAAATGATTTGATCACGATTGGTGGTGAAATTTGTGACCGGTTGCTCATTATTCAGCAAGGCAGCGTAAAAGCTGAAATGACCGACTATTCAGGAAAGACTATAAAAATTGAAGATTTGTCGGCACCTCAGCCATTGGCAACAGCCTTTTTATTTGGCAAGCAGAACAGGTTTCCGGTAACAGTTTCGGCCACTGCCGATGTTGAAATGGTTTCTATTCCGAAGCCTGAATTTGTTAAACTATTGCAACTAAATTCACTGATACTTAATAACTATCTGAATACCATTTCAACGCGGGCGCAGTTTTTATCGCAAAAGCTAAAGTTTCTTTCCTTTAAAACCATCAAGCAGAAAATTGCGCATTACCTGCTCGAAAAGGCTGGCGACCGGCTTCAAACGGTCGAGATTCAGCAATCGCAGGGGCAACTTGCTGAAATGTTTGGCGTAACCCGGCCTTCGCTTGCCCGCACATTGGGTGAAATGTGTCAGGAAGGACTGATTGAAACCGATCGGCGCTGCATCAAAATTCTGGATAAAAACCGCATGAACCAGTTGCTGAAAAGTTGAGAAAAAGTGCCCAGTGTTCAGTCGCAGTTTCCAGAAAAAATAGAAGTCGGAAGACCGAAGACCGAAGTGCCACTCCCTGAGCGCGAAGCGAGTCGAAGGGAGCATGATGGAAGAGGGCATCCCGGAACCCGAAGCTGTCATTCATTCCTAAAGCGACAAAAGTCATATATTGCTCTGATTGCACTGCTTATAATTGCGCAAACTTTTTGAACGATGAGAAAAATGATTCAGGGACGACTTTCGGTATTCAAATTCGAAAGCTTCAGGAAATATAAAAATATATCCCATTTTATTACCACTAAGGAAGGCTGGGTATCGGGGAATAAACCACGTTTTACAGGCGATCAGGAATCGGATTATTCTGATTTTCGTAAAGAGTTGGCAGTTTCAGGTGATTGGGATGCTGATCAGTTTATTTTTCCCCGGCAAACACATTCTGACCGGATCAGGATTGTTAATTCAGGCGATCTGAACACGGTGGCTGATACCGATGCTTTGATTACCAACGATCCCAGTCTGTTTGTCTGTGTTCAAACGGCTGATTGTGTGCCAATTTTGCTTTTCGATCCTGAAAAAAAAGTGGTTGCTGCTATTCATGCAGGCTGGCGCGGTACCGTTTCGAAAATTGCTCAAAAAACTGTTCTTCAGATGACTGAGAATTTTGGATGTCAGCCAAAAGACATCATTGCCGGCATTGGCCCCTCCATTCATATACATGCTTACGAAGTAGGACCGGAGGTGATTGAGGCGGTTGAGGCTGCTTTCAATAATTCTCCTGCTTTGCTGAAACCGTCACTCAACGAAGGCCATGCATATCTTGATTTGTGGGAAGCCAATCAAACAGTATTGGTTGAAGCCGGCATTCAGGAAGAAAACATTGAGGTAATGGGCTTGTGTTCATTCGAACATGCTGATTTGTTTTATTCGGCACGACGCGAAGGATCCGATACCGGAAGGATGGTGAGCGGGATCAGGCTCAAATGAAAAAACCTTTCAGAGCAATGCCCTGAAAGGTTCAAACTAACTAATTTACAAAACCAGCTCAAAAAATTGAGTCATTGTGATTAATTGATCGTAATCGGATACGAGTAATCTTTATTGCCTGATAAAAGAACAGCTTTATATTCGCCCTTCCCAAGTTTCGAAAGATCTAAGGCTTCGGTTACACTGAAATCATGACCAATTTCTTTGGTATATATTACCTGGTCTTTATCGTAGAAAAGAAACGTGAGGTTTTCTTTTGGGAAATTCAGGTAACTGTATTTCAAAAGTCCATTATCAAATCTGAAGAAAGGATCGAGAGTAGTTTTTTCTTTACCAACTTCAATTTTCCAGTCTTTAATTACAAGAGGACTTTCAGAGGTCAGATTATCGCTTTCAACTGAAAGTTTATACCGGCCAGCATCGAGTGCCGAAAAGTCGTAAATTTTTTTGTAATCGCCGGTTGGTTCGGCAACTTCCTTGTAATAAACGATGTTTCCCTGCTCATCTTCGAGTGTAATTTTGAGATTGCTTTCGGTAATGCTTGAGATTGCAACCAGGGCCTTTTCTGCGGAAATAGGCTGGATGTTAACTTTCAGATTTCCACCGGCCATCAAGATGTTCGCAAATGCTACAAACGCGAACAAAAAAGTCATTCTTAACATTGTTTTCATTGTTTTTTGTTTTTGAAATGTTTATTGTTTTTATTGATTTTTGATTCGACCTGCATGGCGTCAGGTCGTTTTTTCTGAATTATTGGTTCTTTTTTTATCAGTGATAAAGGCATAGACATCCTACGTCAGTAATAAACTGACTTTATTTTAACGAACTTAAAACTTTGAATTACTGTTATCTTCCGTGGACGTCGCCACCACTGGATTCGTTAATATCCTTTGATTTTGGATTTCCCGAATAGCTAATTTCTCCACCACTACTGGCGTTGGCATCAAGTTCTTCAGTTACATTAACCCGCATATCTGAACCGCTTGAAACACTTGCATTACATTTTTTAGACTGAAGTTCACTTGCATCGATGTCGCTTCCGCTTGATGCACTGGCCTGTAATACATTAACTTTGCCCTTAACCTGGATATCTGACCCGCTGCTTGATTCAACAATCAATTTCTCGGCTTCCAGTTCAATTTTGATATCAGAGCCACTGCTGGCATCCATATCAAGCTCATTAAGTTTTAATACTCCATCCGAATTTACATCCGAACCAGCTGAAGCATCTAATTTATCCAAAGTTGTAAATGAAACATAGGCCTTTCGTGATTGATGGTTCCAATCCATGTTAAACCAGGATTTTTCTTTTATATAGATTTTTAGAACTCCTCCTTCAACCTTGGTTATGATTTTGTCCAGATCGTCTGAATCGGCTTCGACAAAAACTTCCTCAACGTTTTTTTGTGTCAGGTAGAGGTCGATTCCACTGGAAACAGAAACTCCGTGAAATCCGGTTATTTGACGTTTTTGCCGTCCTTCGGCCTGAAGCGTATTGGACAGAAAAGAAGCACAAACGATAAAAAGAAGTGTTAATAGTTTAATTGTTTTCATGGCTATTCTATTGATAATTGTATTTTAAAAATTGACTGATTTTCTGTTTCCCTGAACTATTTACGATGGATGTTTCCTCCTGAAGAGGTGTCAATATCGGTTGCGGAAGGTTCTCCGTAATAGGTAATATTTCCCCCGCTGGTTGCTTTGGCTTCCAGTTTTTCGACTACAGTTGCTGTCACATTTCCTCCACTCGATGCTCTCATTTTGCACTGGTCGGCTTTTAATTCCCCGGCTTTCAGGTTGGCTCCCGATGAGGTTTCCAGTTCAGCATCTTTGGCTAATCCTGATAGGTAAATGTTTGCGCCGGAAGAACAACCAGCTTTCAGATATTTGGCATTGATATCCATTTTCAGGTTGGCTCCTGAACTGGCATTTAGTTCAAGGTTTTCGGACATGATTTGGGTTTGTGAATAAGCATTGGCTCCCGAACTTCCTTCAAGTCCTGTAAGTTTTTCAACTGTTATCATTACTTTTTTTTCTTCAGCCCAACGAATATTTTCGTTTATTGTTACGGTTAAAACATCACCGTCCACTTCAGTTTCAATGATTTCGTGCAGATTGCTGTCGGCAATAACCACTACTTTGGCCGGACTCCCTTGTGTAATGTACACATTCATTCCCCGGTTAACTTTAATCTGGTCAAATTCACTGACTTGTCTGACCTCTTCGGTAACATTGCCGTTTCCTTTTACCGATGGTCCCAAAAACCAGCATGACGAAAACAGGAAACTTAGCACAGCAAAAATTCCGAATAATTGAAAGTGGTACCGTTTCATAATTTGGATGTTTTAATTGAATAGACGCATGAAAATTAAATTCGTTACCAAATTTAGGGCACATGATTCCGAAAAAATCATTTTTTTCGTTGAATGATCAATTTTTACCGGCAAAGACGAAATAATCAGGTTCGGATAATTAAAGGAATTTTAGGTTTTGAGTTATTTCCTTTAAAGGTGGATTGGCTAAAAGGATGAATTTTCGAAGATTTGATCATTCAAATTCCAACCCTCCAAAGAATTCAGGAACATGGAAAGATGGATTTGGAGTATTTATTTTTGTCCATGAAATGAAATGTGGGACACTTAGTTCGTCGCCACATTTGTAGAAGTTGCCGCGCATTTTCTTCCCCATAACCGGGCTGAGTTCGTGTTTGAAAAATACTTTCCACGGAATGGCTAAAGTAATTTGCCATTTGGTTGGTTGTTTTCGTTCTACAAATGGTAAGTTACCCAAATTTGAAATCCTTCGGATAGTGGCAATTTGCCCATCAGTAGCATGAACTGAAGCCTCCCCATTTTTCCGGAATCCCAGTAAGGCTGTTCCAATGCAATTTATTTCGAGATTGTAATACTCGTTATTTCCTTCAGGCGAGAGGAAAAACTCCACACAACTGTCGGTCCATACTCGACCATTGCTTTTGGTAACTTCGGCTTTTACCGATTGTTCGTTAACCCGATATTGCAGAAACAATTCGTTTTCATTGTATGCAATCTGCACGTTTACTTCCGGCAGGTAAGGATATTTGTCCCAATTTACTGTTTCAAGTTTTAAGGGTTTAACCTCCAGGTCGAGGGTTTCAGTTATTAATTCCAGTGGCGGATTCAAAAATCCATCGAGTATTTGCTGAACTTTCATTGTATTCTTATTTTGGGAATAATTTTCAACATTCGGGATTTGACCAACTTTATGAGTATTTTTTAATTCAGGATGCGGATGAACTAAGGTCATCAGCAACAGAACGTACAATCCTGCACATTTCATCGTATTGCTCTTCTAAGCTGGTTAGTAATTTATTTTGGGCTAATGTTCGCTGGTAATTATGCTCCGGATGCTTGATTTTATAGTAATTATCGCCATCGATGTAATCCATCAGGAACCGTAAAACCTGTTCATAGGTAATGTATCTGGCTGAAAAGGCAAGGTATTCCAACTCTTTTTTGTTTAGAAACGAAATGGCCTGAGAAAGGTATCCTTTCGCGAATCCTTCAAAAATTACGATGTTGCACGATATAGCGTCCAGGTTTTCGTCATCTTCCATTCCGGTATTGGAGTAAGAACGGATGGCATCGCCAAAATCGTTCAAACAAGTACTGTTCAATACGGTGTCGAGGTCTATCACACAAAGAACTTCACCGTTCAGGTCAAACAAAATATTATTGATTTTGGTATCGTTGTGTGTCACGCGGGTAGGTATTTCACCGTTTTCGACCAGTTTCCAGAAGTCTAGCATTTCTTCACGGCGGCTTTCAATCCATCCTATTTCTTTGGACAATCGGGATTTTCGTCCGGCCGGATCGTTTGCCAATACAGTATCCCACTGGTTAAACCGGTAGCGAATATTGTGAAATCCCGGTAAAATATCAGTCAGGGGTTCTTTCAGGTCGGAAACCATTGCCTGAAACATTCCGATTCCTTTGCCTCCCTGATAGGCCAGTTCAGGTGTTTTGGCAGATTGGTAGGCAATGGTATCGCTGATGAAAACGCAAACAGCCCAGAATTCGCCTTCCTCATCCTTGTAATACAACTTCCCGTCAACAGAGGGAACAATAGTCATCGCTTCACGAGCCGGATCGCCGTTTTTTTCAATTACTTTTTTCCTGATATGGGAACAAACTTTTTGAATGTTTTCCATCATGGCCGGCACGTTGGTAAAAATCCGCTTGTTTTTTCGCTGTAGCAGATAATTGGAGGTTGATCTTTCACTGGTATGAATGATGAACGTATCATTGATAAATCCTTCACCCATCTGTTCAACCCGATCGATCGTCCCATCAATCCGAAATTGTAAGGCTATTTTTGTCAGATCCATTTCTTAATTATTTATTGAATGATTTCTCAAAGATAAATTCCTTATCGGGGTTTGAACAATGTTCAGTGTCATAAGATTTCAGTTTTCAAAAATATTTCTTCAGATAATTCGAATGCCTGAACTTCTTAGGGGCTTTTTTCTTAAACTTGGTCAACCGATTCCGGCCTTCGGTCATTGTCTTCCTGTATGGACAAATCCATATTTAATATGGAAAAATGGTCCATTTTGACTTTTGGCATTCATGCGACATTGTCATCCGTTCATTTTTATTATTTTTGAATCTCTTGAATCCATGATTTATTAACAAAAAAACTAACCCATTAATGTTCAAAAAGTTAGGCAACTACCTGCGGAAACGCATCCTCCTCATCTTATTCTTCTCATTTGTTATCGGAATTTTGGTATCCATTTTTGGAAATCATGCCATTGAAGCTACTTCAACCGACGAGTTTTGTGCTTCATGTCATGTTCACCCTCATGTGTTTGTTTCCTGGAAACTTTCGACTCACTATGATAATAAAAGTGGAATTCAGGTGCATTGTGTCGATTGCCATTTACCACCCAAAGGACAAGGCTACCTTGTAGAAAAAACCAGACTTGGGCTCAAAGATATTTACGGTTACCTCTTCAAAGATTCGGCTGAATTTAACTGGGAGATGAAGTCTGAACTGGAACATGCCGTGAAGTATATCCCGAATGCATCATGCAAACATTGCCACCAGAACCTGTTCCCGAAAAATTTAGTGGACGCAGGCATTGCTGCTCACCTTTACTACGAAAATAATGAGAAGAAACTGGATTTGCAGTGCATCAGTTGCCACCTTGACGCCGGGCATTATAATCCGAATTACAAACACGGCAAGATGACCGGAATACCGGGGCAAACCGACGGCGCGGACAGTTTGAAAGCCGTTTTTGAACAGGCAACCACCGTAACAACTTTTGCCGACTACAGCGAGCAGATTCCAGGTACATCGGTGTCGTTCAAGATGATTGCTGTCAAAGGCGGCACATTCAACATGGGCAGCCCCGAAAAAGAACCTTTCCACCAAGCTGATGAATCGCCGGTGCGCCAAGTTACGGTCAGCCCATTTTTCATGGCCGAAGTGGAAACAACGTGGGAAGAGTACTGGGCATTTTATGGTAACACAATGAGCGAAGGTCGCACCCCGCCCGAACAGATTTATGCCAACAACAGCAACCCGAACGTGGATGCCATTTCCGGTCCTACTCCGCCTTATGGGCGACCCGACCAGAACTGGGGGTTTGGCAAACGCCCGGCAATCACCATGACCCATTATGCAGCGGAAACCTTCTGCCAGTGGCTTTCAAAGAAAACCGGCAAAAAATACCGCCTGCCCACAGAAGCCGAATGGGAATATGCAGCACGCGGTGGCACGGAAACACCGTATTTCTTTGACGGAAAGCCGGATAAGTTCTCCAACAAAGGATTATGGCGTAAAATCTCGGCCCCCGAAACCGAACCGATTTCGCAGTACATCATTTATGCAAACAATAGCAAAGGTAAAACGCATTTGCCCGAAGAGGTCAAACCTAATCCATTCGGCCTGAAAAATATGCTGGGCAACGTAATGGAATATTGTGCCGACCGTTATGCACCCGATGCTTATGCCAAAAACAGCGGTAAAGTGGCTAACCCACTTGTAACCGAAGGCGAGGAATGGGTTGTTCGCGGGGGCAATTATGTTTCGGATGCCGCCGATGTGCGTGCTGCAGCCCGCGACAAAAGCCAGCACGATGCATGGCTGAAAACCGACCCGCAGCAACCCAAAAGCATCTGGTGGTATTCCGATGTTAAAAGCATCGGTTTCAGGGTTGTTTGTGAGCCAGACAATTCAATAAAAATTCAATAGATAACTGACTATCCACATTTAAAATTTATCCATTATGAAAAAAGGTGTTGACAGACGTTCATTCTTGAAAAGCTCGGCTTTAGCCGGAGCATTGGGTGCAATGGGTACAGGAAGTGTTGCAGCGTTGGCATCGTGCAGCAGTACTCCAAAAGTACAGCCATTAAAAGAGCCGGGTTCCTTTTATCTTCCCAACCTTGTCGATAAGGCAGCTGATGGCAAACCACTGAAAGCCGGGATAATCGGCTGCGGCGGACGTGGCTCAGGCGCAGCGTTTAATTTCCTCAATGCGGCTGATAATGTTACTATTGTTGCGTTAGGCGATACTTATGCCGACCGTTTGGAAGAGTTGGCTGCCAACCTGAAAAAAGAGAAAAATATAGACATTGCAGCCGATAAAAAATTTGTTGGACTCGACTCTTATCAGAAAGTTATTGACAGCGATGTGGATGTGATTATTACAGCTACACCACCCAATTTCCGCCCCGAAATTTTCAAGTACGCGGTGGAAAAAGGCAAGCATTGCTTCCTCGAAAAACCGATTTGCGTTGATCCGGTAGGTTACCGTACCATCGTGGCTACAGCCAGACAGGCCCAGGCAAAAGGGCTTTGCGTGGTAACCGGCACACAACGTCACCATAAGCGCGATTATGTAGCTTCATATGAACAAATCATGAACGGGGCCATCGGCGAAATAACCGGCGGAACGGTTTACTGGTGTGGTGGAATGCTCTGGTACAAGGACCGTAATCCCAACTGGTCAGATCTGGAATGGATGATCCGCGACTGGGTAAACTGGGAATGGCTTTCGGGTGATCATATTGTTGAACAGCACGTTCACAACCTGGATGTTTTCACTTGGTTCTCAGGATTGAAACCAAAATCAGCACTTGGTTTCGGCTCGCGCCAACGCCGTGTTACCGGTAACCAGTTCGACAATTTCAGTGTCGATTTTGAAATGGAAAACGGTATTCACATTCATAGCACCTGCCGCCAGCTCAACGGCACTGAGGGTGGCGTTTGGGAATTTATCCAGGGTACCAAAGGTTCGTGGACTTCCGATGGGCACATTATCAAAGACCTGAAGGGTACCGAAATTTGGAAATACGACTATGAGGCCGAAAAAACCAAATTCAAACAAACCGACCCATACACATTGGAACACGTGAACTGGATTAACCATATCCGCGCCGGAAAACCGATTGAACAGGCATCTGAAACAGCTGTTTCCAACATGGCTGCCATCATGGGGCGCGAATCGGCTTACACCGGAAAGAAAATCAGCTGGGATGAAATGACAGCTTCGCCGCTCGATCTTATGCCGAAAGATATTGACATGACCAAAAATATGGCTGCTGCCAAAGAAGGGTACGGTGCAGGGAAAGAATTTAAACTGCCCGAATTCATTCACATTGCAGGAACGCCGCAGGGAAACCAAACACGATAAGGTATGCCACTCAATAGAAGATCTTTTCTTGGAACAGCCGTATCAGGTGCAGCATTAGCTGCATCTGGCGGCTTATTCTCTTCGTTCAGGAGTGCTTCGGTCGCCGGGAAAAAACGGTCGGTTGATCTGAAGATTTCCTGTCAGGAAGGCGTTGCCCCAGGCAATACGCTGACCGAAAAGCTCGATTTCATGGAATCTTTGGATATTGTTGGCCTTGAAATTTGGGGTGGTGGTCTTGAAAAAAGAGTGAATGAAATACAACAGGCTTTGCAGAACCGCAACATGAAAGTGAGTGCGATTTGTGCAGGATTTGAGGGTTGGCTCATCGCCGATGATCCGGCTATTCAGAAAAAATGTATGGATTCGCTAAAAGTGATCATTGCCGCCGCCGGAGAACTTGGTTCAACCGGAGTGATTTTTGTTCCCGCTTTCAATAACCAGAAATCATTACCCGACAAACAGGCTCGCGAGTTGCTGATTGGGCAAATGAAGGAGCTTGGTGATTATGCCCTTCAAAATAAAACCCGCATTTTACTCGAACCCTTAAACAGGGAAGAATGCTATTTCTGCCGTCAGGTAGCCGACGGAGCAGCTATTGTCCGCGATGTGAAGAGTGACGGAGCGGCTGTTATGGGCGACTTCTGGCACATGACCTGGGAAGAAACCAATGACCGTGCAGCATTTCTTTCGGCAGGTAATTATTTGCACCATGTGCATATTGCCAGCCGGAAACGCCGGAAAATGCCCGGAGAGGATGGTGAAGCCGATAACTACATCAATGGTTTCCGTGGATTAAAGGAGATCAACTACCAGGATTACGTCAGTTTTGAATGTGGTTCTGTGGGAGATTCTAAAATCACCTTACCTGCTGCGGTGAAATTGATGAACGAACAATGGAAAATGGCGTAATCAGGCAATTTGCAATAGAAAAATCATCATCTATAATAAACCCCGGGTTCGTGTGAATCCGGGGTTTCCTTTTGAGTATTAACCTCTCACAATATTTTTATAATTTACCAGCTTATTGTCGCCAATCGCCTGCTCCATTTCGCCTGAATAGCAAAGCGTTGTGTTCCTTATCTTCTGGGGTAAAAGTTGGCGGATGTAACTCAGTCCCTTTAAAAAGCTTTTGTCAAAAGTTTGTGCCGATTTGATCTCGATAGCATCCATATGTGTGGAATAATCGAGGATTAAATCAACCTCGTTGTTGTTGCTATCGCGGTAATGATAAAGTTGATAAGGTTTGAAGCGGTTGTATTTGTTCTTGAGCATTTCCAACACCACTAAATTTTCGAACAGAGATCCTTTTAGCGGACTGTTAAAAAGTTGATACGGTTCATTTATTCCTGAAAGGAATGCAGCTAGTCCCACATCATAAAAATACAACTTTGGCGATTTAACCAGGCGTTTATTGATATTGGCATAAAAAGGCTGAAGCAAATACACAACATATGAGGCTTCGAGGATGGAAAGCCACGATTGGATAGTTGGGACCGTTACCCCAACCTCGTTAGCCAGATTGCTTGCAACAAAAACCTGTCCGACCCTTCCGGCGCACAAGCGCACAAACAGTTCAAATTGCCGCAAATCTTTCACGTTAATCAATTGCCGCAGGTAGCGTTCGATATAGGTTTCCAGGTAACTACTGTAATATCGCGTTGGATTTACCAGAGGTTGGTTGTACACTCTTGGATAGAAACCTTTATAGAGGATTTCTTCAATTGTTGAATTGGGAGAAACAACTTGAATTTCATTCAACGAAAAGGGCAACAATCGCAAGATTGCTGTCCGGCCTGCCAACGATTGTGAAATGGTTTGCGAAAGTTCGAACTGCTGACTTCCAGAAAGGATGTAATATCCCGGTTTTTGCAGATTGTCCACTATGTCCTGAATATACGAAACCAATTCCGGAGCCCTTTGTATCTCGTCAATGATCAGCCCTGTATCCGATTGGTTTAGAAAAGTCCGGGGATCTGACAAAGCAAGCTGCCGGGTATCCGGGTCTTCAAGCGACACATATCTTTTGTCAGGAAACACATTTTTCAATAATGTTGTTTTACCCGATTGCCTTGGCCCGGTGATAGTAACTACCGGAAAGGAATTACACGATTCGATCAGTTCATTATAAATTTCGCGCGAAATAAACATATTTATGCAATTTTTAAATCGAAGTTTAAAATTACATAGATATAAGTAAAAATGCAAGGTATTATGTGTAATTTTAAACTTCGATTTAAAAATTGCATAAAACACCTTACTTGCAACACCAGATTCATATTCTGCAGTGCCAAATCACTAATGTAAATTCGGGAAAGGCAAATTATCCGATATTTTATATTGTTTGGGGTATAAACTATCGAATTTTATTCAATCCGGTAGTTCACCAGGGTATTCCCTTCACTGCCTACAATCAAATTATACCAGGCATTCGAATCGTTAAATTTGGAGAGAATAAACCGGGTATTCCCTTCGAGAGGAAAGCCTTTAGTTATTAAACCGTTTTTATCGAGCAAATAGACTTTATTATCACCGCCCGTAACTACACCAATTTTATTGATTCCAGGCCCTAAATTGCATATATAGGGAGTTTCGCTGATAAACTCAGCAAAGGTTCTCTCAAATAATTTTTTCCCGTCTGAAGCAAGCACGATGAGCTTTTTACCTTCAGCAAAAATGTACTCAGGGGAACCATCTCCATCGATATCTTCAGCGGCAAACCGGTGGCCGGAACCATATTTGCCGACTTCCTTAATCTCAGCTTGTCCGTTAAAATCCTGAATATGAATTCTCCCTGAAAGATCAGTGGTAATCATTCGAGGGGTCTCGTCGTTAAAAAAATACATCTGGTTTCCGGAGTGATCAAATGGTAATGCCGGAATATCACGACTCTTGCCTTGCCTGTCAAGAAAATAGGTGTTTTGTTTATCGCTGAAGACGAGATAATCTTTGTCCCCGACTTCAAAACGTTTACCCGGATTGATTATCATACTTTCGGAACCCGCAAAATTCCAGTTTTGAACGAGTTTTCCCCAACGATCGAAAGCATATATCTTTTTGTCTTCACCAGCGACAAAAAAGCGAAACTCTTTATTTTTTCCGTAATCAACAATCGACACTCCATTTGATGCCATTGATTTGAGCGTAAGCGGGAATTTCCCAACTTTGTTCCCCATTCGGTCGATCACATAAAGTTGAGTTTTGGTGTTGAAAACATATTGGAATTTGTTGTTTTGATAGAGGTCGATCTGGTGAATGTCGGAAACAATCTCTCCCGGAATATTCATGGTCCATAAAATCAAACCTTCCTTATTAATCAGATAAACATTGCTTTGTTTGTCACACACAATGACTTCCCGATTTGGAAGATCTTTATGATTTAGGACCAATTTCGGTTTTTGAGCTAGCGGTGCTTCCAGCTTTAATTGCCAGATGGCCTGTGGTTCTTCTTTCAGATTAGGATCATATTTCAGATTGATCTGGTTTTTAATCATGTTGTCAGATACGGAGAACTGCCATGAAAAAGTACTGAACTTTCGGATGATACCTTCATTATCAGAAAGCATATTACTGATTTCAGGTTTCAGAAGATCGTTCTTTAACCGAAATACCTTTGGGACTTTAGCATACATGTAAAAGTTAGGGTTGGACGGCCTGTCGTGGGTATATTCATTGTAAATGGAATCGTTGGCCATAGTCTTTTCTGTAGCCAGACTTTGAATGTAGTTTTTTAATCCGGGCAAGTTATCGCCCCAAATAAGATACTTGTCGAACACAACAAAATATTCACCCAGAATTCCGGAAAAAGCCCTGCCAAAAAGCGATTCAGCCATGTTTCTGAAAGGTAGCTGATAGATTTCGAATGATTTTTTACCGGTAACTTTGTATTCTGTAAAGGTTTTATTATCAGCGATCTGATTTGATCTGCCATATTCAGCCACGGCCTTCTTTAGTTTTTCTCTGGCGACTGATTGATTTAAAAGTTCGGTTACAAAAAAACGATTTTGAGTCGGGTTCGACTTGTTGATGTTAGTATAAACACCGGCAGCCTGATTTCCACTAATTTCTTTGATTAATTTAACCGGATCGGTATTGGTTTTCTTTTTAAACTCAATCAGGTTCATCTCTCTTGGATAATATTGGTCGTTTGCCTTCAGGTACGATTCATACCGGTCGATAAAACTGTCTTTATTTTTAAGATTTAGTGCAACAAAAAAAGCAGCATTTGCCGGAATGGCTTTCTCAATGGTCATTTTCTGGGCTTCCTGGCCGTGGAAGATGTTTAGAAAATTGTCGCTTGAGTCTTTGGTAAAGCTGTATCCGTTTAGTTGTATCTGGCCTGAATTGGTTAAATCAAGATTGGTCCAGCTTGAATAACTGGCATATTGATTGATTATTTTTTTAATTTCAGGGGAAACAATCCTCGCCAAAACCTGATGGATGGTGGCATGATTGATAAAAATATTGGCCAGTGCGGTTTCCTCTATCGTTTTGTATACTTCGGTAAATTCATAGTTGCTTAATAGATTTTGTGAATTGGAATGCCGAATGGCTTCCTCAACCAGAATAAAATCTTCACTGATCATAAAAATGTCGTTGGTGCAGGCAAAATAGAAGCTATGTTTGTCAGACTTTGCCCCAATGATAGGAGTTGTATCGTAGTTTCTGCGGGTAATGGTGTATGCCGATCCTAACTCGCTCGAAACGGTTTGAGTAGCCAGACTGGATTCGTTTTGATCGTTTAACTGAACAAGGTAAAGACTTGAAAGTTGGTTTTTTCCAGAAGGATTGATCGAAATGACGATTGACTTTCCTTTCAAAAGATTGCTGATTCCGGAATGAGCGCCTACAAAATCTCTGAAATTACTTATGTTTGAAAAAAGATCTTCAAACTCCTTGATTCCTCTTAACTCAGCAAATGCAGGTGTATTTCCTTTTAATAAATTGAAAAGTCCTTCCTGATTCTTCACTTCAATAATCAGAGGGCTTTTTTGCGGAACGGCCTTGAAAGCTGGGTTTTGCTTGGTTGAAAAAGTTTGAATAACAGGTTTTTCCTTTTGAAAAGGGGAATATTTTATAACTAAAAAGGTCGATACAGCAACCAGTATAATAATTCCGGAAATAATAATCGCTTTACGCATAAGGGATAAAATTTATCTCAAAAATAAGAAGATTGTTGGTTTCTTTCGTTTTTCTGATGCAGTTGTATATAATATTTAACCACCTTATTTCTAATATTATCGTTTCTTGATACTTTTTCTTTTTCCCTTTTCTTTTTTCTTGTATTTTATTGCTGTTTCACCTCCGATGCTTCCACAATTTTGTAGAGTTTGTCTGATTTCCGTATTTTGGTCTCAACCGGAATGGAAATGTAAGATCCTTTCGGTGCCTCATCGACCGATTGTTTATCTAACTGAATTTCAGAGACTACGGTTTTTACCAAACCGGTGGTTGGTCCGGTAATGTAAATTTCGTCACCCACCTTCAATGGTCCGGTTTCGAGCTTAAATTCAGCAACCTTAAGGTTCGAAAAGTAATTCAGGCCTTTGCCAACATACACTTTCCGGTGTGTTGCCAGTGATCCGTAGTTACCACTCCATTCACCCAATCGCTGTCCAAGGTAATATCCATCCCAAAATCCACGGTTGAAAACGCTTGCTAAACGGTTATCCCAGTCGGCTACTTTTTCATTGTTAAACTCACCATCAAAATAGGCCTGAACCGCTTCGCGATAGCATTCAACTACCGTGTAAACGTATTCGGGGGAACGCGCCCTGCCCTCAATTTTCAGGACAGAAACACCGGCATCGAGTAATTTATTCAGAAAATGAATGGTTTTCAAATCTTTGGGCGACATGATGTACTCGTTGTCGATTTCGAGTTCTGCCCCGGTTTCCTTATCCGTTACAATATAGGCGCGACGGCACGATTGCATGCAGCTTCCACGGTTGGCCGATGAGTTCATTTCGTTCAGGCTCAGATAACATTTCCCTGAAACAGCCATACACAGTGCTCCGTGCACAAACATTTCGAGCCTGATCAGTTCACCTTTCGGACCGGTAATGTTCTGTTCTCTGATTGCTTTTGATATTTCCCCGACGCGACCAAGATTCATTTCACGGGCTAAAACAACTACATCGGCAAACTGGGCATAAAATCTGACAGCATCAATATTGGTAATGTTGACCTGGGTCGAAATGTGCACTTCAACCCCAACCTGACGTGCATACATGATGGCCGAAATATCGGAGGCAATAATTGCTGATACACCTGCATCTTTTGCAGCGTCAATAATCCGGTGAAGCTGATCGAGTTCATTGTCAAAAACAACTACATTGACAGTCAGGTATGTTTTTACTCCTTTTGAATGAGCGGTTTCAGTAATTTTTTTTAGATCGTCCATGGTGAAATTATTCGACGACCGTGCACGCATGTTCAATTGCTCCACACCAAAATACACCGATCCGGCCCCTGCCTGAATGGCTGCAATCAGTGATTCGTACGAACCGACTGGTGCCATAATTTCGACCTCTTCTCTTTTCATTTTATTCTGAATTACTGAGCTGCAAATTTAATTTTTATTTCGGCTTGAATTCAGATGCGTCAATCACATCGTAAGTAGGTTCGCTGTGACACAAAAAAAATGCGACTTCCACAGGAGTCGCATTCTTATAATGGGCTGATAGCAAATTGATTATTCAACATTGACGTTGTATGAATAGTTTTTGTCATCTGTTGAAAGCACTACCGAATAATTTCCTCTTTCAAGTTTTGAAAGGTTGAAACCTTCATTCACATTAAATTTTTTACCAATTTCTTTCGAATAAACCAGTTCATTCTTGTCGTAAAAATTCAGACTCACATTTTCTTCTGAGAAATTCAGGTAAGAAAGTTTCAGAACTCCATCTTTATAAGCAAAGAAAGGTTCAATAATACTTTTTTCTTTTCCTACAGCAATGTTTGAGTTATCAATTTTAAATGAACGCTCAGTGGTTGCTTCGTCAACAGTCACCGACAATTTGTAATCTCCTTTGTCAAGGTTCGAAAAATCGAAAACTTTCCGGAAATCTTTGCTATCGGCATCGGTTTCCATAAAATAAACAAATTCGCCTTTTTCATTTTCTATACTGATCTGAAAATTGGAGGCTGCTGTGTTTGAGATTGCGACTACAGCTTTTTCAGCTGTTAAAGGAAGAATATTAACTTTTAAGTTTCCTCCCGCCATTAGTGTGTTTGCAAATGCTACAAATGCTAACAACATTGTTACTTTTGAAATTGAATTAATTGTTTTCATGTTTTCATTGTTTAAATACAGTTCAAACATACTGGTTTTGCTGTATACATGCTGAAAAACATACGTTATTGATGTATTATCCTTTTGTTAATGGATGTTACAAATATTAATCAATTGTAAACAAAAGATGCTATAGCGTTGAAAAAGAGTATTATAAAACTGTAAATTCAATATTAACCGATGACCCGAACTTGTTGTCGTAGGTACAAAAAGCAATGAAAATAATTTAAAACAGGATGATAGTTCCATCGAACCATTTAAAAACAAATGATTAACGAATGAAAATTGAAATACTCCAATTGCTTGAAGGAGCCCGGAAAGCACAAGGTTTGACCGTAATTATTGATGTCTTTCGGGCATTTTCAACGGCTTGTTATGCGTCTCAGGCAGGAATTCAGCGTATTTATCCGGTGGGTGATCTTGAAAAAGCGTATCTTCTGAAACAACAAAATCCTGATTTTATTCTGGTTGGAGAACGAAATGAACAGAAACCTGAAGGCTTTGACTTTGGTAACTCGCCTTCCCAACTACTGGAATCAACGCTTACAGGTAAGATAATGGTTCATACAACCAGTTCAGGAACACAGGGAATTGCCAACGCAAAAGGAGCTGATGAAATAATTACCGGTAGTTTTGTGAACGCCCAGGCTATAATTGATTATATACGGAAGCAAAATCCTAAACAGGTTTCGCTGGTTTGTATGGGTTACAGTTGCCATTATCCTACTGATGAGGATACTTTGCTGGCAGTTTATATCAAAAATGAACTGGAAGGTACTCCCAATGATTTTCCGGCCATGGTTGAGCAAATCAGAACAGGCGATGGAGCACGTTTTTTTGCTCCTGAAAAACAAGAATGGGCCCCAGCTGCCGATTTTGATCTTTGCCTTTCGCTAAATCGTTTTGACTTTGTACTCAAGGTCGAACAGGAAAACGGAGTAAATTATCTAAGAAAAATAACCACATAGGCACATAGTTCACATAGACTATTTAAATTGATTTTTCTATGTTGACTATGTACCTATGTGGTTTAAATACTAAAATATGAAAACTTATAATTTTGACGAACTGATTGACCGGACCCACACCAATAGTGTTAAATACGACGGACGGAAGGCTTTCTTTGGAAACGCAGATTTGATGCCACTCTGGGTAGCTGATATGGATTTCAGAACTCCTGATTTTATTTTGGATGCCATAAAAAAAAGGGCCGAACATGAACTTTTTGGTTATACCTTTCGTGGAGAATCTTATCATCAGTCTATTGTAAACTGGCTTCAGCGCCGACACAACTGGGAAATCAAACCTGAATGGATATCCTTCAGTCCGGGAGTGGTAGCTGGTCTGACCATGGCCATTGAAGCTTTGTCAAAACCCGGAGATGGTGTTATAGTTCAGCCACCTGTTTATTTTCCGTTTTTTGATTCAGTAAAAGGAACCGGCCGGGAAATGATCCAAAATCCTCTTCGCCTTGAAAACGGACGATATTATTTTGATTTGGAGGATCTTAAAAGTAAAATTAAACCTTCAACAAGGTTACTACTGTTGAGCAATCCTCATAATCCGGGTGGGATGGCCTGGAATACGGAAGAATTAACCGCGCTCGCTCAAATCTGTCTCGACAATAAGATATTGATCATTTCTGATGAAATTCATTCTGATTTGATTTTTGATGGTTTCAGACACACACCGTTGGCCGGAATTTCAGAAGAGATTGCCCAAAACTGTGTGATTTGCATGGCTCCCAGTAAAACTTTCAACACAGCGGGATTATCCACTTCCTTTCTGGTCATTCCGAATAAAAGGCACTTTGCAGCTTATGAACGGGTCATGCGGCTTCCACACCTGCATATGGGAAATATTTTCGGAACGATTGCACTTGAAGCAGCTTATACGCATGGAGAGGAATGGCTTGCCCAGATTTTGCAGTACCTTCAGGCGAATTATGCTTTTTTGGAGCAGTTCTTCAATGAAAATATGCCTGAAGTGAAAGTGATGAAACCCGAAGCAACTTATCTGATCTGGATCGATTTTTCAGGACTTGGACTGACCGATGAAATACTCAATCAGAAGCTGATCGATGGTGGAGTTGGACTGAACCGCGGAGTCCAGTTCGGCAGGGAAGGAAGTGGCTATATGCGCATGAATATTGGATGTCCCCGGTCGGTTCTTCAAGAGGCTTTGTATCGGATAAAAAGTACATTTTTGAAATAATGAAACGGATTCTTATAACCGGAGCAACCGGAAATGCTGGTTTTGAAGTGATCCGTTTTCTGTTCCTGAATTCAACGGATTGCCAAATTGTAGCCGGAGTCAGAAATATTGTGGCAGCAAAAACAAAGCTCCAGGATTTTGAAAAGCTTGAATTTGTTTCATTCGATTTTGAGGATCCGGCTACATTTGAAAAAGCGCTTGAAAATGTTGACTCCGTTTTTTTGTTGCGTCCGCCGTACATTTCGGATGTCGACCAATATTTCAAGCCACTGATTGAATCGATGGTGAAACACCAAATCGGTGAACTTGTTTTTTTGTCGGTTCAGGGAGTGGAAAAAAGCAGTGTCATTCCGCATCATAAAATCGAAAAGCTGGTTATCGATTCAGGTATTTCATATATTTTTCTTCGCCCATCCTATTTCATGCAAAACCTCACAACCACTTTGCTGAAAGACATTCAGGACAAAAGAAAAATTTACTTACCTGCAGGAAAGGCAAAATTCAACTGGGTCGACATCGAAAATATTGGTGAAGTCGTGGCAATTGTTCTCGAAAAGTTTGAAGAATTTAAGAACCAGTCTGTTGAACTTACAGGTTACGAGAACAAAGATTTCGGAGAAGTGGCTGAATTGATCTCAGAATACACACCTCATAAAGTTGAATTCAAAAACGCCAATCCTTTTCAGTTTTATTCTATTAAAAGACGTGAACAGATGTTTCCCGCAATGATCATGGTGATGATACTTCTGCATTTTTTACCGCGTTTCCAGAAAGAACCACGGATTTCAGATTCTTTCGAAATATTAACCGGCAGAAAACCTACAAGTTTAAAAGCATTTATAGAAAGGGAACAAAAACGATTTTAAAAGATTAAATTTGAATTTAACCTTTAAAGCTTTGGTATGGAAAAGAAAAACATTAACCGTAGAAATTTTCTGGGCACCGGTCTGACGGCTGCTGCCGCGGTAACTCTTGGAAATTCATTCGCTTCCGGAAACGGCAATAATCCTGATCCTGTAAAAAAGATTAATGAACATCCGTTTAATGCCCGCACCTACAATGCAATGCCAACCCGATCGTTTGGAAAAACCGGGTACAAAGTGGGCATCCTTAGCCTTGGAGGACAGGCAACCATCGAAATGAAGGGAACCGAAGTCGAATCGGAGAAAATTATTAACCGAGCAATCGATTTAGGAGTAAATTATATCGATACGGCTGCTTCCTATGGGGGAGGAATCAGTCAGTTAAATATTGGAAGAGTGATGAAAACCCGCCGACCTGAAGTATGGCTTTCATCAAAAACGCATGACCGGACTTTTGCCGGCTCGATGCGTTTACTTGAAGAAAGTTTGAAAAACCTGCAAACCGACCATCTTGACACCTGGCAATTGCACAATGTACAGACCATGGCACAACTGGATCAGATTTTTGCTGCCGATGGCGCTATAAAAGCAATGGAAAAAGCAAAAGCAGAAGGAATGATTCGGAATATCGGAATTACGGGGCATTTCGAACCACTGGTTTTATTGGAAGCGATTAAGCGCTATCCTTTTGATTCAATCCTTCTGGCCGTTAATGCTGCAGATATTCATTACCTAAGCTTTATAAATTATTTACTTCCGGAAGCTCAGAAACTGGGAATTGCCATTATTGGAATGAAAGTGGCAACACGCGGACGGATGATTTCGACCTGGACTCCACCTCCACTTGAAGAACAGCCTGAACGATTGCGTACGCCAAAACCCGGAACGATTACTATCAAAGAAGCACTGACTTACAATATGAGTCTGCCGGTGAGTACTACAATTATCGGTATTGACAATGTGGCTCAAATCGAGGAAGATGTTAAAATCGCTTCTGAATTCTCGCCGCTTTGTGAAGCCGAAATGAAAGAAATTGAATATAAAACCCTGCCCATTGTTCGTCAGGGATTGTATTTCAGGAGATGGGATTTGGGGGCATAAATTAATTTTAACTGACATGATAAAAAGAATCATTTTTGTGGGATTATTTTTAATCTCGTTCCATTCGGTTTTTTCTCAAAATCAAACGATTAATGTAGTAGTAATTGGAGCGCATCCCGACGATTGTGACCTTGATGCAGGGGGTACAGCCATCCAGTTCGCAAAAATGGGACATCGTGTTTTGTTTGTGTCGGTGACCAACGGCGATGCCGGACATTTCAACAAGGGGGGCGCTGTTTTGTCCAAAATAAGAAAAGCAGAAGCAGAAGAGGCGGGCAAACGTTTCGGCGTGACCTATAAAGTGCTGGATAATCACGACGGATTGCTGCTGCCCGATTTAAAAGTCAGGTCTGAGCTTATCCGTGCAATCAGAGAATGGAAAGCTGATGTCGTTATTGGCCCTCGTCCATACGATTATCATCCTGACCACCGGAATACAGCCATTGCCTTGCAGGATGCGGCATTTATGGTTATTGTACCGAATATTGTACCCGAAACTCCGGCATTAAAGAAGAACCCGGTTTTTTTATATACCGAAGACCGGTTTAAAAAACCAAATCCGTTTACTCCTGATATTGTTGTGGATATTACATCCGTCTTCGATCAAAAAATATATGCAGTTTCCGCCCATCAATCGCAGTTTTTTGAATGGTTACCCTGGTTGGATGGTCAATTGGAAAATGTCCCCAAATCTGAACCCGAACGCCTGAAATGGCTGGCCGAAAGCAGAAAAGGAAACATTTCGAAAGAAGCAAAAGCACTATTGTTCTATTGGTATGGCAGCAAAGCTGGTCAGGTGAAATATGCAGAAGCTTTTGAGATTTGTGAGTATGGGAGTTATCCAAATGATGACGAAATAAAAAGAATCTTTCCGATGTTGGGGAAATAACCGAGGGATTGATTGAAGAACTGATTTTTTTTGTTTCGGGTTGCGGGATACGAGTTCCGGGTTCCTTTAACCCGCATCCCGTAACTCGCAACATTTTTTCTGCCAACTGCGACTGAACACTGACTACTTCTTACTGCGCTCCAGTTCCTTAAGGTTGTCCAGCTTTTTCTTCTGAAGGAATCCTTTGATATCGTACAAATGTTCTTTCACCTGCTTGTTGCCAAATTCGTAAACTTTTTCGGCAAGTCCATCCAGAAAATCACGATCATGCGAAACGAGTATTAGTGTGCCATCGAAATCTTTGAGTGCGCTTTTCAGGATATCTTTGGTGCGCATATCGAGGTGATTGGTAGGCTCATCCAAAATAAGCAGATTTACGGGTTCGAGCAACAATTTCACCATGGCCAAACGGGTGCGCTCTCCTCCTGAAAGTACTCTCACTTTTTTAGTAATGCTGTCGCCACCGAACATAAAGGCGCCGAGAAGATCTTTAATTTTTGTACGGATATCGCCCACGGCCACATCGTCGATGGTTTGGAAAACAGTCAGTTCTTCGTCGAGCAAGGAGGCCTGATTCTGGGCAAAATAACCGATCATGGTATTGTGACCCAGTGTTAATTTTCCTTCAAAATCAATTTCGCCCATCATAGCTTTTACCAGAGTGGACTTTCCTTCACCATTTTTGCCCACAAAGGCCACTTTTTCTCCTCTTGAAATGGTAAGTGAAGCATTTTTAAAGACCAGATGATCGTCATAACTTTTAGTCACTTCTTCCAGAATCACCGGGTAATTTCCGGAGCGTGGCGAAGGCGGAAATTTCAGGCGAAGCGCTGAAGAATCGACCTCATCAATTTCAACAATTTCAAGCTTTTCGAGCATTTTTACCCGCGATCCAACCTGAAGTGTTTTAGAATAAGTTCCTTTGAAACGCTCAATAAACTCAGTTGTTTCGGCAATCATTTTTTGCTGTTCATCAAACGCTTTTTGCTGTTGTTCACGTCGTTCACGGCGCAGTTCGAGATAATGTGAGTAATTGACTTTATAGTCGTAAATGCGTCCCATCGTAACTTCAATGGTCCTGGTAGTGATGTTGTCGATGAATGCCCGGTCATGCGAAATTACAATTACCGCTTTGGCGCTGTTAATCAGGAAATCTTCGAGCCATTGAATCGACTCAATGTCCATGTGATTGGTAGGTTCATCCAGCAAAATCAAATCAGGTTTCTGCAACAGGATTTTAGCCAGTTCAATGCGCATGCGCCAGCCACCACTGAATTCGCTGGTCGGACGGGTAAAGTCTTCCCGCAAGAAACCAAGGCCAAATAATATTTTCTCAACTTCAGCATCAAAATTGATTTCTTCTATCGAATAGTATTTCTCGCTTAAGGTTGAAACCCGTTCAATCAGATCGGAGTAGTATTCCGATTCGTAATCAGTTCGGGTTGCCAGTTCTTCGTTCAAAGAAGCTATTTCACGTTCCATTTCAAAAATACGTGCAAATGCCTGGGATGCCTCTTCAAAAACAGTTCGGTTGTCTTCGGTTAACAAATGTTGCGGCAAATAGGCGATTACTGCATCCTTCGGTGCTGAAACTCTTCCTTTGGTAGCCGAACGTTCTCCTGCAATAACTTTCAAAAGGGTTGATTTTCCCGCGCCATTTTTCCCCATCAAAGCAATGCGGTCTTTGTCGTTTATCACAAATGAGATATCCGAGAAAAGCGCCGATCCACTAAATTCTACCGTAAGTCCGTCAACTGAAATCATTCTACCCTGTTTTTTTGAAGGCGCAAAGATATACGTTTTACCGGAAGTTCATTTATGCAACTTTTATTGAGGTGAAAATGGCAAAAAGCTTAACCAATATTTATTAGTATGCAAAATTTGACCGGATAATGGATTGTTATTCAAACTATTTTGTTTAACTTTTGTTTTCTTCTCAAAAAACCAAAACCCATGAGCTATTTACCCAAAATCATGCTCCTGACTTTTCTTCTTTTTAGTTATATAACCACTAATGCCCAATTACTTACCATTCAGGATGCTGTTGATCAGGCGATAAAAAACAATGCACAAATTAACCAGATGCGCTCGCAACTGAATCAGAAAATGGCTGAATGGCGCACTCAAACGGGCATTTCTGCTCCTGAATTCAGTTACATGAAAGAAGGCATCAACAACAAAGCTGCCGACCCATTTCAGGAACAGCGTATGACCGTTTCGCAATCGATCGATTTTCCATTGACGACTGCTTATCGGATTAAAGGCATCCGCGAAGAAGAAAAGGCAATGGAATTCAATATTCAGGAAGAAGAACGGAAAGTGAAAGCAGGTGTCAAATCGCGCTATGTTGAGGTGATTTATGCTATTCATCTTCAAAAACTTCGCGATCAGCAGCTAAAGCTGGCCACCGAGTTGTATAATGCCGTTTTTACCAAATTCGAAACCGGCATGGGGAATGGGATGGATTTGACCAAAGCCGAACTTCAGGTAGCTGAATCTAACAACGACATTGATGATGCTCGCCGACAACTGCATCAGGCGCGTTATTCGCTTTTCAATCTGATGGGATTGCCTCCTGAAAATCAGAAATACACCATTGAGTTTATGGATACGTTAGAAAGCGAGAACGTTGAAATCTCGCAGATTACTGCCCTTTCAGTTTTGACCGAACAGCCTTCTTATCAATCATCGGTTAAAGAACTGGAAGCTTCTGCTTATTTCCTGAAAGAAGCCCGGAGTAATATTCTTCCCGACATCCGGTTCAACCTCTACAAACAGGATTATGGAACAGGTTATAATTTCAATGGGTTCGAACTTGGATTAAGTTTCCCGATCTGGTTACCGTTGGAGCAAAAAGGTAAAATAAAGATGAATCTGGCACGTCAGGACGAAATTCAGTGGAAGCAAAAGGAGATCAGATCGGGTGTGAAAGAGCAGATTGAACATGCCTGGCACAGTTACGAAGTAAGCCGGTCGACCATTAAACGTTACGACGAAACCATCCGCAGCAAAGCCGAAAAATTACGTACCCTCACCTTGAGTGCATACCGGCTGGGCGAAATTGATTTGCTAAACCTGATCAATGCGCAACAAATCTATCTCAACAGCCAGCAGCGATATCTGTCGGCCTTGCGCGATTTTTATATCCAGTTGGTCGAACTCGAAAGATTCCTCAATAAGGACCTTGTCTATTAAACCTGAAATTCAGAAAATCCATAAATATGAAAAATAATCAACGACACAACCAACTGATATCCTTGGCAACTTTGTTATTCCTTCTGGTCCTGATTTCTTCATGCGGAAGTAAAACAGAATCAACACAAAAGGAAAAGTCAGGCTCCGATACACCACCATCCATTTCGGGAGCTAAAACTGAAAATCGGATCAGACTTTCTGAAAAAGAACGTGCTGAGTTAAAAATCCAGACGATACCGGTTACCAGAAGTATTCAAAACTATCGAATCACTGTCCCCGGTGTTGTATTTCCGGCGCCCAATCATATCAGCATCATCAGCACGCCAATCGACGGACGGATCAGCAAGATTTCGGTTCAGGAAGGACAACCTGTAAAAATGGGGCAGGAGATCTTCAGCATCGAAAGTCTCGAATTTGGTAACATGGTTTCGGAGTATCTGCAGGCTGTTTCCGAAGAAACTTTTCAAACCTCGCGCCTTCAACGAATGGAACAACTGGTTGAGCAAACCATCAGCTCAAAAAGCGAACTTGATCGTGCCCGGTCCGATTTCCAACGTGCCAAAACCACCGTTATTGCGGCGGTTTCGAAACTGAAAGCCATTGGCGTTCCGGATAAGGAAATCACTGCGTTTCGAACGGCAGAAAGCATTGACCCGACTTTAAAAATTCATTCACCAATCAGCGGAATACTCGATCAGCGGACGGTTGAACTGGGGCAATCGGTAAATGCTCTGCAAATGCTGGCCCGAGTACTCGATATTAGCCATGTGCTGGTTCGTGGGTATGTTTCTCCTGAAGATGCACGCTTTATCAATGCCGGCGATTCGGTGAAAATCTCGCGGCGCCAAAACGACACTTTCGAAATGAATTCCGTGGTAACTTCGATCAACCCAGGATTGGACGAAAACAATCGCTCGGTTATTGTCAATGTTTTGATGGCCACTGACCAAAATTGGCCAAAACCGGGCGAAAACCTGCATCTTTCCATTGTAACCACTTCGCAAACCGACGTTATTACCGTTCCGATGGAAGCGTTGACTTATGAAGGAAACGACCCGATTGTTTTTGTGCAGCTTAGCGACCAGGTGTTTGAAAAACGAAAATTGGATGTTCAGGAATTCCGCGATAAATATGCCGTAGTTCGGAAAGGGCTGGAAAAAAATGAACGACTGGCAACAACCCAGATTTTTAGCCTGAAAGCACTTTCACGCTTCGATAAAATTGCTGAAGAATAAACCAACATCTGAAACAAACGACCATGCTCAATCAAATCATTTCGTTCAGTGTCAGGCAAAAGTTTGTTGCGCTTTCGCTGGTTGTACTTATGGCTGTTGGCGGCTATTTTTCGTTGATGAGTCTGCCGATTAACTCCATGCCCGATGTTACTCCTATTCAGGTTTTGGTTATTACCAAGGCTGGGCGCTATTCGCCGTTCGATGTGGAAAAACTGGTCAGCTATCCGATTGAAACGGCCATGAATGGTTTGCCCGACGTGAAACAGGTTCGTTCAACTTCGCAGTTTGCCTTGTCGGCTGTTACCATTGAGTTTGAAGAAGGTACCGATATTTATTTCGCCCGCCAGATGGTTAGTCAGAGGCTTCAGTCCATTTCGTCCGATTTGCCTCCCGATGTGTCGGCTCCGCAACTGGGCCCGATTTCTACGGCGCTGGGTGAAATTTATCAATACGAGGTTCGTGGCGAAAACAAATCGCTCACCGAATTGCGCGAAATTCAGGACTGGCTGATTGCCCCGCAGCTGAAAGTGGTAAAAGGTGTGACCGAAATCAATTCATTCGGAGGGTTTGTCAAACAATACGAAGTCATCATTTCTCCGGAGAAAATACGGACTTTCGGTATCGGAATAAAAGAGATTATTGATGCCATAGCCAACAATAACAGCGTTTCGGGAGGAAATTTTCTGGAGCACAACCGCGAACAATACATCATTCGTGGATACGGCCAAATCAATAAGGCAGAAGATATCCGGAACATCATCATCAGGAACATCAATAACAAACCGGTTTTTATTAAAGACATTGCCGATGTGGTTGTCGGAACCCAGATTCGGCAAGGTGGTGTTACGCGTGATGGAAAAGGCGAAATTGTGAGCGGAATTGTGATGATGCTTCGTGGCGGAAATGGTCGGGAGGTAATTTCTGGCATTGAAGATAAAATCACCGAAATCAACAAATCGCTTCCTGAAGGGGTGCAGATTGAGAAATTCTACGACCAGTCTGATTTGATTGACCGTACTACAGCAACTATTTCGACTAACCTGGTTGAAGGAGGTTTTCTGGTTATTGTGGTGCTGCTTCTTCTGCTGGGCGAAATTTCCGGAGCATTGATCGTGGCAATGGTTATCCCGTTCTCGATGCTCTTTGCTTTTATCGGAATGCGCGAATTTGGTTTGGCAGCCAACCTGATGAGTTTGGGTGCCATCGACTTTGGTATGGTGGTTGACGGATCGGTGGTAATGGTCGAAAATGTCGTTCATCGCCTGCAAAAGCATAAAGGTGAAAAAACTGATGATCTGATTATAACGGCTGGTAAACAAGTGGTTAGACCTATATTTTTCGGAGTACTGATTATCCTGATGGTGTATGTTCCAATCATGACTTTCAGCGGAATGGAAGGTATTTTGTACCGACCGATGGCCATTACAGTGGCAGCTGCTGTTTTGGGATCATTGCTTCTTACTCTGGTTTTTGTTCCGGCAATTTCTGCCATTATCTTCCGGAAAGGCGTAAAAATGCGCCGGAATTTCCTGATCGACTGGATCAGGCCACGATACAACAGCGGATTGGATCAACACATCGACCGACGCTGGTTTGTAACCATTTCGGCAGCTATTATTTTTGGTTTGTCGATGATTGTAATGAGCCGGCTTGGCACCGAATTTCTCCCTGAACTCGACGAAGGTTCGATTCTGGTTGAACAAGTAAGGATGCCATCGGTAACCCTAAAAGAGTCGATGGACAATGCCAATTGGTTCGCCGGAAAACTGGTGGGTAACATTCCGGAGATAAAAACGGTGGTTCCCAAAACCGGTCGGTCCGATTTGGCCAATGATTGGATGGGGGTGCACCAAACAGATGTTTGGATTGTACTGAAACCGACTGATGAATGGCGGAAAGGAATGACGAAAGAAGATGTTATTGCACAAATTGAGCCTTTCCTGAAGACCGAGCCCGGATTGGCCTACAACTTTACCCAGCCCATTGCCATGCGCGTGGATGAATTGACCAGCGGAGTAAAATCGGATCTGGCGGTGAAAATTTACGGCGAAGATTTGGATAAACTGAACCAAATTGGGGAAAACATTTCGGCGATTGTTTCGGAAATGAAAGGAACTGCGAATTTTTTTGTGGAACAACCTATCGGGCAACCCTATCTGACGATTCAGATTGACCGTGAGGCGTTAGCATCTTTTGGCCTGAATGTGAACGACGTGCAGTCGGTTATTGAAGCTGGAATTGGCGGTCAGGTTTCCGGGCAGTTGTACGAAGGCCAACGCAGGTTTGATATTCAGGTTCGTTATCCGGCTGAGTTTCGTTCCGAATTACAGAAGATTCAGGAAATACCGGTACCACTGCCGAATGGCGAATTTATCCCGATCAAACGGGTGAGCCACATTGTGGCACAGGAGGGGCCGCGCGAAATTCAACGCGAAAATGGTTGGCGGCGGCTGATCGTTGGCATCAACATCAAGAACATCGACATGGGTACTTATGTGGCCCAACTCCAGGAAGCGATTGGTCAAAAAGGAAATGTTCCACCCGGTTATTTCCTCGAATACGGGGGAACTTTCGAAAACCAAAAACGGGCTATGAACCATTTGCTGTTGGTTGTTCCGTTGTCACTTTTTATCATTGTCGGTTTGCTGTATCTCAATTTTGGGAAAATGCGCTATGCTATCATCATTTTGATGAACCTGCCTTTTGCCCTTTCCGGCGGAATATTTTTGCTTTGGATACGTGGCATGTACCTCTCGGTATCGGCCAGTATTGGTTTTGTGGCTTTGTTTGGGGTCGCGGTTCTCAATGGTATCGTTTTGCTCGATCATATTAACGAACTCCGAAAGGAAGGAATGCCTTTGCGCAAAACCATCATTGACGGGGCAACCGACCGTCTTCGTCCGGTGCTGATGACGGCTTTGGTGGCAAGTTTGGGTTTCATCCCGATGGCCTTTAATTCGGGACCCGGCTCCGAAGTTCAGCGTCCACTGGCAACTGTTGTAATCGGTGGGTTAATCACCTCAACTTTCCTGACTTTATTGGTTTTACCAATCATTTATTATTGGGTGGAAGAAAAACGTGAAAAGAAATTGGCTGAGAAAGATGTGGTGATTGAAGGGGAATAGTATTGTATTTTGATTTTATAGAAATAAGTTTACAAAATGTGAACTTATTAGATTTTAATTTATCTTTGTATGCGTGTTCATTTGATAAAAAAGCAAACGATTGAGCATTTTGTTGCCAGCAATGCCAGAAGTCGAAGTTTTTTTGAAAAATGGCTTACGGTGATCAGGTTTGCTGATTGGAATAAACCTGAGGATATCAAAAAGACTTTTGGAACAGCCGATTTATTGGGCAATGGATCAGAAAGAATTGTTTTTGATTTGGGCGGCAATAATTACCGGATGATCTGTAAATACTTGTTTGGAGATAAACAAGTACATCTGTTTGTTTGCTGGATTGGATCACATGCAGATTACAACAAACTTTGCGCCTGTGGTGAGCAGTTCATTATAAATTGTTATTAAATCAGCATTTTATGGAAACATTAAAATATAAAATCATAAAAACAGAGGAACAATATCAGGAATACGTCTCCAAATTGGAGCAATTACTGAGTATTGAGCCCGAAAAATCGGTTCAGGAAGAAATTGAGTTACTCACTTTATTGATTGAGAAATGGGATGAAGAGCACAATTCTTTCGAACTGGCTGATCCAATTCAACTACTTCGCTCCTTAATGGTTGAAAATCGATTAAAGAATAAAGATCTGGTTTCCATTCTGGGTGTGAGTAAAGGCCTGGTTTCGGATATTTTGAATTATAAAAAAGGATTGTCCAAAGAAATCATACGGAGGCTTGCCAAATACTTCAGTTTGTCGCAAGAGGCATTTAACCGGTCTTACAAACTAAAATTACCCATCAATAATCATCTGCGGAATGCGAGTGTTATGAATACCTCCAAAGAAATCGCATAGGTATCATTCCACTAAAAGTTGAATATTTTCAGGCAAAAAAATAACCGGTACAATTATGATGCACCGGTTATTTTTTACCCAATTTAGGATGTTGTTATTTCTTAGGTTTAAACAATTCTTTTTCATCGACTTTCTTTACCAGCGAACTGTCGTTCAACTGCTTGTTGATGGCATTAAATGGAGCAACAACAATTTCATCACCAGCTTTTAATCCTTCTGTGATCTCAATGTTTTCATTATCCTGAATACCGGTTTTTACAGCTTGTTTGAATACTTTTCCGTCTTTATAAACAAACACGACTTCCACTTTTTCATCTTCTGCTGTTTTATCTCCCTGTTGGGTAACTGCTTCGGTTACTTCTTCAGGTTTGTCGGCTTCTTCTTCTTCTTTTTTAACCTCGGGTTTGTTATTTTTCAGTGAACGGGTGGTTACAGCCTGAATCGGAACAGAAATCACATCTTTTCTGGTTTCGGTTTGAATATCAACCGTTGCCGACATTCCGGGGCGGAAAGGATATTTTTTCCCACCAATCGTATCAATAAGATCTTTGTAGGATTCTTCGAGTAAAAGTATTTTGACATTGAAATTGGTAACCTGATCGGTTGAACCGCCCACCACATTGGCTGAGTTAGCTATTTCGGTAACAATTCCTTTAAATTTGCGGCCCAGGTAGGCGTCAACTTCAACCAGCGCAGTATCATTCAAATTAACCCTGACAATATCATTTTCATTGACATCCACTTTTACTTCCATCAGGTTTAAATTGGCAATAACCATGGTTTCGGTTCCGGCATACATATTGGTTCCTACCACACGTTCTCCCTTTTCAACATTCAGGCGAGAAACAGTTCCATCCATTGGTGCGTAAATCTTGGTTTTCACCAGTTGCTCCTGAGCTTCAGCCAGCGAGGCTTCTGATGATTTTACTGCAAACTGAGCTGCTTTAACTTCTGATTGGGCAACTTTATAAGATGCCTGGGCGGTTTCGTAATCAGAAACAGGTATTGCGTCCTGCTTGAATAAGGAGCTTGCACGTTTGAAAGACATATCGCTTTCGATAAGGCGGGCCTCTGTTTGCGCCAGACGCGCCTGCGATGAACTCAAGCTTGCCTGTGCCCTGTTGTATGACTGGATATAAATATCAGGTTTAATAACCATCAAAAGCTGGCCTTTTTTAACTTCATTGCCTTCTTCAATTGGAAGGTCAATAATTTCTCCTGAAACGTCAGGACTGATTTTTACTTCAGTTTCTGGCTGTACTTTACCATTGGCTGTAATTTGTTCAGTAATTGTTTTGCTTTCAACAACTTTGGTCGAAACATTGATTTCATAATCTTTTCCAAACCAACCAAGTTTTTTACCTGAAACCAATACAATAATGATGACAACAACCAACACAATACCGTATGGTAAGAGTTTCTTATTCGATTTTTTCTTCATTTTATTAGTATTTTGGAATATAAGTATAGGTTCACTTTTTAAAATTACAATATTTATAAACCCAAAATCTGTTTCTTTATTTAAATATTAAACCAGGTCTGAAAAGTTTGTCAATTTGGGTATTACAGAATCAATGGTGAGTTCTTCAAAACATTCGCAACAGTCTGCTGTTATACGTTTTGAAGATTTAAAGAATTGAAAATCTAAATCATCTTCAGTAAAACAATATCTTATAAATACCTCAAAATTAATGAATCAGCTTAAAAACAATGTTGAATCAACTTTAATCGGATCGGATATTCAAAATATGCCTTTCGAATTATTTCTAAAAAATCTGAAAGCACAGATGAAAAATGTATTTCATACGCGTGCTGATATTAATAAAATGGCCATTACTCGCGGTATGCCTCCATTCGTTATGCGCGAAATCATGAATTTAAATCCACTTTCAGTTGGGATTCCAACCGAATATGGTGGTCGTGGCTGTAAAATGGAAGAATGTATTTCGTTACTGGCCGTGGCTTCCTATGAGTCGCTGGCATTGTCACTTACATTTGGTATCAATTCGGCTTTGTTTCTTCAACCAGTTGCCAAATATGCCCAGGAGGAAGCGAAGGAACCTATATTTAGCCGATTTCTGAATCAGCAGAACATGGGAGGATTAATGATCACCGAACCTGGTTATGGTAGTGATGCTCTTAACATGCAAACCTCATTTCAGGAACATAACGGTAAATTTCATTTGAAGGGAACAAAACACTGGGCCGGGCTTACCGGATGGGCTGAGTATTGGTTATTAACCGCCAGGGAACGAAGTCATTCGGGAGAGTTGAAACGTGATATTGACTTTTTTATTTGTGATGTGAACAGTCCCGATCAGCAAATCGTTGTGGAAGAATTTTACGAGAATCTGGGTTTGTATCAGATTCCATACGGACGAAACCGACTAGATGTTAAGATTCCCAAGGTTCAGAAGTTAATACCCGAAACAACCGGGGTAAAAATGATGCTCGATTTATTGCATCGCAGCCGGATGCAATTTCCGGGGATGGCAATGGGTTTTATCCAGCGCCTGCTCGATGAGTCAATCAAACATACAAACAAACGCTTGGTTGGCGGAAAAACCCTTATGACCTACGATCAGGTTCAGCAGAGGCTGGCTAAAATACAGGCTTCGTACACCATTTGTTCGGCTATGTGTGCCAACAGCAGCGAAAAGGCTGGCATTGAAAATGATCTATCATTGATTGGTTTTGAAGCTAATTCAGTAAAGAGTGTGGTTACTGATTTGATGCAGGAAGCGGCTCAATCGGCCACCCAATTGGTTGGTGCGGAAGCCTACAAGTTAAATCATATTGCCGGAAGAAGCATTACCGACAGTCGTCCATTCCAGATATTCGAAGGATCGAATGATATTTTATATGCTCAGATTTCGGAAAGTCTGGTTAAAATGATGAAAAAGACCAGGGAAAGTAATTTGTTTCAATTCCTGAAAAGTTATGATTTAACTTCAAAATCGGCGTCTTTTCTTAAAGAATTACTCGATTTTAATTTGGATACCAATCTTCCCCAGCGGAAAATGGTTGAACTGGGACAGGTACTCGGACGGATTGTTTCATTCGAAATGGTGGTAAATCTGGGTGAAAAAGGTTTCAGGAGTGATTTGATTAATAACGGGTTAACACTATTAAGTCAGGAAATTACTTCGTTAATGACTAGTTTTAAATATCAGGCGCAGACCTTAGTTGTTGAGGACTATCAGGAAGGAAGTTCGTGGTTGAAATATGTGCGGAGTTAAATCCGGGAATTTAGACCAATCAGGAAATATATTCATGACAATAACGTTCATTAACTAATGTGTCTGAAAAGCAAGCGCCTTTTTCCTACTTTTGCACTTGTAAAAAACCATTTGTTTAGCCATTCTTATTTTTCAGAAGTTTGAGTGCTCTTCAGGGTAAAAATATTCAACTGCAAACACATATTAAATGAAGTATTATTCTTACGTCATATATTCGAAAGAATCTGGCAGTTTCTATTACGGCTATTTCACCGATCTTGAAAAAGTGATTGAAATGCATGATGCCGACCAGATTCAGCCCACAAGAGGCAAAGGGCCGTGGGTTTTACTGTTTTCAGAATCCTATGACAACAGGATGAGGGCAATCAGGCAATCCAGTTTTTACCGTTCGGTCAAAGGTCAGCGCTTTTTAAAAAAAATGTTGAATTTTTAAGCCTGACCATTTAGAAAAATCGAAATTGAATGCTCTAATAAATTGAAAACGTGTTTCACTCATTAACAGGATATTGTTGATAAATAATTGACTGACCTACAAAGTTTTGATCATTCTGTGTTCGAACTTTCGTAATTTTGTAATCAAATTTAATTCGTTACGACCATGAAAAGAATCATTTTAGTAGCTTTTACGTTGGCATTGCTTACAAGCGGATGTAAAGTGTTTAAATCTAAAAAAAGCCAGGCAGTAGCTCCGAAAACAGAAACGACTGCTGAATCCAAAGTATTTTCGGTACCGGCTCCAAAAAATACCATTCGTGAAAATCCTGTTTCGGATACCATGTATGAACGTGCCGATAAGGAAGTTACAGGAACTCCTGTTAGAACCCAGAGTGAAAAATTCACCATGTCTTCCGATGATCAGGCGGCTTATGGAAGCCAAAAATTCTTCGTTATTGTTGGTAGTTTTAGTAGTAACGAAAATGCAGGAAAATTTAAAACGGAATTAATTCAGAAAGGGTTTAAACCAATTATTCTGCATAGTGAAACCGGTTATTATCGCGTTTGTGTCGATACTTTCTCTGACGAAACTCTAGCTCGCAGCAGGGTTCAGAAAATTAGGGTTGAATTCCCTAAATATGCCGACAGCTGGTTGCTGATAAAGAAATTATAACAGGAAGAATCTTAAGATAATATAGAGGGATGCCAAATGGTGTCCCTTTTTTGATTGTTTTTTGGTTGTGCCTTTATGGCATAAGAAACCCGGATAATGAAGAAATATCATTATCCGGGTTTCTTAACTGTATAAATGCTGTTCTATTTTAACGAAGGGACAAGCCGCAATCTTTCTGCAGCTTTTTCGAGGGTTTCATTATTTTTTGCAAAGCATATTCGAACCATTTTCAATTTGTTTTTTTCGTGTAGAAATGCCGAAACAGGAATAACCCCTACACCATATTCGTTGGCTAAACGGAATGTAAAGTCGGCATCCGATTCGTCTGAAATGTTTGAGTAATCCAGAATTTCAAAATAACTACCCTGCGAAGGCACAATTTTAAAAAGACTGTCGTTTAACAAACGATTAAAATAGTTCCGTTTCCCCTGGTACATTTCAGAAATATCGTTCATCGATTCTTCCGTTTGTAAATATTCTGAAAGGGCATATTGAAGTGGAGTATTCACATTATAAATCTGGAACTGCTGAATCCTCCGGAATTCATTCATCAACTTTTCAGGAGCCAGGATATAAGCCAAACCCCAACCATTGATGTTGAAAACAGGACCAAATGAAGAAACGACCAAACTGCGGGCAGCGAGCTTTTCATATCTTGATACACTCTGATGGGTATTGTTATCAAAAACGATTGATTCAAAGACTTCATCGCTCAGAATTACAATGTTGGTCCCCTGTACCAAATGCTGAAGCTGAATCAGGTCAGAATCGGTGAGCACAGCACCAGTTGGATTATGAGGTGAGTTAATGATGATCATTCGGGTTTTCGAAGTAATCATTTTGCGCACTTCCTCCCAGTCGATATGGAAATCGGGTTGTTTTAAAGCAACGTATATGGGTCGGCCCCCGTTAATGGAAACAGCTGGCGCATAAGATTCATATGCCGGTTCGAACAGAATGACCTCGTCTTCATCTTTTATGGTCGAACTAATCGCTGTCATAATCGCCTGAATTGGGCCGGCAGTAATCGTTATTTCCGTTTCAGGATTATAAGTGTGATTATACAATCGTTTAACCCGGGCAGAAATTACTTCCCGAAGTTCACTGATCCCCTCGTGAGGAGCATAGTTGTTGTAACCTGATCGAATATAAGTAGCCGCAAGATCAGCAAGCTTTTCAGGACAAGGAAAATCGGTTTTCCCCAATGAAAGGTCAATTGCACCGGTTTCAGACACCAGTTTGTTGACTATGGAAAAAATACTTCCTTTTGTATTTGGTAATTTCGTAAGGGCCATACATTAACGATTGATGTACAAAGTTAAAAAAATATGCCATTCACCTGCTTTTTCATTTGGCCAGTATTCAATTTTCACCATTAATTATTATTCATTCATCTCAAAACTTCTTTCAGAATACTCAACGATCTGATTTCTCCAAAGTTGTCGAAATGAATTTTATAAAATTCAATCAGTTTTTCGAGTACTAATCTTCGCTCATGATGGGTATAATCCAGTTTTTCAAGTGAGGAAAAGTCCACATCAAACAGCCTAGAAAATAAAATTGTAAGCTGTTTGTCGGCAAACTGATTGTGCACGGGTTCGTGGCTGACGAATAGTGCACTTTGCAGGTCGAAAAAGTTACTGATGGCAGAATTATCCTGATTTGGGTAAATACCCAGAAACTGCGTGAGTTTAAATAAAAACCAAATATGAAAATTACCAACTCCTGATTCAGTTAAATCGAGAAAAGAAAGAGAATGGTAGATAAATTCGAATAGTTTGCTGTTGGATTCTTCTTCGCGCAAACATTTATACAATACTTCTGATAAAAAGAGTACTTGTGTACTTTTGCGAATATCGAATGGAATAGTCGAATATGGATTGATGATCCGGGCATTTTTTAACCGTTGAATTTCCTTCCCAGGCTTGTAATACATTTCCAGATCGAGCAGGTAGAGGGGCTGAAAAACCGCAGCCTTTACGGGCGAATTTTTGCTTCTGATGCCATTAATAATAAACGCTTGCCGACCGTAATGTTCAGTATAAATAGTTGCAATCAGGCTGGTTTCGGAATACTTAACAGCATGCAAAAAAATTCCGCGGGTTTTTTCAAGCACAGTTCCGTCTATTTAATGTATAAACAGCAGTTTTATAATTTTTGTTTTATCACCTGTCGGATCGGTCATAAAAATGAGGTAAACTCCTGTTTTACAACGATTGCCATTCAGATTTTGCCCGTCCCATATCGCCTGGCCACCCATTGAGGTGGTTTTGAAAACAAGGTTTCCGCTGATATCAGTTATTTTTACATCCGTTTCGTCAACCAGCCCTTTTATTACGATTGGTCCATCATAGTTTTCGCGAACGGGATTCGGATAGACATAAACATCAGTGAATTCGTCGTTTCCGGCGGTTGCTTCGCCCATGTATGAAATTAGTCCGGAAGCTGTCCCGAAAAAAACTTCCCCGGTTTTTTGATTGATGGCGATGTCGGTTATTTCGTTGCTGGGTAATGGGCTGTTATCGGTATTGAAATGTTCCAGTTCTGTTTCACCGTCATCCGAAATCAGGAAAACTCCGGATGTTTTGGTTCCGAACCATTTTCGGTTGGCCCCGTCAATGGCGATGGAAGTTACGGATTCTTTTTCAAGTAGCGGGTGAAAAAAGGTATCCCCGAGATTTACTCCAGGACGAGCGGCAAAAAGAATGCTTTCGGTCCATATTTTTTTAGGATTGCTATAAACTGCAACACCACTTGAAGTTCCGACCCAAATCTCTCCGTTCTGATCTTCGGCTATTGAATAGACATTATTCATTTCATAATCAAATGGGCCCTCCGAATTTACAAAACGTGCCACAACATTCAGTTCTTTTTGCTCGGTGTTGGTACTGTTTAAAACGTAAAGTCCATGCCCACGCGGAACCACAATCCACTTATCATCATTTTTGGTAACCACCACTTTCCCGATTGAATATTTATTGGCAATACCACTTAATTCAAATGCTTTCCAGGTGCCGTCGGTTTGATAGACCGAAATATTTTTTGCGACTTCGGAGTTGGTTACCCAAAGGTTTCCTTTCGAGTCGAATGCCATTCCTCCGATACGAACATAAGGAGCATCAGGGGAATTGGGAATTGCAGTTTGCAAAGTACTGTTATAATTGTCGTGTCGTTTGACAAATTTTCCGGAGCTAAACTCCAAAACTCCTCCGCCCCATGAGCCTGCAAAAACGTGATCCGGATTTTTGGGATCAATAGCAATGCAAACCATATCAAAGAATTTGTTTGGGTTTGGAAAGACATTATTGTCGAAAACAGTCCATTTCCCTTCACGGTTAAGCTGAAATTTGGGTTCCGATTCCAGATTGTTCCATGATGTTGTTATTCCACCTGATGTAAGCCAAAGATCCTGACCATTCATAGTGAGTGAGAAAATCTGTTTATCGACAGGTCCTTCCGGAACAATCCGTTCGGCTTTTGTCCCAACTTTGATGAGTCCGTATTTCTGATCAGCAACCCATATGACATTTTGTGCATCCAAAACGGCGCACATGGTTTGAATCGGCTTAGCTTCAAAATCAGGGAAGACGTACTTGTTAATATAGTTGACCTGCTCGAGTTTGTCGTTGTAAACAAAAACCTCTTCACGACTTGAAATGACGAGGTGATTCTCGATAGCAAACATCTCAGAAACATAGTGGATTTCAGATAAAAATGGATTCCAAACATTTCCGTTTAGTTCATACATTTTATCTTCAGCAAATTTGTCCGGAGTATAATTGGCTATAATTTTCCCTTTGAAGTTTTCTATTTTGCTGAATTTTTTGTCAGCATTTGGAATAGCAGTCTGTTTGACCCAATTGTTGTAGTTCTGAAGGTTTGGTTCCGAAGCGCTTGCCTTGTATATACCGCTGATTGTGGCTGCATAAAGGAAATTTGCATCAGTAGCCATATCCTGAACGTTGAGATACCCGCCGTCTTTGCCAATAAAATAGGTGTCTTTAATTTCTTTACGTTCCAGATTTATCACCACAATGCCAAATCCGCAGGAAAGATAGGCTAGTTTGCCTGAGAACATCACATTATTAATGGTTTTGTCGGCTGAAATCTGCTTGCGTTTAATATCTGAAAGGTTGAAAATATCGTTTCCAATTAACAAGTCAACGTTGGCATTCTGATAGGCAATAAGCAATACTCCATTCTCTTTACTGAAAGCAAGTCGTTGAATTCCAACATCTGAGAGTCCGTTGATGCCAGACATTTTCTGAATGCTATTATCCGTTTTGCTGTAAGAGAATAGTCCGCCATCGGTAACACAATAAATTTTTTCACCCGTATCAACTACATTTTTGGCATGGGTATACGATTGGTAATCTGTCCATTCGCCTATAGCTGGTTGCGCATGGCTCGGGAAAACCAAAATGCCCAGGAGAAAGATGAATAACAAGTGTCTGAGAATCTTCATTCGGCAGTGAATTGGGATAAATACTCGACTAATTTCTGAACTGCTCTTCCGCGGTGACTGATTTTACCTTTTTCCTCCATCGTCATTTCAGCAAAACTGAAAGGCGATTCATCGGGCTGAAAAATAGGATCGTAACCGAATCCGGTCGTTCCCCTTTTTCCTTCCAGAATTTGTCCGGTAACTATTCCTTCAAACTGGGTTTCGCGACCATCGATTACCAACGAAATAACTGTTTTAAAACGTGCTTTCCGGTTTTTTATTTTAGCCAGTTTTTTTAATACAAGTTCAATATTTTTTTCTGAACTTTTTTCCTCACCGGCATAACGGGCGGAATAGACTCCTGGTTCACCGTTCAATGCATCAATTTCAAGGCCTGTATCATCGGCAAAGCAGTTGAATCCGTATTTGTTGTAAATATAAAACGATTTTTCGGAGGCATTTCCTTCGATGGTTTCCTGATTTTCAGGAATTTCTTCTTCACAATGGATGTCATCCAGGCTAAGCAGTTCAAATGAATTGCCAAGTAAGTGGGTTAATTCCTGAAGTTTATGCAGATTGTTGGTGGCAAAAACAAGTTTCATGTTCATTAAAAGAGTCCGTGTATCTGGGCGTCAATGCGGTCAATCACACTACTCAAATCTTCAGGATTATTCTGAAAATCGATCCGGTCGACATCAATGATGAGCAATTTTCCTGCTTTGTATCGGTTAACCCAGGCTTCGTAGCGTTCGTTCAGCTGTTTCAGATAATCAATTCGGATGGAGCTTTCGTATTCCCTGCCACGTTTTTGGATTTGGTTGACCAGGGTTGGAACCGAAGCCCTCAGATAAATAAGTAAATCGGGAGCCTGAACCAGCTGACTCATCATTTTAAAAAGATTGGAATAGTTGTTAAAATCGCGGGTTGTCATCAGACCCATGGCATGGAGGTTGGGTGCAAAAATTTCAGCATCCTCATAAATGGTACGATCCTGAATTACTGTTTTAGATGAGCTTCGGATATCAACGACCTGTTTAAAACGGCTGTTCAGAAAATAGATTTGCAGGTTGAACGACCAGCGCTGCATATCTTCGTAAAAGTCGTTCAGATATGGATTTTCGTCAACATCCTCGTAATGAGCCTGCCACTTATAATGTTTCGAGAGTAATTCGGTCAGGGTTGTTTTTCCGGCACCTATGTTTCCAGCTAAAGCGATATGCATGTTTTGATTTTTAAAATTTGAACTAAAATACGAAATTAAACAAGGAAAAAGGAAAAGATAAAAGTAAAAAAGGGAAAAAGTATTCAGATATTATGAGGTGTGAAATGCGTTTTCCTGATTATTTTACAGATTGATTGAATGTCAGTTTATAAAGGCTGAAATGTCTTATTCAGTTCGATTAACTGGTCAAGATATTGCCTGTTGTTTGCCAACCGTGGTATCTTATTTTGACCACCCACTTTACCTTTAAGCTTCATCCATTCGTAAAACAATCCTTTTTTTGCTAAGTGTACATGGGGCATTTCCAGACTTAAATTTCGGTGCCGTTTGGCCTCGTAGTCCGAATTGATCGTTTTTAAGGCTCCGTCAAACAGGTGTATAAAATGATCCAGGTCATCAGGTTCTTTTTCAAATTCGATGATCCATTCATGCGCCCCTTTCTGATTTTCAGTTATGTAAATTGGTCCCCCGGTATATTCTGATATGATGGCATTGGTTCGGTCACAGGCAATTCGAAATGCTTTTTCGGCATTATCAACAATAACCTCTTCACCAAAAGCATTGATAAAATGTTTAGTGCGGCCAGTGATGACAAATTTAAAAGGATATCTGGAGGTAAACCGAACGGTGTCACCAATGAGGTAACGCCACAGACCTCCATTGGTTGAAATTACCATCGCGTAATCTTTATCCGTTTCAACTTCCTGTAACGAGATGGCATTCAGTTTGTTTAACCTGAATTCATCCATCGGTATAAATTCGTAATAAATGCCATAATCGAGCATGAGGAGCATGTCATTTCTTTCCGGTTCATCCTGAATTCCAAAAAATCCTTCCGAAGCATTATAAGTTTCCATATAATGCATTTGCGACCCAGGAAACAGTTTCTGATATTGTTCGCGGTAGGGCTCAAAATTTACACCGCCATGAGTGAAAACTTCAAGATTAGGCCAAACTTCCAGAATATTATTTTTACCGGTTACTTCCAGAACTCTTTTAAGCAGAACCAGATACCATGATGGGACACCTGCAAATGACGTTACATTTTCGTCGATCGAGTGTTCAATAATCTTTTCTATTTTCTCCTGAAATTCTTCGATGAGCGAAATTTCAGTGGAAGGAGTGCGGTAAAAATCGGTCCAGAAAGGAATATTCTCGATAAGAATTGCCGAAAGGTCGCCATAGTAACAGTTGTTGTTGTAGCTATTTACACGGTGGCTTCCACCCAGTGTCAGCGCCTTACCAGATAAGACTCCTGAATCCGGATAATTTTTCAGATAGATGGCAAAAACATCCCGTCCTCCGCGAATGTGAACATCTTCGAGAGAATCTTTGCTTACCGGAATAAATTTACTTTTATCGTTGGTGGTCCCCGATGATTTTGCGAACCATTTTGTTTCGCCCGGCCATAGCAGGTTTTTTTCTCCGAGCATCATTCGTTCAACCGTGGTTTTTATGTCGTCGTAGCCCTGAACGGGCACTTGTTCGCGAAATTCTTTTTCGGTCCGGATACCTTTAAAATTGTATTTTAAACCGAATTCAGTATTCGAGGCCTTGTCTAAAAGTTCAAACAGGGCTTCCCGCTGAACTTCGTGGGGGTGCTTCTTAAACAAATCAATCTGGTATATTCGCTTAAAATTGACCCAATTAATAATGGAATTGATAACAGGCATGTACAGTTGATTTCAGTGCATCCAAATTTATTAAAAATTCTGACTTAAGGTCGCTAATCTGCCCTGTCATTCCATTCATCCAATCTGGCTTTTAAAAATTCAGGCCGAATCATTTTTTTCTTAATTTTACTTCCTCAACTTTCCGTTACACGCATCGTTTATGAATTACATTGATCTGATTTTTGGAATCATTCTGATTATTGCTGCTTTTCAGGGGTTTCGGCAGGGCTTTATTGTTGAACTTGCTTCGCTTGCAGCCCTTGTTCTTGGTATCTGGGGAGCTATCCGGTTTTCTGACTGGACAGCTGACTTTATTACTGATACAACCGGCTACCACTCAGAACACCTCAGTACCATTGCATTTGTGGTTACTTTTATAGCTATTGTGATTCTGATTCATATACTTGGGAAAGTACTTGATACTGCAGTAAAAGCTGTAGCTTTAGGTTTCCTGAATCGTTTGGCCGGAATTATTTTTGGCGTTTTGAAGACGGCTGTTATACTGAGTATTTTCCTTTTGCTTTTCGAATCCATCGATGAAAATGTACACATCCTCCCTTCCCGTCAAAAAGCGGAATCCAAAATTTATGAACCCATGAAACAACTGGTTCCAACCTTGTTCCCGTTTATTAAACTTTGGGATACTGATAAAGGCGATGATCCAACGAATCAGAAACCTGAGCCGAAATCGACTTAATCGGGAGTAATGTATAAAGCATAGGTTTTTATATCTTTGGGCGAATTTTGTCAGGGCGGCAAAAGGAATAAAGCTCAGTTTTACTTCGGACAAATGGATCGAAGGCGTTGAAATATTAATGAACCCGGAAATTTTTGAATAATGAATTTTGTTGACGAATTAACGTGGAGGGGCATGATCCATGACATGATGCCCGGAACCAGAGAACAACTTGATAAAGAATTAACCTCAGCGTATGTTGGAATTGATCCAACTGCCGATTCACTCCATATTGGCCATCTGGTTAGTGTAATGATGTTGAAACATTTTCAGATTTCAGGCCATAAACCTATTGCTTTGGTAGGCGGAGCGACAGGAATGATCGGCGATCCTTCAGGTAAATCGCAGGAAAGGAATTTGCTGGATGAACCAACACTTAGGCATAACCAGGAATGCATCAAAAAGCAGTTGTCACGGTTTCTTGATTTTGAATCGGAGGCTCCCAATTCTGCTGAAATGGTTAATAATTATGACTGGATGAAGGATTTCAGCTTCCTGAACTTTATCCGCGACATTGGCAAACACATCACCGTTAATTACATGATGTCGAAAGATTCAGTCAAAAAACGACTGGATTCCGACAGTGGGGCAGGGATGTCGTTTACCGAGTTTACTTATCAGCTGGTGCAGGGAACCGATTTCCTTCATTTATACCAGACAAAAAACACAAAACTGCAAATGGGCGGTTCAGACCAGTGGGGAAATATTACTACCGGAACTGAACTCATCCGCCGGAAAACCGGTGGCGAAGCGTTTGCCCTCACTTGCCCTCTGATTAAAAAAGCTGACGGAACCAAATTTGGAAAGACCGAATCAGGAAATGTCTGGCTCGACCGCAAGTTAACCTCTCCCTATAAATTTTTTCAGTTCTGGTTGAATACTTCCGATGAAGATGCGGCCAAATACATAAAAATATTTACGCTGCTATCGAAAGAAGAAGTAGCTGAGCTTACCCTGCAACATGCCGAAGCTCCGCATTTGCGTTTGTTGCAAAAGCGTTTGGCCGAAGAAGTCACCGTCATGGTTCATTCGCGCGAGGATTATGATTTAGCTGTTGAAGCCTCCCAGATTTTGTTTGGACAGGGAACTGCTGAATTGCTCAATAAGTTGGATGAAGAAACTTTTCTTTCGGTTTTCGAAGGCGTTCCGCAATTTAAAATTTCGGCAAGTGAACTTGAATCGGGCATTAAAGTGGTTGATTTACTTGCCGAAAAAGCAATGGTGTTTCCATCGAAGGGAGAATTGCGCCGAACCATTCAGGGCAATGGATTAAGCATCAATAAAGATAAAGTTTCAGACACTGAACTAATCATTAATCCTGCTTTTCTGATTGGTGGTAAATATATTTTGATTCAAAAAGGGAAGAAGAATTACTTCCTGCTGATAACAGAATAATTTTCAGGATATTTTAGATTTGATACCATACTAAAAGCATAAATGATTCGTTTGAAAAACGACCAAAATATTCTTCTATGACAAATTTTTTTGATAATCAGAATCTTCTTGAAATACTTTGGAAATGGAAAAAACATTTGATTGCTGTGGGTATTCTTGCTGTATTTTTCTCAGCTATTTTTTCATCTTCCACATTTATCCAGCCAAAATTTAAATCGGTTGCACGAATTTACCCCAGTAATAATATTTATACTTTCAGCGATGAGTCGGAGAGTGAACAACTGCTTGAAATCATAAATTCTCAAGACATTAAGCTTAGAGTGATTGACGCATTTAACCTGAATGACGTATACAAAATCAACAAACAGGATCCGTTGTATCTGACCTATATGCTTGCTGAGTTCAATGATAATGTTTCCTTCAAAAAAACCGAATACGAAACCGTCGAGATTCAGGTTTTGGACATCGACCCTCAAAGGGCTTGTACCATGTGTGATTCAATTATCAAGTTTCTGGATGAAAAAGTGCGGTCGATGCATAGCGTTAAATATTATGAGGTGGTTACGATTGCAAAAAAGGACCTGAATAAAATTAACAGTGAAATTGATTCCATAAGCGCTTCAATGAACGAATTGAGAAGAGATTACCGCATTCTCGACTATGACGCCCAGGCAGAAGAGATTACAAAGGGAATGGTGAAAGTGTTGGTAGACCAGAAAGAAAATACCCGCGGAGGAAAGGAAATTGACCGGTGGATGAAAAATCTTTCTGAAAAAGGAGGCGATTTTGTATTTCTGAAATCTCAACTTGAAAATTTATACCACGAAAGAGACTCAGTGAAGCAGGCCTATGACTGGTCTTTAAGCAATGCCCAAAAGAAAATTGTATATGCTCAGCCGGTACAAAAACCAGTTCCCGCAGACAAAAAATCATACCCGGTGCGTTGGCTCATTGTTTTAATGTCAACTTTTGCCGCGCTTTTTTGTGCCATGTTGGTTATCTTGATGCTCGAAAACAAAAAAACTACTTAACCGGTGTACCAGGCCAGGATTAAAGTCGCCCTTTTTTACCTGATTTCGGCATTATTTATAGTGCTGAATGCATTTTTCCTGGTTAAAAAGCATTCGATGATTGTGAATGCTTTGCCACTAGTCTTTGGAATTGTATTGATGGCTATTTATGCTTTCGATAAATTACTTTACCTGATCGTCTTTTTCACACCGCTTTCACTTCCGCTTTCCGAGATCATTCCTGGGCTCTCGTTCAATATGTTCTTACCAACTGAACCATTGTTGTTTGGTGTATTACTTATTTTTATAATGAAGTGTGTTGCGGATAGAAAATTTGATCGCAGTATTTTAATTCATCCGGTATCACTGGCCATTTATCTCAGTTTATTCTGGTTATTGATTACCAGTATGACCAGTACTATGCCAATGGTCTCCTTTAAATTTTTTCTGTCGCGAATCTGGTTTATTGTTGGGTTTTATCTCCTTACAGCCAAACTCTTTGGTTCAGGTAAGAATATTGAAAAGTTTATCTGGCTTTATACACTTCCACTGCTCATCGTTATTTTTTATGCTACATACAGGCATTTGGGATATGGTTTATGGAACAAGCAGGCTGCCAATTTTGTGGTAAATCCACTTTATAACGATCATACCGCCTATGGAGCTGCGCTGGCCATGTATTTGCCATTCTTATTTGGATTTTCATTTACAAAAATATATACACCTTCGGTAAGAATCTTGGTGCGTGTCGTTTTGGGTATTGTATTGATGGGTCTGATTCTGTCGTATGCGCGTGCTGCCTGGATTAGCATGATTGCCGCATTGGGAGTTTGGATGATAATGAGGCTGAAAATTAGGTTTAAACCGCTTTTTATTACTTTTCTGGCTGTACTTTCGATGGTTTTGGTTTTTGAAAAACAGATACTCATGTATCTTGAGAGAAACGATACTGAATCATCGGCCAACCTGACCGAACACGTTTCCTCAATTTCAAATATTTCTTCTGACGCTTCAAACCTGGAAAGAATCAACCGCTGGAGTTGTGCCATCCGGATGTTTGAAGATAAGCCAGTATTTGGCTGGGGACCCGGAACATACATGTTTAATTATGCCCCTTACCAGTTAACCGCCGACCGAACAATTATCAGCACCAATTCAGCTGACGGAGGAAATGCGCATAGTGAATACCTGGGGCCAATGGCTGAATCCGGATTTATGGGGCTCATTACTTTTTTGATCCTCATCATTTCTGTTGTTTATACGGCTGTTCATGCTTATACACGAGCCGTTGATAAACGATTAAAAACGATAGTTATGAGCGCTTTGCTCGGATTAATAACTTATTACATTCACGGAACGCTCAACAACTTTTTGGATACCGATAAACTTTCGGTTCCCTTTTGGGGGTTCACTGCAATTATAGTTGCTGTTGATATTTATACCAGAAAGGCCGCCCTTAATGAAAACCGGGCTACCAGTCAGGAGCAAAAAAAATAGCCCGCAGTGCAGGCTATTTTCTCTTTTAGATTCTTCCGGTATTATTTTTTGACCCGCTCATAATAAGAACGGTCACGGGTATCAATTTTTAACAAATCGCCTTCATTGATAAACATGGGGACCATGATTTCAGCTCCGGTTTCAAGCGTTGCCGGTTTTAGGGCATTTGAACTGGCTGTATTTCCCTTCTCTCCGGCCATGGTTGAGGTAACCGATAATTCAACAAAAGCAGGCAATTCAACGGTAAGTGGTGTTTCCGTATCGGCGTGAACATTAATTTCCACCACCTGTCCTTCTTTCATCAGGTCGGCGTTATCAATTAAGTTGGCGTCAATAGAAATCTGCTCAAACGATTCTGAATTCATAAAGTTAAATCCTGACTCATCCTGATATAAAAACTGATAAGGCCTGCGTTCAACCCTTACCACATCAATTCTTACCCCTGAACTGAAGGTGTTTTCAATGGTTCTTCCTGTTTTCAGGTTTTTTAATTTTGTCCGTACAAACGCCGGCCCTTTTCCTGGTTTAACATGCTGGAAAGAAACAATCTGAAATAACTGTTCGTTGAATTCGATGGTCAAACCATTTTTAATATCTGCTGTAGTAATTGCCATATAAAACGTTTAAAATATTTTCAATTCGGCTGCAAAATTAAGGAAATATTGCGGAATCAAAATTTTTCTCTATTATTTTTCAAATAATTAGCTATCAACTTCTTATTGATTGATCATTTGGTTGATGCCATTAATTTTGTAGGAATTCAATTCACATTTTAGCGAACCAAGCAGTAATTCAAACTCAGCGTAAATAGGAAGTCTGTTATGATCTTTGGTAATGTATATCTTCAAATCATCCGATCCTTTCAGTAGTTTACCCTTCGGAACCTTGGGTGAAACCACGTAGCATTCCTTGCTCCCTATTTTAGTTTCAATCGTTTCAATTCCAATGTATTTCAGTTCCATCAAGAATAATTCGTCGCCATGATAAACCGGAATCTGAATTTTTTTTCCATTTAATAAAGATTCAAAGTAATGATTTTGACGTATGTAAAAGAATACACTAATCAAATCGTTAATCTGATCCGGAACTTTAATTCTTCCCGATTTTTTGCTGAACAGAGAATCATTGATATGATCGTAAAAAATCTCGTCATAGAACCGGTATTTCTGTTCCCGTACATTCCGCACTGATTTTACCGGCAGAAATGATTCCGGATCGACCCAACTTTCGTAAACATCATTGACCTCATAAATCTTATCGACAATTCCTGTAGTACGGCCCCTCATGTGATAATGAATGGTCTGCTGGCCTTTCACCTTTTCTTTTTGAGCCACCAGGGTAGCTTTCCCGCCTTTGATAAATCCAAAGCGAAGAATGTATTCCATCTCTTCAAGCGGTTGTGCCTGAATGCTTTGAGCGAAGGTGAATATTAGCAAAACAATCAGTATGATTTTCATCCCAGAAGATTTTTTTTAGATACCGTTGCTACAAAATCTTTTAAGTAAAAAGGTTCAAAATAAGCAACGTCTTCAAATTGCTTTTTGGTATAGGCCTGATAGGCCAATTCTGACATATGTTGTGCCGAAGCTTTAATGTCGCTGACGAAAATTGCATTAGGCGATTCAAGTACCTTCCTGCATTTTGCTGAACCGTTTCCAAAAAAAGCGATCTGATTTATTTTCAGTTCATCCGCAAGAAAAAATTCATCAATTACCTGGGCGGTTATCGGCTTGATTACACGGCCTGCTTCATCTAAAAGCATGGAAAAGACCTCCATCCGCCGCGCATCAATCATCGGGCAAAAAAGAGTTTGGTTCGATTCCTGAATACCCAATTGAATCCGGTTCAATGAAACATGTTTGGCCATTGCTTCGAGTGTACCAATAGCGATTAAAGGAATGTTGCCGGCATAACAAATTCCTTTGGCTGTTGAAACTCCGATTCGCAGTCCGGTATATGAACCTGGACCTTTGCTAACAGCAACAGCATCAAGTTCTCCGGATTTTAAGCTGTTTCTTTTCATTAATTGTTCTGCAAAAGCAGCGGTCAGTCTGGCATGGTTTTGCCCTTCATCCGATTCAATCAGATCAATTATTTGCCCGTTAACTGTCAGGGCGACACTACAAATTTCCGTAGAAGTTTCAATAATCAGAATAGCAGCCATTACTGTTAAATTTGTCAGCAAAATTATTCATATAAACAAATCAAAGTTTGTTTTGTGCAAAAGAAATATCATGAATAAATCCTTCTGGATGTTTTTTAACTTTCTTTTTGTTTAAGTTCCATCATTTGTACTAATTTTAAAAAAAAATACAAGAACTATTTTCAAATGTATCATGCGGTAATTATTGATGACGATCAGCTGGCAAGAAGGGGACTGAAAAAAATTCTGGAGTTGAATTTTAAAGAAATTGAAATTCTGGGTGAAGCAAACTCTGTTGTTACTGGTTTGTCATTGATCAATCAGTATAACCCTGATTTGGTATTTCTTGATATTGAATTGCCTGATGGAACAGGATTCAGCCTTTTGGAACAACTAACGAAAGTCGACTTTAAGGTGATATTTACAACATCGTACAGCGATTATGCCATTACTGCATTTAAGTATTCCGCATTCGATTATATTACGAAACCAGTTCTGATTGAGAACGTCCGGTCGACCATGAAGCGCATCAACGAAATTCCGGTACTCCATGAAAAACAAAGGGTAGAAGCGTTAAAACAGAATTTGACCCATAGCAACAATGACGACCAAACAATAGCCTTACCTGAAATGAATGGTTTTACGATAGTTAAGGTCAAAGATATTGTAAGGTGCGAAGGTGAACGAAATTACTCCCGGGTTTTTTTTACTTCAGGAACCTCCGTTTTGGTTAGCAGAACATTGCTCGAATTTGACAACCTGTTGGCTCCGCATGGATTTTTCAGAATACACCGATCACATTTGATTAGTTTGAAAAAAGTAAGCAGGTATCTGAAAATGGATGGAGGCATGGTTGAAATGGTCGATAAAACTCAATTACCCGTTTCACCGAAATTCAAGGATGACTTTCTGAACCGACTACTCTATAACCGGTTATAATTATTATGTATTCAATAAAAGAATTACAATCACTTATTTCATCTGAAGTAGACAATGAGATCAGGCTGTTAACCAGTCTCGAACCGAAAAATCTGTATGAACCCGTGGGATATGCTTTATCAATGGGCGGAAAAAGATTGCGTCCGGCGATGGTACTACTTGCCTATAACCTGTTTGAAGACTCGGTTGAGAAGGCTTTCCCCGCTGCCATGGCCATCGAAGTATTTCATAATTTCACCTTGCTGCACGATGATATTATGGATCAGGCAGAAATGAGGAGGAACTCTTTATCTGTGTATAAAAAATATAACGAAAACATAGCCATATTGTCAGGCGATGCCATGTCCATCATGGCCTATAACTATTTACTCAAATTCAGTTATTCCAATCAAGGTTCAATGATTCGGCTATTTTCCGAAACTGCTCTCGAAGTGTGCGAAGGACAACAATACGATATGGATTTTGAAAGCAGAATGGATGTTTCGATTCCGGAATACATGAATATGATACGACTGAAAACGGCAGTATTGTTAGCCTGTAGTCTGAAATTAGGAGCTATGGCGGCCAATGCTCCTGAAAAGACCGTCGACTTGTTATATGATTTTGGACTTAATCTTGGGATTGCCTTTCAACTACAGGACGATTTACTCGATGTTTTTGCTGTACAGGAAAAATTTGGAAAAAAAATCGGAGGCGATATCGCATCAAATAAAAAAACTTTTCTCCTTTTAAAAGCGCTTGAATTAGCCGATATTCGAATCAAATCCATTATTCAGGATTGGATATTAAAAAAAGAATTTGAAACAGCACAAAAGGTAAAGACCATTACAGATATTTATAATAAACTGGAAATCAAAAAAATAACTGAAGCCCAAATCAATGATTTTTATCAGACGGCCTTGTCTATTTGGGAAAAAATTGATGTGGAAAAAGAAAGAAAAGCCGAGTTACTTGAATTAGCTAAAATGATCATGGGCAGAGATCATTAATAATTCCTGAAACAAGCTATATTTGTTGCAAATTTGATCTCATATTGACTAAATCTCAGCTTAATTGCATAAAAAATAAAAAATATGGCTCAGAATATTGGAAAAATCACACAGGTAATCGGACCTGTAATTGACATTTCATTTGATCAGGAAGGCAGTGAACTTCCCAGAATATACGATGCCCTGGAGATTGTCAGGGAAGGAAAAGAAAATCTGGTACTTGAATGCCAGCAACATGTGGGTGAAAACACGGTCAGGGCCATTGCGATGGATTCGACTGACGGATTTCGCCGTGGAATGGATGTAATAGCTACCGGTAAACCCATTACCATGCCAAAAGGTGAAATTGCACTCGGTCGTTTGCTGAATGTTACCGGGAATCCGGTCGACGGGTTGGAAGCTCTGCCAAAAGATGGATTGAGTATCCACAACGAACCGCCATTATATGAAGATTTAACCACTGAATCGCAGGTACTTTATACCGGGATTAAAGTAATCGACCTGATTGAGCCGTACGCCAAAGGAGGTAAAATTGGTTTGTTTGGCGGTGCCGGTGTAGGTAAAACGGTACTTATTCAGGAATTGATAAATAATATCGCTTTGGCACACAGTGGTCTTTCTGTTTTCGCAGGAGTAGGTGAACGTACCCGCGAAGGTAACGATTTGCTGCGTGAAATGATTGAAGCTGACATTGTTGACTATGGTGAAGAATTCAAAAAATCGATGGAAGAAGGCAATTGGGATCTTTCCAAAGTTGATCCGGAAGCATTGAAAAAATCGAAACTGGCTCTGGTGTTTGGTCAAATGAATGAACCTCCCGGCGCTCGTGCAAGGGTTGCTTTGTCAGGTTTGACCATAGCCGAAAGTCTCCGCGACGGTGACGGATCAAGCGGAAAAGGTCGCGATATTCTTTTCTTTGTCGATAATGTTTTCAGGTTTACCCAGGCAGGTTCCGAGGTTTCCGCATTACTTGGCCGTATGCCTTCAGCCGTAGGTTATCAGCCAACTTTGGCAACCGAAATGGGGATCATGCAGGAACGCATTACCTCCACCAAAAATGGGTCTATTACTTCGGTTCAGGCTGTTTATGTTCCAGCCGATGACTTAACTGACCCAGCCCCAGCAACAACTTTTGCCCACCTTGATGCCACCACCGTTTTGAGCCGGAAAATTTCCGAATTAGGAATATATCCGGCTGTTGATCCGCTCGATTCAACATCCCGGATTTTGAGCCGTGAAGTGGTTGGCGATGAACATTACGAATGTACTCAGCGTGTAATCATGATTCTGCAACGCTATAAGGAATTGCTCGACATCATCGCTATTTTGGGTATGGATGAGTTGTCGGAAGAAGATAAACTGATTGTTCATCGTGCACGCAGGGTTCAGCGTTTCCTTTCTCAGCCTTTCTTCGTAGCTGAACAATTTACCGGATTAAAAGGTCAGCTTGTTTCCATCGAAGATACCATAAAGGGTTTCAATATGATTATGGATGGTGAAGTTGACCAGTATCCTGAAGCAGCATTTAACCTGGTGGGAACCATTGAGCAGGCTATTGAAAAGGGTGAAAAATTGCTGGCAGGTGCATAATCAAGCTGCATAACATTAATTCGAAACTTTATACTTTTAGTCCATGTTACTCGAAATTATCACTCCCGACAAGACCGTTTATTCAGGCCATGTAAAATTGGTTCAATTGCCCGGTTCAAAAGGAACATTCGAAATCCTAAATCACCATGCCGCAATTATTTCGACACTGGCAAAAGGCAAGATTAAAGTGGTTGAAGAATCAGGAAATGAACTTTTTTTCGAAGTTGACGGAGGTATTATTGAAAATTTGGATAACAAAATAATAGTGCTTGCCGAGTCTGTTTAGCAGAAACAAGCGATAAACTGATTATATTTAAACCCTGAAGATAATAGAACTTCAGGGTTTTTTATTTTGAAAACTAAATTTTTAATCATACGATTCAGTTCTATTGGTGACATTGTTTTAACATCACCGGTTATCCGATGCCTGAAAACCCAATTTCCGGATGCCGAAGTGCATTTCCTTACTAAAACACGGAATGCTGACTTACTGAAAGCAAATCCGCATATCGATAAAATCTTGTTGCTTGGAGATTCACTTTCGGAAACCATTCGGGTATTAAGAACCGAGAAATACGATTACATCATTGATTTGCACAATAATTTGCGCAGTTTGTGGGTCAAACTCCGGCTCCGGGCCAAATCATACAGTTACAACAAACTAAATCTCCGCAAACTATTTCTTACCAGGTTCAAGTTTAACATCATGCCTGAAGCGCATATTGTTGACCGTAACCTTAAAACATTGAGCCATTTTCATATCATTAATGATGGAATGGGGCTGGAGCATTTTATTCCCACAGAGGATGAATTTAATTTATCCGATTTGCCTGAATCATTCAGCAATGGTTATGTGGCACTTGTTTTAGCTGGAACCTATGCTACTAAAAAAATGCCGACCGAAAAATATAAGAATCTGATTTCTCGGGTTGATGGTCCATTTGTACTGCTAGGAGGTAAAAGTGAACGGGTAATGGCTGATCAGATTTTGAGTTGGCAAACCGGAAACGTAATTGATTTCACGGGAAAATTACGAATCAATCAATCTGCTTCATTGGTGAAGAATGCCAGATTGGTGATTTCGAACGATACAGGCCTGATGCATATTGCGGCCGCATTTAGCAAAAAAATACTATCTGTTTGGGGCAATACAACGCCTGAATTAGGCATGTACCCCTATTTACCAGGCGAAGGTTCCGAAATTCTTGAAGTTAAAGGATTGTCCTGTCGACCCTGCTCCAAACTTGGTTATCACGAATGCCCAAAAAGGCACTTTCGTTGCATGAACGATTTGCCCGAAGATCGTATAATTGACTGGGTAAAAAGGGAATTCTGATGCCTTTAACGTTTTGCAATCCATGCGCGAATTTGATTAATATTGTACTCCGGAAAAGATTGACAAAATGGAGTTTGCCGACGACATCTTAATTGCTGGTATTAAAAGGGATGATTATGCCTGTTGTAATCAGCTTTTTATGCGTTATTACAGTCGGCTTTGTGCTTATGTTTTTAACCTCACTCACAACTACAGTGCATCGGAAGATGTTGTTCAGGAGCTTTTCATCAGACTTTGGATAAACCGTCAAAAGCTGGAGATCCACGAAAATATCTCCGGATATTTGTACCGGGCATCAAAAAATGCAGCACTTAATTTTATCCGGGCAGAAAAAAGTCGCCAGAAATTGATTCAAAATATGCCGGAACTGGAATGGCAAAACGATGAAAATCTAATTGAACAAATTGAATTCAGTGCGGCGCTGAATCGTTGTATTGGTCAATTGCCCGAACGAAGCCGCGATGTATTTATGAAGAGCAGGTTCGACGGCCTTAAACAGCAGGAAATTTCTGACCAACTGGGTACTTCGGTCAAGACTATCAAGAACCAAATCTGGAAATCACTACAATTTCTAAAGGCCTGTCTCGAACTACACGAAGCATTTGAGCATTGATGTGAGATGGGGTAAGGGGCATGGAGCAAAGGGTATTGGGCAATGAGCATGGTGTCCTGAATTTTACGGAGTCTGAGACTGAACATTCAATTGTTCCGGGTTACACGATGCGTGTTAAATCCCGAAACTCTTAACCCGCAACATTTTTGATTCCGCTACTTCCTGCTTCTTTCTTTCAAAAAAAAACAATTTCCGGATAGGACCTTTTCTGTTTTGATGTGTCAGCAGTATAAATAAACAGAAAAATGGAAGAAAAATTTCCCATAGGAGAACATATTGTTGATTTTTTGATGGAAGCAGCACCATCTGCAACAGCAGATCATCAATTGGATGAATGGCAGCAAGCCAGTCCTGAGAACAAAATGAATCTTGAAAAATACCAAAAAATATGGGATGCAACTGCTGATGTTTCAACGCTACAGAAATTCGACTCCGAAAAAGCCTGGAATCAGGTCGACTTGGTAATCGAAAGAAGAAAAAATCGGACCAGGCAACTTAAAAACTTAGCTCTTGTTGTTTCCGGAATGGCCGCTTCACTGCTGATTATATTTAGTCTTACCTTTTATACCAATCTGTTTTCAAATTCAGGTGCTACAATTGCCATGACCACTACTTACGGAAGTCGCTCTGAAGTGGTCCTTCCTGATGGCTCAATTGTTAAACTTGATGCCGGATCAAATCTCAAATACCACTTCGATAAGGTTAGCCAAACCCGAAAAGTAGATTTTAGCGGTGAAGCTTTTTTTGAAGTCGCCAAAAGCAAAAAGCCATTTGTGGTGCAAACACCCAATGGTTTGAAAGTGAAAGTTCTGGGGACCAAATTCAATCTCAGTAATTATCCGGAAGATCGCATGGCGCAGACTTCGCTATTTGAAGGCAAAGTTGAATTGAGTCAGAACGGATCGCCAAGTCTTATGCTGAACCCTGGGCAAATAGCCACACTGGATAAAAACTCGAACGAACTAAAATACACAAGTGGTGAAATCTCGCATACGATAAGTTGGATGCAGAATAAATTATACATGGATAACATGTCGCTTCAGGAAGTATGTATTCGGCTAGAGCGTTGGTATGACATAAGCATTACCCTTAATGACCAAAGTCTGGGCGAAAAAATCCATTATACCGGAGTTTTAAAAGAACAAACCGTTTTGGATGTTTTGGATGCTCTATGTCGGTTAAGTACAATCAAATATGAAATAAAAGGGAAAAGTATTATTATTTCAGGCAGATAAAGCCTTAAATACTGGTTAAATGAAAAACGGAAGATGTTTCAGCATCTCCCGTCTGTTTTTTAGATAATAAAATTGAATGCTACCAACATTCAATTGAGTAATTAACTAATTGCATTACAAATTTATGAAAAAAATTTATGAATCAGGGAAAGGCGTATGCCATATTCCCAAAAAGCTCTTGTTGGTTATGAAACTAACTGCCTTTTTAATCATCGTTTTTACAATGCAAGTAACAGCAACTGTTTATTCGCAGAGTAAAAAATTGTCTCTCAACATGCAGGGGAACTCCATTAAAGAAGTGCTTCAACAAATCGAAGCCCAGTCGGAATACCGTTTTATTTACGAGAACGAGAAAGTAAACCTCGACACCAAAGTAAATATTCGGGTAACAGACGAAGTGGTTGAAACCATTCTGAAGCGATTATTTGAAAAAGATGGAGTCAGCTATTCTATCACTGAAAACAATCTGATTCTGATCAATCCATCTGAAAACCAGATGAGAAGTATGGGAAAAGAATCCTCCAATGCACAACAGAAAAAAACAGTTTCAGGTAGAGTTACCGATTCTTCGGGAGGTCCATTACCTGGGGTTACTGTAGTTGTAAAAGGCACAACTAACGGAACTATTGCCGATGCCAACGGGAATTATTCAGTTCCTAATGTTCCAGATAATGCAACATTGCAATTTACATTTGTTGGAATGAAGATGCAGGAAATTGGAGTTGGAAATAAAGCATCCATCAATGTAACTCTTGAGGAAGAGACCATCGGAATAGAGGAAGTTGTAGCTGTTGGGTATGGCACTCAACGCAAAGAATCTGTAACGGGTTCAGTTGCTTCAATGGGTGGAGATGTGTTACGTGAAATGCCATCGTCTAATTTCTCACAGGCTTTACAAGGACGATTGCCTGGAGTGGAGTTCTCGCAAACCTCAACCCGTCCGGGTGCTTCAATGCAAATCCGTATTCGCGGTACGCGTTCGCTGACTGCCAGCAATGATCCGCTGGTTGTGCTCGACGGTATCCCCTTTACCGGGTCTATCAGCGAAATTAACAACAATGACATCAAGAGTATGGATATTCTGAAGGATGCTTCGGCAACTGCCATTTACGGTTCACGTGGCGCCAATGGTGTCATTATTATTACTACCAACAAAGGGCAAAAAGGACAAAGGGCAAAAATAACATACAATGGACGGCAAAGTGAGAACCAAATTTTCGCCAAATTCCCTATGATGGATGGCCCTGAATTTGTCGCTCTTCGGGCAGCAAGAGGTCAATTCACAAACGGGCCGGATGAATTCGACAACATAAATACCGACTGGCAAGACCTGTTTTTCAGAAACGGCTATCAGGCCAGCCACGACATTGGTCTTTCCGGTGGCACTGCTACTGGCAGCTACAGTGTTAGCGTTGGCTATCTCCAGGATCAAGGCGTAATACCAACAAATAAATTCACCCGCTATACTTTGCGTAGTTCAGTTGATCAGGAAGTAGGTAAATTATTCCGCTTCGGCTTCAATTCAAACAACAACTATAACTTCACTGAAGGTAGCCAGATAGGATTGTATGGTATTTTAAGTATGTCGCCTATTTCTGACCCGTATAACGAGGACGGTACGTTAAAAAGAACTATAAAGATGCCGTTAGATGAGCAGTTTACCACTACCAGAGATGTTGTTGAAAGATTAAAGAATGAATGGTTAAGCCATAACAGGGGATTTGCAACATACAACTCCATATATGGTGAAGCAAAAATTCCAGGGATTGAAGGAATGAAGTTTCGTGCCACTGTTGGTCTGGATCTGATGCAGTCGAACAACGGAAGTTATACCACAGAGGGGATAGGAAGTAGCAATCCAACTACTGAATCAACTGCTTCTATCAGTAATTCGCACAGGTATCACTGGAATATTCAAAACCTCCTTTCCTACGATCGAATTTTTGCCGAAAAACATCGGGTGAATGCAGTTGCGCTTTTCGAAGCCGACCAAAGCACTTTTTTTGACTCTGGCACAAATGCAAAAGGTATTCCTTCAAAGGATTTACAATACTACAGCCTTGGTCAGTCTCTCGGTGAAATTACTGCCAACAATGGAAGCTATAATCAAACCGGCTTAATTTCGTATATGGGACGTGTGATGTACGAATTCAACGACAGGTATATGCTTACTGCTACTGTCCGAACTGATGCATCATCAAGACTGGCAGAAGGGCATAAATGGCATACCTACCCAGCTGTATCAGCAGGATGGAATATAAAGAAGGAGCCTTTTATGCAGGGAGTCTCTTTGATTGACAGGTTGAAAATTCGTGCCGGTTATGGGCAAACGTCCAATCAGGCTGTTGGTGCTTATAAAACCCTTGGTCTTTTAAGTTCCAGAAATTACAACTTTGGAGATGCTACATACGCCACCGGGTACTATGTAACCGAACTGCCGAATCCAAAATTAGGATGGGAATACTCTGAAACATTTAACTATGGTTTGGACTTCGGATTGCTGAAAAACCGACTTTCAGGTACCATTGAATATTATATTACGGATACCAAAGATATCCTGTTGGGTCTCGGTTTACCCCGTACATCCGGAGTTAGCAGCTACACTGCAAATATCGGGGAAACTCAGAACAAAGGTATTGAGTTTTCACTCAACGGTATCATTCTCGACAATGTACACGGATGGACATGGGATGCTGGCATTAATATATATTCAAACAAAAACGAGTTGGTTGCCCTTGCATCGGGACAGACAAGAGACGAAGGTAACGCCTGGTTTGTTGGATATAGCATCAATTCAATTTACGATTATGAGTCTATTGGACTTTGGCAAGAGGGAGATGCCAATCTGTTAAAATACGAACCGGGAGGTAATGTGGGTATGATCAAGGTAAAATACACCGGTGAATTCAACGATGATGGTACCCCGAAAAGGCAAATCGGACCCGATGACAGGCAAATTCTGGAAGTCGATCCTGATTTTATGGGAGGGTTCAACACCCGCGTGGCTTATAAAGGATTTGATCTGAGCCTTATCGGGAGTTTCCAAAGCGGCGGTATCCTGGTCAGCACCCTTAACGGACCGAGCAGCTACCTCAATTTGATGACCGGACGCAGGGGACAAATTAAGGTGGACTACTGGACACCGGAGAACACCGATGCCAAATATCCAGCTCCAAAAGGTGTATTAAGCGGCGACAATCCGAAGTATCTTAGCACGATGGGGTACTTCAATGGTTCATACCTGAAGGTTCGCAATATCTCACTTGGATATAATTTTAACCAATCATTGCTTAAAAACTCGGGCGTTAATATGCGTATGTACATTACGGTACAAAACCCGTTTGTGATGTTCTCAGACTTCAACAAGGAAATGGGATTGGATCCTGAAACCAACTCGCGCGGTGACCAGAATGTTGCAACTGGCGGCTACAATAATCGTATATTGACTGTTGGTTTCAACTCACCTTCAACCCGAAACTACGTAATTGGAGTTAATTTGACATTTTAAAAAAGGAAAACTATGAAACACATAAATATAAAAAACACAATAGGAACAGCCTTGTTGACAGTGTTCCTGGTAGGATGCTCTGATATCTTGGAGGAACAGCCACGCAGTATTTTAGAACCCGGTTTTTTCAAATCCGAACAGGGTGTGAATGGCGGTCTGACATCGCTGTATGCACACCTGCGATTCATTTATGGGAATGCCTATTACTATAACTCGGGTGTAACCGGTACCGACGAAGCGACATACGCCCAGAGTGCAGATGGAAACTTTAAGGTTATGGATGTTAGCGGACAAGGAAATATTACTTCTACTGACAATGGTGGTACCGGTACTTTATGGGACAATGCATTTCCCGCTATCAATACGGCTAGTGGAATTATTGAAAATGCTACTGAGGTTGGCCTCAAAGCATCCCTGATTGCAGAAGCCCAGTTTTTCCGTGCATTCGATTATTTTATGCTGGTACAAACTTATGGCGGAGTGCCATTGGATATGGGTGCCGGTGAATTGAAGTTCAACACGGCTCCGGTTAGAACATCTGTACGCAACACTGTACCCGAGGTTTATACTAAAGCCATATTCCCCGACCTGCTGAAAGCAGTTAATGATTTACCGGATGCAAGCCGATTAACAGGTACGGTAACCAAAAATGTGGCACGCCTGTTTTTGGCTAAAGCCTATCTGACTTACGCATGGTGGCTGCAAAATCCAAATAACATTCCTACTTATCCGGCGGCTGACCGAACTGACCCTGATGGAAAAAATGCCCAATGGTATTTCCAACAGGCTTATGATATTGCTGTTACTGCCATTGAAAATCCGGGTTCTTACGGTTTAATGCCAACATTTTATGAATTGCATGTGGGAGGAAATGAACGTAACAAAGAAATGATGTTATATGCCGATCATACGCAGACAAGCGAAAAATATAACGGAGCAAGCCTGACATACGGCGGCGGCGGCGGGGCTGATAATTTTGCTTCATGGATGATGACATGGAACTACCCTGAAATTAGAAGTTACAAAACTGCAGACCTATCTGGTTCAGCAGTAAGCACTGTCCTGCGTGATGCAACTCAGGACATGGGCCGTCCATGGACACGTATGGCTCCACCAGTCAACGTATTTGAAACCACTTTTGCCAACAAAACAGATGATTCCCGGTTTGATGCATCATTTACAACCGTTTACCGAGGCAACTGGCCTAAAAATAAAGACCTTACCGAATTTTATTATGGCGCAAATGGTTTGAAAGTTTACCCGGGAGATGCTCTTCTGTCTTTCCTGCCCGATGAACTTGGGATACCGATTACATACACTACCGGTGCAGGTAAAAGTAACGTTGGGGCAGGAACCACACCCGGAAGAGCTGATTTTGTCATAGCACTAAGTGGCACAAGCCGCGTAGTATATCCCGGAACGTGGAAGATGAGTACCTACAGAACCGACAATGCCGGTGGATTGGGACAACCAAATGCCTCAATTACACGTCCTTTTAATATTGCCAAATTTTCTGAATTCTACTTCATAGCGGCTGAAGCTGCGGTGAAGGGTGCAATAGTGAAAACGGGAAAAAGCGCAAGGGAATTAATCAATGTTATTCGGGCCAGAGCTGGCAAGTGGAAGTTCGACAGGGCCAAAAATGCTGCGAAAACAGTTGACAATAGCGCTGCTATGATCGCTGCCACTCCTGCCACTCTAGATATCAACTATATTTTGGCTGAAAGCTCGCGTGAGTATTACGGCGAAGGTTTTCGCTGGTTCGATTTAGTCCGTACCCAAAAATGGGCCGAAGTCGCTGGCACATACAAAATAGCTTCAAGTACTAAAGGAGACCATAATGCGGTAACAGTTACGCGCAATATTCAACCATACCTCTATTTGCGCCCTATTCCTCAAAGTCAGCTCGATGGTATGGAAATGACTGCAGAAGAGAAGAAGGCTTATCAAAACCCTGGATACTAAATAAAGGGAAATACAAATAGTTTGGGAATTACTTTAAAAGAAGGGGATATCGGCTTATTTTTTTGTCGATTCCCTTTCTTTTTTATAAATGTGTTAATAGTTATATAGTTGGGTCAATTAGAATATTCTTTTCCCGGAAAGGACGGGGCAATATTGACTAATATTGTTCCTGTTCTTTTTTGTCAAAAAACTATTTAAAACTTGATTTTAATGAGGCAACCAGGTCCTAAAATTACATTGCTTTTTCTGTCTTTGATTCTCGGCTTTGTTTGCTTTGCACAAAAACAACAATCAACATCCGGCATCATCGCATTTTCAAAAGAAAAAGGAACTATGCCTGTGGTGTTCAGGGGCAAATCACTTCCAATTGTTTTGAGCACCGGTGAATTTCCGGGAGTTATTCGCATAGCCAAACTTTTTCAGGACGATATTTTCCAGGTCACCGCAGTAAAACCTGAATTAATCATTGGTGAATTGTCAAAATCAGAATCGGTTATCATTGCCGGAACTCTCGGTAAAAGTGAACTGATTGATCGATTGGTTGCTACCGGGAAGCTGAACGTTTCAGACTTAAAGGGAAAATGGGAAACTTCACTTGTTCAGGTGGTCGAAAAACCCTTTCCCGGAATCAAACAGGCATTGGTTATTGTCGGAAGCGACAAACGGGGAACGATCTTTGGTATGTTCGACTTGTCTCGCCAAATGGGCGTTTCGCCCTGGAACTTTTGGGCCGATGTTCCTGCAAAAAAGCATTCAGAATTGTTTGTCCGGTCCGAACGATATATTTCCGGAGAACCCAAAGTCAAATACCGCGGTATATTCCTGAATGATGAGGAACCTGCTCTGGGGCGTTGGGCTGTCAAGAATTACGGCGGATTTAATCACCAGTTTTATGAAAAAGTTTTTGAGTTGGTTCTTCGCCTGAAAGGAAATTACCTGTGGCCAGCCATGTGGTGGGCCAGTTTCAATACCGACGACCCGGTTAATCCCGAATTGGCCGAAGAAATGGGTATTGTGATGAGCACAACGCACCACGAACCCATGATGCGGGCTCATGCCGAATGGAAGAAAAAACGCGGAGCCGCCTGGAACTACGAAACCAATAAAGACGCGCTTCAGCAATTCTGGAAAGAAGGAATTGAGCGCATGAAAAACCATGAAAGTATTGTGTCGATGGGAATGCGTGGCGATGGCGATATGGCCATGACTGCTGAAACAAACATCGCTTTGCTTGAACGAATTGTGGCCGATCAACGCAAAATTATCGAAAATGTGACCGGAAAGTCGGCTTCTGAAACCCCTCAATTGTGGGCGCTTTACAAAGAAGTTCAGGATTATTACGATAAGGGGATGCGCGTTCCGGATGATGTGACTTTGCTGCTTTGTGATGACAACTGGGGAAATATCCGCAAGTTGCCGCGACCAGATGATAAACCTCGTGCCGGAGGATACGGAATTTATTACCATTTCGACTATGTGGGCGGACCGCGCAATTACAAGTGGCTGAATACCTGTCCGCTTCCTGCGGTTTGGGAGCAGATGAACATGGCTTACACGCATGGAGTCGATCGAATCTGGCTCGTTAACGTTGGCGACCTGAAACCTGTAGAACTACCCATTTCATTTTTTCTGGATTACGCATGGAATCCCGATCAGTGGCCGAAAGAACGACTTCCAGAGTACACCAGAAACTGGGCTACCGAACAATTTGGCAGCGAACATGCTCCGGATGTTGCCCGAATGCTCGATTCATATACCAAATACAATGGTCGCCGGAAACCCGAACTGCTGTCGCCTGAAACCTACAGTCTGAACAATTTCAGAGAATTTGAGCGGGTTGCTGAAGAGTATAACCAACTGGCCCGGGAAGCAGAAGCGCTGAATGATAAAATTCCTTCCGCACAAAAAGATGCTTTCTACCAATTGGTTTTGCACCCCGTTACTGCTTGTGCCAACCTGAATGAACTGTATCTGGCGGTGGCAAAAAACCGTCAGGCTGTCGCGCAAGGTCGGGCAACCGCCAATGATTGGGCGGAAAAAGTACAACATCTCTATCAAAAAGATGCTGACATCACCGATTATTACCATACCAAACTGGCTAATGGCAAATGGGATAAAATGATGGCGCAAACGCACATTGGCTATACGTACTGGCAGCAACCAGAAAAGAATTCGATGCCTGAAGTAAAGGAAATCAGCTTGCCGGAAACTGCGGAAATGGGTGTTTCCATTGAAGGTTCGGACGAATTTACTACTGAAGGAACATTTCCTGTGCCCTTACCGGAATTGGATGCCATTTCAAGCCGTCCTGTTTACGTCGATCTTTTCAACCGTGGAAAACAGTCGTTTGAATTTCAGATTTCAACTGGCCAAACTTGGTTGAAAGCAGAACCCGCTTCAGGAAAAGTAGAAAAGGAACAACGTATTTGGCTTTCGGCAGATTGGAGCAGAGTTCCGGAAGGGAAACACGAAGTACACCTAAAAATTACGCAGTCCGGAGGCAAAGAGATTTTGGTGAAAGTGCCGGTATTCAAACCAAATCCGGCTGAATTAAAAGGATTCAAAGGTTTTGTTGAAAGCAACGGATTGGTTTCAATCGAAGCAGAACATTTTTCAAGAAATATTCCGGCAAACAATCTAAAATGGGAAGTGATTCCCGGGTTGGGCAGAACATTATCAGGAATGAAAGTTTTTCCGGTAACTGTTAAACCGCAGGTTCCGGGTAAAAGCAGTCCATGTCTGGAATGCGATGTTTATTTATTTCAGGCCGGAAAAGTGGAAGTAAACCTGTTGCTGTCACCCACGCTCAATTATTTCAACGACGGCGGAACCGAACTCGCTGTTTCGTTTGACGATGAGGTGCCGGTAATTCTTAATATGAATAAAGACAATCAATTGAAGACCTGGGAAGGATGGGTAAGTACTAACATTAACCGGATAATTTCAACTCACCAACTAAATAACCCCGGAAAGCACACCCTGAAAATCTGGATGGTCGATCCGGGAGTGGTACTTCAACGCATCATTGTTGATTGTGGTGGACTGAAGCCTTCCTATTTGGGTCCGATGGAATCAAGTAAAATACATTCAACACGATGAATCGAATGATGAAAATTTATCTTGGAACTATTTTCCTGATTTTTCTGATAGCACAAACTGCATTCAGTCAGGTTCGACTTCCAAAACTGGTAAGTGACGGAATGATCCTTCAGCGCGAGATTCCGGTAAAGATATGGGGCTGGGCTAGTGCTGGGGAGAAAGTGTCCCTTCACTTCAACGATAAATCATTCGAAACGGTAACATCTTCTGATGGTAAATGGCTGATTACCCTTCCGGCACAAAAGGCTGGTGGTCCTTTCGAAATGGAAATTGCAGGTAGCAATCAGATCAACGTGAAGAATATTTTGTTTGGCGATGTCTGGCTTTGTTCCGGTCAGTCGAACATGGAGACACCAATGAGTCGCGTGGCTCCGCTTTACGGTCCTGAAATTGAAACAAGCACGAATCCAAATATCCGTTTATTTCAGGTTCCGGTACGATGGAATTACAATAAACCACAGCAAGACATTCAGGGTGGAAAATGGGAAGAAGCCAATCCGCAAAGCATTTTGAAATATTCAGCGGTGGGCTATTTCTTTGCCCGCAACATCTATGAAAAATACAAAGTTCCGGTGGGGATTATTCAATGCGCAGCCGGTGGCTCATCTGCCGAAAGCTGGATCAGCGGGGAATCGCTGAAGGCTTTCCCCGAACAATACCAAATAGCTAAGCAGCTTTCGGACACAACTTACATGAAAAATCTGCTTGCTTCTGAACAAACTGCACAAGGAAAATGGTTCAGTGAGCTGGTTAAAAGTGATATTGGAAGAAAAACTACTCCCTGGTTAAACCCTTCACTCGACGATTCTTCATGGCCAACTTATCAGCTTCCTTCTTCCTTTGCCGAGGCCGGAATGGATTTCAAAAACGGAGTCGTATGGTTCCGGAAAGACATCGACTTACCCGAAAGTTGCTCCGGAAAACAAGCGCTTCTGGAACTTGGCCGCATTGTCGACAGCGATTCGGTTTTTATCAATGGAAAATTTGTGGGTACTACAGGTTATCAATACCCACCACGCCGCTATACAATTGCTCCCGGTATTTTGAAAGCGGGCAAAAACAACATTACCGTTCGGGTAGTAAGCCAATCGTTTAGCGGAGCTTTTATCAAAGAAAAACCTTATCAGTTGACTGTTGAAGGACAAATCTTTGATCTGAAAGGAAGCTGGAAATATAACATTGGAGCGAAATGTGGACCAAGTCCAACGGCGACCTTTTTCCCGGGGAAACCGCTCGGATTATACAATGCGATGCTTTCGCCCATTGTAAATTACACACTCAAAGGGATGGTATGGTATCAGGGCGAATCGAATGCCGAGCGGGCAGGCGAATACAAAACTGTACTTTCTACCTTGATTGGCGAATGGCGCACACTCTGGGGACAAGGCAATCTTCCGTTCCTTTTTGTTCAGCTTCCCGACTTTATGGAGCCGAAAAATGAACCATCAGAAGGTGGTTGGGCGACTTTGCGTAACCAGCAGTTGAAAACACTTTCAGTGCCTAATACCGCTATGGCAGTGACCATCGGATTGGGCGAAAAGAACGACATTCATCCACTCCGGAAAAAAGAAGTTGGACAGCGCCTTGCACTGGCTGCTGAAAAACTGGCCTATGGAGATAAAAAAGTGATTGCTTCAGGACCAATGTATCAATCGATGAAAGTGAAAGGCAACAAAATCGAACTGACTTTTTTTGATTGCGGAAGCGGACTGACTACCAATGATGGCAAGGAACTGAAACATTTTGCCATTGCCGGAGCCGACAAAAAGTTTGTTTGGGCAAAAGCTGAAATCAAAGGGAATAAAATAGTTGTTTGGAACGAGGCTATTTTGAACCCAACGGTTGTTCGCTACGCCTGGGCAGATAATCCGGAAGGCGCTAATTTGTTCAACAAAAAAGGATTACCCGCGTCGCCTTTTACGACTGAACCTTGATAAATGGAAAAGCTTAAATGAAAAACAAGAATATTTTAGTCCTGATATGCTATGTTAGCCTTCTTGCGCCGACAACTTCATTTGCTCAATCCGGAAAATCTGAACGAGAGCGTATTTCAATCATTGAAGATTGGAGTTTTTTCAAATACGAATCGGCAGCAAAAGCCGACAAGCTGATTTACGATGTTCGTCCGGAAATTAACGATTTAACTGAAAACAAGGTTGCCGATGCGAAGCCTACCGAAGCGGTTGAAGTAGAAGCCAAACAGTCTGTGCTTAAACCCTGGATTCTTCCGTCTGCTAATGATTTCATCAAAGATCCTGCAAAACGGCATGTTCGTCCTGAAGGCAATCCCGGTGGCGATTTCCCTTTTGTTCAGAAAAATTTTGACGATAGCTCCTGGGAAAAAGTAACCCTGCCTCACGACTGGGCCATCAAAGGACCTTTTCAGAAAGGTTGGAATTCGGAAGTTGGCGGTGGCATGGGCCGGTTGCCGGTTAACGGAGTAGCCTGGTACAGAAAAAAATTAGATATTCCGGCTTCGGATTCCGGCAAATCCATCTTTCTCGACATTGACGGTGCCATGTCATATGCCATCGTTTGGCTGAATGGCCAACTGGTTGGTGGCTGGCCCTATGGGTACAATTCGTTTCGGTTGGACTTGACTCCATTCATCAAATTCGGAGACGAAAATCAACTGGCCATACGCATTGACAATCCCAACCATTCGGCCCGCTGGTATCCCGGTGCCGGACTTTTCCGGAATGTATGGCTAACCAAAACAAATCCAGTTCACATCGGTCAATGGGGAACATATATAACCACCAAAACTGTTTCAAAGGAATCGGCTACCATCAATCTGGCTGTAAATCTTGATAACGATTCAAAAACTGATGCCGCAGTTGAAGTTTCAACTTCAGTTTATGCGTTGGATGGAAAAGGCAACAAAACTGGTAAATCTGTTGTCAGCTTTACCAGCCTGAAATCGAAAGTTGTTGCCGACGGAAGCGCCAAGCTTGAAAACTCGGTAATGATCAAAAACCCAAAACTCTGGGGTCCGCCACCCACTCAGCAGCCAAACCTTTATGCATCGGTGACCACTTTATCACAAAATGGTAAAATCATCGACACTTACGAAACACGGTTTGGTATTCGTTCGGTAGAGTTTAATCCGGATAAAGGAATATTTGTAAACGGGGAACACATTCAAATACAGGGCGTCAATCAGCACCACGATCTGGGCGCTTTGGGTTCGGCATTCAATACCCGCGCTGCAGAGCGCCAACTGGAGATCTTACGCGAGATGGGCTGCAATGCCATCCGTTTTGCACACAATCCTCCCGCTTCTGAACTACTGGAATTAACCGATCGCATGGGTTTTCTGGTGATCGATGAGATTTTTGACTCATGGGAATGGAAGAAAACGCCGCACGATTTTCACCTGATTTTTCCCGATTGGTCTGAAGCCGATACGCGTGCTTTTATTCGCCGCGACAGGAATTGTCCTTCAGTAATAATGTGGAGTTTTGGGAATGAAGTGGGCGAACAATACACTGATAAAGAGGGTGCTGCCGTAGCAAAACGGTTATACGATTTTGTGAAGGAAGAAGACCCAACGCGACCAAGTACACTTGCCATGAATTTTGCAAAACCAGACATGCCTTTACCGCAGGTTCCCGATGTCATTGGCCTGAATTACCAGGGAGAAGGAATTCGCACGGCTCCTGAATTTGAAGGAACTGATCGTATCCGCACTGCCCCGCAATACGATGCTTTTCATGCAAAATTCCCCAACAAAGTAATTCTCAGCGCTGAAACCGCTTCCGCATTCAGTAGCCGTGGTATCTACCTGTTTCCTGTTTCGAAAGAGAACAGTGCACCGGTGCGCGATGGCCGTGGCGGCGACTCAAAAATTTGCCAGGTAAGTTCGTATGAACTTCATGCAGTAGATTTTGGCTCTTCCGCCGACAAGGTTTTTGGCTCACTCGATCAGCATTCTTTTGTGGCTGGCGAGTTTGTCTGGAACGGATTTGATTACATCGGTGAGCCCACACCATATTACGAGGCGCGAAGTTCTTATTCAGGCATTATCGATCTGGCAGGTTTCAAAAAAGATCGGTTCTACCTTTATCAATCGCGTTGGCGCCCCGATCTGCCAATGGCTCACATTCTTCCACATTGGAATTGGCCGGAGCGCGTTGGAGAAGTTACTCCGGTGCATGTATTTACTTCGGGAGACGAAGCTGAATTATTTCTGAATGGAAAATCGTTGGGAAAAAAGAAAAAGGGGGAATACGAATACCGTTTGCGCTGGGATGAGGTAAAATATGAACCGGGAGAGTTGAAGGTAATTGCGTATAAAAACGGGCAGAAGTGGGCCCAAGAAGTAGTCAGGACTACCGGAGAAGCATCGCAACTTCAGGCAACAGCCGACCGAAGCCAAATTGATGCTGACGGAAAAGATTTGGCCTTCATTACCTTGAAAATAGCCGATAAGGATGGATTGATGGTGCCACGCTCGAATAACCGGATTGAATTCAGTATTGAAGGACCGGGTGAAATTGTGGCCACTGATAACGGCGATTCATACAATCTGGAATCCTTTGCCTCACACCAACGGGAGGCCTTTAACGGACTGGCTCTGGTAATTGTACGGTCAAAAGCAAGCGAAAAAGGAACAATAACCTTGACAGCAAAATCGAACGGGTTAGACGAAACCAAGGTGACAATTAAAAGCAGATAGAAATCAAACCACCATGCAAAATATTCTGGAGGAAACTAAAATGAAAACGAGATTAAGAATTCAGGTACGCATATTCATTCTACTATTGATTGCATCAGTGAGTCTGAGTTTATCCGCTCAGAAAATTCCGCTCGTTTATAAAGTTGAAAATTCCGGGGCAAAATTTTCAAAACCGGTATTACCCGTATTAGAGCAACTTCCTGTTATTGAGCCTCTGACCGATCCGTTCGCTTGGTCTGACGGTAAAGGACGCTCTACCAAATTCAAAAACTGGGGTCACCGCCGTGCTGAGATCAAAGCTGAAATCGAACATTACGAAATCGGGAAAAAACCTGATCGTCCGGACACCATTACAGCCAGCTATTCCGGAGACACGCTCAAGGTACAAGTAACCGAGAACGGGAAAACACTGATACTGACCTCAAAAATCACACTTCCGGAAGGAAAAGGGCCATTTCCCGCAGTGATAGGGATTGGTCGTGGCTCGGGCAGCCTGCCACCTGAAATCTTTACCAGCCGCGGTATTGCACTTATCCCGTTCAGTTTTGTACAGGTCATGGCTCATACACAAAAGCGCGGAAACGAACCAATCAACAAGCTATACCCTGAACTCATTTCAATGGGCGCATATTCTGCCTGGTCGTGGGGTGTTAGCCGCCTGATTGATGGATTGGAGCTGGTTCAGAAAGAACTTCCCATCGATTTAAAGCACCTGGCAGTAACCGGCTGCTCTTTTGCCGGGAAAATGGCGCTCTATGCCGGAGCGTTTGACGAAAGAATTGCGCTGACGATTGCACAGGAATCCGGTGGTGGCGGGGCAGCAGCCTGGCGCGTTTCACAGTCATTGCCCGTTAAAGTGGAAACTCTGGGAGCTACCAGTCATGTCTGGTTTCAGGAAAGCATGTTTCAATTTGCCGATAAAAATGTTTCGAAACTGCCATTCGACCATCACGAGTTAATGGCTATGATAGCGCCCCGTGCATTGCTCGTACTTGGAAATCCTGACTTTGTATGGCTTGCCGATGAATCGGGCTATGTTTCCTGTCGTGCGGCTCACGAAGTCTGGAAAACTTTTGGCATATCCGACCGCTTCGGTTTTTCGATTGTTGCCGGTCATGGACACTGCCAGCTCCCCAAAAGCCAGTATCCTGAGGTAGAAGCCTTTGTTGAAAAGTTCCTTTTGGGGAATAATTCAGTAAATACAAACGTCGCAATCAGCCCATATCCACAGGTTGACTATACCCGCTGGTTCGACTGGTGGGGATCAGGAAAACCGGTATTCGCGAATAATTAAATCGTTTAAAATTTCATGAAACAAAGAAAACATACAAGTTTATTGCTGCTACTATTCCTGCTAACATTGAGCGGTTTTTCACAAGATCCGAAATTTTACATCTACCTGTGCTTTGGGCAGTCGAACATGGAGGGTGCGGGAGCTATTGAAACAGTTGACAAAACAGTTGACAGTCGTTTCAAAGTGATGGAGGCTGTTGATTGTTCCAACTTGGGAAGAACAAAAGGGAAATGGTACACGGCTGTTCCTCCATTGACCCGATGCTGGACAGGTCTTTCTCCTGTCGATTATTTTGGCAGAACGATGATTGCAAACCTTCCGGCAGATATTAAAGTGGGTGTAATCAATGTTTCTGTGGGCGGCTGCAAAATTGAACTGTTCGACAAAGTCAATTATACATCTTATCTTTCAACAGTTACCGAAGACTGGTTCAAAAACATCGTTGCCGAATACAGTGGAAACCCCTATGCACGTTTGGTTGAGATGGCAAAACTGGCCCAGAAAGATGGTGTCATCAAGGGTATTCTGCTGCATCAAGGTGAGTCGAATACAGGTGACAGCCAATGGCCAACCAAGGTGAAGGGAGTTTACAACAATCTGATCGCCGATCTGGGGCTTGACCCCACCAAAGTACCTTTGCTTGCCGGTGAAGTCGTTCACGCCGATCAGGGAGGAGTTTGTGCCAGCATGAATACCATTATTGCCAAATTACCCCAAACAATTCCCAATTCCTATGTCATCTCGTCAAGCAAATGCACTGATGGGGCCGACAATCTGCATTTTAATTCGGCAGGTTACCGGAAATTCGGAACGCGGTATGCCATTAAGATGCTTTCGTTATTGGGTTATGAGGTAGCCGAACCTCAAGACCCGATTGATCCGGTTACTCCTCCCGATCCAAAAGGAACCGAATCGTTTTGGTTTGAAGCCGAGCGCTTTGTAACGCAAACGGTTGGTCTCAATTATAATGTAGTAACTGATGTTCTCGCTTCAAATGAAAAATACATAACCGTTCAGGCAGGGGTTCAAGCTCTTACTACAGCTCCTTCCGTTAGTGCAGGATTAATCACGATTCCTTTTACTGCAACTAAGGATACAACTTATAACCTGTATACGCGCTTAAATTGTCCATCGGCTGATGACGATTCTTTCTGGCTGAAATTGGACAATGGTGCCTTTGTGGCGTGTAATGGCTTGACAACAAGCGGATGGGGTTGGATAAAGATTACCAGTTTTGTCCTGACAAAGGGGCAACATAAAATCATCATTGGCTATCGTGAAGATGGAGCCAAGCTTGATAAAATATGCATTTCAAGTTATGGGACTGCTCCGACAGGCTTTGGTGAAAAAGATGCGATAGCTGTTGGCTTAAATTCTTTAAATGCCAGTGAAGGTTACGCATTGGAACAAAACTTTCCAAATCCTTTTAACGGGAAAACGAACATCTCATTTGAGATGCCACACAATACTTTCGTTTCTCTGAAAGTGTACAATATGCTTGGAGCTGAAGTTATTGAATTAGCCGGAAAAGAATATTCCACCGGTCTTCATACTGTAGAATTCGATACCAGGAACCTGGGCAAAGGAATTTACATCTATACGATTAAGGCTGGCAAGTTTTCAGCAAGCCGGAAAATGATCATTCAGGGAAAATAACAATTGAAATGAGAAATCAAGTGTAAACGAGTCGACATGAACAAATTCTTTGCTACGATATTCCTGCTTTTAATTGTTTGTTTTGCTAATGGGCAAAAGCAAATTGCGGTAAAGGCCAGCATAAAAAAACAGACCATTGATGGTTTTGGAGGTTCAATTGCCTATTACGAAAACTGGGTAGTAGCCCATCCCAAACGGTCATTGATTTACGACTATCTTTTTCGTGATTTGGGCTTGAGTATTTTGCGATCGCGGAATATGTACATGAATGAAGGTGGAACCAATAACGGAGTTAATGATACCAAAACTGTTATTTCGGAAGGAAAGAAAAGAAGTTCATTCGATATTATGATGTCGTCGTGGTCGCCCCCCGGTAAGTACAAAAGCAACGGGAAACCTGCCAACGACGAAACAATGGCCACATTGGCCACTGATGCAGCCGGAAATTTCGTCTATGGCGATTTCGCCAAATGGTGGTACAAATCGATGCTCGACTATAAAGCAAAAGGAATCGATATTAAATATGTCAGTATACAAAATGAACCCAACTGGAACCCAAGCTATGAGGGTTGTATTTTTATGCCTACCGAGCAAACGGTTTACGATAAAATTCTGGCAAAGAATGTAAAAGTAGCCTCGTATGCCAAAGCGTTTAATGCGGTTTTCGATACGCTTGCCAAATACAAATTAAGTCTGAATATTAACCCCAAAATGATTGGACCTGAAGTTTTTGGTATTGAAAATGCATGGTCAGGACGGCCGGGCGATTACACCAAATACATGGATATGACCAAGTGTTATGCCGTAGCTCATCATTTATATACCGGAACGGATCCGGCAACTATGGTTACGAATATGACCATTTTAAACAATACATATCCTGCCATTCCTAAAATGCAAACTGAGTACAGCGATAAGGACTGGTTTACACTGTCGCAAATAATTCACAATTCACTGGTATATGAAAATGTTTCAGCCTATCTGGTTTGGGAAATAATTTGGCCCGGCAGCGATTTCATTGATATGGAAAATCCTTGGACTTCAGGATCGTGGATCAATGCCAATGGCTTTAAAGTTGGAACAAAATATTATATGTTCAAGCAATACGCTAACTTTATTAAACCGGGGTACCGCAGGGTCGAAACTTCCGGTGGAACCAGTTTGCTTAAAGTCTCGGCTTACCTTAGTTCCGATGCACAAAAAATGAGTATTGTTGCCATCAATACGGCTACCACAAAAGATTCGATAGCCGTTTCTGCACCCGATTATACTATTTTATCAGGAAGTTTTTACAGAACTTCGGATACTGAGAACTGCATTTTGGCGGGTACATATTCAGGTAAAAACATTGTCCTTCCGCCAAAATCGATTACAACCGTTGCCTTGCAGGTTGCATCTCAAATTTCCGGAGTATCGATAAATCCAAAGGAAGCAAACCAGGTTCTGGCATTTCCAAATCCATTTAGCAATGAAGTAACATTGAATTTAAAGAATTTCAGCACCAATGCTGAAGTTGAAGTCTCAAATCTTTCTGGTCAGATTCTTTATCGTGAGCAAGTCGAAAATATTACTTCCGGAAAAATTGGATCAGAACTACCGGCAGGTATGTATATTCTTGGAATTACCGATGGAAAAAAACGTATAACGACTAAAATAATCAAACGATAAACAATTTATAAACCAATGAAAAAAATAAACCTGTTTGTTAGTTTCTTAGCTCTGGCAACCTTGTGTGTTGCACAAAATGCCTTCCACCCGGCCTCATCAACCATCTGCAACCCGATAAACCTGAGTTACCGTTTCTGTCTCGATGGTACTATTCCGCGTCGCGAAGCTGCCGACCCAACAATGGTCGTTTATAAAGGTGAGTATTATCTATTTCTTTCCCGATCAGGTGGATATTTCCATTCAACCGATTTAATCAGTTGGGATTTAATTATCACAAACGATCTTCCATTGGAAGACTATGCCCCAACTGCGGTTGTAATGAAGGATACTTTGTATTTCATGTCTTCTGCTTCGCCTACGGTTAAAATATTTAAAACAGCCGATCCAAAATCAGGAAAATGGAAAATAGCCAATCCTGCCTTCCCCATCGGGATGATTGACCCGGATTTATTTCTCGACGATGATGGCCGTTTGTATTTTTATTATGGTTGCTCCAACATAAACCCGATTTATGCAGTTGAACTGGATACAGAAACGCTGAATCCGATTGGCAAACCGGTTGCAGTGATCAATAGTGACAAGAAAAATTACGGATGGGAACGGTCTGGCGATTACAACGAGGTCGGTAACAATCCGTGGATCGAAGGATCGTGGATGAACAAGTACGATGGCAAATACTATCTCCAATATGCTGGTCCGGGTACGGAATACAAAAGTTACAGCGATGCAGTTTACGTTGCCGACAAGCCACTTGGACCATTCAAACTGGCTGAACATAACCCAATCTCATACAAACCGGAGGGTTTTATCGCAAGTGCTGGCCATAGCAGCACTTTTCAGGATAAATACGGTAATTACTGGCATATTTCATGCATGACTATTTCAGTAAAACACATGTTTGAACGTCGTCTCGGATTGTTCCCAACGTTCTTCGATAAAGATGGAACCATGTATGTTTATACCGGCTTTGGCGATTTCCCGTTCAAAATGCCAACGAAGAAAATTTCTGGTCCTGAAGAATTATTCCCAAGCTGGATGTTGCTTTCGTACAATAAACCAGTTGAAGTTTCTTCTGAACTAGCCGATCACCCGAAAAAGTATGCTGCCAATGAAGATATTCGTACGTACTGGAGTGCAAAAACCGGCGACAAAGACGAATGGATCAGTATGGATCTGGAAAAACAGTCGACAATTAATGCCATTCAAATAAACTATGCCGAAAACGATGCCACTCTAAAAGGACGTGTTCCGGATATTTACTATCAGTACCTGCTGGAATATTCAACTGATGGTAAAACATGGAAAACGCTGGCAGATAAAACCCAAAGCAAAACCGATGTTCCGCACGATTACATTGAGTTGGCAAAACCAGTTAAAGCCCGTTACATCAAATTGACCAATTACAAAGTGCCAAGCGGAACGTTTGCCATTGCCGGATTGCGTGTATTTGGCAATGGTGGCGGAAAAGCTCCTGTGGAAGCTAAAGATTTGAAACTAATCCGTCAGGAAAACGACCGCTGCATTGTCAATTTAAACTGGACAAAAGTTCCCGGAGCTGTTGGTTACAACATTCGCTACGGAACCAGCAAAGACAAATTGTATCACAACTATCAGGTGCTCGGAAGTGAACAGGTAACCATCCGCAGTTTAAATGCACTTCAGAAATACTATTTCACCATTGATGCTTTCAATGAAAATGGCATTACAAAAGGTAAAAGCATTAAGGAATTGAACTAACCACTTAAACAGATGCAAAAGATTCTTCTAATAGTTACAATTTTACTTGCTTATAGCTTTTCATTGCAAGCCCAGCAGTTATATGTTGGCGCCAATTATCATCCGCACGACGATAAAAACATTGAAAAGACTAAAAAAGATATTGAGCTGATGAAAGCTGCTGGTCTCAATGTTGTACGCTTGGGACATTTGGCTTGGGACAGCTACGAACCTTCGGAAGGGAAATTCGACTTTGAATGGTTTGATGCGGTGATGGACCGGATGAACGAGGCTGGTATCAAGGTTATTTTGGATATTGCCATTCGTCCGGCTCCAATCTGGTTGCATCACAAATTTCCGTCAATTGATATTGTAGATGCGGGTGGCGATGTGCTTTATCCCAACCACCGCTATATGGAAGATATTGGCGACACAAATTACCAGTACTATGCCCTGCGGTTTACCGATGCGATCTCAAAACGGTATGCGAATCATCCGGCATTGCTGGCTTTCGGCATCGACAATGAATCGGGAGATGGACGGATTTCTTATTCCGAAACTGCCAGGCAGCGGTTCATTGAATGGTTAAAAACGAAATATTCCAACCTGGAAAACCTGAATAAAGCCTGGGCAACCCAGCGCTGGTCGAGGAAACTTAACCAGTTCGAAGAAGTTGGATTTCCGGTGGCTACCCATGCAACCGATGTCCCCGAAAGGATGCTCGATTTCAGGCGATTTGTTTCTGATGAGGTGAACCAGCTTCTGTTAAAAATCCTCGACAAGGTAAATTCCAATGCACCTAATGTTTTAACAAATACCAATGCCTGGTATTACAGCGCATTGAAGTATTTCGATTATTCGCAAATTGCCTATTCAGGAAAGATGACACGCGAAGGCTGCGGCTTTTATCCCGGAACAACATTAACCACCAATTGGGGGGTGATGAATGCCTTGTTTGGAATTTCCCGGATTCAGTTCGAGAGCACAAATCCTTTCTGGTGCAGCGAATTTACAACAATGACGGCTGTGCCAAATACTATCCGGAAACAGGCTTACTCAACTTTATTTTATGGAAACCAGATGGTTTGTGGATGGACCTGGCAAAGTATGCACGCCGGAGAAGAACAATATCTGGAAGGAATGATCGACTGGGACGGTATTCCAAATCGCAAGTACGATGAATACAAGAAGATAGCTACCGAATTTAAAAAGATTGAGAAATTCTTCCCGTATCAGCTTCAGGCAGAAGTTGGCCTGGCCTTCTCGTTCCCAAGCCAGATTATCAGCAGTTATTTTCCTGAACAGCATGATAACCAGCTGCAAGCCAGTTTCGATTTGTTCTACTGGCGCAACATGGATGCCCGGATCGTTGAAATCAGCAGAAGTTCGTTGAACTACAAACTCCTGTTCGTTCCCGGAGTGGCAGTGATGGATGAGGCAACAGCCAGCAAAATCCGCGACTATGTTAAAAACGGCGGGACGGTAATCATGACAAGCAATTCCTCCATGGTTGACGAATCGGGACAAGTTTTTGCCACCACACGCCCCGGTCGGCTAAGTGATGTATTTGGCATCCGGGTTGGAAGTTACGAAGAAACTGAAATGATGAATGAAATATCAAGGAAGTCATACAAAGGCAAAAAACTTGAATTAAACTATAAAGGAAAAGCCATTCAAACCGAATCAACAAGATTTGATATCGTTGAGCCAAAAGGAGCCGAAGTTATCGGAAGTTTAACCAGCCTCGACAGGGATTATCCGATAATGACCTTGAATAAGTATGGCAAAGGCCGGGCAATTTATGTTGGACTACCGGCAAAAGGCGAAGTGCTTGGTAGTTTAGTTGACGACTTGATTGAAGAACTGGGCATCAAAAAAGGACCGGAAGTGCCTTCCGGAGTGATGGCGCGGCAAATCGATAAAAATCATTTCCTGTACCTGAATGTCAGTGGTGAACCTAAAGAGATTCCGGTGAAAGGAAACTCCCGCAGTATTCTTTTTGACAAGGAATACACCGGCAATTTCAAGATTGCACCTTATGAACCTGAATTTATAGAAATCAAATAGTTTTAAAAAACACATAAATTATGAAGATCAAAAAACAAATTTCCATACTGCTCTTTTTTGTATTCATTGGATTTAGCCAATACTCAAAAGCCGATTATCCCATTGTTTCTCACCGTCATTTAGCCGATCCCGGCTCAATGGTTTACAAGGGAAGGGTTTATCTCTACTGCTCCAATGATGATGAAAACCCCGGTGACGATAAGTCGGGTTATCAAATGAAGTCAATTGTATGCGTTTCGAGTAGCGATTTAAAGAACTGGACCGACCATGGCATCGTGTTCGAAGTCCCCAAGAATTGTTCATGGGCATCCAAAAGCTGGGCACCTTCGCCCGTTGAGCGCGACGGTAAGTTTTTCCTTTATTTTGGTAATGGTGGTAACGGAATTGGTGTCGCGACAGCCGACAACCCACTGGGTCCGTTTGTTGACCCGCTTGGAAAACCACTGGTTGAATATAAAACTCCGGGCGTACAGCCAGCTAAAAACATGTGGCTCTTCGATCCGATGACCTTTATCGACGATGATGGACAAGCATACATGTATTTTGGCGGAAATGGCGACAACAATGTGCGTGTGATCAAATTGAACCGCGACATGATTAGTGTGGATGGCCCGGCTATCCAACTGTCAGCGCTAAATTTCTTTGAGGCATCGTGGATGCACAAAAACAATGGAATCTACTATTTCTCCTATTCGGCCAATCCGCGTGCTCAAATGCGCATCGATTACATGAAAAGTACCAGCCCAACATCGGGATTTACATACGGAGGTGCAGTCTCGAAGCAACCACCGCTTAACGACAACAACAACCATCAGGCTATTTTTAAATTAAACGGCGAGTGGTACCAGGCGTATCATAACCGGGTAGTGGCAAAGCAGGCCAAGATTCCACCCGTTTACAAGCGCAATCTGTGCGTCGATCAGTTTAAACACAATGCCGATGGTAACATTGATACCATGAAAAACACGGTTGATGGTGTTGCTCAACTGGATTATCTTAACCCGTTTGAACGTGTGGAAGCCGAAACCATGAATGCACAGTCGGGTATTTATACCGAAATCTGTAAAGCCGGAGGAATGGATGTTTGCAACATCGAAAACGGCGACTGGATCAAAATCAGAGGAGTTGATTTTGGTAAAAAAGGTGCACGGAAATTTAGCGCCAACATTGCCGGTACTGTTGGCAATGGCCAAATTGAACTTCGTGTCGGCGATTCTTCAGGAACGCTTATTGGAACCTGCAAAGTTGCTTCGACCGGTGATATGCAAACATGGAAAACCATCAGCTGTAAAGTAAATAAGGTTACCGGTGTTCAGGATCTTTATTTAAAATTCACCGGCGGAGAAGGCAAATTGTTCAATTTCGACTGGTGGCAGTTTAGTAAAAAATAATCCTGAAAAACGCTTAAAAAATATATAACGATGAAAATTAAACTTGGAATAATCATAGGGATTGGAATTCTTATCGCCAACCTTAACGCTTTCTCACAGGATCCCAATTTTCACATCTATCTCTGTATCGGACAGTCGAACATGGAAGGTGCTGCACGGGCTGAACTTCAGGATTCAACAGTCAATCCTCGATTTCAGGTCATGGAGGCCGTTAACTGCGACAACCTTAGTCGTAAAATGGGCAGCTGGTATCCGGCGGTTCCTCCGCTGTGCCGTTGCAAAACCAATCTGGGTCCCACCGATTATTTTGGAAGAACAATGGTTGCCAATCTTCCGGAGAAAGTAAAAGTCGGGGTAGTTGTTGTAGCTATTGGTGGTTGCAAAATCGAGCTATTCGATAAAGACAATTACCCGTCATACGTCGAAACTGCGCCGGGCTGGATGAAAGGCATGATTAAAGAATACGACGGAAATCCTTACGGTCGCTTAGTTGAAATGGCTAAACTGGCTCAGAAGGATGGTGTTGTCAAAGGCATTCTTCTTCATCAGGGCGAATCGAATTCGAACGATACGCTTTGGACAGGAAAAGTGAAAGGCGTTTACGATAACCTGATGAAAGACCTGAACCTCGATCCCAAAAAGGTACCGTTACTGGCCGGTGAAACCGTGAATGCTGACCAGCAAGGGATTTGCGCAGGCATGAATACCATCATTGCCACATTACCTAAAACATTGCCCAATTCGTATGTCATTTCTTCGGCAGGTTGTGCCGATGGTCCTGATAATCTGCATTTCAGTGCAGCGGGTTACCGTGAATTAGGGAAACGATATGCTGAAAAAATGCTTTCGATATTGGGATATAGATAAAGCAATAAGAACAAACACATTAAACCAATAACCTAAATAAATTTTCTAATATGAAAAGTGCTATTATCAGTAAAAATGTTGCAGCCATCTTGTTAATGGTGTTAATGACCGGAGGATTGTGTTTTGCACAGTCACCATCAAGCATTATCGAAGATTTTAAACCTTCGTCAGTCAACCAGCCTGGAAAAGAATATCCTCAGGTTAATTCTGAAGGCCGCGTTCGCGTTCAAATTTCTGCACCTGGGGCCAATAAAGTACAGCTCGATATTGGCGCTGTAAAATACGACCTGGTTAAAGATGATAAAGGTGTGTGGACTGGTGAATCGGCTCCTCAGGACGAAGGTTTTCACTATTATCAGCTTTGGGTTGACGGTGCAGCAGTTCCTGATCCAGCCAGTTTGTACTTTTATGGCGCAAGTCGCTGGGGCAGCGGTATTGAGATTCCTGCTAAAGACCAGGATTTCTATGAGTTAAAAAACGTACCTCACGGTCAGGTAATAGAGCTTCCTTATTTTTCGAAAAGCAACAATAGCATGCGTCGCTGTTTTATTTATACACCTCCCGGATATGATAAGGATGCTCAAAAACGCTATCCGGTACTTTACCTGCAACATGGCGGCGGCGAAAACGAAACTGGCTGGTCAAGTCAGGGGCATGCCAACCTCATCATGGACAATCTGATTGCCGAGGGCAAAGCCAAACCATTTATTATTGTGATGGACAATGGTACCTGGACCATGACCGGTCCCCGCCCGGCTGATCGTAATAGCGGAACCTGGCCACCCAAAGGATGGGCTGATGGCTTCTCAAAAACCCTTCTCGAAGACATCATTCCCATGATCGATGCCAACTATCGCACTATTGCCGATCAGCAGCACCGCGCCATGGCTGGTCTTTCGATGGGCGGCATGCAAACACGTGTAATTACCCTGGCTCATCCTGAAGTATTCTCGCATGTCGGTATATTCAGTGGCGGCAGCATAAGTACTGAAGATTTAGCAGCGTCGCCCGGATTTAAAGAAAAAATTAAACTGGTGTTTGTAAGCTATGGAAGCCGTGAACTCGAAAACCCAAGGGCTGGCTTTGGTGGAAATCCAAAAGAGAATCAGGACAAACTAAAAGAAGCTGGATTGAATACCCATTTTTATGTTTCTCCTCAAACGGCTCACGAATGGCAAAGTTGGAGACGCAGCCTGAATGAGTTTGCACCACGATTATTTAAATAAGCAATCAATGAAAAAGAGATCAGTTTTAATAACAGTGTTTGCATGGTTTGTTGCCGGACTAAGTTTCGCACAGCAGCCTTCTCCTGTTAAAGTTCAGGAAGGAATGGTTCAGGGAACCTTCGAAAACGGGTTGACGGTTTACAGAGGGATTCCTTTTGCTGCACCGCCGGTGGGCGACCTTCGCTGGAAAGCTCCACAACCTGCCGCAAAATGGGAGGGTGTAAAGCAAACAACCAAATATGCTCCTGCACCCATGCAGGGAGGAAATCCTCCTTCAGGAAAAAGTGAAGATTGCCTTTACCTGAACATTTGGACTCCGGCAAAGTCGGACAAAGAAAAAATCCCCGTGCTTGTTTGGATTTACGGCGGTGGTTTTAGTTTCGGATCAACTGCTGAACCCGGATACAACGGCGAGAAACTGGCAAAAAAAGGAGTTGTTCTGGTAAGTATTGCTTACCGTGTCGGACAGCTTGGATTTCTGGCACATCCGGAATTAAGCGCCGAAAATCCGAATCGTGTTTCAGGAAATTATGGAATTCTCGACCAGATTGCCGGTCTGAAATGGATACAAAAGAACATCGCAGCTTTTGGTGGCGACCCCAATAAAGTAACCATTTTTGGAGAATCAGCCGGTGGAATTTCGGTGAGCATGTTGTGTGCATCGCCGCTGGCTAAGGGATTGTTTCATAGCGCTATCTCTCAAAGTGGAGGATCTTTCGGACCAACTCGCGCAAAAACTTTTCCGGGTGAAAACATGAAAACGCTGAAACAGGCTGAAGCCGATGGTGAAGCTTATGCCCAAAAAGTTGGCGTTTCGACGATTGCCGAATTGAGAAAAATTGAAGCCGATAAACTTCCCATGGGTATGGGAATGGGCGGGGGATGGCCAATTACCGATGGACAGGTGATTCCTGATGATCAGCATAGACTTTACGAAGCCGGAAAATACAACGATGTTCCGGTACTTATTGGGTACAACTCCGACGAAGGCGCAAGCTTTTCAAGGGAAAAAACTCCGGAAGAATACTATGCGGGTGTTAAAGTCAGATATGGAAAATTTGCCGATGACCTGATCAAAGCTTATCCGGCTGCAGAAAATTCAGTTCCGAAGACAGCTCGTGATTTAGCTCGTGATGCGGCATTTGGCTGGCAAACCTGGAGCTGGGCAAGGCTTCAGTCTCAAACAGGAAAATCGAAAGTTTACCTGTACTATTTTGATCAGCACCCTGACTATCCGAAAGATTCACCACGTTATGGTTTTGGCTCTCCGCACGGACAGGAGGTAGGCTATGTTTTTATGAACCTCGATGCTTCGAATCCGCAAACCACCAAGTCTGATCTGGAAATATCCGAAGCGATGGGTACTTACTGGACCAACTTTGCCAAATATGGGGATCCAAACGGAAGGGGAGTGCCGATATGGCCTGCTTTCAGCGATGTCAATTCGCAGGTGATGTATTTCGGTCAGAAACCTTATTTAGGTCCTGTTCCAAGTGCTGAGTCACTAAAGGTTTTGGATGGTTATTTCGAATGGAGAAGAACTCCTGAAGGGGAAGCCTGGGGTAAATAAATTTTCAGAAATAAGTCTCACTTTCAAAAAAAACAACATGAGAAAAATATATCTGGCATTACTGGTAATTGCTTGCATAATAAGCTTTCGGCCAGTTGTTTTAGCTCAGGAAATAAGTAAACTTCCGCGAAGCACTCCCGAACTCGAAGGAGTTTCTTCAGCAGGAATTATTGATTTTATAAATGCTGCAGATACAAGTGGCCTTGAAAATCATAGTTTTATGATGCTTCGGCATGGAAAAGTTATTTCTGAAGGCTGGTGGAAACCTTACGGGCCTGACTATAAACACATCATGTTTTCGGCCAGTAAAACTTTTACCGCCACTGCGGTTGGTCTTGCAGTTTCGGAGAACAGGCTGAAAGTGACTGACAAAATCATCACTTTTTTCCCGTATTCGTTGCCCGATAGCATCAGTGAATACATGAACGGGATGACTGTAAAAGAACTGTTGACCATGTCGGCAGGTCAGGACCCGGAACCAAGCGCATGGGGTGCAAACGGAGATTGGATGACTCTTTTTCTATCGACAGCACCAAAGTATAAACCGGGTACCGTTTTTAAATACAACAACATGGCCACTTTTATGCTTTCGGCTATAGTTCAGCAGGTTACCGGCGAAACTGTTTTTAACTTCCTTTTGCCACGTATTTTTAAACCTCTTGGAATAAGGGGGATTGACTGGGATTTAAATCCTCAGGGTATAACCATGGGTATGATTGGTTTGAGATTAAAAACTGAAGATTTGGCAAAATTTGGTCAGTTACTTTTAAATGGAGGAGTTTGGAATGGTAAACAATTGATTCCGAAAGAATGGATTAAAGAAGCAACATCGTTTCAGATAAAAAGCTCGGATGAACCCGAAGAAAAAAGAATTTTGAGCGACTGGGGGCAGGGTTATGCCTACCAGATGTGGCGAGGTAAAAACAATACGGTGAGGCTTGATGGTTTGGGTGGCCAGTTTGTTGTGCTTATCCCTGATAAAGATGCCATTGTTGTATTTACAGCCAACAATACCAACACACAAAAGCAACTCGATCTGATACATAAATACCTGATTCCTGCCATTAAATCAGACAAAACTTTGGCTGTGGCTCCTGCGCTTCACGAGGAAATGACAAAAAAAGCAGCAACTTTAACCATTAGTCCCGGGTTTGAAAAATCTGTGGTATCGGGTTTTGAAAAGTCAGTTTCAGAAAAGGAATTTATTCTTTCAGAAAACGAGAATAAAATTCAATCGGTCTATTTCTCATTTAAAAATGGCAATTGCACTTTTGCAATAAAAAGAGACAATTCTGTCTCTTCCATCAAAGCTGGCGGTAAAGAGTGGCAGATTTCAAATACATTATCCGCTTCGCTGTTGGCTCCTCCACGCAGCAATTTCTCCAAATCGGTTGACGCCAGTTATTCCATTTTGAAACCTGTAATTAAGGTGGCAGCCCGATATGTCTGGACCGATGAGAAAACGCTGGAGATCAATGGCCGGTTTGTGGAAGAAACCCTTGGATCTGAAACCATTGTATGTAAATTTTCTGACCAAAATAATGAGGTAAAGATTACCATCGAATCAAAATCTCCAGCCCGTTCGGGAAGAGGACCTGGAAATCAGCAACCTGCTGTTTTAAGGGGGGCAATGGTTAATTTTTAATATAAAGCCTCTTGAATACGAGTGCGATTTTATGGAAAGTTTCATTTGACTAAAAAATAAATACATATGAATAAATATTTCGCCACAATTTCAGGGATCAGCAGGATATTGATTTTATTAGTTCTGATTGGCTCCGTGAAAATTTTAGAGGCACAGAATCCGATCATTAAGCACATTTTTACTGCCGATCCGGCTCCGCTGGTTTATCATGATACCCTGTTTTTATACACCGGGCACGATAGTGCGCCTGAAAAAGCACCTAATTATTTAATGCGCGACTATCAGCTTTTTTCAACTACCGATATGGTAAACTGGAAAGACTGGGGTACTGTTTTATCGCCAAAGGTGTTTGCCTGGGCTGGCGATGATGCTTATGCCGCCCAATGTATCGAGCGTAATGGGAAATTCTATTGGTATGTGGCAGTTGGTCACAAAGCCGACGAGAACAGCAAAGGTGGTTTTGCTATTGGTGTAGCTGTTTCGGACAGGCCAACCGGTCCGTTTAAAGATGCGATAGGTAAGGCACTCATCGAGAATGAAATGACTACCGATGTAAAGCATGGCTGGGATGATATTGACCCAACTGTTTTTATTGACGACGACGGACAGGCATACATGTACTGGGGAAATCTGAGTTGCAGGTATGTAAAACTGAAGGAAAATATGATCGAAGCCGATGGTCCTATCGTGATTATCCCAAAGCCCCAAAATTATACGGAAGGCCCCTGGATATACAAGCGCAACAACTTGTATTACCTGGTGTATGCCGCAAAATTTCCGGAAACCATTGAATATTGTACATCATCCAACCCAACAGGTCCCTGGACTTACCAGGGTGTGATTCAGGATACGGTTCCGAACAGTACAACCACTCATGCCGGAATCATTGATTATAAAGGGAAAACCTACTTCTTTTATCACAATGGAGCATTGCCAACCGGAAGTAATTACCGCCGTTCAGTGTGTGTCGATTACATGTATTACAATCCCGACGGAACGATTCAAAAAGTGGTTCAGACCACCCAAGGAGTTGATCAGATTAAATAGTTCATAAAATTAGCAAGCGAAGAGAATAATGAAAAAAATAATCTATTTAGCGGTGTTACTTATTCTATCTGCATTCGTTTCTGAAATTTCGGCTCAGGAAAAGAAGGCACAAAATCCTATCATTTACGCCGATGTGCCCGATATGTCGATGATACGTGTCGGTGATACGTATTATATGAGTAGCACTACCATGCACATGAGTCCGGGCGTGCCTATAATGAAATCGAAAGATTTGGTGAACTGGACAACGATCAATTATGCCTACGATACGTTGGCAAATGTTGACGCCATGAACCTTGTAAACGGAAAAAGTACTTACGGAAAAGGTACTTGGGCAAGTTGTATCAGGTACCATAAAGGTATGTACTATGTTTCCACTTTTGCGCAGACTACAAACAAAACCTATATCTACAGAACCAAAGATATCGAAAAAGGACCGTGGGAAACAATCACTTTCGCACCGGCATATCACGACCATACTATTCTTTTCGACGATGACGGGAAAATTTACATGATTTGGGGCGTCAGAAAACTGCGGATAATTGAATTAAAAGACGACCTCTCTGGCGTGAAAGAAGGAACCGAAAGGGTTCTCATTGAAGATGCCAATGCCCCTGTCGGTACCAATGTTGGTCTTGGCGAAGGTTCGCAGCTTTTTAAGGTGAATGGCAAATACTACCTGTTTAATATTGCCTGGCCGCGCGGTGGAATGCGTACGGTGGTGGTTCACAGGGCCGATCAGATTATCGGTCCTTATGAAGGCAGGCTTGCATTCCAGGATCAGGGAGTGGCACAGGGAGGAATCATTGATACACCCGATGGACGGTGGTTTGCTTATTTATTTCAGGATCACGGTTCAGTTGGCCGGATACCTTTTCTCGTTCCGATGAAATGGGAAGACGGTTGGCCGGTAATTGGAGTCAATGGGAAGGTTCCGGAAAAGCTAGATTTGCCCCCGAGTACTCGGGGCAAAGGTTTAATTCCTGGAATTGTAAACAGCGATGAGTTTACACGAAAAAAAGGCGAACCAGCCTTGCCTCTGGTATGGCAGTGGAACCACAATCCCGACAATAATCTTTGGTCGGTTTCGGAACGCAAAGGATTTTTACGCCTGAAAACCGGACGGATAGACAGCTTGTTTTTGAAATCAAGAAATACATTGACACAGCGCACTTTTGGCCCGGTTTGTTCGGGATCAATACTACTCGATGCATCAGGAATGAAAGATGGCGATTTTGCCGGATTGACTGCCTTCCAGCGAAAGTTTGGACAGGTGGGTGTTAAAATCGTGAACGGACAAAAACAGGTGTTTATGGTAAGCAACAAAACCGACAAACCTACTGAATTACAGAGTATCCCACTTTCTCAAAACAAGGTTTACCTGAAAATTGAATGCGATTTCAGAGATAAAATTGATGTGGCTAAGTTTTTCTACAGCCTCGATGGGAAAAAATGGACCATAATTGGCGGTGAACTGAAGATGGAATACACCTTGATGGAACATTTCATGGGCTATCGGTTTGGGTTATTTAATTATGCATCCAAAAATCCCGGTGGTTTCGCCGATTTCGATTACTTCCACATCAGTGATCAGATTACAGACAAGAATTAAAAATAAACTCATAAATGAAAAACTACAAATTACTCATTTTAAGTCTGTTGGTGATTGTGCCAGGTCTAACATTCAGTCAGAATCCCATTGTTCGCAACCAGTTTACTGCCGACCCAACGGCAAGGGTTTTTAATGGGAAAGTATATGTTTTTCCTTCGCACGACATTCCGACACCGGCAGAAAAACCGGGACGCAAAGACTGGTTCTGCATGGCCGATTATCACGTGTTTTCTTCCGAAAACCTGACTGACTGGACCGATCACGGTATGATTGTTAGCCAGAACAAAGTTGCATGGGTCGATTCAACCTCATACAGCATGTGGGCGCCCGATTGCATTGAAAGGAACGGGAAGTACTATTTTTATTTTCCGGCCAACAAAAACGTGGCAGATGCTAACGGAAGAAAAGGATTTGGTATCGGTGTCGCTATGGCCGATAAACCCGAAGGACCATACGTTCCACTTCCGGAGCCAATAAAAGGGGTAAATGGTATCGATCCGAATGTGTTTATCGACAAAGACGGACAGGCTTATTTGTATTGGGCACAGGGAAATATTTTCGTGGCAAAATTGAAAGATAACTTGACTGAGCTGGCATCAGAGCCACAGATTATAGCAAATCTTCCTCAGAAAGGCTTGAAGGAAGGTCCGTTTTTATTCGAACGAAATGACATTTATTACCTTACTATCCCGCATGTTGAAAACAAAATTGAACGACTCGAATATGCTATTGGCGACAACCCAATGGGACCTTTCAAAATGGCCGGAGTTGTGATGGACGAATCGCCTATGAACTGCTGGACGAATCATCAATCATTTATTCAATATAAAAGTCAGTGGTATTTGTTCTATCACCAGGATGCCTATTCACCCAAATTCGATAAAAACCGGTCGATCTGTATCGATAGTCTGTTCTTTAACGCTGATGGAACTATCCGGAAAGTAACACCTACCTTGCGAGGTGTTGGATTGACTCCCGCTTTTCAGGAAATACAAATCGACAGGTACAGTAGTATAAGTGAAAAAGGTACGTCAATCGCTTTTCTGGATTCAACAAACACCTTTAATGGCTGGAAAACAATACTCAACAACAAAGATGCCTGGGTTCAATACAACACTGTTGATTTCGGGAAACAAAAAATTAAAAGTGTTCAGATAAGGGCTTTTTCGGAAAAAGGCGGTACAATAGAAATTCGGTTGGACAAAGCCGATGGACCTGTGATTGCTGAAGTTAAAGTTCCAAAAGGTACAAGTTGGAATACTGTTGATGCTAAAGTCTCAAAACCGCAAACCGGAATTCATAACCTGATTGCGCTATTGAAAGATGAAAATAAAGTTGAGATTGATTGGCTTAGGTTTAAATAATATTCACGAACCATCTATCCAAACAGTAGTTATGGACCTAAAATATTTTCATATATGACTAAAAAATTTTATACCGTTGGCTTGCTTGTGACACTATTTTTTGGGTCACTGAATCCGGTTTCGGCTAATCCATCAAAAGGCATTCCGACCAACAAGCAGCATAGAATGATTGTACTGTCGGATATTGAAGCGGAGGTTGACGATACCGAATCGTTTGTTCGTCTGCTTTTGTATTCGAATGAAATTGATCTGAAAGGATTAATTGCAACCACCTCGGTCTGGAAAAGAACAAGTGTAGCTCCTGAAGCCATTGTGAAAATCATTCAGGCGTATGGTAAAGTACAGCCCAACTTATTAAAGCATGAAGCTGGTTTTCCTGATGCTGAATCGCTTCTAAAATTGGTAAAACAAGGCTTGCCCCAATATGGTATGCTCGGAGTTGGTGAAGGGAAAGACTCTGAAGGATCGGAATGGATTATCAAAGTACTCGAAGAAAAGGATGAGCGTCCATTGTGGATTTCGGTTTGGGGGGGCTCGAATACCCTTGCTCAGGCATTGTATAAAATAAAACAAACCAAAACAGCAACAGAAGCAAAAAGATTAGTTGCAAAACTCAGGGTCTATACCATATCCGATCAGGATGACAGTGGCATCTGGATCAGGAATAATTTTCCCGATTTGTTTTACATTGTCAGTCCGGGCGATGATTATGGCAGCGCCACCTGGATTGCCATCACCAGCTTTGTGAAAGGCATCAACAATGAGAAAATCAGCAACTCGTGGTTAGCAGAAAACATTCAGCAAGGTCACGGACCTTTGGGTGCGGAATACCCCGATGTAGCCTGGGGAATGGAAGGGGATACCCCTTCCTGGTTATCGTTAATACCAAACGGATTAAACACGCCGGAACGTCCCGAATGGGGTGGTTGGGGCGGTCGTTACGAATTGTATAAACCAGATTATACCAAACAGAAAAAAGGTGTTTCAGGTCTTACTCCTGAACCCGAAACAAGGGAAATCTGGACCAATGCAACTGATACATATACCCCGTATCTGCCCAATGATTACGGACGGACAGTTAAAGCTGATTCGGTTACTTTTTCTGATAATAAAGTGACCTTATGGCGCTGGCGCAATGACTTTCAGAACGATTTTGCCGCACGGATGGATTGGTGTACAAAACCATTCGAAGAAGCTAATCATCCACCGGTTCCTGTTTTGAGTCAACCTGAAGAAATAACCGTAAAATCAGGTGAAGGATTTGGTTTGGATACCGGTAATTCTACCGATCCGGATGGGGATCATCTCAGTTACCTGTGGTTCAGTTATCCGGAGGCAGGCAGTTATAAAAAAGTGATAGTAACTTCAGCTGAGAATGCACATAGTATTTATGTAACAGCGCCAAACGTTGAGAAAAAAGAAACTGCTCATTTTATCCTGAAAGTGACTGATAAAGGAAAGCCATCGCTTTCCCGGTATAAACGGATCATAGTTACCATAATTCCAAAATAGAGTATTAACTAATTAATTGAGAGAAATATAAGCATGCGAAAAACAACTTTCATCATATTGGCTCTGGCATATTTCCTGAACGCAAACGGCCAATCTCCTTCGTTTAAAACCTTTATGAACCCGGTAATTCCGGGCGATCATCCGGATTGTACGGTTACCAAAGTGGGAAAAGACTATTACACCACCGGCTCGTCCTTCAATGTCACCCCGGTCATTTATCACTCCACCGATCTTGTTCACTGGGAGGCCATTGCACAACCGGTAAGTGCTTCCTGGTCAAGTTTCGATGATAAACCTGGCGGCGGATGCTGGGGTGGTCACATCGTTTATTTCGGCGGAAAATGGTGGGATTATTTTTCGAGGGCAAATACCATGTATTTTGTGAAAGCCGACAATCCCAGAGGGCCATGGAGTGCACCAACTAAAGTAAATAATCCGTCAACTCTTCCTTATGGATTAGGCTACGACAATTCGATATTCATCGACGACAACAACAAATGGTACCTGGTGGTGAAAAACGGCCAGCCTAATGGTGGCATTGTTGAACTGGGCAGTACAGGCCAGCCAACGGGTGTTGTGTACGATCTGAAGTGGTTGAATCCAAGTCCTGCCCTGCCATACAGTTGGGCTGAAGGACCAGTGATGTGGAAATACAAAGGTTATTATTACTATTCGTTTGCCCGCGACTTGTCGGGAGGACAAAAAGTGATGCGTAGCAAAACGATAACTGCCGATCAGGCTTCATGGGTTATGCTTGGCGATTTTTTCAACGAGAACGATCCGTTGAAATCAGGGTCACTATTTGCAGCGCCAAACCATGCCTCTAATGCGGTATTGATTGACGACAGTACTTCGTGGGTCATCCATCCGGTTTATGCCAAAGGCGAGTGGAAAGGTCAGGGAAGACAGGGTTTGCTGAACCAGGTCCGGTACAATGCAAGTGGCCGGCCGGTTGCTGATTATCCTATCAACCAATCCTTCACTGCGCCCAAATTACCAAGCAGCGGTATTCCGTGGATGGTTCCCAAATCCGATGAATTTTCAACTGCAAAACTTCATCCGGAATGGTCGTCACTGGGTTATACTGCAGCCGGAAAATACTCGTTAACCGAACGCCCGGGCTGGTTGCGGCTATCACCAAAAAGCACCACAAAAGGCAATACGGTAACTAAATACGATGGCGAACACAATTATTCATTAATCACACGGATCGATTTTACAGCCAAATCAAAAGACGATCAGGCTGGTATAAGGTTATTGCGGGGCGACGAAACCAAGTTTGTAAAGCTCGTTAGTACGTTGAATTCCGCAGGAAAAAAAGTGGTAGCCTTCAGCTTCGAGAGTTCTTACTACGAAGCCGAAAACACGGTTGGCGATACCCTTTGGCTCAAAATGGTCAGGGTGAACCATGGTATAAGCGGATATTTCAGCGGCAATGGAACCAACTGGACACAGGTTGGTCAGGCATTCGATGTATCGGTAATCGATTCGTATTCCGATTTTTCATCTTTCACCGGAACCCTTCAGGGATTGTATGTGCAGGGTGCAACCAACGCTTACTTCGACCTTTACGTTTACCGCGATGCCTATACACCAATTCTGGCCGAATGTCCGGCCAACCAGTTTGGTATGACTAAAGGCTCGGTGATTTCAGGCATCAGTGCGCTCGACAATATTCACAACAACGATTGGGCGCTGTATGCCGGAGTCGAATTTGGAAACAGCAATTACAAAGCTGAACCCGATTCGGTGGAATTCACCGCTTCAAGTATCGCTTCCGGAGGAATGATTCAGGTTTGGCTCGATTCTATTGACACCGGAACTAAAGTGGCTGAATGTGCCATTGGCAATACCGGAAGCTTCAGCACATTTAAAAAATACAAAGTGCCTGTAAATGCTATTTCAGGCAGCCACGATGTTTACCTGAAATTTGTCGGTTCAGGAACCAGCAAACTTTTTCAACTTAAATGGATCAGTTTCAGTAAAAAGTCAGGGCCGGTAACCTCTTCTTTGCAAATGGGAAAACCTGGTCAACTTTCCATTTATCCCAATCCGGCAAAAAACAAGTTGTCCATATTCTCCGGATTCCTGTTTAACACGGTCGAAATATTCAGTATGAATGGCAAGAAGGTCTTTCAGGATAAAAATGAGGCAAGCCAAAATTCGGAACTGAAATTCGATTTAAACAGCGGAATGTATGTTTTAAGAGTCAGTAGCGAAAAGGATGTTGCAGCATCAAAGTTTTTAGTTGATTTATAGAGATTTATACGAAAATGAGATACAGAAATTTACTTTTACTATTCTTTTTATTGGCAGGTTCAGCCTCATTTGGCCAGACGACCGTAAAACCCATTGCCGATGGAAATACAAAATTCCTTGGTAGTGCCTGGAGTAGCGGACAAAACACCAATTTTCAAAACTACTGGAATCAGGTTTCTCCGGAAAATGGAGGAAAATGGGGCAGCGTGGAAGGCACGCGAGGGGTAATGAACTGGGCCGACATGGATGCAAGTTACAACCTCGCTCAGAAATACGGAATGATTTTTAAAGAGCATACCTTGATCTGGGGCGCTCAGCAACCTTCGTGGATAGCTAACTTAGATACGACTGCCCAACGTCAGGAGATCGAACAGTGGTTTTCGCTTATGGCTGCCCGATACAAGAACATTGCTTATATCGATGTGGTAAACGAGCCGATGCACAATGCGCCCAATGGCATGTTACCCTGGGGAGCCACCACCAAAAATGTTGACTATGCAAAGGCGCTGGGTGGTGCCGGGGCTACCGGTTGGGACTGGATCATCAAATCCTTCCGTATGGCGCGCAAATATTTTCCCAACTCAAAATTAATCATCAACGAATATAGTGTGATCAATAGTTCCACCGAGACGCAGAAATACATTAAAATAATTAAACTGCTTCAGGCTGAAAAGCTGATCGATGGCATTGGCGAACAGGCTCATGCTTTTACAACTTACGGGGTTTCGGCTACAACACTGAAAGCAAATCTGGATGCACTGGCTACAACCGGATTACCCATTTATTTGACTGAAATGGATATTGATGGAACAACCGACTATATCCAACTTAAAGAAATGCAGCGTGTTTTTCCCGTTTTTTGGAAACATGCGGCAGTGCAGGGAATTACTTTATGGGGGTTCCGGTATGGTTTGTGGCGTACAAAAGAGGGAGCTTATCTGGTTAACCAAAATGGAACAGAGCGGGCCGCATTGAAATGGCTAAGAGCATACGTCAATGATACCTTGGTAAACACGCAGTCGATTACCGTTTTGGCCAGCGATGGCAGCACAACAATCAGCACCAAAGGAGCCTCGCTCAATATGCTTGCACAAGTGTTGCCTGCAAATACAACCATCCCCAATGTTAACTGGACGGTATCTCCAACCTATATGGCAACCATTGATGGCACAGGAAAATTGACTGCCTTAGCCGATGGTAAAGTGACTGTAACTGCAACGGCATGGGATGCATCTGGAGCCAAGGGCACCGCTAGTATTACCATTTCGAACCAGACAACCGGATTGTCAGAAAAAGCGCTTGCCGATCAGATTTCAGTCTATCCCAATCCTGCGGCAAATGGTAATTTCACCATTCAAGGAATCGAAAATATCAAAAACATTGAGCTGGTCAATCTGCTTGGAGAAAAAGTAATCGGGTTTGATGGTCTGGATCAATCTTCCCTCAACGTACAGGTAAATGTTCCTGAAGGTATCTATCTCCTGAATCTATCTGATGGAAAACAGTCTGTTATTAAGAAGATTGTAATAAAGTAGTCGGAAGTAAAATTTATTTTGAAACGAAAAGTAAAATCTTAACCAATAAAAATAATGCTCTATGAATAAGAAATTAATCCAGCAAATAAGGCTGACAGCTGTGTTTTTACTGATTGGCTTGTCCGTATTTTCTGCAAACACATCCAAAGGCCTGAAAGATGTATTCCAGGGAAAGTTTTACATCGGTGCAGCCATGAATACCTGGCAGATTAATGGCAAAGACACTTCCTCTGTCCGGATCATCAAACAGCATTTCAACACAATCACGGCTGAAAATTGCATGAAAAGCATGATGATTCATCCCCAAGAGGATAAATTTAGCTTTGAGTTGCCCGACCAGTTTGTAGAATTCGGATTGCAAAATGACATGTTCGTTGTTGGCCATTGCCTGGTGTGGCACTCGCAGGCTCCCAAATGGTTGTTTGTTGACAGCGAAGGCAAAGATGTTTCACGCGAAGTGTTGATCAGCCGCATGAAAACGCATATTCAGACGGTCGTTGGCCGTTATAAAGGCAAAGTAAAAGGATGGGACGTTGTGAACGAAGCGATACTGGATAACGGCGACTGGCGTCCAACCAGGTTCTATCAAATTATCGGTCCGGAGTATGTAAAATTGGCTTTCCAGTTTGCCCGCGAAGCCGATCCGGATGCGGAATTGTATTACAACGATTATTCGATGGCCATGCCCGGAAGGCGCGAAGGCGTGGTAAAAATGGTGAAAGACCTTCAGAAAGATGGAGTCCGTGTGGATGGAATCGGTATGCAGGGCCATTGCAGCATGGACTTTCCAAAAATTGAAGAATTTGAAAAAAGCATCCTGGCTTTTGCCGGTTTGGGCACACAGGTTCATATTACTGAAATGGATATTTCTGCCCTGCCAAGTCCTAAAAATCAACAAGGTGCTGATGTTGATTCGCGCGTTGATTATAAAAAGGAACTGAATCCTTATACCAATGGCTTGCCTTTTGAGATTGAAACGGCTCATGCCAAACGCTACCAGGAATTTTTCGACCTGTTCATGAAACATCAGGATAAAATTGCGCGGGTAACGCTGTGGGGTGTTAACGACCGTCAATCGTGGAAAAACAATTTCCCGGTTCCCGGACGCACAGACTACCCGTTGCTTTTCGACCGGAACAATCAGCCCAAAAGTTTTGTAAAAAACCTGTTGGCCGGAGCTGAAACAAGCATGCTGAAAAGCGGCAGTAACTACCTGGTGAAAGACCTTTACATTGCCGATCCTTCGGCGCATGTATTCAACGGTAAAATCTACGTTTATCCTTCACACGACATTGAATCAGGCATCAAAGAGAACGACAATGGTGATCATTTCGACATGCGCGATTTCCACGTTTTTTCTATGGACAAAATCGGTGGACCGGTAACCGATCATGGTGTAGCCATCGATAAAAACGATATTCCGTGGTCGGGTCGCCAGCTCTGGGCGCCTGATGTGGCATTTAAAAACGGCACGTACTACCTGTACTTTCCGCTGAAAGATAAGACCGATATTTTCAGGATTGGCGTTGCGACAAGCAAAAAACCTGAAGGACCTTTTAAAGCTGAAGCCAACCCCATAAAAGGAAGTTACAGCATCGATCCGGCTGTTTTCAAAGATAAAGATGGAGCGCATTACATGTATTTCGGCGGAATCTGGGGAGGCCAGTTGCAACGTTATCGCAACAACAAAGCCATGGAGTGCGGCGTTCAGCCCAAACCCGATGAGCCTGCTTTGTGCGGTAAAGTGGCTAAACTGACCGAAAATATGCTGGAGTTTTCGGAAGAGCCCAAAGATGTGGTTATTCTGGATAAAGCCGGTCAACCACTAAAAGAGAGCAATCACAACCAACGGTTTTTCGAGGCATCGTGGATGCACACCTACAACGGGAAATACTATTTCTCCTATTCAACAGGCGATACCCACAACGTTTGCTATGCCATCGGCGACAATCCTTACGGTCCTTTCACGTATCAGGGAGTCATTTTGACTCCGGTTGTTGGCTGGACCAGCCATCATTCTATCGTTGAAGTACAAGGGAAATGGTATCTGTTTCACCACGACAGCAAACCGTCAGGAGGAAAAACGCATTTGCGCAGCGTGAAAGTTACCGAACTGAAATACAATGCCGACGGAACCATTCAGACCATTGACGGGGAAGGGAAATAATTCGTCGGCACTTAGAGACGGTTTAAAATTTAATTTGATTAATTCACGATGTAATTCAACCCTTTCAGGGTTGTCATTTCATTTGTCTCATTTCCCGTGGGTTAACACCCACGGTTATTCAAATTATCCCGAGTTCTCGGGATCAGGATTTCAACAGAACAAAAGTCCGAAGGACTTGAATCTGAATAACCTCCGGTGAAACCGGAGGCAAATAAATGCACAAAAATGGAACCCCGAAGCGGGTTCAACATAGTTTGATTTGAATTTAAACAGTCCTTCTTAAATGTCGTTTAAAAGGTAAATCCTAAGAATTGTCTTTTATCCGGAAGAGATTAATCCTTAAATTGCCGCCAAATAAACTGTAAACAATAGACCAATGATGAAATTGTATTCAATTCTCATTCTTCTTGCTTTGCCAATGTTTGGTTTGTCGCAGGGGAAAGTTCATTCATTTAAGCTCGAAAAATCCGAATTTCTGCTGGACGGAAAACCCTTCCAGATGATTTCCGGAGAAATGCACCCGGCACGAATTCCGGTTGAGTACTGGAGGCACCGCATCCAGATGGCCAAAGCCATGGGCTGCAATACCATTGCGGCATACATATTCTGGAATTATCATGAAGTTGAGCCCGGCGTGTTTGATTTCCAGACCGGGAACCACAACATCGCACAGTTTATCCGGATTGTGCAGGAAGAAGGTCTGTTCCTGATGTTGCGCCCCGGCCCTTATGTTTGTGCCGAATGGGATTTTGGCGGATTGCCGTCTTACCTGCTCAGCATTCCTGACATTAAAGTGCGCTGCATGGACCCTCGCTATACCGATGCAGTTGAACGCTATATCAAAACCCTCGCCCTTCAGGTGAACGGTTTGCAGGTTACCAAAGGTGGCCCTATCGTGATGGTGCAGGTTGAGAACGAATACGGAAGTTACGGAAACGACCGTACTTACATGAAATGGGTTCAGGAAGTATGGAAGAAATGTGGCATTGAAGTTCCATTCTATACCGCCGATGGCCCAACCCCATATATGCTCGAAGCCGGATCGTTGCCCGATGCTGCTATCGGTTTGGATCCGGGAGCCAATGCCGGAGATTTCGAGCAGGCAACCAAAGTCAATCCGAATGTCCCTTCGTTTTGCAGTGAGTTGTACCCCGGATGGTTGACCCACTGGGGTGAAAAATGGCAGCGGCCGGATACAACGGACCTGATAAAAGACGTAAAATGGCTGATGGACAACAAAAAATCGTTCAACTTTTATGTGATTCATGGAGGAACAAATTTCGGTTATTGGGCAGGGGCCAATTCCTTTAGCCCAACCCAATACCAGCCCGATGTAACCAGCTACGACTATGATGCACCAATCAACGAAATGGGACAGGCAACACCAAAATATGATGCATTGCGGAAAGTAATGGCAAAATACCTGCATGCCAAACAGAAATTACCTGTAGTTCCGGCACCAATGCCTGTCATTGAAATTCCGGAAATCAATCTTTCGGCTTCGGCTTCAGTGTGGGAAAACCTTCCGGCAGCTATTCCGTCGCCACAACCCAAACCAATGGAAATGCTGGGGCAGAAAGGCGGATTCATTTTGTACCGGACCAGCTTAATCGGACATAAAAAAGGCAAACTACGGATTATCGAACTGCACGACTATGCCACTGTTTTTGTGGATGGAAAGTACGTTGGGAAATTGGACCGTGCCAAAGCCGAAAACATCATCGAACTACCGGCTTCTACGTCGGTAAATCCCCAGCTCGATATTCTGGTTGAAGGCATGGGCCGCATCAATTTTGCCGAATATATGATCGACCGTAAAGGAATCACCGATCGTGTTTCGCTCAACGGAATGACGCTGATGAACTGGCAGATTTTTACCCTTCCGTTTGATGAAAACTACCTGCAAAACCTGAAATTTGCTTCCGGAGAGGCAAGCCGACCCGGAACTTTCTTTAAAGGCGAGTTTGAACTGACTGCAACCGGCGATACTTATCTGGATGTGAGTCAGTGGGAAAAAGGAGTTGTTTGGGTGAACGGTCACAATCTGGGTCGTTACTGGAACATTGGCCCACAGAAACAGTTGTATTGTCCGGCACCTTTCCTGAAAAAAGGTAAAAACGAAATCGTGATTTTCGATCTTCACCAGCTTGCACCGAAACCGGTAAAAGGAGTGAAGGGGATGGAATAAATCCCCTCAGTCTGAATATTAAATTACATTAGAGACCGACTAAAATTGGATAAAGATATTCCGCTACTCTGTAGCTTCATCACTGTTATGTAACAAATTGACTACAAATATGTCGCTGCTTCGCAGCTATCTGAAAAGCGACAGAGTCGCAAAATATTTGTAGAAAATTGAGAGGACAGAAAAAGTAAGCTCCAGTGGAGCGAAATATATACGAAAGTATTATCAATGATGAAATACATGGCAAATTCAAATTCTTTTGTCGGTCACTCAGTATAAATTTATCTGAAAAATCAGGAAGACAGCTTTCTTCATTTGCAAAGGTTGTCTTTCTGTTTTTATTGCTATTTTAGCTAACGCAAAACCAACCAAACCTGTTTGTCATGACCAAAAATCTGCTTTTTTGTTTTCTGATTCCACTGCTTTTTTCAGCCTGTGATCCTGCCCCAAAAAAGGAATCCACGAATCAAGCTGCTTATATCAAAATTGATGGACCAAACCTGATGGCTCCAGATGGGAATAAGTTTTTTATTCAGGGAATCAATTTGGGTAACTGGCTAAATCCGGAGGGATACATGTTCGGGTTTAAGCGAACCAGTTCAGCCCGGTTAATTGATCAGGCTTTTTGTGAAATGGTTGGTCCCGATTTCACCAGCCAGTTCTGGAAACAGTTTAAAGACAATTACATTACCCGCGAGGATATCAAGTATATCAAACAAACCGGGATGAATACCATCCGGATACCGTTTCACTACAAACTATTTACCGATGAGGATTACATGGGATTATCAGCCAATCAGGACGGATTCCAGCGAATCGACAGTTTAATCAGTTGGTGCCGCGAATCCAACATTTACCTGATTCTGGACATGCACGATGCCCCGGGCGGACAAACCGGAGACAACATCGACGACAGTTATGGTTATCCCTGGCTGATGACCAGCGAGGAGAGCCAAAACCTGTTTGTATCGATATGGAAAAAGATTGCCAATCATTATCAAAACGAGCCCGTCATTTTAGGATACGACCTGTTGAATGAACCGATTGCAACCTATTTTGTCGATGACGACCGGGCCAAACTGAATGCCGCCCTGGAACCGGTTTATAAAAAAGCTGTTGCCGCCATTCGCGAAGTGGATAAAAACCACATTATCATGCTCGGAGGGGCGCAGTGGAACAGCAATTTCAAGGTTTTCAAGGATTCGAAATTTGATGATAAACTGATGTACACCTGCCACCGATACTGGTGCGATACCCTTCAAAACAACATTCAGGATTTTGTGCATTTTCGCGACTCGGTTAACCTTCCGATGTTTATGGGCGAAACGGGCGAGAATACTGACGAATGGATTGGTGCCTGGACCCGGCTGATGAATCGAAACAACATTGGCTGGACTTACTGGCCGTATAAAAAGATGAATAGTCCAAGAGGAGTTACTTTCATTACACAACCCAAAAACTGGGACAAAATCATTGAGTTCACCCAGGCATCAAGAAATGGTTTCGATGAGATTCGGAAAGCTCGTCCCGATCAGGAGATGGTGAAAAAGGCCATGCTTCAGTTCGTTGAGAATTGCAAATACAGCAATTGCAAGGTTAACGAGGGATATGTAAAGGCCATGGGGATGAAGCCCTGAATGAAATTCCTGCAAAACAATTAGATTTGCATCCGTGAATGAACCTTTTCTCCTGAATTTGGGTTTCCAATTAAAACTAGTTTCATGAACAATGCCATCATAAGCCGTTCGTTTCCGGATAAAAAAGCGCTGATTACCGCGCAGGGTGATATTTCGTACAGCCAGTTGCTCAGGCATGTGCAGCAGTATGCCCAACTTTTTGAAAGTAAAGGTTATACCAAAGTTTCCATTTATGCCGAGAATTGTCCGGCCTGGTTGTATGCCTTTTATGCCGCACTGCAAAATAATTGTATTCCCATTCCGATTGACTTTTTGGCTTCGGCTGAAGATGTAGCCTATATCATCGACGATTGTCAGCCCGAATTGCTTTTTACCAGTTCCGGTATGGCTGAATCTCTGGCTAAAATCGACCTGAAAACCACTCATAAACCTCAAATTATAGTTTGGGATGAAATCATTCCGGATGAATCAATTCCTGAAAGTCAATGGATTGGGCCGGATAACAACGAAACCACAGCAGTAATTATTTATACTTCAGGAACAACTGGTAGCCCGAAAGGGGTGATGTTGTCGTACACCAACATCCTCGAAAACATGGCTGCCGTTATCAACTGCAAAATTTATATTCCTGAGCGGCAGGTGATGATTTTTTTGCCTTTGCACCACGTCTTTCCATTGGTCGGATCGATGTTGGTTCCCTTGTTTGTTGGAAGTTCCATTGCCATGGCTCCATCGATGCAATCAGCCGACCTGATGAAAACTTTTGCTGACAACGAGGTTGGTGTATTTCTAGGTGTTCCGCGGCTTTATGAACTGATGTACCGCGGCATCAAGGCAAAAATTGATAAAAGTGCAGTTGGAAGGGCGCTTCTTTGGTTGGTGTTGAAAACCAAAAATCGCAAACTTGGAAAAAAAATATTCGGCAAAGTGCACCAGGGTTTTGGAGGCCATCTTCAATACATGATTGCCGGAGGCGCAGCCCTCAACAAAGAAGTTGGCCATTTTTTCTACGGAATAGGGTTCGATATACTGGAAGGTTTTGGGATGACTGAAGCTGCCCCGATGATTACATTTCCACGGCCCGGACGGGTGAAAATCGGCTCAACCGGCGAAGCATTGCCCGGCTTGCAGGTCGAAATTCATGATGGGGAGATTGTTGCCAAAGGCCCCAGCATCATGAAAGGATATTACAACCGGCCCGAGGAAACTGCCGATGTAATCGTTGATGGCTGGCTGCATACCGGTGATTTGGGTTACCTCGACAAGGACGGTTTTTTATACATTACAGGAAGGAAAAAGGAAATTATTGTGTTACCCAACGGGAAAAATATCAATCCGGTTGAGTTGGAGATGAAGCTGGAAGGATTTTCGAAATCAATAAAGGAAGCCGGAGTGTTTATGCATAACGAAATGCTTCATGCAGTTATTCTTCCTGATTTTAGTTTTCTGGCCGAGAATGGAGTGGAAAATATTGACGACTATTTCCGCAATCAAGTGATTTCTCCGTTCAATGCTGAATTAAGCTCTTACAAACGAATTATGCAGTTTACGTTGATCTCCTCCGAATTGCCACGTACACGGCTATCGAAACTGCAACGGTTTAAACTTCCGGAGTTGCTCGAAAAGAAAGACGAAAAAAGAAATGCTTCGGAGGCGCCACAGACTCCTGAATATCATGCCATCAAATCATTTATTGAAAGCCAGGTCGATATGGATGTTCTGCCCGATCACCACCTGGTATTTGATATTTCGATGGATTCGCTCAGCAAGTTAAGCCTGATCGACTTTATTGAAAAAAGCTTTGGGATCAAGTTCGATGAGGAGCAGTTGCTTAAATTTCCATCCATCCGAAAAATTGCCGAACATATTCAGCACAATAAGCTTTTCCACCGAACAGATACCGAATCATCCTGGGCAGGCGATCTGAAAGAAGATGCCGATGTAATTTTGCCTAAAACCTCCTTTTTGCTCGGGCCTATCGTCAGTGCAGTTCGCGGTTTTTTCAGGTTATTCTTCAGGTTCGAAGGAAAGGGAATGGAGAATATTCCTGAAGGGCCTTGTTTTTTTGCTCCCAACCACGAAAGCAAGCTCGATGCATTTTTAGTGCTTTCGTACCTTGACCAATCTACCTTGAAAAACACCTTTTCATATGCCAAGAAAGATCATGTGAAAAGCTGGATTCGCCGGTATCTGGCCAGCCGCAGTAACGTGATTGTGATGGATTTATCGAAAGATTTAAAACATTCCATTCAGAAAATGGCCGAAGTGGTGAAACAAGGCAAGAAGATCCTGATTTTTCCGGAGGGAACCCGCACACTTTCCGGAGAGTTGGGCAAGTTCAAAAAAACCTATGCCATTTTAAGCACCGAACTGAACATCCCGATCGTTCCGGTTGCCATTTCAGGGGCTTATGCTGCCATGTCCTCGGGAGCCAGAAAGATTAAAAAAGGTGAGAAAATTACCATTGAATTCCTTCCGGCTATTTATCCGGGAGAGATGAAGCCGGAGGAATTGAACGAATTGGTAAAACAGAGCATTTTGCAGGCCAAAAATCAAAGCTCCTGAGTTGGATTACAAACTAATTAAAAGGAATAATTATTGTCGTATTTTATATTCACTCACCCCGAAGCCCGATAAATCGGTCTTTCCCCCCTCTCTTCGAGAAGTGAGGGGGCAGAACACCGAAGGAGTGATGGGGTAAGTCAAAATTTAAACCAAATTATACGACATTATTTCATTTTCAGTACTTAAAAGAACTTGAATACAATTTATTTTTGCCCATAGGGCATCAATATCAATAGAAAAACAATCAAAAAAATTTATTGTCCGTTAGGACATTAACAAAGAACAGATTAATTCCTTACAGGAAATCGGATTTAATGATGTTTCCTTTCTATTGACATTTTTTTATCTAACTACTTTTTTGAAGGTTGATACAGTTTCGTCCGAAAGTAGGCTATAGCCATGCACTACGATGTCTCGCGGACAATAGTCATCATCTATTTCTTTTTTCTATAAATATTTTGCTCCTTTGGAGCAAACACCAATTTGGCGTTTCGGTTGATTAAAACAAATTAGCGCCAGCGGCGTTCGACTGAGCTCACGCCGAAGTCACATAATATTTGTAGAAAATAGATTAGCCTTAACGCTCTGAGTGCCTTAGATACGAAACATTTCGGGTTCAAAATTCACAGAGAAAATTTAAACAGTTTCTAGATTTGAAGATTTACCGCATGTGCTTTTTCTGGTTAAAATTAATCCAGTTCGCCGGTTTTCATTTTCTTTTTTTCAGCTCCTGAAGTGCGGTCAACTTTCCCTTTTACAGATATCCGAACCACTGAAGCAATTGCATCGGGGGCCTGAACTGGTAATGTGAGAGACAACCCTTCAGTTCCGACAACTGTTTTGATCTTTTTCCCGGTAGCGAGCATTTCAGCTTTAATTACCTGGTTTTTAAGACCTGGAATCAGAAGCTCTCCATTCGCTGGCCAGTTGAAAACAGAAAAATAAAGAACTGTATTTCCCTTTTCATCCTTTTGAGTGCAGCGTCCCCAATCGAAAGTGCCTAAAGGACTGGCTTGCGTGGCATAAATGGCTTCGCTGTTGGTTTTCATCCAGATGCCAATTGTTTTCAGGGCATCAACGCTCGGTTGCGGAACCTGTCCCAATGCATCCGGACCGATGTTCAGGAGATAATTTCCTCCTTTTGAGGCAATGTCGCAGAGGTTGCGGATCAGTGTTTCCGGAGTTTTCCATTTGCTGTCCCAGCTTTTATAGCCCCACGAAGTGCCCATGGTCATGCAGGTTTCCCAATCTTTTCCGTCCAGTTCGTCCTGACCCGGAATTTTTTGTTCTGGTGTACCCGTATCGCCCGGAAAGTTGGGGCGTTTCAAGCGGTCGTTGGTAATGATATTGGGCTGAAGTTTCAGCAGAGCCTGCAATTTCAGGGCATATTCGTCAGTCATGTTGGTCGGCGTGTCCCACCACAAAACAGCCACATCACCGTAATTGGTCATCAATTCTTTTACCTGCGGAACGGCAACTTTGTCGATGTATTCGTCCATGCTGGCAGTCATTTGTGCCGGGTCCCAATGTCCTTTGTTGGCAGCGGTAAAGGCGTCAATCCGTACAGAATCAGGATTGGCCCAACCTTCCGACATCACTTTTCGGGCAACCGAGCCTCCCGGATTGTTCCAGTCCTGCGCCTGAGAGTAATAAAAACCCAATTTCATGTTGTGTTTGCGGCAGGCATTCGCGAGCGCATCGAGCACATCTTTTCCGTAGGGTGTAAAATCAACAATATTGAATTTGCTGGCGTTCGATTTGAACATCGCAAACCCGTCGTGATGCTTGGCGGTGATGATAATGTATTTCATTCCGGCCCCCTTCGCCAGTAAAACAATCGCTTCAGGATCGTATTTTACCGGATTGAATGTGGCAGCATATTTTTGGTATTCGGCCACCGGAATTTTACAGCGATTCATAATCCATTCGGCTCCGCCTCTCCTTTGCTGATGCCCATTGTACACTCCACCCAGCACCGAATACGGTCCCCAGTGAATAAACATTCCGAAGCGGGCTTCGCGCCACCACTTCATTCGGGTATCTTTATTTTCTGCAGGTTGGGCAAATCCTGAAATGCAGACCAGAAACATCAGGCTAACAAATACAAATCGCTTTATCATGGGTTAATTTTTTGAAATTATCTTTTTCCTAAACTTATTTTAATGGTTTGTGGCGCTGCCGAAACCGTATTGAAACTGATGATAACAGGAAATGCTTCCACCCCTGGGAACGGACACCAATATTTGGCTGAATTGGTTCCCAAGGTAATTTGGAACGGCACTGTACCGCCAGAAACCCGAATTTCCCATTCCGATTTTGAGTTTGCCGTTTTGATAATCACAGTACTGTCGTTCCGAAGAGAAAATATTGTTCCGGGGTCATTAACAATCGGTTCAACAATCCGGAATGATTGGCTTTTGCCTGAAACGGTTATTTCTTTGGTCAGGTAATCGGCATAAAACCGGTGTGTCAGGATGTAGTTAACTTTCGATTTGGCGCCATTGATGGTTTTCATTTCTCCTGAAGCTGAAACTTTTACATGGTTGGCTTCTTTAGCGACATTCATGGATGCCGCATCTTCAAAAATGTTTGAATAATTAGCGCTGTCATTATTGAACTCGATCCGCGGTGTCAGTGGGAACAGATCTTTTTCGATGGGCATGTGCATGGGTTCGATTCGCTGGTACGAAGCTGTGGATGAAGACTGCAAATAGCCATTTTCGCCAAATCCTTCATACCACAAATTCGAAATACTCCCACCTCGGCATACTGATGGGCGTGGATATCGCCGGATTTCTCCATAAGCCGATACAGTTGCCATTAGGTTTTCAGTTCGAACCACCGCAACGTTAATGTCAGGGAAAAACTTAAACCAATTGGCTTCCTGAGCCGGGAATGCGGTTTTTGTTGTTGGCTTTGGACCGTATTCAATCGCGAGGGCGATGCTTTGCGCCCGGGCAAAAGTTGAATAATTGCAGGGTGGCGAGCTGCTTGTGTGATTAGCAGTATGTGGGCCATACGAAATCCACCCATCGTGCATGCATTCATTATTCAGGTATTCCAGGCATTTTAATCCTGCAGCATTAAATTTTGGATCCATATCCACCAGCAAGGCAAAACTGAAGTAGACACCGGGAGCGGTTTTTGTCCCGCTTTCGTAATTCCATTTGAAAGATCGTGTCCCCCACGAATTGTCAATCGAACCATTGGGATAAACAAACAGGTAATGTTCCTTTAACAGGTCGGCAGCAATTTGCTTAATCCGCTGATCTTTCGTCAGAATAGCATAAAACGCAATGTAGCCAATGCTTTGGGCCATGTTGTATCCCTGGTCAACTCCCAGGCCTTCGCCAGTCAACAGGTTTTGCCTGTCGATAAATTTCAGTGTATAGGTGTTCATCAACGAATCGGCCTTTACCAGCCAGCTTTGCTTTGGATTTTTAAGCGTGTGATAGGCAAATACCAGTGTTGCCGCTCCGGTCGGATTGTAATTGATGTTTGATTTAACCGGAAAATTCTGCATCACAAATTCAGTAGCCCTTTCCATTGACGAATTCCATTTTTCAATTTCATGAGAGCTCAAAAAGGGTTTCAGGATAGGGAATGCACCAGCCATTGAAATGAGTTGGTCAGTAGTTGTCCCAAACCAACCTTTTTGCTCTGGATCGGGCCATATTTCACTCCAACCGCCCGCTTTCTTCCCTGATGTTTCCTGAATGGTAATCAGCCAATTACCCAGTTTTATGGCTGCATCGCGGTATTTGACCTGTCCTGTAAGTTTCCATGCGACTGCAAACGGATAAACCGCCTCGGCAGCACGTGAGTGAAGCGGATGATTATCGGGATTTACTGATGGACAAACCAATGCTCCAAAATTCGGGTCGGAAGTTTCGTTTATTTGGGTGGTTAACAGAGCATCACACAAGGTGAGTAAGGTGGATTGATAAGAATTCTTCTGAGCCAGCAGATTAAATGAAATAAACGTCGATAGAAACAGGATGGTTATTTTCTTCTTCATCTTACTGTTATTTTTACTTTTGATTGGGTATCCAAACGCCGTTATTTCCTTGCCAAACCCATTTGCGGTAAATGCCCGACATTTCCTGTTCCGGGGCATTTTTTCGGTGGTTTTTCCACATAGCGGTAACAAACGGATCAAAGGTTTTGGTTTCACCTCCTGGCCTCTTATGATTTCCGCGTGCTTCCTGGTATGGATCGTCTTCGCGCATCCAGCGGTCAACGTAATCAAAGTAAGCATCATGATTCCAAAGTTTGATGGCTTTCATGTATCGGGCGGCAAGGGCGGTACCGGTCCAGGCCACTGCAGTGCAGCAAACACGGTAACTTTCGGATGTTTTGTCCCATTTTTCCCACTGCTCCGGTTGCTTTTCCTCGTAGGTGTCGCGCTTACCGTGGTGCATAATCATTTGCCAAAGCACCGTTTGCCCGAACCATCCTTTTCCATAGTAAGTTTGTGTATCCTCCTGAAAAAATGCGGTCTCAGGAAGTTCGGCCAATTTTTGATTTCCAAGCATGATGCTGGCAAAAAGGATCGGCCATTTTCGCCCGCTCGAATGCCCGCCGCCTTCGTTCCAGTAGCCGCCATTCATGGCTATTCCGTACAAATCAATTCCTCTCTGGATCAGTTCGATGGTTAGTTTTTCCTTTTGCTGTTGAGGAACATCCAGACAAAGCATTAAACTGGCGATGGAAACTAAACGCGCATGTTCGCGCCCGTAATTGGGACCATTTTCGTTCGGAACCAGCTCTTGTTGTGACCAGCTCATCAGATGATCAATCCAGGGACGTTGAAAATAACGTTCAAACTCTTTCCACGATGGCACTTCGCCAGTTGGCTGAAGTTTGGGCAGAAAATCCCAATGAATGTCGCGAGCCAGAAATATCGGTTTGCTGTTTCCCACATAAGGTGGACGAAAGGCATCAGTTGGTGGAACTATTTCAAGGCAAGTCAGCACTGCCGCAGTTTTCATCACGGTCTGACATTGGTATTCGCCTTCCCACAGAATATTCTTGCAGAAGTTGTCGACCGGAAGTGCGGTATTACTAATGGATGAAATCAATGATAAGTTGGGCTCCAGTTTCAGGGGCAGTTTAATACAACCGCTGAGATCGAATGCGCCAGCCCGTGAGTCGTAACTTTGTTTATAGCCAGCCTTCAGCACAATGGACGAACCGTTGCGCATGGTGGTGTCAGTTTTCAGGCTTGTATCATTCCAACGATTGATTTTGATATTCGACTGATCAACTGAAACAGGCCCCGGCCCCGGCGTAATTTTTACTATCGTTGCCGGTCCGATCACCCACCAGTCGCCGGTAACAAACTGTCCGGTTTGCATGGGTTTGTCAAACTCCCAGGTAATTCCATACTGGCTGATTTCCTTCCGGAGTTGTACCGGAGCAGTTTGGCTGATTGCTGTAAAAGCAATCATGAAAAAGAAAAAGGAAAGCGTGTAGAGTTTTATCATTTCTTAGTCACTGTTATTGGTACCAGAGCACCAGATATTAATATTCATTTTTTGTCCAAATAATTAAACAGAAACTTCATCGTTACCAACGTTGAAATAATAAATGCCACCCAAATCAATAGTCCAACTCCAACTATGTACCATTCCAGTGTTTGGTCGGGTTCGTGGTTGGCAATATCGCATAAAGCCAAATAGGAAAACAATACGGCAATGACCGAAAGAATTCCCAGAATCAAGGTGCTTGTAGCAGAAACTCTTAATTTTTTCAGCAGGATGTTAGCATTTGTTTCCATAACGATTTGAATTAGTTGCTATTGAGAAAACTATCTATATTCAACGGTTCATTCCCGAGGTCTAAAGGGTTGGAATATCATAGCCCAGGGTAGAGTTTCGGGTGGAACGATCCGAAACGCCGCCCTGGTTTATGTTTTCGAACGAAATTGGAATTCATACCTTTTCGTCTGACACTGGTAATTATTTCAGAAAACGTTTTCGAACCCGGGGCGATCTGCCAGACGGCGGACCCTGGGCTAGTATATACTTTCCTTTCAGGACTGAAGCCCAAATTTATCTATCACTTCGTTCTCTCTAATTCCATCGAAACCGTTTTCCCTGCTTCATCGCCTTTGGGTAAACTTACTTTCAGGATTGAATTACCTTGCGACGATGATACCACGACAGACGGATTTGTAGTTTGATAGTTTCCTTTCAAAGTTAACTGAATCTGATTCAGTTTTTGGGTTGGGTCGGAAACAGAAACCGCCAGCCCTGTCTTCTCTTTTTTTACCATGACTATGCAGCCGTGATTTACTGAGACACCATCAAACAATTCAGATCTTCCGGCACCATAAAATATTATTCCGGCCCAATTTTGGTCGGTTGAAACGACAACTTGTTGCCAAAATTCATTAACCACGATCCGGAACGAAGGTTTTGTTTCCATTTGCTGCATTTTGGCTTTGGTCGCCTTCGGAATGATGTAATAGGCGTAGGATTGATCATTCGGATTGGAGCCATGTTCGAACCACAATTTGAAGATTCCTGATTTGATTGGTTCATCTTTGTACATTGCAGCCACCTTGTGCCACGACCCGGTCACTGTTTTGGTTTCCAGTTTCAGGTTTCCGCCTTCAGGAAAATAATAACCAGCCTGATCATGCAAAATCCATTTTGGAGAGATTGTTTCAGATGATTCAGCAGGAATTTTTTTTTCTGTTTTTGTTTTTACAATTACCTCCCCATTCAGGAACGATTGGTTGACCGAAGTAGTTACCGGAATACCTGATTCAGCATTGATTCCAGCACCGAGACACACGATCTGATCATTGAAAATGAACCAGGCTTTTTTTGCAGAAAGTCCGTTACGATTGTATTCCATTATGGCAATACCGTTTTTCCCATCGGAAACGCCGCCCACAAAATCGCTCTTGATACGGTACCCGGCAGCAGTCAAAACCGGTAATTCTTTATCGTCTTGCTGCGTGGTGGTTCCCGGAATTTTCTTCCAGTCCCAGTAAGGGAAAATATTTTCGGACTCTTTCCCCGATTGATAAAGGTAAGTGGCTCCATCGCCCATGTAATAACCCTGAAGGTTTTCGGAGTTGCACGATTCGGCTCCAATCACTCGATCCGAACACATTTTTACCGAAAAATAATAGTCGGGAGTGCGCTTAACCTGGAAATCGGAACGCCAAAAATGTTTATTCCCGATCAGGTTTTCGAATTGATTTGCCTTTTTGTAGGTATTGCCATTGTCAGGATCGAGCGTTTCCATCTGATTGAAATTGTGTGCCAGACTTCGTGCTTTTCCGGTTTGCGCATTCACAAACAACTGCCGTCCGCAGGCACTGATGTCCATCTGGTTTTTCCAGGTAATCCACTGCTGACCATTGATCAGGTAATTGCGCAGAATGCTCATTTTTGACTCATCAAAAAAGAAAGGTGTATTTCGGAGTAACCTGATCCATTTAATCATGTCGCCCACATAGGCCAGACCATAATTGCCAAACTGAATTTGCGGACCATGCTGGTGAAACGAACCGTCTGGCTGAATTCCTTCGCCCAAGCTCACTTTCATTTCTTCCTGAATGGCTTGTGCGGCTTTCCTGATCATATCCGAATTTTGCTGAAGTAATGATTTCAGCAATACATTACCCGATTGCCAGACTTTGTTTTGCCCGGTCATACCGATTTTGGAGCGGTCAAGTATTTTGATGCCTTTGGCCATTTGTTCCGGCGAAAGTTCACTTTCCATCAGAATCAGGGTTGGGGCGAGTTGCATCGGAACTCCGATTTCGGGATACCACCAGTTGGGGCACTGAAAATCGTTATTGAGCCAGTAATTCAGCGCCAAATGGATTTTTTCCAGTAATGCCGGATTGTGGTAAAACTCTGAACCGGTTTTTTGCCAGGCTTTTGCCATGGTCTGAATATAGCTAAGATGTGCGGCGGGCTCCCAGCTTCCGCGCTGTTTGCTCTGATAAGGAATGTGTGGCCAGGCTCCCTGTTCATCCATTCGGTCAACCAGTGCCTGAAGCGTGTCGGTACCCAGCGGTCCACCCAGCAATTCGTTCAGGATATTTTGATGCAATTGAGCCAGATCGGCCGGATATTCAATTTTAGATTGTGCATATCCAAAACTTACAACAGAACTGAAAAACAAAAGCAAAAAGAACTGTTTCCTGATATAATGCATATCGTAATTTTTGAAATTTATTTTAACCTGTTGTTCCGCTTTCTATTTTCCTGAAAAACAGGCAACTGGCTGTGAAGTAATGTTCCGAATGAACTGTGATCCCAATGAAAACCTTCGGGCCGGATTTTATTCAGCACTAATTTGGTGTATTTCATTTCCAGACCCATCCGGTCGTGATAATGATGGTAAATAATTTCATAAACAGGCCTGAAATTTCCACGGCCTTTTTCAGAAATTACCGGATACAGATTCTTGCCAAACAAATCAGGTACCGGTTGATACTCCACTTCTTCCCCAAGATTATATCTGGCTGTGTATTCAAAACCAACTGCAAGCCTGTTGTCGAAAATCCCGTAAAGATCATCCCCCTGTTTCCATGCAATCTCGCACAAATCAGCCAGATAACCAAGTCCAAGTTGCGTGTGTTGCTGATCGCGACCGCTCTCCTGACATTGACCCGATTCCCTGATGTAATTTGGAATAGCCCCGTTTGAATGTCCGTTTTGGGCATAGTCCACGGCTCCTTTATACATCGCCAGATCATCCAGGAAAATACCGATACACATGGTCGTCGCAATCATGGAAGCATCCCAGTTTCCGTTAGCCTGTGGTTTGTAGTTTTTGACAAGCGGATAATAAATCGTTTTCAGCATTTGTTCAAACTGAAGCTGATCTTTCTTGTCCCATAGTTTTGAAGTATGCCGGATAATTTCAGCTGCATTGCAAAATTTGTAGCCCGTTATTCCGGCCAGCAATTGCATATCCGATCCAGAGATTGACTTCAGTTTATAAGACCATGCATTCAGGATTTCAATGGCTTTTTCGGCATACTGTTTTTTACCGGTTAGCACCCATTCCAATGACTGAATGTATGCTGCCTGTGAGTCGTTACCCAAATCTCCCGCTCCTATGTTCGGATTATTGTATGACCCGCGGATTACATCAGCAATGGGTTTTGGAATGTATTCCGGTTTAGCATGATCGTCAGACTGAAGCAATTTAAACGACGATGCCCAAGGTTCTTCACCTGTTTTGATTTTCTTTTTGATAAAATTAAGTTCTGCCTTTGAATTTAACATTCCGGGGTGAACCAACTGAGCCTGGCCTACGATACTGAAGGACAGAACCAGAATGAATAAGATCGCAGTTACACGTTTCATATCAATTTCTATTTCCATTCAGAAAGTGGTTGAATATTGGTGGTATTGGTTATTGAACCAGGCCATTGTGGAGCCAGGAGCACAGAAATAGTCACATTCCCAGTTGTTGATGGAACTTTGGCCAACAAGCGGCTAACGCCTGTATTTAGTTTTTGCGGAGCGAGTTGCGAAGCCGATTCTACGGAGAAAACTGCACTTGCTGGCGAAAGAATTTTTGCCGTCATCTTCTGTCCGTTCAAAGTCAGCTCTGCCTGTTTCGGGTTGATGATCTGAATGGAAGCATCGGTAGTCATTCCCCAGGCTACTTCTGCCGGTTTGGCCAGTGTAAATTCATCCTGAATAAGGATTGATTTGCGATTATCGACCACTTTCATGCCACGTTGCGCCAAGCTTGCAAAGTCTTTGTAGGCTTCGGTAAAATCAAGTACTGCAAAGGGCTCTGCAATGCCTTCTGCATGTTTAATGAACTTTGAAGTGGCATCTTCACGTTGGTTTTGGCCATTCAGGAGCGGAACATTGTGGCTAATTGACTGTAGCCGGTAATACGTATAACGTAACTTCCCGAAATAATCCGGAAGGTTGTAGTCATCCGATCCCAAATCGCGCGCCCAGCGAACTCCGAGAGCATCCAGCTCAAAATTTCCAAGATCGAGGTGAGCATGATTGACCTTGTTATACCCGGCTTTCAGTCCAAACCACAAGGCATTCGCATCGGTCCATGAGCTTCTGGAAAAATACAACGCAACCGATCCGTCAAAAAACTTGTCCAGATCGCGTTTGGCCGCCGAGTTGGCATAGGACCGGTACCAGATAACATCGAAAACATTGGCAGTGGCATTCGTCAATTGATCGATTACAAAGTCTGAAAAATGATTGTTGTTGTAAACTCCGGCTAGCCAGAAGTCGGGATGCGGAGCTCCCAGTTTCGATTTTTCACCGGCATCGGCATAATTGAGCATGTATCCGGTTGGTCCGGCTGAATAAATCGGGAAATAGCCGGTCAGGTTCATGCCCGGAAGTTTGGTCAGGTTGAAATCGCTTCCCAAAGCTGTTTGTATAGCCGAAATACCGTAAGCAGTATAATCGGTGGCATAACCCCAGTAACCAGGTCCTTCGCCCCAAACGCCGTCGGGGCCATAATTTTTCAGGGCAAAGGGTAAATATTCAATGGCTTTCGAAACAATATTCAAAGCGATATCCGGATCGGTTTCGGCAATGGCCAAAGCTCCAATTGCCAGACCGCTGTTGCAAACCTGGTTCCAGTTGTGGTCCACTTTTATCCACCATGCATTGCTGGCATAGGCTTTTTTGCCTTCATTCAGTCCAAGTTTAATCAGACCGGTACGTATTTCGTTACGTGTCGTCTCATCCATTTGGTTGTAAAGCCAGTCGTAACCAATAGCCACAGCGTGTGTCATTTCGGCAACATCAAGAAAATGCGATGGATTCCAATCGGCAAATGCAAGGACATTTTTCATGTTGGCAACGGCGGCGGCCAGGTACTTCGGATTGTCTGTCCAGCGATAAGCAAAAGACAGATTGTACACCCGTGATAAACATTCGCGGCTTTTGTCCAGCAAACGTGGGCCAATCAGTACATGCTGAATCGGCGATTTGAAAATATCTTTATCAGCCTGGGCCACCACATCGGCGGCGTATTTTTTTAGTCTGGCATCGGTATTACTTAGCGTTTTTAATTCCTGAAGGCGGGCATCGGTAAGTAGCAGTCGTGGATGTTCTTTCTGAAGGGTGGTTAATATACCAGTCAGTTTAATTTCAGTTTCGGGAACTGTCGGTTCCGTTTTTTCGCACGACGATAAGGTTGAAAACTGAAAAAAAAGAAAAACAAAAAGCAGGATCTGATTGATTCGTTTCATTGAGCGGTTTTCTTAATTATTGGATGACATTTTTACATCGATGGCTTTACTGTTCAGAAATGGAATCCGGATATCCCACGTTCCCTTTCCGGGTTCAGTGACTCTAACTTTAACCGATTGGGCATCCTTCGACAAAATTTCGGACCGAATTTCCAGAGTTTTTCCTTCGGATGGCCATAAAATCCAAACAAATGTGTCGTCGGATTTCAGTTGCCGTGAATAAATCGTTGTTGGATTGGGCTCGAAGGTATTGTACTCTTTGCTGTACCATCCCTGAATCGATGGAGTTTCCTGTCCTTTCACCTGGGTCACATGCCAATCCGGAGAGCCAACCGGGATAATTTGCAGGTTGCCCTTGTCGTTTTGAGTGGCTACTATTCCTGATTTTTCAATCTGAACCTGATTGGCAGGATGCCAGTGCCAAAGAGTTTCGATGTTTCGTGCGCGATCGGTTTTAAGCTGATCGGCTACTACCCAAAACTTTCCGCGAACATAAACTATTGAGCGAGTGTGGCTGAATTGCCCTTCAACTCCGGAGAATTTGTCAAAAATGCCCGATCCGTAATCATATTTCGGAGTAATGGCATACAAATTTTCATTCAGCGGACCTTCAGTCACTTTTGGGCCGTCAGCCTGTCCTTTACCGTCGACTAAAATCAGGTTGTGGCTTGGACTGCCGACTGCATATTTTCTGAACTTATTGGCCACCTCACCACGGTAAGCAAACCGTCCGCCATCGACCAAAAAATCACGGCCATAGGCCATTACAGACAAATGCAGTTTGTCATTGTGCTGATGTCCGCTTCCCCACGGACCCAAATCAAAGAACGAATATTGTGCATCAGCGCCAAAATCGCTTCTGGAAATTAATTGCCCTGCATAAAGGAAAATGCAGGATGGGCCACTATTGGGTTTGGTTCCGCCTGTTCCGTTCGAGGCGATATACATCCAATCCTGTCGGTTATAATTCGCAGCAGCTTTCAGGATATTTTCTCGGTTGTACATCAAATCGGCATCGTTATTCAACAACCCAAAACCATCAGGACGGATGGTCAGCGCCAGATAATTGTACATATCTTCCAGTGTTTTGGTGTAATATTCCGGAAGGGCAACATTATTTTTTTTGCAGATATCGGCAAACAGTTTGAAATTGGAAAGGGCGACAAAATGGTAGCTCGAGGTCAGTTCGGTTTGCACACCATCCGGATAAATCTGGTCTTTCATGCTGGCTACCATGGTTTCGATGGAATAGTCCATCCACGCTTTCGACTCTTTAAATTCGGGCCATGAGGAAGCTACCGTCGCTAATCCGGAGATTTCCATGGTCAACCAGTTACCCTGAGCATGAAAATTTCGGGCATAATGGGCATGATCGGGCAGGCTACTCAAAATCAGAAGTTGTGTCGCAGGGGAAATTAGTTTGGTGTTCCAAAGTTCGAAGAAAATCCGCGACCACGTTTTTGCCCGAAAACTCACTTCCAAACCGCGCCACATGGCCGTGCTGCTTTTTTTTGCAGGATAGGGCCAGCTACTTGTAATCCAATCTTTAGTGAACTGATCGATGTATTGGGCATATTTCGGATTGCCGGTTTTCAAATAAACATCAAGCAAGTCGCGGGTCGGGTAGTGCCGGTTGAGCGCCCATGCCCATTCAATATCATCCTCGGGGCCGTTATGCGCCCATTTTAAATGTCCGTCGGCCAATCGGGGAACCTTTCCTGCGATATTTTGAAAGGTGTAAATATCCTGAAGGATAGAATCGGCAGCAGTAGTGGTTTGAGCTGATTTAGAAGGTAAATCCTGAATGGCAAGTTTCGATTTGCCATAATAATCCAGCAGGTGTTTGCAGGCTTGAGGAATGCTGTTGCTTTCATAGGCCTTTTTTACCTCTTGCAATCCAGGATAGTCGAGGTTGATGTTTAGAAATATGGATTTGATTTGTTCCGGATAGGCTGTACAAACATCGTCGATAGTTTGAAGTTTTTGCCAGCCAGCCTGAGCCCATGCCATTTGTGCAACAAGGCAAAGCAGAACCAATATGCGGTTTCTGAGTTTCATCAATTAATTTTTTTCAATTTGAATAAATAAAGTTGGCTTGGTTCCGGCCAGGGTTCCGGCCATGGTTGGTCCCGATTAGCCGGTTGGGTTTCCCACTTGAGCAAATACCGGGTTCCGGGTTCTGAAACGGTGCCTAAATCTCCTGAAGTACGGACCTGCAATCCTTTGAAGGTACCTTCAAGCTTTGAAAGTTGTGCCGGAGAAGCAGGTTTTTGAACCTGTCCACAGATTTCCATCTTTTCATTCAACAAGAATGTGCCATTGCCATATTTGATGTGATTGTAACCCAATTCATAGAATCCGCCACCGCGATTTTTGAACGCACCAACCCGAACCTCGGTGTTGATGCTTCCATTTCCCGAAAACTCCCAGCGATAGTTCCAGTCGGTAAGTTGCTTTATTTCCCATTTTTTGCCCGATAAACGTGCGGTGTAAAATTGCAGATTTCCGGAAGCGTCGTACTTGTGGTATGCAAATAGTGGTTTCTCTTCGTCGTCGAAGCAAAGACTGGCCGCCAAATTGATGATGCCGCCCTTGACGGGAATCGGGTCAACAATCACTGATTTATTGTCGAGCGTAACAGGAAGTTTCACAGGCTCACCAAAAGCGTTGAACCAGTTTTTCAGGTCGGGACTTTTCATATACGAGAGATCATGATTGGTTGAACAGTCAGGGGTATCGCGCCAAACCCAGTAAACGTGATACCAATTGTCTTTCATCAACATGGGCTGGGTCTGGTAGGCATTCATCAGCCCCTGTCCGTCGGTTAGAGGAGTATCAAGCAGGCGTTGCCATTTCAAGGTTTTTGAGTTAAACAGGTTGTAAATTTCGTTTCCGCTGCCGCTGGCTCCGTCGCGATAATGAAAAATCAGTTCACTTTCCCGGGTGTTCATAAAATGTGGATAGGTACAGCGGTTTTCGTTGGTCCCCAACATGCTCATTTCCTGCTTCAGGCTCGAAATATCGTTTGGTTTCGTGCTTCGGAAATACGTGATCGGATGAACATGCATATTTCCGGCTAAATGAAGGTAACCATCGGGATCGATACCCAACGTGACACTGTTGTGACTGTCCCAACCAAGCACGGTACTTGTTCCTCCGGAAGTTTCACGCGAAGTAGCGGGCATGATAGTCAGTTCGAATTTGGGATCGCTCAGATTCCGCTGCCCGACTACCATGTTGCGGTTGGAATTGTAATAAGCAATGTATTGTCGGTTTTGGTGCGTCAGCAAACTAAATCCAACCGGATGCCCGGCCCAGACTTTATCAATCGTAATTACCTGATCAACCGACTCTGTATTTTTGGTTTCGTCGATTATCTGATTTTTGTCGTTTAGGTCGGTTTGGGCACAGGCTGTAAAAGTGATAAGAATGAAAGCAAAAAACAGGAGAGAAGTTTTCATGTCAAAATAGTTTTGGTTTTTCTACGGCCTGAAGGGCCAAGATAATATAGCCCAGGGCAACGCCCTGGGTAAAGTAAAACAGGTTGACACCGTCCGTGAGAACATGATAATAAAGCGAAAACATTCTTTCGGACGGAATTGGGCAATATCATTTGTAGGCAAAAAGAGGTTATCTCTTTCGTCCGAAATAAGAATTTGTCTTTTAGGTTCATTATCGTTCGGCCGATTCTTTTACCCGTTCTCAAACCCAGAGCGACACTCCTGCGTCGTTTGCCCTGGGCTAGTATATGCCGTACTTTCAGTACTAAAAATTTAATTTTTTTCATTGCCCGTTATTTTCAAAGTTGTCTATACCTACCAACTGTTCAACGCTTTTTCAAACTTAATGCTTTTCGTATTAACCGAACCCGGAATCAGCAATACTTCAATGGCTTGTTTTTGATTGGGTTTCAGCATCATTTCAAATCCGACCAAAGTGGTGCCCGGATTAGGGGCGTCGTAGGTGGTAGTTGGGGTGGTTGACCATGTTTTCATCACCACTTTCGCTTCGGTATTCACTTTCAGATTCAGAGTTTTGCCGTCTTTGGTTAGGGTAATGCTGTTTTTTCCGAGTTTGGGAGTAGCCGAAGTTAACATTGTCCAGCGAACCGTAACCGGTTTGTTGGGCGCCACGAGTTCGTCACTCACCACCACAAATTTTTGGTCAACAACAGCTACACCCCGCCTGGCTGATTTTAGTTGATTTTCGTACACTGAAGAAATATCGGAAATGGCATACATAAAATCACGTTGGTCTGAGAATTGGTCAATTTTGGCATACCCTTTAACCAGTTGAAGTTGGTTGTCAACAGTCAGTGTATTGTGCACGAAATTGTTCAGGCGGAAAACGGTCCAGCGCTGGGCATCCTGAGTCCGGCCAAACAATGCGATTCCTTTTGATTCGAGCGATTCGTAATCCTGCATTCCAAAATCGGATGCCCAGCGAATGCCGTCAGATTCCATAATGAACGAACCAATGTCCATGTGTCCGTGATTGACAGAAGGCGAACCGGCTTTAAATCCTACATAAATGGCATTTGGATCGGTCCACGAAGTGCGCATCATGGCCACAGGGTTGGCTCCCTGTCCTTTCCATGCTTTCACTTTTGGCTCAGAGACTTTTTCGAGCGGAATTCCTTTCCCCCAGATCATGATGGCAGGCAGGAGTCGGTCGCGGGTAAAGCGTGTATAATCGTCGCGTTGGAGGTAACTTTTTTCGACCCATAATTGTGAAGGATCATTATTCTTTTGAGCCAGCCAGAACATAGTAGGATTTAATCCCCCTCCCAAACCGGCATCTCCCCAGTTGAAACATGGCCCGGTAACTCCGGTCATATTCTGTAAAAATCCTGCTGTTTGCAGAAATCCGGGAGTACTGTTTAGTCCGAAATCAGATGAAAAAGCAGTTTCGATAGCGCTTAAAAACATCACATTAAATGAAGTTCCGTAACCCCAGTAGCCATATCCTTCCGGATAGGCACCATCTGGTTTGTATTCGTCCATCGAAAGGTGAATGGTATTTAATGCACGGTCAATGATCATTTTAGAAAGATCCGGATGGTCTTCGGCAACGGCCAGAGCGCCGTATGTCATACCTGCATTGCAAACCTGATTCCAATTGTTAACCACCCGTTGCCAACTGTTATATTTAGGGTCAAGAGATGGATAAATTCCCTTGTAAACAATGGCATCGCGAATGATTTTTTTCGATTCATCGGATAGTTTCAGGTACAGCCAGTCGTAGCCAATGGAAACGGCCATGGTCATTTCGGCTACATCCAGAAAATGGGAAGGGTTCCAGTCGGAGAATTTGGAAATAGCCAGCATTTCTTTCTCGCAACGTGCAAAATATTTATCCTGACCAGTCATTCGAAAGGCATAGGAAAGATAAAATATCCGTCGTATGGCTTCGCGCGATTTATCGAGCAGGCGCCGGCCAATCTGGATTCGTTCAACCGGCGGCAAAGCGATGATGTTGTCGCTTTCTTTCAGGATCGCTTCATGCATTTTTTTCCAGATCGGACTGCCAGCAATCGATTGCTCAATCAGGCGTTCATCACCTTTCAGAAGTAAGATCCGGGGATGTTGTTTGTCTTTGATAGTCTCCACCGAAATTGATTGCTGTGCGACACCGATTCCGGAGAAACAAGCCAGTAACAAAATAATCAGGATAGTTTTTGTGTAGTTCATGGTCATTTATTTTATTTTAGTTTATCACAACTTTTATGGTCAGGAATTTCTCCAATCCCTCCAATAACAAAACATACAATCCCTTTTGCGGAATATTAATCATGAAATTATTTCCAGGTATTCCGCTCTTTTCGGCAACAATTGTTCCACTCATATTAATCACCCGGCAACTGTTTATTCCTATTGTGGATTCAATGGTTATCCATCCTGAATTCGAAGGATTGGGATATACAGAAATCCCATCTGGCGAATTTATTACATTTGGAAGATTGTTAGTGGTTGAATTCCGCAGGATACGTTTGGCAAGCTGATCTTCATATAACGATTGCGGTACGAGTTGGTCCCCTTTTCCAATACCTTCTTTAAAATCTTCAGGAGAAGAATTATAGGCATATCCACTCATTGTTCCTGAAAAGGGAGAAGTTTTTACGGCGCTAGCTGTTCCGCGGGTTCCGATAATGTAACCCCAACCATATTGCGCTGATTCAACAATTGAACTTTGTCCGGAAGGGTAAGCTTCACCATTCGTGTTCCAAAATACACTCTGAGTAGTTGGGTATCCGTGCATGGGCGTTGTGCCGTATGGCCTGAATTTGCCTTCCAGAAAATCTTTATTGGCGGTAAAATTATCGAACAAATTGGCCATGCTGAGGTGCATGTGAAAATCGCTTGCCAGCCTCGAATTTTCGCCACGGCACCGCAAAACCACATTTCCGTTGCTTTGCATCCTGCTGAAATCGTAGTTGTGTCTTCCGTAACTAGCCCGACTGTTGCGGATCAGGCAATCATTGGCGCTTAAAATATACAAGTAGCCATTTCCGCCCTCGCCTTTGTATTGCGTTTTCTGAAAATTGCAGGATTCGACTGTGATGAAACGCGATCCCTGTAAGCGGATGCCATTCGAAACCAAATGAAAATCACCTGAATTCTGCACCGGTTTATAGGTATTTATATTTTTTACCCAACAGTTTATTGCATTGAAAATGCCGATTAAATGCGAACCGTGAATTTCGTAAGCGCCTGTCCCTGAAACATCAAAATCAAGATCGCCCAAACCAGCTTTTGTGGTTTCCTTATTTCCAATGGAGAAATTTTCAAGTCCTGCTTCGCTCAAAACCGGATTGACTTTGTAAACACGGGCGTTGTCGCGTTTTTTTAGAAAATAGCGGGTAGGCGCATCAACTTTCAGCGTTTTTCCGGCCTGATCGATTTCCACAATGTACCGGTAAAAAATCGGTCCAGCTAAACTGGTAGTCCACAAGGCGTTCATCTGATGTTCTTCCATAAATCCTGAAGTTACATCAGCGCGGATAACCACCCAATCGCCCACTTTAAAGTCGCTGACCGACGAAACCGGAATGATCTCCGTTGGATTCAACAAATCTTCGGTAATTGTTACCGTATTTGTGCCTGAATAAATCCAATCTCCACCGGAAACTGGTTTTACCGTAATTACCGAAAGACCACGGATATTGGGATTACTGTTGTAAATGAATGTTTTGTCGGTGCCAGCACCTCGTAAAACCACCTTGCTGTAAGTCATTTTAATTGGATTGGCCGACGATGCAGATACATTCACCTGATAGATTCCTTCAGGCAGATAAACCACGCCCCCACCAGCCTTCCCTGCATCATCGAGCGCGTTTTGTATGATGGAACGAACATCCGTATTCCCGGTTTTATCTGCAAAATAAGGCGATTTGGTTACATCAATAATGTTTTCGCTGATCTCAGGAACAGGAGCTAGCCCGCTGTGGTAACCTGCATACGAAAAATCGTGCAGAAACCTGCCCTGCAAATCAACATTTCCCGGCTCCCAGTTTTCGGGGTACAAACTGCTGCGCCAGGTTTGGGCAAATGCTGCGGAAACCATTCCAATCAAAATCCAAAATAGTAGTAATTTCCTCATCTTTTATAATTCAATCGTCACACTTTTTCCGGCATAAACAGTCTGAGGTAGATCGATGGCTATTTCACTGATTCCTTTTTCCTGATTCCAGAACGATCTGAAATTGTTCCCATTATTCACCATCTTTCCGGTAATGCTGACATGGATTTTAGCCAGTTTGCGTGAAGGATCGGCCACTGAAATTTGTTTTATGGTTGAACCATTCATTTTAACCATCACCACACCCGGGCTATCCATTCCGACTTTAAGGTTTTCAGAAACCTGTATTTCGCCGGAAGTATAAAAAATGATCTGGCTGATATTTAATCCTAAATGTCTGACCGCCTGAATTTCAGGAGTATTGGCAAGGATTTTAATTTGTTGTCCGGCTTTTTCCATTTCTTGTTCGGAAGTTGCAGGCACCACAATGTATTCGTATTTGGCGTTGGCCGGTTGTGTTCCATGATCCAACCAAAGTTTGAAAACGTCTTTGCTGATCTCCTCTTTGGGAGAATCGGATTGGCGGTTGATTTTAAACCAGCTTCCGGTTTGCGCCTGATTCGATAAATTCACTTTTTGTGCTTCAGGAAAAATGTAGCCAATGCCATCGTGCAGAATCCATTTTACCTGTTCGGATTGGTGTTCTCCCTTTTGCAAAGTCGATTTTTTGTTGCCGCTCATCATGACCACGTCGCCACGCAGCAAACATTGGTTTAAGGTGGTTGCTACCGTAAGTTTTGACCGTGAATTAATACCTGTTCCGAGACAAGCGTATTCATCATCAAAAAAGAACCATGCTTTTTTTGCCACTACCGGGTCGTGTGGACTTTTGAAATCGTAGGCCACTGCTCCATATTGGCCATCGGTGACCGCACCTACAAAATCAGTTAGTCCTGTCTTTTGAATTTCATTTTCAGAAGGAAGTTCAGGTTTTTGTAAAATGGTTGTTCCCGGAATTTTCTGCCAGTCGTACACGGGAGCAATATTGGTGTATTCGTCTCCCGTTCTGGATATGTAATTCGTGCCGTCGCCCCGATGGTGGTTCATCAGACCTTCACCGTTGTATGGCCATTCCATATTGTTGTTGCGTGTGGAGTGCATCCTGACTGAAGTGAAAAACTCCGGACGCTGAAAGGAAAAATGTTCCGTTTGCCAAAAGAATTTTGCAAATGATAATGTTGGTGCAGCTTCTCCTTTTCTGATTTTGACGATTTCTTCCAGTTCGCTTTTCCGGTAGTTGGTGGTTTTCATCAATCGCTCGGGAGCTGTTGTCCCCATGGCACGATGTCCGTCGAAACGTGTGATATCGCGGTTTTTGGTTCCGGGGTCGTCGTATTTTCCATAAACCATTTGTTTGCAGATTCCGTCGAGGTAATAGTCAATCAGTTGCTGAAGTGGTTTCTCCGAAAACTGGTATTTGGTTCCGGCGACAAAAGCAGCCCATTCGGCAAATGCTTCAGCATAACCCAGTCCGTATGAAAGTGTATTGTTTACGCGGTCCTCACGGTGATGGAAGCTGTAATCCTGTTGCATTCCACGCTGACCAGTATTAAATTTGATTTCGCCTTCAATGACCCGGATTACCTCGTTAAACTGGGGTTCGTCGCGATTGAAAAGCAAGGTCTTGGCCAAAATTCCCGCAATTTTGATACGGTCTCCACTGGGGCGTGCACCGCTGGCAGTTAAGTGCGCGCGGCCAACCATTGGCAGGGTTTTGGTAACCTGTTCTTTGGTCAGATCGTTATCCATGATGAGCAATACCGAAACCAATGCGTTGGGTGTACCGATTTGGTTGTGCCACCAGTTTTGGCAGATAAAATCGTTGGCCAGCCAGTAATCCAGTGCCGAATAAATGACTGCTTTTAACTTTTTGTCGCCTTTCAGTTTGGTACCTTTCTTTTTAAAAGCGCGGCTCATTTCGACCATATTGCCCAAATGGCGGGCATGTTGAAATCCGGTGTTCGAAACATCCACATAATCGATGCCCGGCCAGGTTCCATCGGGGCGGATGGTCGCCATCAGTTCCCTGACACTCGTTTCGTCAACAGGAGGCGCCATCAGCTCGGCTATAACTTTTTGCCGAAGGAGTTCAATTTCAGGATTTAAGGACGGGGTTGCTGATTGTGTCTTTATCAAACCGATTATCAGGAAGACAGATAGTAGTATTAGGTTTTTCATTTCTCTTTTTATTTATTTCTTATTTGGCTGAAAGCCTGATTTTAAACATTCCTTCTCCGCTTTTAGCCAGGTAGGCCGGCATACGGATTTCTATCCTTTTTAATCCATTCATTTTGCGGTCGAGGTAGAATGGCGGTGGGTCGAGTTGAATAACCGAAACCTGTAATTCGGGATTAGCCAGATTGTCCAGTTTCAGTTCTTTATTGTCCTGACGGAGAATGGCTCCACTTTTTATGATTTCTACATCGGCGGTGGTCATCATTTGCCACACAATACTTTGAGTGGTTTTGGTGGTGGTGAAATTATCTTCGATGAGGATAGAACGGTTATCTTCTTTGGCAAATCTTCGTGTAGCGTTTTTAATGTTTTCGCCGTAAACTGCCGTCAAATCAAATGTGGCTTCAGGTTTTGCGCCATCTTTAAATTCCTTCAACGAGGCAAGTCCATTGTTTATAAACAGCGCTTCGTTTACTGTTACGGTGCTGTGTCCGTAGTTATTTTTGGTGAGCAGGGTCCACCTCCAGCAATCCTGGCAATTTCCCCAAAGATCAAATCCTGCCTGCTCAATCTGGTTGTAACTCTGATTTCCGGGATCGATCGACCAGCGAACGCCATCCAATTCAAAAATAAACGAACCTGCATCCATGTTTCCGTGACTGGTGGTTGCACGTCCGCCTTTTCCTCCGAAATAATAGCCGCGGGCATCGTTTTCGCCACCGGTAAAAATTACAATGGGGTTATCTCCTTCGCCTTTCCATGCCGTTGGAATTTTTACATCACTTTTTTCTTCGTATTGCGACATCCAAACCAACGCTGCTCCCGAAACTCTTGACAATTCGCCCAATTCAGCTGTTGGAATCAAAAAACGTTCTTTTTCGAAAAAGGCTTTGTTCCCGGTTTTTGCTGCGAACCAAGCCAAGGTAACATCACCGCCTTCGCTGCGTTTATCGCCGCAATCGGCAAAATTGTAGTACCAGCCCGAAGGAGTATTCATCAATACCCTAAAAACCGCACTCTTTTTAAAAGCCGGATATTCGGCTATACCAAAATCGGTACCGAAAGCGCTTTCGAGCATGGCCGAAGTGACAACAGAGAAGCTTGTTCCATAGCCCCAGTATGTAGAACCTTCAGGATAAACACCATCGGGACCATATTCGGCCAATGAGTGAACCATTCCATCGAGTGCGCGGTGGATGGTTTTGGCTGCCAATTCAGGATCTTTTTCCGCAATGGCAATGGAGGCAGCAATCATTCCACCGTTGCAAACCTGGTTCCAGTTGTTGGTTCCGTAAGCCCATCCCGGATTTTTACCATTTGCAGGCCAGCTTGGTTTAATTCCTTTTTCAATCAACGCCGTTTTGGCCAGTTCGATGGTCGATTTGGGCAGTTTTCCTGCAGTCCAGTCGAGTGCAATGGCCACCGCCATCGACATTTCAGCCACATCAAGGTAATGTGATGGATTCCAGTCGGTAAAATTGCAAACCGCGACTACTTCTTTGTTGATGCGGTCGAGTATTGCCGCGTCTTTTTCAATCCGGTAAACCATTCCCAGCATGTTGATGCGGTAAAGCATTTCGCGGCTTACACCCAACAAACGGCGCCCTTCCAGTTTTCGCTCCAGCATTGGTTTTTTCTGAATTTCAATGGCATTTAACTGAATGGCTTTATACATGTTTTGAATAACCGGGTCTGATTTCAGTTTCGACTTGACCAGTTTTTCGAGTTCAGCATTTAATACCAGACGGGGCTGGGTTTTCAGCAGGTTACTTTTTAGGTACGCTACCGTGATTAGATTTTCAAGCTTTGGAATTTGTTTTTCATCGGGCGATAAATTGCTGCCGAAGCCTAGCGTTGCTGCTGATGATAAGATAGTCAGAAACAAAAGACTGATTATAAAATGGATTTTAGGTTTCATATTTATCGATTTAGTTGGTTTGATGTTAAAGTGAGTAGCCGATTTGTTTCTTTTTTCCGTTCTCCTGAATTTCAAGTTTAAGTCCGGATGAACTAATTTCAGGATGGTCAACAATCCTGAATTTGATGTCGGGTAGTTTTTTATCGTAGGGAGCAACCAAGGTTACAAACCGGACATTTGCATCCGCCTGAGTTTTGGCGATCCGGTAACGAAATGCCGGACGTGGTTCTTTTTTTGTGTAGAGAAAGGAAACCTGCCCCTCTTCTTCGGAGAGTTCAAGCCCGTCTTGGGGAAAGGTTTGTACGAGAACATTCCAGCCTTCCGAAAAATTGGAATGAACGGAAAAATTGTCGTAGTTGGAAACTGGGACTCCCGCACCCGGCGCAAGCTGAAAATGAATATCGATATTGCCGGTTGCCGTTCCAATGGCTTCATCAACAACGATGAAGTATTTTTTATCGACAAAGAAGACTGAACGGCGGTGTTTCAGGTTCTCGTAGCTTTGGTTTTCGACCACCAGAATGTCGTTTGTTTTGCCCGGCTTCCAGAGCAATAATTTGGGGGCATATTTCGAATTCTCGCTGTTCAGTGTGAGTGTTTGGTGTATTTTTGTTTGCCTGAACCATGCCCGGTTTTCAGGATCGCCGCTGTAGATGTAGCTACCGGCATCGGGCATCAGGTTACGTCCACCGGCAGAAAGTTCAAAGGTTCCGTTGTCAGGCTGGCTGTGCCCGCCACCATCGGGACCACATTTCAGGATCAGGCAAATGGCATCTTTGTCCCACGAACTGCGCATGGAATAAAGGCCGCTGTATGGAAGTGCGAATGCCGTTGAATCAGGCTTTTTGCCTTTTTTCCCATCGGTTGCGAGGTACAGAAAATCCTGCCGGTTAAACCGTTCAGCCCAATCCTGAAATTTCTTTTGGTGTTGTCCGGGCTTTCCGGACCAGGCATCGCCAAATTGCTGGTTGGTTCCATCGGGGTGACAAAGCTTCATGGGTACTTCGCACATTTTCTGCACTTTTTGCTCATACGAAGCGGGGAAAGCATTCGTCCGTCCATTCATCCGTGCAAGGTCGTAGGTACGGATAAACCATTCGATGCACCCGATGTGGTAACCCATTGCCAGTTCGCGTTGGTGTCCATCGGGATACACCTGAAGGTCGATTTCATTGTTTAGCCGTCGGATGGCTTCGGTGAGCCATTTTTCTGAATCCTTAAATTCCGGGAAAGTCATGGCAATGAATGCCAGTCCTTCGGCTTCCATCAAGCCCCAGTTGCTTTTGGTACGGTAAACGGTCATTAAATAATCTGCATGATCATAGCAACTGTTCATGAAAGCGGTCAACACTTCAGGAGTAAAATGCGGCGAGTCGATGAAATACTGAAAATTCGATGTCCAGTTGTGGCCGCGGATTCCGGCTTCGATGGAGCGCCATGCATGTTTATGATCGGCATCATTTGGGTTTTTGCGCGTCCAGTCAACCAGTTGATAAGCCCATTCTTTGGCATATTTTTCATCGCCGGTATGCCAATAAGTACGGGCCAGCGAACTCCAAAACGACATGCGGTTGAGTTGCCACACCCATTCGTTATCGGGCACAGGACGGGTTCCCCAATCAATGTCGTCGCCGCAAAAGTGCGGTGGATAGGCCGATTGTCCGACGAAAATATGCTTCAGTGCATTGTCGGCTGTTTGAATGTCGTTTTCGTTGGCGATGTTGTCCAATGATTCATTCCTTTTATTTCGGTCAACCGGATGTTTTACGGAGGTTCTTTGCCGGTAATAGTTCAGGAGTTCTTCGGCAGCTTTTTCGGGATTGCTGGTCGATTCTTTTGCTTGTTGAAGGTCTTTTGCATTCAGGTCAATTCTGGATAACAGTATTTCTATACCGGTCTTTCCGGGGGACGGTGTTTGCGCATTGCAATTAACCGATTTGATGGTTAGCGCAATGACCACCAGAAGAAAGATGTGAAGTTTTATCATTTGATGTGAATTTACATTTTCGGCTATCATTGCATTAATGGTTTAGTTGGTCAATCGTATCGGTTTTTATTCATACGTCAGGGCCGTCTGTCCTTCCAGAGTTTAAAATCATCCCAGTATATCTGCAGGGTTTTGTTTTGGCTTTTCATGTAGGCGATCAGTTGCTTCGAAGTGTAAAGCTTTATCGGGTTAAAGTCGGTTACTCCGTCAGGACTGGGATCTTTGGTGTTGTGCGTTATTTTGGTGAGATCGTAAATCACTTCCTTTTTCCCGCCATCAGGCTGAATGGTCATGTAAAATCTTCCGGTGCTGGCATCGCCCTCCTTGTAGTAATATTCGAGCGTAACCCATTTCCCGATAGGAACTTTTACCTTTTGATTGGTTTCCGACCAAAGGGTGGTGTATTTCTGGCTGCCATCCGTAAACAACTGGCAATCCTGAGCGTCGAGAATGAAGTACAAATCACTTTCGGTGGCTATTGGTTTCCCGATTCCGAGGGTGATCCGAAAGCCATAAGGAACAGTCTGGCTCCAGGTTACGTTGTTCCAGAATTCGGCGATGGTCAGCCAACTGATTTTATCCGGAAATGTGCGTACCGTATTAAAGTCATTGGTCAGGAAAATCCGCTCCGACTGGTAAAATTCCTTCATGCCTTTGTTGCCGTAAAGGTTGCCCTGAATGCGGCCTTTTGAACCTTCCACATTGGGTTGGTCAAGCCAAAAATGTAAAACATGATTGGTCGGATTGCCGGGTTCAGGAATGATTTTGGCAAACCGCATGGTTGAATCTCCGCCCTGGTATTGAAGGTTAAAATTGCCAATATCCGGATGATTATCGAGATCGTTCACCCAATCGTTGTGATTGGCAAAAGACTGGTCGACACCGATAATGTCGGCCTCAGAACCTTTGGCAATAACCTTCGAACCAGTCTCAAATCCCGATTGAAAAATGAGCGTTCCGTTATTCGTGATTTCTGAAGTTTTTTCCTGGGCACAAGCCGAAAAAACCAGAAAGAGAAAGGCGATAATCAGATAAAGATTTTTCATTTTTATATGTTTGTGAATCAGTATTAAAAATCCAAAACCCCTAAATCCCAATGCCATATAGTTAAGCCCGAAGGGTTTTAATTTGAATAACCTCCGGTGTAAACCGGAGGGAGGAAGCACCCAGAATTCATGAACCCTGAAAGGGTTAAACCCTTGCAGGGTTGTGTTTTTTCTATTCATTTCCGTGGGTTTTCGCCCACGGTTATTCAAATTAAATCCCTGCCTGCGGCTGGCAGGCTTTCAGGATATTTAAAACAGGGACATTTCGAAGCGAATTCAACCTTTATATATTTATTTCAGTGAAATTTTAAAACTGTATTTGTCATTGGTTTTTGGCTGTTTGGCTTTCAGATTGATGCGCTGAATGTTGTCGCCCCAATTGCGCTTAACGCCTTTATCTTCCATATTTTCAAGCTTTATTTTCTCCACTGAAACATCGAATTGTGACGGATTGTATTTGACCACAAAATCCATGGCTTTGGCGCCTTCAGGAGCATAATGAATAACCAGTTCCCCGGGTTTTGCAACTTCGGTAGGGTAACAGGTCATCAAATGCTGTTCAATTGACTCGGCTTTTGAGAGTTTCAAAGCATCGTCGATCTGAACACTTTTGCTGCGGTTCAGGCGGATATTACGTTGCCAGCTCAAAATTCCGGCGTCTTCAGGATACGATTTGGAAATATCAAGTGATAGCGCTGAGAAATCTTTTCCCGTTTGATATGAAACCTGGCTGGCTTTGAAATCCGGTCCTGGAAGTTGATTCTTCCCGTTTATAGTGGGCAGATTGTGATAATCGGAGCAGTTGTACCAGATCTCGTAGCGTTTGTCGCTGAAAGTCTTGCGCGTGTAGGTACCGCTGCCCACATCAATCAGCAGCGGGAAGCCATTGTAATACACCACAAAGTTGCCAATGTCGTTGTGGTTGTGGCTTTCGTCGTTGTTTCCACCTTTGGCAGCCACGAAAAATCCATTGGTTGTTCCTTGCTGGTCGCGGGCAATCATTACCTGTAAATCGGGAAGCCAGGTGTCTTTCGGAAGCGGAAGTCCCTGTTCGGCAGACTGGTATTCTTTCTGCATAAACAGTTCGAAGAAATTCCTGAAATAATGCGACCGGCCTGATGATCCGTCGCCGGGTGAGCGGTAATATGCTCCAAACTTCATCATGTCGGCATCCTGAATGTCCTTCCCGAAGCGGTAAATCATGTCGGCAGCCATTCCGGGTTTTGGACTGGCATCAGCAAAATTCACGAAATACACAGGACTGATTTGAGCCAGGTAAATGAATTTGCCCATATTCCTGACTTTCTCATCCTTGTAAGCGTAGCTGAAAGCATCATTGGAGGCCAGGTTCAGCAGCGAAATATTGTCGTAGAGCGATGCAGCGGCAGCTCCCCAGTAGCCGGGACCTTCGTCGCAACCACCATCCTGTGGATAGGGATTCAGGAACTGATCGAGTACGTTCAGGATTTTAGCTACAGCTTCGGTGCGTTTCTGCGGATCTTTTTCGAGCAATAAAACTGCATTCAGCCAGTTGGAGCAAATCCACGGATTCCAGTTATTGGGGCGGCGTCCGGCAGCATTTGATGCCATAAAGCCATGCGGTTTGGTCATGAGTGGCTGAAAAATACGGTTATTGGTTTCGAGGTAAATGCGTTTGCGGATTTGCGGAGAAACAGCATCGAGTTTGTCACCCAGAAAATAATCGATCCAGGCCAGAAAAGTTGAGGTTTCGGCCGAGAACAACTCAACGAATGGTTTGCTAACGTCCATCAGGCCTGACAGCTCTTTTGTTTTGGGTAAATGTGCCGGAACACCCCAGAACGATTCCTCGCAGATTGACCAGACTCCGTTAATGATCGGATCGATGAAACGTCCTTTGTTTTCGGCTATCTCGGCCAGTAACAAAGTACCCAATACTTCGCGCTTTTTGAAACTGACAGTTTGATATTCGTCGCGGTCGCCGGTGCGTTCAATGAGCAATGATTTGGTTGCCGGAATGCCTGGCCATTCGTAGTTCAGGTAAGTTTCGGCTGTTTTAATGTAAGCTTTCATCATTTCCTGATCTGCTTTGGCCCAACCAGCCCGGTCGTCAATTTTTGGAAACGGCACCCATTTGTCGGGGGCAATCAGGATTTTCGACAACTCATCTTTACTGAATTTACCGCTCAGCAGGTTTTGAGACTGAGAAAAAACACCCAGGCAAAAAACGAAGTTTAGAAGGATCAGGACTAGCTTTTTCATATGGAATAGGTTTTAGGTGTTATTGGTTTAGCTTATTTTACGCGTTCCGGTTTTGCAAAATCGCTGGTCATATCATAGGGCAATGCCCAAATCTGGTCGCCTTTCCGGTTGCAGAAATAGATCTTCGATTCAGAAAACTGGTCGGCATTTCCATCGGCCCAAAAAGCGTAAAAATCTTCGTTGGCGTGGAGTGGACGGCGGGCGTACGAATGATTTCGATCGCTGTTTTGCGTCACATTCCGGGTTTTAGTCCAGCTTTTCCCTTCGTCGGTACTTTCCCAGATAGCCATTTGGCCACCAGTTCCTAATTTTTGAGGACCGGCTTCGGTTGGGCCAACAATTCGCCAAATGTTACCTTCGACGTACAATGAACCCATGTCGTAATTGTGTGTTGAGTTGCAGACTTTGTGGTAATTCCACTGCCCATTTTTCCAGTGAATGATCGTCCATTCGCGCGGATCGCCTTTTGGTCCCGGAGCAAAATCGTTGCTGATAACGGCCAGAATGATGGGGTTTCCTTTGCTGTCAAAATTCAGGTCGTTCAGATACACCAGTTTTTTCTCTGCTTCATAATCGCGCACCAAGGCTGGACCATGGACATCTGATAAGGGTGTTTTTAATAGTTGACCATCAATGGTCTTCCAGGTTTTACCATAGTCTTCAGTCTGGGCAAGGTAAACGTTGGTGCGCTTGTTCACATCGCCACCGGGATGGTAATTGAATACTGAAACCAGTTTGTTTTTCCAGACATTGGTAATCTGGTAATGGCCACCCATTCCGGCCAGTTTCTGATCCGTAGCCCATGTTTTTCCGTCCTGACTCGTTGACCAGTATAACTCGCGGCCTTTGGTGTATTTGGTAAACAGGTAGAGAAAACCTTTGCTGTCCATCCACCAGGGTTGCGGATAAGTCATTTCGCCTTCGCGGATTTGCTCAAACGATTCGATGGAATAGGGGCTTTTGCTTTTGAAAATCAGTCCGGGGCGACTGGTGTTTCGCCCACTAACAAATACCCACAGAAAGCCTTTATCGTCGATCGAAATGGAGGCATTGTCATGAGGGTCATTCACGCCAACTTTGTCGTAAACAATCACCGGTTTGGGAACAACTCCTTTTTGGTGGTCGTAATATGAAACCATAATCAGTAAATGTTTTTCGTCTTTGGACGTTGTTCCGCCATATGTAAAAAAGGTTTTTTTCACTTCCGGAGCATAAATGGCCATCGGAATATGGTTGGCCGTGTAGGTTCCCAAACCACCTGAATATTTGTCGCCATATTCGGAGAACTGTCCCAAAGTAAACCAGATTCCTTTATAGCCGTCGGCTTTGGAATTTTGAGCTATCGATGTTCCAAAACAGGATATGGAAATTAAAACACATAAAATCAGTATTTTTTTCATTGTCATTTTGTCTAGTTCATGATAATGGTCTTATCCAAACTGATCTTCTCTTTCGATTTCAGGTCGGTACCATTTCCTGCATATTTATTTTCCGCGACTTTAATGTTTTTTCCGGAATAGGATTCCACACCAAAGCCATTGTTGTAGTGAATCAGGTTTTTGCTGACACTCACATTTTCTGAACCATTATACAAATACTGAATCATGATTCCACTTCGGTCGTTGGCTTCAATAAGGTTGCCTGTGATGGTGATTTTTTGACTTTCGGTTACCAACATTCCAAACCAGGCATTGCGCGCCAGTTCGCAATTGGTGACCGTGGCATCAGCACAGTTGGTAAAAGCGATTCCGCAACCGTGTGGCGAGGTGTCCATCCTACTATCGGTGATAGTGATGTTAGAGCAATGCGTGAGCAGTAAATTGTGTTGCAGTCGTGGCCCTGGAACCACGCTGGCGCCGTTCTCGTTGAAATCGCAGCAAAGAATATTCAGTTTGCTGGCCCCACTAATGAAAACGCCATTGTAGGTGCAGTTTCTTACAGTTACATTCCGGAGTGTAATGTTTTTCATTTGACCCTCGTGTTGACCTAAAAAGATAATTCCGCCGCGGTTGCCCGAACTTCGGTAGGAACGGCGACTATTGGGGTCGGTTCCCGGATCGGGATCGTTGGCACCTTCCACTACCAAATCACAAATCGTTACATCGTGCAAGTCGTCAGCTGCGTTAACAATTGCATCTCGCACTCCGGACGATGGATCAAGAAAAAGGACTGTCGATAGTCCCTCGCCTGAAAGGGTTACTCCGGAGGGAATTTTTAAGGTTGTTGGCAATTTGTGCAGACCGGCTGCTGCCAAGACCCAACCATTTTGCGACCCAGCTTTATCTAAAGCGTCCTGAATCGATTCGCTTGGTTTTACGACCAAAGCGTTTGCCGGTAATTTGGCTATTGCTTTTTCCAATGCTCCGGCAGGATATGCAACTGCCGATGGCTTTGGTGCTTCTTGCTTTTGAACTTGTTTTCCGGAAGGAGCCCGGAAAGCAGTCAGGACACTGCGACTGGCTTTGGAACGAATGGAATCGGCTGCCTGTTTGGTGTAAGGCATATCGATACCTATTGCGGTATAATGGCGGTAAACGTATTCGTAATCGTCGCGAAAATTTTTGGCCCGGTCCGAAATCTTTCCGTAGCAATGTGGTGTTTTGCCCACCAAAAACTGTGCTGTATATTCGTAGCCAAGCGCTATCCGGTTGTCAGCAATCGAGAATAGATCAACGCCCTGCGTGTAAGCCACTTTGGCGGCTCCGGCAAATTCGCCCAATCCGAGTTGCACGTGCCCCTGATCACGCATCGATTCCTGGCATTGTCCGCTGGGATAAATGTATTTGAAAATACTTCCATTGACCGGTGCGTGCAGAAAATGATCAATCGCATTGCTGAACATTTCACGGTTGTCGGTAAAAATAGCAATAGCCAAAATGGAATGAATGATGGCGCCATCCCAGTTCCCATTGGCCTGAGGATAATAGAACCGCATCAGCGGGTAATAAACCGTCATCAGCATTTCGTTGAAACGGTTAATATCTTTTTGTTGCCAGCCCGAGTCGTTGGATCTCAAAATTTCGGCTGCATTACAAAGCATATGGCCTGTCCAGCCTGCCAGAAGTTTGGCGTCGTTGTAGTCGAAATCCCAAATTACGGGCGACCATGCATTGATGATTTCAATGGCTTTTTGGGCGTAAGCTTTATCGTTGGTGATGTACCACATCAGGGCACAATCGTAGGCCAAGTTAGAGCCTTTCGATAAATCGTCGCCACCAATGTTGGGTTTTCCATACGGGCCCCTCACTACATGAGTAAATGGTTTTACTTCAAACTGAAGATTTGTTGAAGTTTTAAGTCGCTCGAAGGCATCTTTCCATGGCTGTTCTCCGGCCAGAACCTGTTTTTTCATGTATTCCAGATCGGCTGCAGTCTGGTCAATTCCCGGATGAATGAATTTTTGAGCAGAGGTAGATTTTGTTGTGTAGAGGAAAGCGATCAATACTATCAGGATGATTGTGAAATTTCTTCCCTTCATGGTTTTGGTTAAAAAAGTTTAGTTGGTATAGGTATTGTATATTCAGAAATTAGAAATGAATCCCTGAATTGTTTGGACAGAGCTATAATAGTATCAAAGCCTTAAGCTACTACAGCAAAAGGTAAAAGTTTAGTTGGTTTAGGTAAGTTAAAAAGAGTTATCGCGCTCTTCTTAGGGCGCAATAACTCTTTGTCATTCATCAAACTACTTCATCAAAAAACGTTTGATGCTTATGGTCATTTCCTTTTTAGCGTTGTCAATTTTGTTGATGTAAATATACGCACGGTATGTTCCATCAGCAGTTTCAACCCAGGTTCCGGCTTCTGCCCTTAAATTAATGGCATAGTCAGGAGCTCCGGTAAAATCAATTTGCTGAAAATCGACATCGTCAATGTAAATGCCGTATTGCAATCTTGCCAGATGTTGGTCACGCAGGGCCCATACTTTCCAGATTTTTGCACTGTTACTTACACCGGCAGGTAAGGTAATACCCGGTTTGTAATCAGGATTTGCCGATGGGGCAACCAGCGCATGATTGAATGCTGCTGTGGTATACGACCTGTATAAATATACCAGATCGATCTTGGCAGCATTGGCAGCCGCAGTAGTTGCATTGTATGCAGTCATGTCAGCAATGGAAATGTAACTGTTGTTGTTATCGCTGACCACCAAATCCAGTTTCATATCCATTTTGGCAATGTTGTATGGTCCCATCGAATAGGTTACTGTTTGGCCGTTACTTGCTTTTGCCGAAAAGGTAAAACTAACCGTTTTACCGCGGGCTTCTTCAGGAATAATGTAGAAGTAGCGTAAAGTTGCAGCACAGGTATCTTTGCTGAAAACAACTTCTGTTTTAGTTCCGGAGGTTACCGAAGGAGAACCGATGATAGCCGGCACATCAACACCGCTACTGTTGGTTCTGAATGAACGGTATTCCATGTAAGTGGCAGGTCCCCCGGCAATGGAAGCTTCAACCTGAGCTGAAATAATTTTTCCTTCAGCTTGCGGAAGGGCCATTGCATACGCAAATTCCAGGTTTAAGCCAACCACATTAGGTCCAAGAGTACGTTTAATTACATCATTGTGCAGCCCGGGTTCTAAAGTAGGAAGGCTATATTCTTCATCCTGACAGGCCGTGAAAAATACGACCAGTAGTGTCAGGAGGGTTAAACTATAATATTTCAGTTGCATAATCGGTTCTTTTATGGTTTGGGTTGAACGGTAATATAAACGGTATATTCTTTTTTAACCAAACGGTTACCCGAGATGACTGTCCATTTCTTAGGATTGGTTAAGTCAGAAAAATCAACCTTCCCTACAATTTTCGGGTCAAGCTTGGCATCGGTAACCAGGCTAAACTGAGGATAGAGGTTTTTGAGATCTGTTCCGAAAAACACTTCTGCATTGATGGTTTGAGCAGTAGTATCGATCACCGCAGCCTTTGTTCTGACGGTTTGAAAATCAGCGCCAAGTAATTCAAAGTTACTGACATAACACTGACCCCTGGTGGTAATCAGCAAACCATCTTCGTCAACAGGAAAATCACTACAGCTAACCCAGACAAAAGATGCCAGCGCGATGACTATGAATGTGATAAAATATTTTTTCATTTTATATGTGTTAAAGTTTCACAATTTTTTGTTGGTGACTATAACCAGGGTTTGTTCTGAGTCAGGTTCGGATTGCGGTCACGTTCTCCCGGAGGAATACGGAAAATGTAATTTTGCTGATAAGTCAGTTCTGAAGTATTCTGGTAATAACGGTCGCGTTGTGCACCATGTGTGTCGAGTTTCCAGACACCCAATCCGTAAGGCGGATTCCAAACCCGTTCGATTGCTCTCCAGCGGCGAATGTCAAAACCACGCTGGCCTTCTCCTAACAATTCAACGATACGTTCCTGTTCAATGGCAGAAAAGAAAGCTTCTTTCGATGCTGTTTTCTCAGGAGCCAATGCGGGCAGGTTTCCTCTGTGGCGTATTTTATTAACCAGTTCGATGGCATCAGCCTGAGGTCCGCTAATTTCATTGGTAGCTTCGGCGTACATCAGGAAAACATCGGCCAAACGCATTACCGGAAAAGCATAATCACCTTCACTACGACCCAAACCTCCATAGTTGCGAAGGAATTTCCGGAACACATATCCATAAACGGATGCATCGGTATTGTATGAAGTGTATTTCACGCCATTAATGGTAACAGCCGAATTCCATGTTTTATAAATGAATGGGGTATAACCTGTCGATTTCAGGGAAGTTAATCCAATACTCATTTCATAGTCCCACATGATAGACGATTTCATACGGTAATCACGGTTAGCATAACTTGCCGGATTTACTGCTGAATTCAATTTGGTCCTTGCCCCTGCTGTACTTGGATTTGTTGGAATCAGTTTTTCGGCAAAGTCACCGGTAATCGTTGACTGATAACGGTCGGCAATTTCATAGAACGGGAAAACCCAACACTGTGAACCTTCGTGCGTACGACCTGCCACATCACGCATCAGTTCCTCGCCCTGTCCGGTTCCGGTTCCTCCGTGAGTAAAGGCCATGATCATTTCGCCATCGCCATTTGCTACTGGCTGGAACAAATAGTAATAATTTGGAAGAATATCGGCATTTCCCATGGTTCCCCACTCACCCGGGTCGCCATTGCGGAAAAGTTTTAATCCATAATTTTCGATTACCGCCTTGAAATCGGCTGCTGCTGCTGTATAAGCTGCAGTTGCAGCAGTTTCGCTGGGAGTAAATGTGTCCAGTTCGGGCCATCCGAATTTATTCCAGCAAGCCCAAAAGAGTTGCATCTTTCCACGGAAAGCAAGTGCCGCAGGTTTTGCTGCACGGCCAAGAGCCGCAGCTTTTAGCGGAAGCTTCTCGAATGCATAGGTGAAGTCGGCCATAATGGAATCTTTGATCTGAGCTATAGGTGTACGAGCAAGATTTTCCACTTCAGTGTTTGAATAAATAATATTCCCAATATATGGTACATCGCCCCACATCGAAATCAGGCGGAAATAAACCATTCCGCGAAGTAAACGGGCTTCGCCTATTACGGTTTCGAGTCCTGGTTTGGAAGTTGCACTGGCAATGGGAAGCATTTTTCTTACGTTTTCGATCACGTAATTGGTCCGGTTTACTCCACCGTAGAGATAACGGTAATATTTATCGAAGCTACCACCGTAACCTGATGGGGTATAATTACCGCCATTATATGCATCGCCTAATCGAAGGTTTCCGTTCGTGGTACTTGTACCACGGGTACGAACATATTCGCCGTGCCCGTCAAGATAATAATCGCGGTCAAAAAGAGGCCTAACCGCAGAATAGGCTCCCATCAGGGCAATAGTTGCATCGGCCTCGGTTTGCCAGAACTGATCAGAAGCCAGATCAGTAGTAGGTGTCTGGTCGAGCAGGTCTTTGGTACACGAACCGTTGAAAAGGGTCAACCCTGCAATTAGCGAGAAGACCAGTATTTTTAAAGATATATTTTTCATGGTGGTCATTTTTAGATTCCAATATTAATACCAAGTGAGAAGGATTTATTCAGCGGGTAAGCGTCACTGGCGTTACCAGTTTTTTCAGGATCCAATCCGCGGAATTTGGTAATGGTCATCAGGTTCTCACCCGATCCGTAAATACGGACACTTTCGATACCAACTTTGATCAACCAGCTTTTAGGCAAAGTATAACCTAACTGAACGTTTTTTAAACGCAGGTAACTCAGATCGTCGAGCCAGAAAGTTGTTTCTACCCGGTTATTGCTTCCTCCCAATCGAGGCCATTCTCCATCGCGATTTTCAACGCTCCATGGATTATTCCAGTGGTTCCAGGTGGAGGCATAACGTTGTGCACCAAAATTCATATTGTTGAAAATATTTAACCAATAGTCTTTTCGTCCGGCTGCACCCTGGAAAAGAATGTTCAAATCAAATCCTTTCCATGCAACGCTGGTATTGAGGGCAAAGTTGGTGGTTGGGCGATCGCGCTGAACGCCTGAGTATGCTTTTAAATCGTTTCCGTCAATTCTACCGTCACCATTAAGGTCTTTACGCAGAATATCGCCGGGCGATGCACCCTGAGGTGTTGCTTTATACACATCATCCCAAGTCTGGGCTATACCTATATCTTCATAAGTATAAAGAAAATGGTAAGGCATATTCAGGAAAGTGTACCCTCTGCCTAAAAAATCGTTCCATTTTTCGAGTACGGTTGCATTGTACGAGGCATTCAGGTTAAAACTGTAGGTGAAGTCACGGATTTGATCCTTCCAGGTGAAATTGCCTTCGATACCCCGGTTGCGAAGGTTCCCTATGTTTTTGCGGGGAGCATCATAGGCTCCGGTCAGGAGAATAGACATTTCTGACGGGCGGTTCATTCCTGAAGTTAAGCGGTCATAGTAGTCAATCTCAGCAGTTAGCCGATTGTTGAAAAAGCCCAGATCTAATCCAGCGTTCAACACACTTGTTGTTTCCCATGAAAGTTCAGGGTTCACCATTTTACTGTTCACTAATCCCATGGCAATAGTCCCGGCAATCATATAATGGTTGGCAGCCAGAGTTTCCTGCTGTTCGTAACGATCAACACCGCTGTTATTACCTAAACCTCCATATGACAAACGTAATTTTCCATTCGAAAGAAATCCTTCCAGATATGGACGAAGGAATTTTTCTTCAGTGAAACGCCATCCCAAAGCAGCAGAAGGGAAAAATCCATACTGGCTGCCTGGAAGAAATTTGGAAGAACCGTCATAACGGAAGTTTACTTCGAGCAAATATTTATCGAATGCAGCATAGTTTAGTCGTCCAATGTATGAACGAAGGCCTTCTGTGCTGGAGTTACCGCCAGCCCCTTGTGTTGTTCCTGAAAGCGCTGCATCAATTTCATGAAGTGAAGGATGCAAACGGTCGGTTCTTGAACTTGTCTGCGAGCGTGCATACCAGTATTCCTCGCCATAAACAAACAGGGCACTGATATCGTGGTTCTTTGCTATTGTTGTCTGGTAAGTTAAACGTCCGTTCAGCTGAGTTTTGTAGCCGGTGTTGGTATAGTTGGCTACTCCAGCGTTAGTGCCCACATAGGTACGCGAGCCAAAAGCATTGGTTTGGAAATTGAATGAACGGTTTGGAATAGCCGCAGTATATCGGAATTGGTTATAATAATTCAGTGCGTAGTCGATACGGGCAGTTAATCCTTTAATCGGAGTCCAGTCCCAGTATATGCTGGTGTTGGCTTCCTGACGGTTCTGGTAATTCAGGTTGTTTACATATTGGGTATAGGGATTGTATGCCTGCGGATCTTCATTATAAGCCATTACCCCACCATATAATCCTGTTGCAGGATCATAGGGAGTTAAGCCTGAAATGGCATACTGAAGGTCGAACCCTGCAGTATTTGTTGAATTATCATCAGTAAATCCGTCTTCCAGGGCATAGGTAAATTTCGACCAGTTGCCGGCAAATTTAGCCCCAACATTCATGTTGTCGCGAACTTTGTAATCGTAATTAAAACGTGCATTGTAACGCGAATAGTCGTTGTTGATCTGAAGACCTTTTTCGTCCATTAAACCAACAGAAATAAAGAAGTTTGATTTTTCGTTACCTCCTGAAGCCGAAAGGTTATGGTTTTGAACTTCACCATTGCGCATCAGCACATCCCACCAGTCGGTATTGGGGTAACGTAAAGGATCAATCATTCCAAGGGCCATCCACTGGTCGATGGTTCCATCTTTAAAAGTATAGTTTGAACGAAGGGTGTTTACCGCAGCATTTCTCTGATGAAGTGTCAGCGCACGTGGATAATCGGCCATGAATTCATAAGCCTTCGTTGGTAATTCCACCGCAAAAGTACTGGAATAGGTAATGTTAGTTTTCGCCATACCTTTTCCTGATTTGGTGGTAATGAGAATTACCCCGTTAGCTGCACGTGAACCATAAACAGCCGAAGAAGTAGCATCTTTTAGGATAGATATGCTTTCAATGTCATTCATGTTCAGACGGTTGATGTCAACATCAGGCATACCGTCAACGACCACCAATGGATTGGCGTTGTTAACGGTTCCCATACCACGAATAAGCATTGAAACGTCGTTTTTACCAGCCATACCGGTATTCTGACTTACTGCAAGCCCTGGTACAAGCCCAGTTAAACCTGAAGAAACATTGGATAGAGTACGACTGGAGATTTTTTCATCAATTTTCACGGCTGAAACCGCACCCGTCAGGTTTACTTTTTTCTGGGTACCGAAACCAACCACAACAACTTCATCAACACCAACATTTTCTTCCTGAAGCACTACGTCAAAAGTTGTTTTGCCTGCAACTGGTATCTCCTGGGAAGTCAATCCCACGAATGAAAAGGACAGGATCTCGGCATTGGCAGGAATGTTAAGGTGGAAAACTCCGTTATTGTCAGTAATGGTTCCAATAGTTGTTCCTTTAACAACAACTGAAGCTCCGGGTACGGGAACGCCATCCTTATCTTTAACGGTACCTGTTACCGCTTTTTGTTCTACAGGAACAGGAGCTGCCTCCTCATTTACCTTTTTAATCACTACCACCCGGTCTTCAATTTCATAAGAGAAGCCGTTTGGAACCAGAATTCTGTCCAGAATATCTTCCAGTTTGGCGTCATTTACCTGAATGGATACCGGAGGTATTTCTTTCAGCAAATCGGACCGGTAGAGGAAGTAGAACTTGCTCTGTTCTTCAATTTTTGTGAGCACCTTTTCCACACTGGTATTTTCCAGCTTCAGGGCAAGGTTCGTCTGTTGAGAATACACACTTGCCGATACCTGCAACAGGCCCAGCAATAAAAAAAATACAGTTATCCTTATCATAAGGAACAGTTTTTTCCACCCGTGCCAACGGATAGAGGTACATCGATTTTTTTTCATAGATTTGTGCTGTGAATTAATACATTGTCATTTACTTCACTTTGTCTGAGGCGGGAAATGGTGCAAACATTTTCCGCCTTTTTTATTTATTTATTGTTATTAAATTGTTTGTAATTTCAAATTTAACTTCATTTGTCCGTTCAATTTTTCCCAATATATCGCTGAAATCAGCATGACGTTCCAGGTTTCCTGTAAACCTTAAATTTTTCAATTCCTCATCAGAAAAAGTTACCTGAACGTCGTACCATTTTGAAAGTGTTTCCATAATATCGCCCAACATTTGGTCGCGGAAAACAAAACGTCCATCTTTCCATGCAATGTACTGGTTAACATCTACGTTTCTCTTCTGTATATGGTTTTCAGACTTTATGATATAGCTTTGTTCACTGGGTTTCAGACTAATCTTTTCATCAGGATTTCCTTCCAGAGATACTTCTACGCTGCCTTCAACCAAGGTGGTAAAAATGACGGGATTCTCAGGATAAGATGAGATATTGAACTGAGTTCCAAGAACTCTGATCTGCTGATTCCCGGATGAAACGATAAAGGGAACATCGTTTTTTCTGGTTACTTCGAAATAAGCTTCGCCAATAAGCTCAACTCTGCGAACATCGGCGGCAAACTGAACCGGAAACCGCAGTGTAGTTTCCGAATTAAGCCATACTTTAGTACTATCGGCCATAATCAGAAAATATTCTCCTCCGCGAGGAATTTTAAGCGTATTGTATTTTATTTCAGCAGAAACTCCATTTTTGGTCAGGTATTCCAGTTTATTTCCTGAATTTTTGATTTCGGTACCTTCAGTTGTAATAATGGAGTTATTACCTGAAGTAAGATCGTGTTCGGAACCATCGGCCAGGATGAGAACAGCTTTATTACTCCCCGGAACAATCGATTGCACATGTTTCTCAACTTTAATAACTTCTATATTGTCAGTCTTATTGAATTGAAAATAAATGAAGAAAAGAATGCTGGCGGCGATACCCGTAATACTGGTAATAAAAATGATCCTACTGCCTTTGGAAGAAATATTAATGCCAGCTTTACGGTGAATTTTTTTAAGTGCTTTTTTTAATTCGTTGGGAGAATTGACAAACTGAGTTCCGTTGGTATAATAACGCAGTGCATCCCTGAAATATTTTCGGTGAGAATCATCCAGATCAAGCCATTTCTGCAAAAGAATCTCTTCTTCCTCAGTGGTCTGATTGTGAATTTTTTTCCAAATGAGCTCAAAATCGATGTTCTGATTCATTTCCGTTCTGTTAGTTTTGTCAAGTTAAATGCATGACACGAAACATTTCAAAAAGGGTGACAGGAAATGAAAATATTTTTGAAATAAAGGGAGGTTTACAGAAGGAATTTTAGGGCAGCGTTTTCAAGAAGCAGTTTACGCATTCTGTCTTTTGCCCGCTTAAGCTGAGTTTTTACAGTGTTTTCAGAAATGTGATTGATTTCGGCAATCTCGTGAACTTTCCGGCCAAAGAGATATTTTTGTTTAAAGAGTTCTCCCATTTGCACGGGAAGCTGTGCAATGGCTTCCTGAACTTTGGTCATAATTTCAAGATCGACATAACCGGGCGAGTCGTCTTCGTTGAGCAGGGCCTCCAGATAAAGGATTTTATGTTTGTCGTGAACATGAATATCGCGAAGGTAATTCAGGCACCTGTTCTTTACCGACTGGTAAAAGTATGATTTGAGCGAAAGTTGGATGTCAATTCGATGGGTGTTCTCCCAAAAGTAGATAAAAAGGTTTTGAACGATGTCTTCGCAGGCCTGCTTATCGAACAGAAACCCTTCTGCATAGCGCGTCAGGTGGGGATAATATTCATAGAACAATGCCTCAAAAACCTTGCGGTTCCGATTTTTAATTTCACCAAGCAATATTTTGTCCTCAACCTTCATATCCAACCTTTTTTGAACAATTTATATCACTTTAATAAACCTCATTAAATTTTGCCTTTATAATCTCTTTCACTTCCTGAATATCTATTTTGCGCCCAAGTTCCTTTTCGATTGAAGTAACACCATAAGTTAGAAATCCGCATGGATTAATGTAACTGAAATAACGCATATCGGTATTTACATTTAATGCAAATCCATGCATTGATACATAACGGCTAATCCGTACACCGATTGCACATATTTTTCTTGCTTTTGCCGGAATGGTGGAGTCGAGCCAAACACCGGTTGCACCATCTTTCAACGCACCTTCCAATCCGTATTCTGCAATGGTTTGCATGATGGATTGTTCCATCTTGTAAATATAGTCTTTTACCCCTAATCGATAGTTTTCCAGATCGAGAATCGGATAACCAACCAACTGGCCTGGACCATGATAGGTTATGTCACCGCCCCGGTTGATTTTATAATATACTGCGTCAATTTTCTTCAGGAAATCGCCGTTGATTAAAAGGTTGTGTTCGTCGCCACTTTTGCCCAAGGTATAAACATGCGGATGTTCAACCAGCAAAACCCGGTTGATCTCACTGCTTCTTTTGCCCGCCAGTTTGTCGGCAACAATTTCGGCATGGATCATTTCCTGGTAATCCCAGCATTCTTTATAGTCTTTCAGACCAAGGTCTTCGTAGTTAAAATTTGCCATTTTCAGGTCTATTTGTGGTCATTTTTTTGTCATTAACTCGTCATTTATTGTCAAAGAAGCGTACATCATTCTTTCAGTAATTCAATCCTTCAGTTATTTTGCTTCGGCGTGCAATTCTGCCCGGTACGATGACCTTACCAGCGGACTGCTCTCCACAAAAGTAAATCCTTTTTCCAATCCAATTAACCTGTATTTCTCAAATTGTTCAGGAGAAATATATTCCATAACCTGAATGTGACTGAGCGTTGGCGCCAGATATTGCCCGATGGTCATTACTTTGCAGCCAACCTCCCGAAGATCGTCCATCACCTGAATAACTTCTGATTCTGTTTCGCCCAATCCCAGCATAATACCTGATTTGGAAATTATACCTGACGCGCCAATGCTGTGAATGACTTCCAGACTGGTTTTGTATTTGGCTCTGGATCGTATTGCTGGGGTCAATCGTTCAACGGTTTCCAGATTGTGTGAAATAACATCCGGAGCTTCGTCAATGATCTGTTGAATGAAAGCCAATTTTCCCTGAAAGTCAGGAATTAGTACTTCAATTTTCGTGTCCGGATTCAGCATTTTCACCATACGGATGGTTTGGGCCCAGAATGCGGCACCCAAATCTGGTAAATCATCACGATCAACCGAAGTTATCACCGCATGTTTAAGCTTCATAATTCGCACTGATTCGGCAATGCGATGCGGTTCTTCCGGATCGGGTGGAAGTGGTTTACCCGATGTAACACCGCAGAATTTACAATTTCGGGTACATATTTCACCCAGAATCATGAACGTTGCCGTTCCCCGGTTCCAGCATTCACCAATATTCGGACAGTATCCGCTGGAGCAAATGGTATGAAGTTGATGTTGATTAACCAAATTCTTAACTCTCGAGTAGCTTACGCCCTTAGGCATCTGCATTTTCATCCACCGCGGTAGCCTTTCGCGTTCCTTTAATTCTGAACTCATTCCGTCTAAAATTTCTGCAAAATTAGATTTTATATCCGAAGATAAAGGTTCAATCACGGCAATTCGAATCACAATTCTTAGTTCCGACAGCAGGAAACGTTTTGGTTTGTTATTTTTGTAGTTCAAACTTAAAATTAGTTGATGAAGACGTTGATCCGGCTCCTGTTTTTTCTGGCTCCTGTTTTTTCTTTCGGACAGGCACAAGATCTTCAAACCAGGTCAGTTCTTGCAAGCCAATACTACCAAAACAGGGAATTTGGCAAGGCTGCCGAGTTATATGAAAAACTGTATTCGGAAACTAAAGCTGAAGGATATTTCAATATCTATTTTGATTGTTTGTTGGCCATTCCGGATTTTGACAGAGCTGAAAAGGAACTCAGGAAAGGATTACGCGGAAATTCGTCTGATGCCTATTGGTATGTACAATGGGGTTTTTTGAAAAAAGCGCAGGGACAAGCTGCTGAAGGAATAAAATTATATGAAAAGGCACTCTCCGCTATTTCAGACAATCCTGCAGAATATCCGAATCTGGCGAATCAGTTCGTAAGCAGGCGAGAGTTCGAATTTGCCGAAAAGGTTTACCTCCAGGGCCGTGCAAAATCACCAGAACTCAGCTACAACTATGAACTCGCCCGCATTTATTATTACATGCGCAATTACGACCAAATGATGCATGAATATTTGGAATGGTTAAAACTGAAGGATAGCAATCTTGAAATCGTAAAGAGCAATCTGAGTTCGGTGTTATCGATTGACAATGATCAGGAAATCAGCAATCAGCTGAAAAAGTATATGTTGAAACGCATTCAGGCCGAACCGGAACAAATAACCTATAACCGGCTGCTGATCTGGCTGTTTATCCAGGATAAAAATTTTACGGCAGCCACCAGGCAATCCATCGCACTCGATAAGCGTACCGGAACTGAAGATGTGAATATATTTGGACTTGCCAATGTTTCGGCCTCCAACAAAAACTATGATGAAGCTACAAAAGCCTATGATTACCTGATCGGCAAAGGGAAAAAGGCGGAGTATTATAATTTGGCCTATCTGCAGCGGATGATTATGCTTTATGATCGTTTCGTGGAAGACGATATGCACGATCCTGTTCGTGCAAATGAACTTAAAAACCAGTTTACACAAACATTCGGTATTTTGGGAATTTCAAATCAAACATCGGTACTTCTCAATAGCTATGCTCATTTACTGGCTTTTTACCTCAATCAACCTGCTGATGCAATTAAATCTTTAACTGATGGACTTTCCATGCCAGGTATGAATATCCAGCAAATTTCGGCAATAAAGGCTGAACTTGCGGATGTGTATGTCTTTTCAGGTGATTTATGGGAGGCAGTAATTACTTATTCGCAGGTAATAGAAAGTAGCAAAAACACTTTATTGGCCGACGATGTAAAGTTTAAAAAAGCAAAGCTGGGTTATTACATGGGTAATTTTCAATGGGCCAAGGCTCAACTTGATGCACTTCGGGCAAGTACTTCGAAATTGATCGCCAACGATGCTATGGATCTGGCTCTTTTTATCAGTGAAAACCTGGAAACTGACAGCACCGCAGTTCCATTGCAGATTTTTGCACGCGCCGACCTTCATTTATTCCGGAATAATTTTCAGGAAGCACTTGCAGCTCTCGATTCGGTAACCACATTATATCCGTTTAATTCACTGACCGATGATGTCAATTTCCGCAAGGCAGGTATTTTTCAGAAACAGGGGAAATATCCTGAAGCTGCACTGATACTGGAATCGATTGTGAAGGACTATAGCTGGGAAATGCTGGCGGACGATGCGTTATTTCAATTAGCGGCAATATACCAGAACAAGCTGAACCGGAAAGCTGAAGCCATGGAACTTTACAAAAAAATGCTTACCGATTATCCGGGAAGTGTGTATGTGGTTGATGCCCGGGCAGAATACCGGAAAATGCAGGATTCAATAAAACCATGAAACAGGCATCAAAAGCTTACATTTATGCACTTTGCTCTGTCGTTCTTTGGTCGACTGTGGCCACTGCTTTTAAGCTTGGACTCCAGAATCTTTCTCCACTTTACCTGATATTGACCGCATCGGCAGTTTCATTAATTACCTTTTTCATAGTCATAGTCATTCAGGGAAAAATCAGAGAATTGTTTACAGTTAGCTGGTCCGGATTGGGCAAGTCTGCCTTGCTCGGGGCATTAAATCCGTTTGGTTATTACCTCATTCTTTTTCAGGCCTACAGTATGCTGCCTGCCCAGGTCGCCCAACCATTGAATATGGTTTGGCCAATTACCCTGGCTTTGCTTTCAGCGCCGCTACTCAAACAAAAAATAACTTTCCGGAATATTATTGCGATTTTCATCAGTTTTATCGGTGTAATATTTATTTCCTCGCAGGGAAGCCTTTCCGGGATACAAAATACAAATTCCACCGGGGCCTTGCTGGCTGTTGGGAGTAGTATCATCTGGGCCCTTTTCTGGATTTTGAGCGTAATGGATAAACGGGAAGAAGTTTTCAAATTATTCTGGAATTTTGCTTTCGGCCTGGTTTATCTCCTGATTGCAGCTTTTCTTTTTACTGACTTTCATTTTCCTGAACTGAAAAGCCTTCCGGCAGCCATTTATATTGGCTTGTTTGAGTTGGGAATTACCTACATTTTATGGATGAAGGCCATGCAACTGAGTGAAAATAATGCCAAGACTGGTAATCTCATTTTCCTTTCGCCATTCTTATCACTCGTATTTATTCATTTTATTCTTGGAGAAAAGATTTTTTTTACCACCTTCATCGGATTGGCGTTCATCATTTCAGGAATCTGGTTTCAGCAGCGGAAGTAACAAAATGCATTACCTTTGATTCAGATGCGAATTTCAACTAATCAAAAATGGACAAAAAACCTCTTAAAATACTTGGAATTGACCCCGGCACCAACATCATGGGATACGGAATGATTGAAGTGCTTGACAACAAACCCAGGATACTTCAGGTTGGAGTAATTAAAACGACTGGATTCACTGATCATTACCAAAAACTGAAACATATTTTCGAACGCTCTAATGCTTTGCTCAATGAGCTACAGCCCGATGAACTTGCCATTGAATCCCAATTTTACGGCAAAGACATTCAGGCCATGCTGAAACTGGGTCGTGCCCAGGGTGTTGTGTTGGGATTGGCATTAAGTAAAAACATTCCGGTTTTTGAATATGCTCCTTTGAAAGTGAAACAATCGATAACAGGAATGGGGCGCGCTGCCAAAGAACAGGTTGCATTCTTCCTGAAAAACATGTTCACTTTGAATGAACTACCCAAAGAACTTGACGCTACCGATGCGGTGGCCGTTGCGGTTTGTCATTACCTTCAAATGAGAAACCCGGTTACCAAATCAGGAATTAAAAGTTGGAGCGATTTCGTCAAAAAGAATCCGGAGAAAGTGAAGAAATAGTGGTCAGTGTTCAGTTGCAGTTGGCAGTATTCGAATTGTCCGGGTGCTGTTCTTTTCTGAATACTGAGACTGAATACTGGTTACTGGCATTCCTTAGCAATTGCTGCGGTTATTTCAGCCATTTCTTCTTTCGAGAAAGACAATTTTTTTGAGAAGTTGAGCAAATCTGCCTCGGATTGCATGGGTATCAAATGAATATGGGCATGGGGTACTTCAAGACCCAATACCATTACTCCCACTTTTTTGCAAGGAATGGCCCGTTGGATTCCAAGAGCCACTTTTTTGGCAAATAACTGCAACCCTGCATAGGTCTCATCGTCAAGATCAAACAAATAATCCACTTCCTTTTTCGGGATGACTAAAGTATGGCCCTTTGCTACCGGGAAAATATCCAGGAAAGCATAAAAATGATCATCCTCAGCCACTTTCCAGGCTGGAATTTCACCGTTTACAATTTTGGTAAAAATGCTGGCCATTGCTTGCTGATTTAAAGAGCAATATCAATAATCTCGAATTGCATTTTGCCTGAAGGAACCTGTATTTCAACCACATCACCCAATTTTTTACCCAATAATCCCTTTGCGATTGGAGTCTGAATAGAGATTTTACCAAGTTTCAGGTCGGCTTCATGTTCCGAAACAATGGTATATTGCATGGTTGAATTATTGGTTTTATTGCGGATGGTGACTTTATTCAAAATCTGAACGGATGAGGTATCTAATTTAGATTCATCAATAATTCGGGCTGAGGCAATTTTTTCACCTAACAGGGCAATTTTGGCTTCAAGCATTCCTTGTGCATCTTTAGCCGCGTCATATTCGGCATTCTCCGAAATATCGCCTTTTTCAATCGCTTCGCCAATCATCTTCGAAATTGCCGGACGCTCAATTTTGGTCATCCGGTCATAATCTTCTTTCATTTTCCGAAGGCCTTCTTCAGTAATATAAGTAACCTTTCCCATGGTATTCTCCTTTTTAAAAAACTATATTAAAACAAAAAAGAATTCCGGCGCAGCGGAACTCTTTTGTGATACAAACTTATATAAAATTTTTATTCTTTACGAATCCGTATGTTTTAAAAAACAAACAGTCAATATTTTCGCTGAAGAATTTCAGAATAAATAAATGCTTTTCTCAACGAAAAATCTTCCAGATAGCCTGGAGAATCTGTGTCATCGAACTCAACTTCAGGTGCCTTAACTTCAGATTTTGATGTTAGAGTTTGAAAAGGTTTTATCTTTTGTTCGGGCAGGGTGCTTTTAAACCCAAAATGGTAAAGCCCCGACTTACTTACAGGCATTTGAGCAGCCACAGGTACCGTTTTCAGAACTGGTTTTTCACGAACCGGAGGTTCTATTACTTCTTGAGGTTCATCCATAAAATTTTCACCCAACAACTGATCCAGAAAGAAATTTTTGGTTCGCTGAGCCTTATCGGACAATGGATTGGCCTTTTCGGTTATTTTTTTCTTTTTATTAATTGCGCCGAAAATGGAAAGAACAATGGCTATGATCAGAAATATATAATCTTCCATTTTGAATGTTTTTTAAGCTAAATGAAATAATTTGTTTCTTACTTTGTTTTAAGAAGGAATAAAGATATAAAAAATGGGCCATTTTTCATTGAAAGGATACAAATCGGTTTTACTCAGTTGTTTAATTTTTTTTGGAATATTTGGATGTAAAGACGATTACACCTCAATCGTTCCTTATGTGCCGGTTAATATGAGCATTAATCCGACAAACTTCATCGAATTAAACATCCCGGCAGGAACGGTTTACTTTAAAGATGCCGGATATGGCGGAATTATCATCTTAAACAACTGGGGCGACAGCACCACTCCTTTTCTGGCTTTTGACGCGACCTGTACCTTCGAAGTTTCTTCACTAATCCGGGTCAAGGTTATTGAAAACGGTACCGGAGTGGCAACTTGTCCGGAATGCGGATCCCAGTTTCTGATATTTGGAGGGAATGGAACTCCGATTAAAGGACCTGCCGTTGAGCCGCTTAAGCAATACCGGACGAATTATTCCACAGGCCGGATCACGGTGAGAAATTAATCCTGAATATTCAACTCAAACACTTTCCTGTTTTTTAATTCAAACAAAAAGATCTTCTGAAATTTGGAGTAGAAAATCCAGTTTTCGAGCTTATTGCTCAGGTTAAACGAGACCGGACTTTCATCCAGATCAGCCGTAATGAGAAGCCAAATCTGATTCAGCTTTTTTTGCTGGTAGATGGTTGTTTTTTCATTCTTGGCGTTGATGGTGTATTCAATGTTCTCCCGGTTCAGTTCAGGAGGCTGATAACCATTTATTTGGCGCGGATAATGAGTTTTTTCTTTCCTGACGGTTGATCCATGCAACTTGGTCAGTTCAATACCTATCGTGGTTTTTGGATTCAGTTTTAAGACAAAATCAGGTGATTCTGATTTTTGCAGTTTTCCTTTTGGGAACTCTTTATGTTCATTCCTGAATTGCTCCATGATCAAAAGCTCTTCGAGTGTCTGAGAAAATTGGTTGAAACTCATATCCTGACGTTATACTTCAAGTATGTTGAGGCTGATAAAGATATCCATCAAAACAACATTAGAAAATAGTCATTAGGAATTAGTCAATAGTCATTAGAAAAGCCTCTTTTAAACTTTTTTCCGAATGACTACTGACTTTTTCCCAGCTAATTTTCAGGAAAAAGAAAAAAGGAACTGGTAAAGTTCCTTTTTTCAATATGCAGTTCTAACAATTTTCCTCTTTCCTTTTTCCTTATTTTAATACCTGTAATGTTCAGGTTTATAAGGCCCTTCAACCGGAACTCCAATGTAATCGGCCTGGTCTTTCGATAAAACGGTAAGTTTAACACCGATTTGTTCCAAATGTAACCGGGCTACTTCTTCGTCCAGATATTTGGGTAAACGATATACATCAACAGAATAATCGTTCTTCCAAAGTTCTAATTGCGCCAGAGTTTGATTGGTAAATGAGTTCGACATTACAAACGACGGATGACCAGTGGCACAACCTAAATTCACCAAACGGCCTTCAGCAAGCAGAAAAATGGAATGACCATCGGGATAAGTATATTTATCAACCTGAGGTTTGATGTTTGTTTTGCGAATTCCGGGCCAGTTTTCGAGGCGAACCACCTGAATTTCGTTATCGAAATGTCCGATATTACAAACAATTGCCTGATCTTTCATGGAAGCCAGATGTTCGGCAGTGATAATGTCCTTGTTCCCGGTGGTAGTCACAAAAATGTTTCCTTCCGAAATTACATCTTCCATTGTTTTTACTTCAAATCCTTCCATGGCGGCCTGAAGAGCACAAATCGGATCAATTTCTGTTACAATAACACGGGCACCATAAGAGCGCATGGAGTGTGAACAGCCTTTGCCAACATCACCGTAACCGGCAACCACAACAACTTTACCTGCTATCATTACATCAGTGGCACGTTTGATTCCATCGGCCAAAGATTCGCGGCAACCATAAAGGTTATCGAACTTCGATTTGGTAACCGAATCGTTTACATTGAAAGCCGGGAAAAGAAGCTTTCCGTCATTCATCATCTGGTATAAACGGTGCACCCCTGTTGTTGTTTCTTCCGAAACACCTTTAATGTATGGTACCTGACGGCTCCAACGATGTGGATCAAAAGCTAATACTTCTTTCAACGCATTATTTAGTTCTCGTTCATCTTCCGCATCAACCGGAATGTCCAGAATCGATGGATTTGTTTCGGCTTCGTAACCCCGGTGAATCATCACAGTAGCATCACCACCATCGTCAACCAGCAAAGTTGGTCCGAGGCCATTGCCAAAATCGAGGGCACGTTCGGTGCACCACCAGTATTCGGCAAGCGATTCGCCTTTCCAGGCAAAAACCGGGATTCCGGCAGCAGCAATAGCGGCAGCAGCGTGATCCTGCGTACTAAAAATATTACAGCTTGCCCAGCGAACTTCCGCTCCAAGTTCAGCAAGCGTTTCAATCAGCACTGCTGTTTGAATAGTCATATGTAACGATCCCATTACACGGGCACCCTGAAGTGGTTTGGCAGCAGCATATTTTTTTCTGACGGCCATCAATCCGGGCATTTCTTTTTCTGCTATCTCAATTTCTTTTCGCCCGAAGTCGGCCAACGATATATCGGCTACTTTATAGGCTAATTGTTCCAAAGTTTTTGTAGTCATTTCTGAATATTATAATTTGCCGGCAAAGATAATCAAATAGACTCATTTACATGTACAAGTTTAAATATCTTGAAATTTCAGAATGTAAAAAATTTTAGATACGTTTGAGAATAGTTTCCTGACATTCAGTACCAATACGTGTCGTAATCATACCTGTTAGACTAATTATCTTTTCATATACGCTTTTTTGTTCCACCCAAATCTGATCAAGCTATGTTGAAAAAAGAAGAGATTTACACGATTCCAAATTTTATCTCATTTTACAGGTTGATCGCATTTCCATTCGTTCTTTGGCTTGCAATCAAAGGGAATGAGCAATTATTTGCTATTTTTTTGATTGTAAATCTGATTACGGATGTTCTTGACGGATTTATTGCCAGAACTTTTAAATGTGAGACAGAATTAGGAGCAAGACTCGATTCGCTTGCAGATATTGGCACTTATTTTTTGGCCATTCTTGGCATTTTTAAGTTCAAGTACATTGAGATTGAGCCACATATCGTTATTTTCATCACGTTTGTTTCGTTGTTTTTCATTACGGATATTGTTGCGCTTATTAAGTTTAGGAAATTTTCAAGCTTCCATTTATACAGCTGGAAAATTGGAGGTTATCTTCAGGGAGGTTTTTTTATCGCACTCTTTTCAATTGGGTTCTACAAGTTTTTCTTCTATTTCATCATGATTTGGGGGATTCTTGCTTTTATCGAACACCTTATTATTCAAATGATTCTTCCTGAAATGAAATCGAATGTTAAAGGCTTGTATTGGGTTCTGAAAGATAAAAAACAATAACATGGATGAAGGAATCAAATTAACTTTTATATTATTGATTTACTTCGCGTTGGGAGCTGGTCTGACTTTCAAAAACAATAAAAAGAAAGATCAACAGGTAACTTCAGAAAGCTGGTTAAAATACCTGGTTTACCTGGGAATTATCGCAACCTTTTTTGCCATCATCAATTATTTAAATTCCTGGTTCAAATTTGCCTGTCTGTGGATAATTCTGGCCGGAATTTTTGAACTCACGATGCTTGAAGTAGGCAGCAAAAGAGGCAGCAAGATATTTTATCTCAATGTCTTAATGGTTTTCCTGCTATTTTCATGGTTATTTTATTCATTTAGTTCTCTTGAGCGACCGATTTTACTTATCACCTTTTTTACGGTTTCCGCCTTTGATGCTTTCAGCCAAACAATCGGTCAAATGCTTGGAAAAAGGAAAATTGTTCCGCACATCAGTCCCAATAAAACTCTGGGCGGATTCTTCGGTGGAATTCTGTTGGCTGTATTAACAGCCTTACTCGTTGGCCATATTGTAGGGTTGCCCATTCAGGATTCTCTCTTTTGGGGAATTGGGGTTTCCTTATCAGCATTTACGGGCGATCTGGCTGCATCGGCTGTGAAACGACATTATCTGGTTAAGGATTTTAGCCGGCTGATTCCCGGGCACGGAGGATACCTTGATCGGTTCGACAGTCATATTTTCGCGGGAGCAATGGTTTATCTTCTAACCTGGTTAATTTGAAAAATGAATAAGCAGTTTTATTTTTTATTGCTCTATATTGGTGCATTTTTGATCATTCTAGCCTGTAGCGAAATGGTTTACAAGAAGTTAAAGGTTGATCCTGAATATACCAGAAAGATTTCTCATATCATTGTTACCTTAACAAGCTTGTCGTTTGTGTACACCTTTCAGTCCCATTGGTATGTCTTTGGTCTGGCAGTTTTTTCCTTTCTGCTGTTGTTTATCGGGAAACTTTTGAATGCATTTAAATCGATCGAAAATGTACAGCGGCAATCGCTTGGAAGTATCCTGCTACCTGCTGGAATATATCTTAGTTTTGTGATAGCTGAATTCCAAAAGAATAACCTGATATTTATCTTACCAATTCTGATCCTTGCCATTAGTGATGCTCTTGCCGGAATTATTGGCATGCGATATCAAAAAGAAGGAAATGGAATTGCCATAATGGGAATAAAACTTGACAAGTCGGTTGCCGGAACTTTTACTTTTTTGGCTTCAGCATTAATAATCTGTTTTTCAACTTTTATGGCTTACGGATTTGACTTCCGAAAAGTAATTGTACTAACGATCTTTGTTTCCGTTACAACAACAATCACTGAATTGGTAAGTCCATACGGGTCAGACAATCTTACGATTTCTGTTATAGCAAGTACGCTTTTACTTTTTATGCTTTAAGCAATTCATCAAAAAAAGCCAAACTTGCCAGTTTATCCTTTCCCAGTTGTTCCTTCAACATTTCAATGGATAGAAATTTTTGCTCCTCCCGTAGTTTTTTAAAAAACATCAACTCAATCGGAAGATCATAGATGTCGGCTTCAAAATTAAAAATATGAACTTCGATACTCCTGTGATCCGCATTGTTGTTAACTGTTGGTCGGTTTCCAATATTCAGCATCCCCTGATACCACTGATTCTGAACTTTCACCTGCACGGCATAAACCCCAAATCCGGGAATAATCTTGTCAGGGTCCGAAGCTTCAACATTGGCTGTCGGAAATTGAATTTTTCGACCCAGTTGTTGACCCTGAACAACTTTTCCGTGCAAAGTAAACGGATAGCCTAAAAAGGCATTTGCAGTTTCAACATCGCCCTTTTGAAGGGCTTCACGAATTTTGGTCGAACTGATGTGAGATTCGTTCATCAGTAAAACATCCAGTTTTTCAATCTGAAAATCCAGTCGGGCAGCACAATTCTTCAGGAATTCAAAATCGCCCTGACGATTTTTGCCAAATTTATGATCGTACCCAATAACCAGGTACTTGGTATGAATCTGTCCGACGAGAATCTCTTCAACAAATTGCTCGTAACTCAATTGCGCAAATTCAGGAGTAAACGGGTAAATAATCAGGTGATCAACGCCGGATTGTTCGAAGAGTTCAATTTTTTCATCGAGCGTAGTTAAAATTCGCAGGCTTAATTCATCAGGAGCCACCACTTTACGTGGGTGCGGATCGAAGGTGAAAATCACCGACTCGCCATTTATTCCCCTGGCAATATCAAGCAAACGGGTTATGATTTTTCGGTGTCCCAAATGAACTCCATCAAAGGTACCGATGGTTAGAACCGGATTTTTTGCCTGAAAACTATTCAGATCTCTGTGTATCTTCACTCGACTTGAATTTTAATTGAGTTGCAAAATTAATCTTTTTCACCATGCCGGTAAAGTAAAACAAAAGCGATGTTTCAAAATCTGACCGGCCTGGGTATTAATGAAGGCGAAATTATTATTTTTATGCCCTTTATTGTCCAATAAAAATTGTAAGGTGAAAAAAATAACTGTCCTCGTAATTGTGCTCGCAACTTTCGTAGTTGCTTGTAATAAACCTAATGGGTTTGTAATCAATGGGAAAATAACCAATGCGAAAGAAAAATATCTTTATCTGGATGAATTAAAGGTATCTTCAAGTATTCAGGTCGATTCAGTGAAATTGAAAACTGATGGTTCATTTAAATTTAAGGGCAAAATTAGTTATCCGAATTTCTACCTCCTACGGCTCAATGAAAAGAATTTTGTTACCCTTTTAGTTGATACCACTGAAAAAATCACGGTTTATGGCGATGCTTCCAATTTTGCCCGCGACTATGTTGTTGAAGGTTCGCCCGGTTCATTGCTTGTTCAGGAATTAAACAACAAACTTACTGTAACCAAACATCGAATTGATTCGATCCGAAACCTGGTAGATGCTTTCCGCTCTGTGGATGATCCTGTTCAAAAGGCCAAATGGAATTCTGATTTGGCTGAGATCAAGAAAAAGCAGATTGATTATTCAACTAATTTTGTGCAGAAACATCCATTTTCAATGTCCTCGGTATTAGCTTTATATCAAAAATTTGACGATTCGAACTATGTCATTCAGGATCTTCAATCGCTCAAAGTTGGAGCATCAGCCCTTAATTCAATTTTCCCGAAATCAGAACATGTAAAAGCCTTGTATGCCAATACTCAACGACTGATGGGGCAGGAAAAAAACAATAAACTTAAGGCATATATTGCCGAAAATGGTGAAAATTCGCCTGATATTTCGCTGCCAAATACCAATGGACGAGTCGTTTCACTTTCATCACTTAAGGCGAAAGTGATTTTGATTCAATTCTGGTCAGCTTTAAATCGTGATTCGAGGTATCAAAATCAGGCGCTGGTTGAACTCTACACTAAATATAGGTCCAAAGGGCTTGAAATTTATCAGGTCAGTATTGATACCGACCGGAATGCCTGGTTAAGCGCTATTGAACAGGATGGTCTGAGTTGGGTTAATGTGGGCGATATGAAAGGAAGTGTATCGGCGCAGCATAATTACAACGTACAGACGATACCTTCCAATTACATACTTGATGGTGAAAGGCGCATTGTTGCCCGCGACTTAATCGGGCCAGCTCTCGATCAAGCGGTCGGAAAACTTATCCGTTAATCGTTGAAATAGTTATTTGAACTGGATAAACTGGACTTTTGTCACTCTCGTTTTTACCCTTATATTTGCGTTCTAATTTTCGAATCAATTCTTCGGTGTTTTGAAAAATCAAGACAAAAAAGCATATTTTATATCCGACATTCATTTGGGGGCCCCGGCTTTAAAGAACAATAAAGAACGGGAACTTGCATTCGTCAGTTGGCTCAATGAAATTAAGGAAGATGCTTCACATCTTTTTTTGATGGGCGACATATTTGATTTCTGGTTCGAATATAAAACTGTCGTTCCACGTGGATTCACCCGAACTTTAGGGAAAATTGCCGAAATCTCAGATTCCGGTGTTGAAGTCCACTTTTTTACCGGAAATCATGATGTCTGGGTTTTTGATTATTTGCCGAATGAACTCGGTATGATCTTACACCGAAACGAATTCAGAACAGAACTATCAGGTAAGAAATTTTTTCTGGCGCATGGAGATGGCCTTGATGCAACTGATAAGGGATATTTACTTCTGAAAAAATTATTTACCAGTAAAATTCTTCAATGGATGTTTGCCCGAATACATCCCAATTTTGCACTTTCCTTTGGTCACGGCTGGTCTAAGAAATCACGTATTTCAAAAGGAGTAATTGGTCAGGAATTTAAAGGCACAACAAACGAAGGAATGTTTATTTTTGCTGAGTCAATACTTCGTCACGAAAAGATCGATTATTTTATATTTGGTCACCGGCATGTTTTGATTGACAGCCCTATCGGCGAAAATAGCCGGTACATCAATCTGGGTGACTGGATCAAGCATTTCTCCTATGGAGTTTTTGATGGAAATGAGTTTAGATTGAAACAATATAATTATCAAGGCCCGCGTGGCCACTGAAAATTGAATTATGACAAAACGGGTTTATACGAAAATTGTAGGAACAGGAAGCTATATTCCTACACGTACGATTGGGAATGAATATTTCAGAAATTATACTTTTTATGACCACTGTTCACAGGAGCCTTTTGATAAAAGCAATTACGAGATTATTCAAAAATTTCAGGAAATAACCAACATTAGTGAACGTCGCTGGATCAGCGATGAACTTCATAATTCGGATATGGCGTTTTTGGCGGTTAAAGATGCGTGCGAATCTGCCGGTATTGATCCTGAAACGCTCGATTTTATTATTGTAGCCCACAATTTCGGCGATGTTGATCCGGTATCCACCCGTGTTGATATTCTCCCAAGTTTAGCGAACAAGGTTAAAGCCAAACTGGAAATTAAAAATCCTGCCTGCTTCTGTCACGATATCATTTCAGGTTGTCCGGGATGGACACAAGGAATGATAACGGCCAATGCTTACATTCGCAGCGGAATGGCCAAAAGGGGAGTTGTAGTAGGTTCGGATGTGTTGTCCCGAATTTCTGATCCGCACGATCGCGACACCATGATTTATGCTGATGGCGCAGGAGCAACTATAGTGGAAGCTGTTGAAAGCGAAGAGCCGACCGGAATTCTTTCACATTCAAGCCGGTCTGATTCTGTTCAGTACTGGCAACTGCTTACCAATGGAAAATCGTTCAATCCTGAATTTAAAGGAAATGATCAGTTTATTAAAATGCACGGTCATAAACTTTATGTGTATGCACTTTCTTTTGTTCCGGGAGTGGTGAAAGACAGCATCGAAAAAGCCGGATTGCAACTGAGCGACATCAAAAAAGTACTCATCCATCAGGCTAACGAAAAAATGGACGAGGCTATCCTGAAAAATGTTTTCAAATTGTACCACGAAAAGCATATTCCAGCCGGAATAATGCCCATGACTATTGAAAAACTGGGAAACTCGTCAACAGCCACCGTGCCAACTTTGCTCGACATGGTGCTCAAAGGAAAAATGGAAGGTCAGGAAATCAATGAAGGTGATTACATTATCCTTTGTTCGGTGGGCGCCGGAATGAACATCAATTCGATTATCTATAAAGCATAAATTGTAACTACTCACGGAAGGCTCGAAGTTACTCCGTGAATACCAACTACATATAACTGATCCGATGACTAGGAGTCATCTGATCAGTTGGTTGATATTACCACTTCACCGGTTCTTTACCCCAATCCTTCAAATAGTTGTTGGCTGTTGAAAACTGTTTGTTCCCGAAGAATCCGCGACTGGCCGATAAGGGTGATGGATGTACTGATTTCAGAACCAAATGTTTTCGGGCATCAATAAATTCGCCTTTGCTGATGGCGTAATTTCCCCAAAGGATAAAAACTACGTGCTCGAGACGGTCTGCTACCAAATGGATCACAGAATCCGTAAATTGTTCCCAGCCCTTTTTTTGGTGCGACCCCGCCTGATGAGCACGAACCGTTAAAGTGGCATTGAGTAGAAGAACTCCCTGTTTGGCCCATCGTTCCAGATTCCCGCTGGTTGGAATAGGTGCACCGGTATCGTCGTGTATTTCCTTAAAAATATTCCTTAAACTCGGCGGAAACTCTACGTTATCATTCACCGAAAAGCACAAACCATGCGCCTGCCCCGGGCCATGATATGGGTCTTGTCCCAAAATCACCACTTTCACCCGATCGAACGGACATTGTTCGAAAGCATTAAAAATGAGTTTTGCAGGTGGATAAATGGTTTGGCTGGCATATTCCGAACGAATAAATTCTGTTAACTGGTTAAAATACGGTTTTTCGAATTCAGCCTGAAGTTGCTTTTTCCAGCTCTCTTCTATCCGGACATCCATGATTTTTCATTTTTCGGTTGAGGAAAACAAAGTAGCCAAAAATTTCTCGTAAATTATTCAATTTGAAAATTTGAGGATTTAAAAATTTGCGAATTTCTTTAACAATTTAGCCATCCAATCATTTTAAAATTTAACCATTCTGCCACAAAGGCACTAAAACACAAAGGATTCACTAACCCTCGATTCTTATCTTTGGGTTACTTCGGATCTTTGAGGCTTCGTGGCCAATAATTTTGTATTTTTAGTCAAAATTCTAATCATGGATATTCTTTTTCTCATAGCTGGCCTTGCCCTCGGGTTCGTTCTTTCTTTTCTTTTAATGAAAGGCAAATTACAAAAGCAACGTTCTGATTTCGAACTTGAAAAACGTTCCGGAGAACAAATCCTTATTCAGCAAAAGTTTGAACTGGATAAGGAAAAGTCATTGTTTGAAGATAGGAATCAGGCGCTCCTGAAAGAAAAAGAAGAGTTAATCCTGCAGATTCAAGGGCTCCGTACCGAAAACTCCATTCAAAACCAGCAGTTGGCAAGGGCAGAAGGCGATTTCCTGAACCTTCAGGAAAAACTGGATACTCAAAAGAAGGAAATGGAAACTATTCAGCAAAGATTCACTTCCGAATTCGAAAGTATTGCCGCCAAAATACTGAAACAAAATACGGCTGAATTTTCGGCTTCCAATCAGAAAAGTATCACTGAATTGCTTTCTCCATTAAAGGAAAAGATTCAGGTTTTTGAGAAAAAAGTGGAAGACACGTATGAAAAAGGCTTGAAAGATCAGACCGACCTGAAAGCGGAACTCAAAAAACTGCACGACCTGAACCTGAAAATAAGCGATGAAGCCAATAACCTGACTAGGGCACTGAAAGGCGATGTCAAAAAGCAGGGAAACTGGGGTGAAGTGATCCTGGAACGAATTCTTGAACGATCAGGATTGACCGAAGGACGGGAATACCAAAAGCAGGAAAGCGTTCTTTCCGAAAACGGACAACGGTTTCAGCCCGATGTCGTCATTCATTTACCCGATCAGAAACACATTGTGGTTGACTCCAAAGTTTCGCTGGTAGCTTACGAACGACTGGTTAATTCAGATAATGAAAAGGATAGGATGAACCACGTCAGGGAGCATTTGCAAAGCGTCAGAGGTCATATTAAGATGCTGAGTGAGAAACATTACCAACACTCTCAGGGTTTTAACAGCCCCGATTTTGTATTGCTGTTCATTCCCATCGAATCGTCTTTTAGTATTGCTGTTCAGGAAGATCAGGATTTGTTTTCGTTTGCCTGGGACAATAAGGTTGTCATAGTCAGCCCGTCAACTTTGCTGGCAACCTTGCGCACCATCGCGTCCATCTGGCAGCAGGAAAACCAAAACCGGAATGCATTGGAAATTGCCCGGCAGAGTGGCGCTCTGTACGATAAATTTGTCGGGTTTATTGAAGATATGGAGTCGATCGGCAGGAGTATCGACAGCACCCGAAAAAACTACGAGATGGCCAGTAATAAATTATATTTAGGCAGTGGAAACCTTGTTAAGCGAGCTGAAAATATTAAGAAACTGGGAGCAAAAACCACTAAAGAGCTACCTCAGGAAAAACTTCTGGAGTAACCTGTCAATCTTTCACCAGATAGATTTTAGTATTTCACCCCGAGTTGTAACTAATGTTACAAACAGATTCGTAACTTAGCTTTACTTTTATGTTGCAGAATGAAATTCACCAATTCATTTATCTGTACTTAAGAAGTTACGAGCTATGAAATTTATATTGCATTTTCTTCCTCCGAAACAATGGAGATTCCCCGTAATGCTCATTATGGGAATCTTTATCGGGCTGTTTTTTTTCCTTTTTTATGTGAGCAAAGCATACTCGTATTTGTCCGACGATCCTGAAACCTGCGTGAATTGTCACATCATGGCGCCGCAATATGCTACCTGGAATCACAGTTCGCACAGGCGATACACCAATTGTAACGAGTGTCATGTGCCACATAACAACGTTTTCAACAAATATTTTTTCAAAGCCAAAGACGGGATGCGCCATGCCTCCATGTTTGCCCTTAGGCTGGAACCTCAGGTTATTTTCATTCACGAGGCCGGAAGGAATGTTGTTCATCAGAATTGCATCCGCTGCCATTCAAAACTGCTTGAAGATCCGAAATTGAGTGCCTCGGTAAAAGATTTGCACGCCCAACGAACCGACCGCGTGTGCTGGGAATGCCACCGCGAAGTTCCACATGGCCGGGTAAACAGCCTGAGCAGTACACCCAATGCGAGGGTTCCGCTACCGGAAAGCCCGGTTCCGGATTGGCTGAAAAAAGCCATGGCCGATTAAAAGCGTCGGATCTACTTTTAAGATATTCAGAAATAATAACAATAAAATACATACCCTCATGAAACCCATTACGCAAATTATTGAAAATAGGCCCTGGATGGCCTGGCTCATCTTTTTGGTCACCATTATTATCGTTTTTCTGGTCGGTTTGCTCGCCTCATCGGTTATCGAGAGGCGTGCGGAAGCTGTTTTCGTAAATGTTCCGAAAACGGAAATCTCGCAATTTGAACCCCGAAATGCTGTTTGGGGCGAAAACTACCCTCGCGAATTTCAATCCTATTACCAGACGGCCGATACTTCCTTTGCCAGTAAGTACGATGGTAGCCGGATGATTGATATGCTTGAAGTTGATCCGAAGATGGTGGTTTTGTGGGCAGGATATGCATTTTCGAAAGATTATAGTCAGGGACGCGGACACTTTTATGCGATTGAAGACATCCGCAATACTTTGCGCACCGGAGCTCCAACCAACGATACTGATGGTCCTCAGCCTTCTACCTGCTGGACCTGCAAAAGTCCAGATGTTCCGCGCCTGATGCAGGAAAAAGGCGTGACCGAATTCTACAAAGGCAAATGGTCGGGATTAGGCTCTGAAGTAGTGAATCCAATTGGCTGTGCTGATTGCCACGATTCAAAAACCATGAACCTGCACATATCCCGTCCGGGATTAATTGAAGCTTTTGCACGACAAGGGAAGGATATCACAAAAGCATCACACCAGGAAATGCGCACGTTGGTTTGTGCACAGTGTCATGTGGAATATTATTTTGACAAGCACAAAGTGGAAGGTGCCGCTTACCTGACTTTTCCGTGGGATAAAGGAATGAGCGCCGAAAACATCGAAAAATACTATGACGAAATTGAGTTCTCGGATTGGACGCACGGATTGAGCAAAGCGCCCATGCTAAAGGCCCAGCATCCGGAGTACGAAACTTATTCGTTGGGAATTCATGCGGAACGTGGCGTTTCGTGTGCCGACTGCCACATGCCATACAAAAGCGAGGGCGGGCAGAAATTTACCGATCACCATATTCAGTCTCCGCTAAATAATGTAGCCAATTCGTGTCAGGTTTGTCACCGCGAGGAAGCAGCCAAGCTGGTTCAGAACGTGTACGATCGTCAGGATAAAATTATTGAAAATCGCGATAAGCTGGAAGAATTATTGGTTCACGCTCATGTGGAAGCTAAAAAAGCATGGGATTTGGGCGCTACCGAAGCTGAAATGAAAGACATACTTATGGGAATCCGTCATGCACAGTGGCGTTGGGATTTCTCTGCTGCCAGCCACGGCGCTTCGTTCCACGCCCCTGTTGAAATCGGTCGCATCATCTCAACCGGAATTTCAATTGTTGGCGAAACCCGTGTAAAACTTGCCCGATTATTGGCCAGCAAAGGATTTAACCAGGAAATTCCTTATCCTGACATTGCGACCAAAGAAAAAGCCCAGGAATATATTGGTCTGGACATGAAAAAGATGCGTGAGGAAAAGCAAACATTCAAACAAAACCTTTTACCCAAATGGATTGAAGCCGCTGAAAAGCGCGAAGCCGGATACGACAAAAAAATAGGAATGTAGGTTGATGAGAAGGCGTATAACATCTCCGTAGGAGATTTATGACAATAGATATGATCAGATTGACACAACTTATTTCCCGTAGGGAATTAATACAATCTTGTCTATGTCCTAACGGACAATGATTCTTCCTTATTGAAAGTTCAATGGGTATTCATGTCCTGACGGGCAAAAACCACCAAAGATATCCTTCAGGAAAAACTCACCGAATAGCACCCTTCATACATGAAAGGGAGGCATAAAACTCGTAAAATCCTCATTTGTTTGAGATTAAAATGTGATTAAAATCAACAAACCTGATGAACAAGTCTGTCAAAGGCTTTGTTGATGGGGAATATTGACTCTAACACCTAATGCATTTTAATTATGAAAAGAACACTATCCGTCTCAATTATTTGCCTTTTGTTGGGCACCCAAGTTAAAGCGCAATTTAGTCTTTCCGGGGAGTTAAGACCAAGAGTTGAATGCAATCATGGCTATGGTACCCTGGCTTCTGAAGATCAAAAACCATCGGCGTTAACATCGCAGCGTACCCGTATAAACTTCGATTACAAAATGGATTTGCTTAAAGCTGGTTTGGTTTTGCAGGATGTCCGTGTTGGGAAATGCCGGGTGAGCACAACTGGCCAGGTCACATGATGTAGCCTTATTCAAATATGAAAAAAGGTAAATGTTCATTTAGGAATTGCACAGCACGTAAACGTAAAACTAATCTAATGAAAAAACTTGTATTTATTTTTTTGTTTGGAGCAATAACTATGATGTTATCTGCTCAAACTGAATCTGATGGTATTATGATGTCAAAAAATAATTTCTGCGGTGGTTTAGCCTATACTTACAGCTACTGGGATCACTATTGGGAAGGAACATTCAGACGTAATAATGCAAACATCGGAACAGTTCGCACTTCGAGTATCACGGCAATGGGAGCTTATGGTGTCAATGATCGGTTAAATATTCTTTTTTCATTGCCATATATTAAAACAAGCTCAACCGCCGGTACATTAAAAGGGCAGAAGGGTATTCAAGACTTGAATCTCTACCTGAAATGGCTTGCCTTTAGAAAAAATGTTGATCCATCCGGATATTCGATATTTGTCGTTTTGGGAGGCTCAACCAGAACAAGTGACTATGCTGCGGATTTTCTGCCCATGTCTATTGGTTTAAAGAGCTCAACACTTAGTGCAAGACTTATTGGTGACTACCAGATTAAAGATTTTTTTGTGACTGTGTCGGGAAGTTACATTTATCGTTTCAATATAAAAATTGACCGACCTGCCTATTACACCGATAAGATGATTTACTCAAACGAAGTATTTATGCCTGATGTATTTTCTTCAAAACTTGGATTAGGATACAGAAAAGGAGATTTAATATTGGAAGGCGTTGTGGATAACATGAATACGTTGGATGGATTTGATATCAGAAAAAATGACATGCCATTCCCAAGTAATAAAATGGAAATGACAAGAGCAGGAATCAATCTGAAAGTGCCGGTAATCAATGGATTGTCAATCATAGCAAATTCGTTTTATACCATACAGGGGAGAAACGTCGGACAATCGCTATCAGGATCTATTGGTGCACTCTACATATTTAACCTGAAGAAAACAAACACTTAAACGATTATTAGAAATTGAGCACTATATCCTTTTAAAAAATTCCTATTATGAAAAAGATAGTTCTTATTATATTTTTAGCGGTCTCCACTGTTTTATTTGACAGTTGTTCTAAAGAAGTAATATCCGTATCGGACAATCAAACAGGACTTGATCCTTCTCAAACGGATACGGATGCAAAAAATTGGAAACCGGTTTTGCTAAGCGCTCCAAATGAATTTGCTATTGATGCTCCCAGTCCTGTCACCTCTCCTGATTATGTAGCTGAGTTGAATGAAATATTAGGCTGGCAGGATAATTTAACAAACGAACAAATTGAATCTATTGATTATTGGAAAGCCGGCGGGGTACTAAGATGGAATGAAATATTAAGAGAATTAGTAGCAAAATATAATTTGCCGCCCTATCAAAATGCTGATGGAAATTATCCTGTACCTAGTGCTGCTAATCCGTTTTCATATCCCCAATTCCCTTTTTCCAACCCTCCCTATGCTGCAAGAGCCTATGCATATGTGAGTGCAGCTCAATACGATGCATTGATTGCCGCCAGTTATTACAAAAGTCAGTACAAACGCGAATCTCCCGGAAAGGTGAATAGTAATATTAAATTACTGGTACCTGAATCTCAGGTAAAAAATTATGCATATCCATCAGAAGAAGCTGTAATTTCAGGTGTTACAATAGAAATCCTAAAACTTCTTTTCCCCACAGAAATTGCATATATACAACAAAAAGGGTATGAGCATAATCTATCCCGGTTGATGGCAGGTGCAAGTACCAGAAGTGATTTGGCAGCCGGAGAAAAGCTAGGAAAATTAGTTGCTTCAAAATTTGTTGTAAGAGCAAGAAATGACAGAGCCGGTCAGGCTGGTGGAAATGCTGATTTATGGAGTAGCCTTGCACAAAAGGCTATTGCGAAAGGAGAAACACCCTGGATAAGCCAGGAGAGTCCCCTGAGACCCCCAATGCTTCCCCGATTTGGTGTGGTTAAAGGATTTTTAATGGACTCAATAAGTGTTATTAACGGCAGACCTGTTGCGCCTCCTTCAACAAACTCAGAAGAATTTAAAAAAGATGTGGAAGAAGTGCTTTGGTATAGTGAACATGAAACGAAAGAGCGTTATAAACTTGTAGATTTTTGGGCAGATGGCGCCGGAACTTATACGCCTCCGGGGCACTGGAATGCTATTGCCTGTGAATCATTTGCAAATCAAAAATTCAGTGAGGTGAGATGGGCCAGAAATTTAGCCTTGCTAAACATGGCCATGATGGATGCTGCTATTTGCTGCTGGGATGCAAAATATACCTTTTTTACACCTCGTCCATGTCAGGTAAATCCAAAGATAAAAACTACTACTGGACTGCCCAATTTCCCATCATATACATCCGGGCATTCTACGTTTAGTGGAGCAGCTGCAACTGTATTGTCACACATAATCCCCGCAAAGGCAAACGACTTTAATAATTTTGCCAATGAGGCATCTTTATCCAGGCTATATGGCGCCATACACTATAAACGAGATTGTGACGTAGGTTTAAAAATGGGCAAAGCCATCGGTGAAAAAGCTGTTTCGAGAGCCATGGCTGATGGAGCTGAATAAGACTTAAAATGCTGGTGTCTCTGAATCCATCCATTCCAGCATGATTTTAAGACATGTATTTATGTCATTTATCTGGTACAGAGTTGGTTGACTTTGATGCAAACGCTCAATCCGGTGACTAAGATTGTATTTGGATATTCGCAGATGTTTGGAACCGAAAGCTTGCAAATCCTGAAAGGTGGCCCGAAAAGAGCTTTTAACAACTGGACTTATGTGATGATTTCTGTGACTCCGAAGTTTTTATAAAAAGCATTGTGGGTTTCACTTAAAGTGAAGCCCTCAATAAATCTCCAACATTTACCCAATCCGCACCGAAGTCATCGTCAGCGACCCCATCACAGGCTTGTCGTTGAAGAATGAAACGACTTCGTTCTCTTCTTTCAATGCCAATGCGTAAAGCAGCGGCAAATAATGATCGGGTGTTGGAACAGCCAACTGAACCTCGCGACCTAAGGCTGTGTAATTAATCAGGTCTTTGTGATTTCCGGACTGAATCAATTGCTTAAATTTATCGTTGGACTGAATCGCCCAGTCGAAACCATATTCCGGCTCATTCATTTTGTCCCAGGATACCATCCGGAGGTTGTGAACCATGTTCCCGCTTCCGATGATGAGTACTCCTTTGTTCCGGAGTGCGGCCAACTGCTTGCCCAGTTCGTAATGGTACTGCGGCCCCTGGCCGTAATCCATGCTCATTTCAATAACCGGAACATCGGCTTCAGGATAAATTCGCCGGATGACGCTCCACGCACCGTGATCTAGTCCCCACTTTTCATCGAGTCCAACCGTAGTTTTGGTAATGATTCGCTTGGTTTCGTGCGCCAGTTCGGGACTTCCGGGAGCCTGGTACTGGACATCGAAGAGCGCTTTTGGGAATCTACCAAAATCGTGAATCGTCTGTGGTTTGTGAACTGCGGTGACATACGTTCCTTTCGTTTCCCAATGCGCTGAAACACACAGAATGGCTTTGGGGTGCGGAATTGTTTTCCCGAGGTTCCGCCAACCCTCCACAAATTCGTTTTCTTCAATGGCATTCATCGGACTTCCGTGTCCGACAAACAAAACAGGCATTCGTGGTGTATTTTCGCCGAATGTCAATAACTGATTAATTGCGTCTGATTTCATGGCTTTTACTGCAAACGGTAATAAAAGGCTGATCCTAAAAAAGACCGACGTTTCATGTTTCTTTGTTTATTGTTTTTTGCCCAATAAACAAGCATATGCGGCATAAGTTTTACCTGATTTCTTCAGTTCCATCGGCATGACGGGCAAAGCGGCCTTTTTCGCGCGGATGCACCTGATCGCGCCGAGGCCACGGCCAGCCACCAAACTCGGTTCGCTGGTAATCGTTCATCGCCTGCTGAATTTCGGTCTGCGTATTCATCACAAATGGTCCGTATTGCACAACGGGTTCGTTAATAGGTTTTCCCTGAAGCAACAGAAAATACCCGTCAGCATTTCCATTTTCAACAATCAATTCCTGATTTGGTTTAAGCTGAATGGCCTTTTCAACCGGAATTTCTTCTCCGTCAATATGAATGAATGAACCCCGATAGAAATACAAAGTTCGGTTGGCTTGTTCTCCGGCTGCCGCAATTTTCCACTGCGCTCCGGCTTCCATTTTTATTGTCCAGATGGCCACCTCATTTTCCGGTTCTGCCGCCCACGAATCGGGTGCAGGATCTAGGGCAGTCACATTTCCAACACTTCCGGCAATCACATTGATTTCAACCGATTTGCCATTTTCATCCTGAATTTGGACCAATGGAATATCTTCAGACCAAAGCATTTTGAAATGCGGTTCGACAAACTTTTTATCCTTGGGCAGGTTAAGCCAAACCTGAAATAATTCTGTTGGATTTTTGCTCTCCGAATTTAGCAAGGGAAACATTTCGCTGTGCTGAAGTCCGGCTCCGGCAGTCATCCACTGCACATCGCCTCCGCCATATCGTCCAGCCTGCCCGTGCGAATCCGCATGATCTACCAATCCCTGCGTGACCACAGTTACCGTTTCGAAACCCCGGTGAGGATGTGCCGGAAATCCCGGGATCGTTTGGCCATGATACATCCGCCAGCCATCTTTAATGGTAAAATCCTGACCAATGTCCCGCCCTTTCAGCAACGATTTTTCAGGACCCATCTGTTCATTTCCTTCAGGAAAATCGTCGAGATGATGCGCGCAAAACAAAAACGGATTAGTCACCGGCCACATAAAGCCCAGTGGTTTTATATTGATGATGGAATTGGTTTTCATGTGTGAATAATTTGTTTTTTAATTGCCACAAGGAATAGCCATGATTGAAATGTTATTCTCATTACCGTTTGGTGTTTGTCAAATCATGGCTATTTCATGATTCAAAATTTTTACTTCATACAACAATCTTCGGCTAGTTTTTCCTATTGATCAATTTGAACTTGTGCATTTCTTACACAAGTTCAAATTGCAAATTATTCAACGGCAATCAGATAATGCTGCGTCCTGAAATAAAGTGTATTGCCTGAGATCGCCGGTGTTGCCATACAAATATCCTTCAGGGGATTCTTTGCAAGTTGTTTAAATTCCGGGCCAGCCTGAATGACGTAAATGTTTCCATCTTCGGAACTGAAATACAATTTCCCATCAGCGGCAACGCCCGATGCCGTAAATGCTTCTTTCAGGCTGTCTTTATATTTCATTTCTCCGGTCAGGGCATCGAAACACATTAATTGTCCGTTGACCTGAAGGTTATACAAGAAACTGTTATACACCAGCGGTGTTTGCATGTAAGCCCCGCCCCGCTTGACACTCCAGGCGATGTACTGATTTTTTGTACTATCCGGAGCAAGCGTAATATCTCCGCTTGCATTTGGTTTAACAGCAAAAATTGGTGAAAATCTTCCGTGTGCACCGTTCAGATAGATCAAATCGTTGGCAATAACAGGTGCCGGAGTAGGAATATCGCCACCGTTCCCAAGTTTCCAGATTTCCTTTCCTGTTTCGAAATCGTAGCCACACATGTGCGTATAACCATTGGCAATAACCTGAGTTTTCCCATTTTTGGTATAAATGGCAGGAGTGCAATATGTCTGTGCTTCCTCTCCACGAGCAGTTTTCCAAACCTCATTGCCGGTTTTCAGGTCTAATGCGGCAATAAAGGGATTTTTCGGAATGTCGCACTGAACAATTATTCTGTTTTTGAAAATGATCGGTGAACTTGAATAACCCCACTCAATTCCCGGAACCGGAGCATAACCCGGGTTAATTATCCCCATATCTTTCTTCCAGATCAGGTTCCCTTTGAAGTCGTAGCAATACAATCCTTCCGATCCAAAGTGGACAATCACATATTTTCCGTCAGTCGCCGCTGTACAGTTGGCTTGCGAGGCTTTGGTGTGTCGTTTTGATTTCGGGATTCCCTTATGAGCCAGCCTTTCCCAGATAATTTTTCCGGAGGTTTTGTCCAGGCAATAAATCTTGAATTCATGAACAGCGCTATCGTTGGCTTCGCCAATGTCGCCGTACAAACCTACCTTGAGCGATTCGCTGCTCGTTGTATTCACAGCCGTCGTTACAAACAGGTAATTGTCCCAAATTACCGGAGAAGAGTGACCGAGCCCCGGAATGGATGTTTTCCACTTAATGTGTTCGCCGGTTTCAGCATTCCATGTAGTTGGAGGTTTGGAATTTTCGATGAATCCGAGCGCCCACGGACCCCGGAATGATGGCCATTGTTGGTTGTAGGCGGTTTGGGCCTGAAGTTTTGGACTGACCAAACTGAGAATAATGATCAGAATGCTAAAGAAGGTGAATGTGGATTTCATTGATTTCGGGTTGTTTAGGATTATTAGTTGATTTTCTGTCTCAAAATTACAGAAGTTATTCTATCATTTATCCTAAACCTGCGCCAAATTACCATGAATGTAGGTGCACCCCAAAAGTGGGTATTGCTTCTGTTTTAATGCTGATACAAACCCAATAAATTCCCGAATGGATCAGTAAACCGGGCAATTTTTTCTGAAGAATTAGTCTCGCAGGGTTGAATAATTTGACCGCCATTGGCAATAATCAGATCAATGGTTTCCTGAATATTGTAAACCATGATGGAAATCACAATGCCAATTTCTCCGGAAGGCTTCGGGCCAACCACCCAGGTGCCGCTAACTTCCCCGACTCCGTCGTCAAACGAAAGGAACCCATCGCTGTTTATTCTCTTTTTCCATCCAAAAACGGTTTTGTAAAAGTTGGCCGAACGTTCAATGTTAATGGCCGGAATTTCGAGGTAACAAATCTTACCATTACCAAATGTTGGGTGATTTTTGGGGTCCATTTTATTTATGCGTTTTATGGTTGTGTTTGATTTCCATCTCATTTTTCAGGATGATTTCAATTCGCCTGTCAGGGATAAGCCAGATTAGAGCAACCAGAATGTAAAGACTTCCGGAAATCCACTGACTTACAAAATTGGAACCGATTGCCAAAAGATAAAGTATTGGCGACATTTTTCCTTTGATGTCGTTGCCAATGGCCCTGGCTAGCAGTGATTGTTCTCCCTGTGCACGAATAATTGTAGTTTGCAGGATAAAATACGCGATGGCGGCCATCAGGAGTACAATTCCGTACATGGCCATAGGAATCGGATCGAAATGATTTTCTCCGATCCAGCCGGTGGTAAATGGAACCAGTGACAGCCAGAACAGCAAATGCAGGTTAGCCCAGAGAATAGCTCCTGTAATGTGTTTCACGGTATGCATCATGTGGTGATGGTTGTTCCAGTAAATGCCAATATAAATAAAACTCAGAATGTAGCTGATCACCACCGGAATCAGCGGTTTCAATGCCTCAAAATCGTTGCCGTGAGGCACTTTGATTTCCAAAACCATGATGGTTATGATGATAGCCAGTACACCATCACTAAAAGCTTCCAGTCGGGTGCGGTTCATAATGTTCTGTTTGAATGATAGATAGTAACGCTTGGAGAGTAGGAAAAGTTGGGAATAAATTGCTTTGAAATTTAATTATAACTCTGTTGTGTGAAATCACAATTTCATAATTTGGGACTAATTTGATTAGAAAATAGAGCTTGTTCAATGCCTTGATTGTCATGTGGTAAGTTATTCTTCCTCAGCGTCATCCAGGTCAGACTCGCCTTTATTTATATTTTTATATTCCTCATTTATTAATTTAGTAAGTTCTTTTTTATCCTTCCAATTTTTCCAGATAAGAAAAATGATCAGGATAACTATACAAATGGCAACAATGCCTATAGTGGTCAAATTTGCGTTCATTTTTTATGGTTTTAGTAAACAAAAGTGATTCGGTTTCTGATAAAACATTTGAATACCCTAATATTGCTGTGCCCAATGGTTACATAGTTTAATCCTACGGATTAATAAACAGATTATATTAAAATAGGTTGTAATCACAGGCAGGAATTTCTTTTCTCATTTTTGTTGATCATCCCAAAAATCAGAAGCACATGTTCGGCCTTGGCTATTGTCACAAAGGCAAGCTGACGGTGGTTGGGAAAAATTGGGTTGAGCATTTTGACACTTTGGGCTGGTAGAACTATCGCTCGTTTTTCCTGACGTCTTTTTTGTAGTTCTTCATTATTTTCCCAAACTCTTTATCTCTTTTCCGCTTCTCGGCAATTGTTGCTTCAAAATGGGCTATCTCCCGTTCCATTTTCCGGTAATTTTCGTAGGAAACCGGATCGATTTCTCCGTTTTCAACAGCCTCCAAAACGGCGCACCCAACTTCGCCTGTATGTGTGCAATCCTTGAATTTACAATCTCTGGAAAGTTGGAAGATCAGGTCAAAAGTTATTTCCAAACCGCTTCCGGCATCGGCAATTCCAACTTCCCGCATGCCCGGATTGTCGATTAAGATTCCGCCATTTTCAAGAACAATCAGCTCCCGGTTGGTGGTTACATGCCGTCCTTTGTGTGTGCTTTGGCTTATCGCATCGGTCCGCATCAGCGTCTTTCCTGAAAGGTTATTCACCAGCGAAGATTTTCCGACACCCGAAGAACCAAGCATACAATAGGTTTTACCTTTTTCAATCAGCCCATTTACAACTTCATATCCATCGCGTGTCTCGTTGCTGATTGCTACAATCGGAACGTGACTGATTCGTGCTTTTATACTTTCGACAATAGTGCTAAGTTGTGCCTCATCAATCAAATCGGTTTTGCTCAATACAATCACCGGTATTACTCCGGAGGTGTTACAAATCGTTAGGTACCGTTCCAGTCGGTTGATGTTAAAATCGCGGTCTGCAGCCTGCACCAGGAAAGCAAAATCGATGTTTGTTGCAATAATCTGCACCTCGCCAAACTGGCCAATGGCCTGCCTCTTAATAGTGGAATATCGTGGGAGGATTTGATGAATAATCGCCAGATCACCATCATAAACGATCAGGGAAACCCAGTCACCCACAGCAGGAAAATCCTCGCGGCTTTTTGCTGTAAAGCGCATGTTTCCGGTTATTTCTGCTTCCAGTTCACCTTTTTCAGTCCACACCATGTACCCTTCTTTGTGTTCGGTAATCACACGGCCCACCTCAAAACTCAGGAGATTATTCTCAATCCTGAATTTTTCGAGGAATTCGTTATATCCGAGATCTGCTAATTTCATTTTTCAATTGCATTAAGTCGAATAAAAATACATCTTTTATAAAAATTGGAGTAATCACCAAGCCTAAATTTTCTTCCCACCTTTTTGTATCTTCGCAGGCAAATCTACATTCAGCTATGAGCCACGAAAACAACCGGAAAACCTGGACGCAGCCTTGGTCGTACCGCGAAGGAACGATCGTTACTGCGGCAATTCTTTTGCTTGGATTTGCCCTTCAGGCAGCGGGTGGTGGAATGGTACTTCGGGTTGCTGCTTTCCCCTGGAACCTGGTTGCCGGGCTTGTTTTTCTGGCTTTACTCATTTCAGCATTTGTGTTGTGGCAAAAGCATCAGGTAATGAAGTGGCTGGGTGGCGTAAAAGCGGCTTTGCCTGCCATTTTAGGTTTTACTTTTCTGGTTTTGCTCATGGGTTTTGTGAAACAGGATGTGGAGCCGAAATCTGCACTGGTCAAGCTTTTGGGCTTAACTCATCTGGTTAAAACCTGGCCGTTTATCCTGATCAACCTGTATCTGATGATTTTGTTGGGAGTAGTTACGCTGAAACGTCTGACTCCTTTTAGCCTGAAAAATGCCGGATTTTTCCTGAACCATTTTGGATTGTTTCTGGTACTTTTTTCAACGGCATTGGGTAGCAGCGACATGCAGCGCTTGCGAATGAATTGTTACGAAGACCAGACCGAATGGCGTGCTGTTGATACCTCGGGCAAAACAGTCGAGTTGCCGATTGCCATCAAATTACTGAATTTCAACATCGACGAATTTCGACCGAAAGTAACCATTATCGACAACAAGACGGGACAAATTGAACTCAATAAAGGCAAAAATCAGTTCGAGTTGCTGGATCGAAACGCACTGGATTTATTCGGATATCAGATAGAAGTTGAGCAATTTCTTGAATCTTCAGGAAAAGTTGGCGACGCTTATTTTCCGGTGAACGAACCCGGTTCGGCGCCTTCAGCCAAAGTGAAGGTGACCAAAGATGGAACCGAAATTTCTGGTTGGGTTTGTAGCGGAAGTTACGTCAATCAGCCCGAAGCGCTGAAACTGAACGAAACGCATTCGTTGGTTATGCTGCCTGCCGAACCTCGCAAATTCAGTTCGGAACTGAACATCAATACCAAAAGCGGAAAGAATATTGTAACCACCATCGAAGTCAACAGGCCCTACAAAATAGAAGGTTGGACGATTTACCAACTGAGTTACAACACCGAAATGGGTCGCTGGTCGAACCTGAGTGTGCTCGAACTGGTGCGCGACCCATGGCTGCCTGTTGTTTACTTCGGCATATTTTTGATGATGGCAGGAGCGGCTTTCCTGTTTATTACCGGCAAACCAAAAAATGGAGGAACTGAACATGTGGCTTGATTTCCCGATATATGCTTCCGTTGCCATTCTTTGTTGGCTGGCGGCTTCAGGATTATTTTTGTCTTCAGGAAAAAAGCTGATGAATCAGATGGCAGCAGGACTTTCGTTTGCCGGAACAGCTTTTTTGTTGGTTTTTATCACGATTCTTTGGCTGCACATTCAACGACCACCCATGCGCACATTGGGCGAAACAAGGCTTTGGTACGCTATATTTCTTTCGGGAATTGGACTGGTTTCGTACCTCCGCTGGAAATACAAATGGCTGGTCAGTTACAGCCTTGGTCTGGCCATAGTGTTTTTAATCATCAACCTGCAACATCCGGAAACTTACGATAAAACACTGATGCCAGCGCTGCAAAGTTCCTGGTTTATTCCGCACGTGATTGTCTATATTTTTGCCTATGCCATGTTGGGCGCTTCGTCGTTGGTGGCTTTGCGCAACCTGTTTTTTGCACCTACCGAAAAAATCGTAAAAGGCCCAATCCAAATGGCCGACAACCTGGTTTACCTCGGCTTTTCGTTCCTGACATTCGGCTTACTTTTCGGAGCACTTTGGGCCAAAGAAGCCTGGGGACATTACTGGACCTGGGACCCGAAAGAAACCTGGGCTTTCATTACCTGGATGTTTTACCTCGTTTACATTCACTACCGTTTCCGCCATCCCTCAGAACACAAACGAGCCATGACTATTTTAGCCGTTTCGTTTGCCATTTTGCTCATTTGCTGGTTCGGGGTCAATTATCTTCCGAGTGCACAAAACAGCGTTCACATTTATTCAGAATAGGTTAAAATCAGGGGAATTCAAAATAAAAGACAAATTCATCTCATAATTTAATGGATTGTAACACTTGTTACATCCTTTGTACCGAATTGATTCTACATTTGCAGCAATAGCAGATAATTCAGATGACCAGAAATAAAATACTTAAGCTGTTCCGTAAATTTCACAAGTGGCCGGGAATCGTTATAACCCTGTTCGTGATTCTCTTTTCCATCTCCGGAATTTTCATGAATCATCGTGGACTGATTTCGGCCATCGACATCAACCGTTCATGGTTACCCGCTGATTACAGCTACGAAAACTGGAACAAGGGAGCAGTGAAATCTGTGTTTCTGTTGAGCCCGGACTCGGCACTTGTTTATGGAAATATCGGAGTCTGGCTCAGTACTGATCAGTTCAAAACATTTCAGGATTGGAATGCAGGATTCCCAAAGGGCATCGACAACCGCAAAATCAGCAAAATCATAAAAACTCCGGATGGGAAATTGCTGGCCGGAACATATTTTGGTTTGTTCGAATACTCGTCAAATAAACTTCGATGGGAAAAAGTACAGCTCCCAGGCTCCGAAGAACGAATCACTGATCTTATTCTGAAAGGAAGCGAGTTGCTGGTTCAAACCCGTTCGTTTCTCCTGAAATCGAATGACGTGAAAACATTTTACCCGGTAGTTCTTCCTGCTCCTGAAGGATACGATGGGAAGGCCAGCCTCTTTAAAACCTTGTGGTTGCTGCATAGCGGTGAATTGTGGGGTTCGGTAGGAAAACTGGTTGTCGATTTGTTTGGTCTGGCAATCCTATTAATTTCTCTTACCGGATTGATGCATTTCATTTTTCCGGGTTGGCTGAAACGGCGAAAAGCAAAGCAAAAAGACAATTCGGCCCACGTATCTGCGCGCAATCTCAACCTGAAATGGCATAACCGCTTAGGCTGGATCTTTATTCCCTTCCTGATTTTTGTAACTATTACCGGCATGTTTCTGCGTCCGCCACTGCTGATTGCCATTGCCAATTCGGTGGTGTCTCCCATTCCCGGAACGGTTTTGAGTTCCCCGAATCCCTGGTACGACAAGCTTCGCCGCGTTTTGTACGACGATCAGCAGCATATTTTCCTTTTCTCTACATACGATGGCATTTTTTTTACTGACGAAAACCTGAAGGAACCGATGCGCCGCTTGCCGGGTGAACCACCGGTGAGTGTGATGGGCTGCAATGTGCTGGAGAAAAAGGGCGAAAGCACCTACTTGGTTGGCTCATTCAACGGGCTATTCCTCTGGAATCCATTGACAGCGCAAGTGTTTGATTACCTCTCCGGAAGTTCCTATGAGGCACCCCAGGTTATGGGACCACCCGTTTCGAAAGACATGATTGATGGTTGGTTTGCCGATCAGTCAGGTAATGAATTTTATTTTGACTACAATCATGGAGTTCTGCCTATACGGAACACAATTCCATTCGGAGAAATGAGTGCTGAAGTCATTCAGAAAAGTCCGATTTCGTTGTGGAATCTTTCACTCGAAGTTCATACCGGCCGCATCTTTGAGCCCATTCTGGGCATGTTCTACATTCTCTATGTTCCGCTCGCCGGAATCTGCATTTTGATTGTACTCATCAGCGGATTCTTTATTTGGTGGATAGGGTATCGAAAAAAGAGTCATTAGTCATCAGTCATTAGAAAACACTTTTCTACTGACTAATGACTTTTTCCTTCTAACCTATACTTTTCAAAAACTCAGGAGCCTTCCGGTGTTTGGTCGCCTGCTCGTAAGCATAGGCCAGCTTAATTAAAATGGGTTCGCTCCAGGTGCGCCCGAAGAACGAAATTCCGACTGGCAACCCGGCAACATAACCTGCCGGAACGGTAATATTCGGATAACCGGAAATGGCTGCAGGTTCAGAGCTCCCGCCTCCAAAATGGTCGCCGTTTACCCAATCGATTGTCCAGGCCGGGCCATTGGTCGGGGCTATGAGTGCATCCAACTGGTGCTGGTCCATTAACTTTTCAATTCCTTTTTGAGACAGTTCTTTGGCTTTGGCAAGCGCCTGTATATATTCCGGATCATCCAATCCTTTTGTCTTTTCCGCCTCTTCAAATATTTCCTGCCCAAACCATTTCAATTCGGTGTCAGCATTCTTTTTGTTGAATTCAATCAAATCGGCCAATGACTGTACATTCAGCCCCGGTCGGGTTTTCAGATAGGCGTTTAAATCGGCCTTAAACTCATAGACCAGGACCTTCCACTCCAGATCGCCCCATTCCTTGCGGTTCTCAAGATTCAGGTTTTCGACAATCACAGCTTCTGAATCTTTCATTTTTTGAATGGCTTCAGCCATCAATTTATCCACCCCGGAATGAAACCCAAAAAACTCGGATGCAATGCCGATTCGCGCATTTTTCAGTCCATTGATGTCCAGATATTGCGAATAATCCTGATTCTTCTCACTCAATAAACCGAGCAAAACAGCCGCATCAGCAACTGTTCGCGCCATCGGTCCCGCTGTATCCTGGCTGTGCGAAATCGGAATAATGCCATCGCCGCTCCACAATCCTAAAGTTGGTTTGATACCTACAATTCCATTAATTCCTGAAGGGCAAACTATGGAGCCATCGGTTTCTGTACCAATACCAATGGCACTTAAATTGGCAGAAACTGCAGCACCTGTACCCGAACTCGATCCGCACGGACTGCGATCCAAACAAAACGGATTGCGAACCTGTCCGCCTCTTCCGCTCCAACCGCTTGATGATTTGGTAGAGCGGAAATTCGCCCATTCGCTCAGGTTGGTTTTGCCTAAAAGCACTGCTCCAGCTTCGCGCAGTTTTTTGATGATGAAAGCATCATCCGATGCCGGAGTTCCAACCAAAGCCAGCGATCCGGCAGTGGTTTGCATCTGGTCGCCGGTATCAATGTTGTCTTTAATCAGCACCGGAATTCCATGCAGTGGTCCACAAACCTTTCCTGATTTTCGTTCTGCATCCAAACGCTTCGCAATCTCCAATGCTTCAGGATTGATCTCGATAACCGCCCGTAATTCCGGCCCGCTTTTGTTGATCAACTCAATCCGATCCAAATATTTTTGGGTTATTCCCGCTGATGACAAAGCTCCCGAACTCATTTTTTCCTGAAGCTGGTCAATATTCAGTTCATTCAGATCAAAATCGGCATAATTAACTTCAGATTCTGTTTTCGTTGTGGACTGAACACAGGAACTTAACTGGGTAAAAGCAAGAGTTCCACCACCAAGAGCTGCTGTTTTAAAGAAATTACGGCGTTTCATATTGTTGGGTTTAAATGACCACAAAGGCTCCATGTCACAAAGCAGCACAAAGAATTGAAAAATACTTGGTGAGACTTAGAATTTTCGTGCCTTGGTGGCAAAAATACTTTTCAGAATTGATTCTTTTTTGAATCGACAATTTAAGTAAAAGCTTTGGATTTTTTAGCTATGAGCTTAAAAAACTCAGGGCTTCACTTGAGTGAAACCCTGACTAATACAGCAAAGACGAATATTTTCTTTTTTCTAAAGCTATAGACTCATTTTCTTGACTTACCTATTCTGGTACTGCTTTTCGTAATAGCTTTGATAGTCACCGCTGGTTACGTTTTCCATCCATTCGGTGTTGGCCAGGTACCAGTCGATCGTTTTCTCCAATCCTTCTTCAAACTGAAGGCTTGGCACCCAATTTAGTTCTTTCTGAAGTTTGGTAGAGTCGATCGCATAACGCAAATCGTGTCCGGCGCGGTCTTTCACATAGGTGATCAGCTTTTCTGAAGTTCCGGCTTCACGACCAAGTTTGCGGTCCATGATACTGCACATCACTTTTATCAGATCAATATTTGTCCATTCGTTGTGCCCGCCAATGTTGTAGGTATCACCGTTTTTTCCCTGATGATAAATCACGTCAATGGCCCGCGCATGATCTTCAACCCAAAGCCAGTCGCGCACGTTTTCGCCTTTTCCGTATACGGGCAAGGCTTTATTAAACTTGATGTTGTTAATAAAAAGTGGAATCAGTTTTTCAGGAAACTGGAACGAGCCGTAGTTATTTGAGCAATTGGAAACGACCGCCGGAATTCCGAATGTATCGTGGTAAGCACGCACAAAATGGTCGGAACTGGCTTTTGATGCCGAATACGGACTGTGCGGATCGTATCCGGTTTTTTCGGTAAACATGCCTTCGCTACCCAAACTTCCATACACTTCGTCGGTGGAAATGTGATAAAAACGTTTGCCCTCAGTATTGTCTTTCCAGATTTTGCGGACGGCATTAAGCAAATTGACGGTTCCAATCACATTGGTAAAAACAAATTCAGTTGGATTGCTGATCGACCGGTCGACATGTGATTCTGCTGCCAAATGAATAACTCCATCGAAATGCCTTTCGACAAACAATTTCAGGATAAAATCAGCATCAACAATATCGCCTTTCACAAACTCGTAATTGGATTTTTTCTCAATATCGGTGAGGTTTGCCAGGTTTCCGGCATAAGTGAGTTTATCAAGATTTACAATTTTATATTCGGGATACTTGTTCACGAAAAGTCGAACCACGTGTGAACCAATAAATCCGGCGCCCCCGGTAATCAGAATTGTTTTCATTTATATTGTTTTTCAGTTGTTATCAAAAATAAGCAATTAAACAGAGAATAAAAGTGGTTAACGAAGGAATAAAACGTCAGACTGATCTGATTGTTGTGAAAAATTGACTAAAACTGGACTCTCAGAAATTTGGATTTAAATGAAAGGATTGGTTTAATTAATTCTTTGGCAAAAATAAGCGGTTTTTTTATGGTTGGTAGTGATGGTTCCCTCCTGCCAGGCAGAATATTAAAAATGACATCATAGAACAAATGTATCAGGCAGTTGTTAATAGCAGACAAATTAATCTTTTATTTTGTACTTTAATAAGTAGAATCATTAACTGATTAAGCCACCAGGTCTCGCCAGTAATAAACAGTAAAACAAAACCATATGAAAAAAATCTTGCATATTATTTCAAGTCCAAGAGGCAGCGAATCGTTTAGTATTAAACTTGGTAATGCCATAGTTGATAAGATTAAGGCAGAATATCCCGGAAGTACGGTAAAAGAAAACAACTTGCCTAAAAATCAATTCCCGCATTTGGACGAAGCTCAAATTACTTCGTTCTATACTCCGGAGGAATTTAGAACCTGGGAAAATGTTGATGCTGTTCGTAATTCGGATGAAGTAATAAATGAAATTCTGGAGGCAGATATTCTTGTCATAGGCGCTCCTTTCTACAATTTTAGCATTCATTCAACACTAAAGGCATGGATTGACCATATTGCGAGAGCTGGCGTTACTTTCCGTTTTACTGAAACAGGTTATGAAGGGTTAGTTCACGGTAAAAAGGCCTATATAGCAGTTGCCTCCGGCGGAATATACTCTGAAGGAGTAATGCAGCACTACGATTTTTCAGCGCCTTACTTAAAGGCTATATTAGGCTTTCTTGGAATAACAGATGTGAGTGTTATACGTGTGGAGGGGACAGCCATACCCGGGTTGCAAGATTCCGTTCTGGAGAAGGCGATCAGCAGCATTGTACTGTAATCTGATTTGTTTTCAACGGATAAACGAAATTCAATAAAAACACTTACACAAATTACTGTGTAAGTGTTTGATTTTTCATGAAACTATATGGTTAAAATGCTATGAAAAAGTATCAGCCATCAGGTTATTAAACCATTTGAGCATGTCCTCATAATTTTCGGAAGTTGCGCCATTCGATTCAGTTATGCCATTTCCTGTTGGCAGCATTGTTTTTGATGCTGGGTCGTATCGGTATACAACCGACAACCACGATGCTGTTGTTTTTGTGATGGGAGTAAAACAGGAAGAATTCGTGATAGGAACCTGATTAGTGGTTCCGCCTTTGAATATATTGATTATGGCATCGGCACAAACTTTGGCTTCGGCATTGGCAATATGACCTGCTTTTGGCTGGGTTGTGGAAGAAGAGTCTCCAATGATGTGAATTCCAGCTAAATCCAGATTTGTAGATTCGTAGGATAGTACATTCACCCCAGCCCATTTACCATTTAATCCATTGGCCAATCCAATTCCTGACTGAGTTATTAAATTGCTTGCCTTGTGAGTGGGAATAGCGTTAATTACTTTACCGGTGTAGCTAAGTCCAGAACTGGTTTTTACGGTCATGGTATCAGCATTGATGCTGGCGATTGGAGCATTGGGCACATAAGTAATAATTCCCTTATGAGTAACATTAAATGCGGTGGTGAAATTTTGCGGTTCAGCAAGAATTTTAGCGTTCGCATCCAAAATAATTACTTTACCACCACCTTTGGTTCTTTTGAGATAATCGGCTACAACACAAGCACGTTCATAAGGGCCTGGAGGACAACGATAAGGTGCCGGTGGTATGGTTAAAATAAATGTATCCTTACTGGTCATCGCCTTAATTTGGTTCTGCAACGAAGTCGTTTGAGCTCCTGCTTTCCATGCATGTACAATTTTGGCCTGATTCGCGGTTGTTCCAGTTAACGAGGGCAAAGGTTCAAAATCGATACCCGGAGCAAGTACCAGACGGTCGTAAGGAAGTACCACTCCATTCGATAAAGTAACTTTTTTTCCAACCGGATCAATTGATGATACGGAATAGTTTTGAACTTTTACACCGTATTTGCTTTTTAAGGTTGAATAGTTAAAGGCCAGCTGACTTAAGGTTCGTTCACCGGTCAACACCATGTTACTGAAAATATTGGAATAGTATGTCGCATTGGGTTCCACTAAAGTAACATCTACACCTGTGCCACCCCAGAATCTGAGATACTTGGCTACTGTTGTTCCGGCCATTCCTCCGCCAACAACAACTACACGTCCAACTGCTTCAGCACTAGTTGATAATTGTTTGGCCATTGTTGATTTCAATAACGAAAAACCTACTGCTGTTGCACCAATATTTTGTAAGAATCTTCTGCGTTCCATAGTTAATATTTGATTTGTTGTGAGATATAGTTAGCGATTAATTGAATTTCTTCAGTGGTATAAGCCTTGGCATGAACATTCATGATGTTAGATCTCGGATCTTTGGCTTTCATTTCATTTATATCAGAAATGATACTTGAGGCGCTCTGTTCGCCAATCTTTAGTTCTCCGGCATAACCATTAGTGCCATGACACTGAAAACAATTAGAGGCTAAAAGCCTTCCTGGCAAATCAATCGCACCAGCTTTCAGCATCAAAGCATCATTTGAACTCGTTACTGTACCATCCCCCTGATTCTCATTTATAAGATCTTTACTGCAAGAAATTACAAACATTGTCAAAAGTGCTAATGCGCTAAATAAGATTAATTTAAAAGATTTAGATTTCATAAAATCAAAGTTTTGAATGTTGTTTTTATTCTAGTTGGGTTATAAAGTTGTTCTACCTTTTCAAGGCAGTGACTTTATTATCTCATTCGTGGCAAACCACGCTCGAATATTTAAAAATAAGTCAGAACAAGTTTTTCTGACAGAAAAATCTGAAAAATCCGATTAAGCAGGATACAATGAGATTATTGCCCAGGATATGGGTTTGACATTGGTTTTTTTGAAGGTTAAAATGATCTTAAATGAAAGACCATCTTTTTGGGAAAATAGTCTGTATTGAAAGATCACTCTCTGAGCTAAATAACGATCAAAGTTTCAAATTATTATTTATTATTCCAAATTGATGATAGAATATTTTAATTTGGCATCATTTACTTCGGAATTAACATGATATTATATTATCTAAATACATAGATGTATGTGTTTTAATATTAGTCGGAAAGTTATCGTTGGAGTAATATTTTCTGATTTTAAAGTGGTAAACTTCATTACTCTTTAAAATGTTTTTGATCATCAAGTATTTTTTGGAATCATAAAACAGTTTCGTAGTTTTGAGTCAAACTTGTTTTATTGACTTATTAACTATGAAAATGATCATAAGGATATTGAGTTACTTTTTAATATTCATGCTTGTTTTGCATCCAGGCATTTCTTTCGGGAACAATCCAACTGATAATGTTCAAACGGGCAAAAAGCCAGTTTCGTCAATCGGAACAATGACAGACAAGGAGGGTAATGTTTATAAAACCGTCACTATTGGCAATCAAATCTGGATGGCTGAAAACCTTAGAACCACCAAGTTCAGGAATGGCGACCCAATCCCCAATGTATCTGGCAATCCCACTTGGACAGCTCTTACCTCCGGGGCCTATTGCTGGTACAACAATGATGCTGCGAATAAGGCTGGCTATGGCGCTTTATACAATTGGTATGCAGTTAATGATCCGCGAAATATTGCCCCTGTAGGCTGGCATATTCCTTCTGATGAGGAATGGACTGCGTTGGCAAACTTTCTTCAGGGGAAAAGTCAGGCTGGCGGAAAATTAAAAGAAACCGGTACAACACATTGGTCAGATCCTAATTCAGGAGCCACCAACAGCAGTGGGTTTAATGCATTACCTGGCGGATACCGTACTAAAGACGGAGTATTTAAAAACCTGAGTTTTTGTGGTTGCTGGTGGGCAACAACTGAGTACACACAATCAGTCGCCTGGTACCGATATGTAGATTATGGTACAAGCTCAATTTATAGCGTGAGTATTTATAAAAAAAGCGGACTTTCAATTCGATGCGTAAAGGATTAGATCATTTTCCTAAAATTTTCTTCAACATTTAAGCTTCAGTAAGCTGAACAGAACTCATTTTTATCTCTGCACTTTTTTGTTATTATTGTCAGATAATATGATCTGTTAAATACCTCAATCAATTTTAAACATGATGAACATTAAAAAATCTGGATTAATCTTTCTTTCAGTCCTCATTTTGTGGGCAGGCACAGTGCGTGGAGATGAAGGAATGTGGATGCTGCCTCTTATTCAAAAGCTGAACATGAAACAAATGTCAGGAATGGGCTTTAAGATCTCTGCCAAAGACATTTACGACATCAACAAGTCCAGTCTGAAAGATGCGGTACTTGTATTTGGTGGTGGCTGTACGGCTGAGATAATATCGAAAGACGGGCTCATTCTGACTAACCATCATTGCGGTTACGGGACTATTCAAAAATTAAGTACAGTCGACCACAACTATCTGCAAGACGGTTTCTGGGCAAAGAACCATGATGAAGAACTTCCGTCGAAGGGACTGACTGTGACTTTTCTTGATCATTTTGAAGATGTAACGGCAGAAGTTACCAAGGCTTTGGCTTCGGCAACTGACCAGAAAGCCAAAGATGAAGCAATGAAAACCTTATCAGACCAACTGACAGCCAAAGCTATTGGTGACAACAAGTTTCTGCGGGCAAGAGTGGTCCCTTTCTACGGTGAAAACCAATACTACCTGGTTGTCTCAAAAACCTATACCGATATTCGTTTTGTTGGAGCGCCTCCATCATCAATCGGAAAATTTGGTTATGATACCGACAACTGGATGTGGCCCCGCCATACGGGCGATTTCAGTATGTTCCGGATTTATGCCGACAAAAACAACAACCCTGCAGAATATTCGAAAGACAACGTTCCTTATCAGCCAAAGAGGTTCCTGACCATCTCCCTGAAAGGAATCCAACAGAACGATCCTGCTATGATTTTGGGTTATCCCGGTAGGACCAACCGTTTTATGACCTCATTCGAAGTAAAGGAAACCAGCGAAATCAACAATGTGATCACTGCTTATGTCAGAGGGGTTCGTCAAGGTATACTGATGGAAGACATGGTTGCTGATCCTAAAATCAGATTGATGTATTCGAGCAAATTTGCCGGATCGTCCAATTCGTGGAAAAAAGCAATTGCCATGAACGAAGCATTTAAAAAGCTGAAGGTTTACGAAAGAAGGCAAGCTGAAGAAAAGACCTTTACTGAGTGGATTGCAGCAGACCCAACGAGAAAAGGAAACTATGGACAGGCTCTTTCTGATGTAAAATCAGCAATTGAAGGTCGTGCCAAACTGCAATACACCCTGAGATATTATCAGGAATCGCTGGGCTCTATTGAGTTGACCTCAGCCGCCGTTCGATTTGGACCAAAATCTGATGACAACCAACGTGATGGAAGAGGTGCCCGTCTTAATTTTAATGCCAATCCCGCTGATTTTTACAAAGATTATAATATGGCTACCGACATTAAAGTTGCGAAAGCTATGATTAAACTTTTCAAGGAAAAAGTACCGGCGACTGACCTTCCCGAATTCTATAAAACCATTGACTCGAAGTTCCAGGGAAATATCGACGCCTATGTTGATGCTATGTTCGGCCAATCGGTATTTACTTCAGAAGAAAAATTAAAAGCAGCGCAGGCTGGTGATAAATCGGTTCTGGAAAATGATCCTGCCCTTATAGCCGGAAAAAACGTTGTGGATGCCATGATGAAGTACAATAATGAGATTGAACAATATCGTACGTTGTATGCAAAAGGACAAAAGCAGTATATAGCCGGAATGCTTGAAATGAATAATGGAAAAGCCATGTACCCGGATGCCAATTTTACCATGCGCATGACCTATGGAAAGGTTCAGAATTATTCACCCAAAGACGGTGTAATTTATGACTATGTGACCACTTTGGAGGGTGTTATGCAGAAAGAAGATCCGAAAAACTGGGAATTTGTCGTTCCTGATAAGCTGAAGGAATTATATGCGAACAAAGATTTTGGTCAGTACGCACTGAAGGATGGGCGAATGCCTGTCGCTTTTCTTACCACCAATGATATTACTGGCGGAAATTCAGGCAGTCCGGTTCTGAATGGCAAAGGCGAACTGATCGGTACAGCCTTCGATGGTAATTGGGAATCGATGAGTGGCGATATAATCTTTGAACCTTCGCTTCAACGTTGTATCAATGTTGACATCCGTTATACCCTCTTTATTATGGATAAATTTGGTGGTGCTGGTTATTTGCTCAACGAAATGAAAATTTCCAGATAGAGAAGAATTTTTATGCTTAATTTTATTTTAGTATTGGATAAAGAATTAAACTCGTTATAAAAATCTCTTGACTTGTATTATATTTAGCCTCTTGAAAAATTATAAAGTTTATTCTAAATCAAAATAACCTAAAGACTATGAGTACGTTAAGTAATAGAAGAGAGTTTTTTAAGATTTCTGCAGCAGGTGCCCTTGGCATGGCACTCCTTGGTCCCATTGGCTGTAAACCAGACCGAAAAAGCTATGGGGTTGGAATACAATTGTACACCCTCCGTGATGCAATGACAGCAGACACCCCTGGCTCATTGAAGAAATTATCAGATCTTGGTTACAAAAACCTTGAACTCGCTAATTATTCTGATGGTAAGTTTTATGGATTTGCCCCCAAAGAGTTCAAGAAGATTGTTGGTGATTTGGGTTTGAATATCCTTAGCAGCCATACTCAGGTTGAAGCGGCTGGCATCACTGTTGACAATGCAAAGAAAATGGCTGACGACCATGCTGAACTTGGTGTAAAATATTGTGTTCAACCATGGGTAAATGAACCAGACCGTAACATTGAGTCGTACAAAAAAATGGTTGGCGATTGGAATGAAGTTGGAAAGATTATGAAAGGCGTAGGCATTCAGTTTGGATACCACAACCATAATTTCGAATTCATAAATATTGATGGCATCGTTCCTTATTATGATATTTTCATGAAGGAAATGGATCCGGATCTTATTACAATGGAAATTGACCTTTTCTGGGTAACAAAAGCCGGTCAGGATCCTGTTGAAATGTTTAAAAAATACCCCGGACGATTCCAGCTTTTCCATTTGAAAGACATGCGCACCAAGCAAGATCCATTTTTTGATGTGATTAAAGATGATGTATGTTCGGTTGGAGCAGGTGTGATTGATTTTAAAACAATCTTGGCATCAAAGGAAATTGCCGGCATGAAGCATTGGTTTGTTGAGGATGATAACCAGGGTAATGGTAAAACCTTCGAGGAGCTTGAAATAAGCATCAATAACCTGACAACAAAAATTTTGGTTTAAACGATATTCGCCAATTTTTAAAAATGAAACCGCTTTCTATCAGAAGGCGGTTTTATTTTTTATATGCCTTGGGAAAGTTTTTCAATTCACCTCATATGTAATTCAATGAGATTTTATTCAAAGCTTTTTTAATTTCGAATAATTCAAATTTCATTGCCAATCATAAAGATGGTTTTATTTGATTTAGTCAATCATAGTAGTACATTATGTCCACCTAAAAAAAGTCAGAAAAAAAATCTTAGGCACAATGAAGTTTACATAAACCTATAATTTGCTGTTAATCATGGCATCACTGCTTGAAATGAGAATTAAATTTTAAATATTCCACTCTAAATTTTTAATTTTATGTAAATGTTCATTCACATTTACATGTTTCATAGCATTAGTTTAATCCCATTTTAATCTCTTTTTAACTTTTTTTTTAAGTTCGATGAGAGTATCTTTAACAAAAATTGACAATCATTAACAATTAAACTCCAAACCGGAATATTTATACCCAAGAACTGTGTCAATTAATAAGTGTTTTTAACATTATTCAATACATACTAACTAATTAATTTAACTATGCGAACAATTCAAAATTCTCTGTTTTTGTGGAGGAGATGTATTCTATCGCTTCTTCTTGTTGTCTTTTTTGTTAGCATTGCCAGTGCACAGCAAAAAAAGGTTACTGGTAAAGTTACCGAATCCTCTGGTTCTCCTCTCCCGGGTGTAACAGTTGTAGTAAAAGGCTCTACTACAGGAGCGCTTACTGATATGGACGGGAATTATTCACTTTCAAATTTAAATGAAAATGCCACATTGCAATTTTCTTTTGTGGGTATGAAAACACAAGAGATCCCTGTTGCCGGCAAAACTTCCATCAATGTAGTTATGGAAGAAGAAGCCATAGGTATTCAGGAAGTAGTTGCAGTTGGATACGGAACTCAAAAGAAAAAGGAACTTACAAGTTCTGTTTCAAGTGTGAAATCCGAAGAGTTTGTTAAAGGTAACGTTAGTAATCCGGTTCAATTGATACAAGGTAAAGTATCCGGATTATCAATTAGTAAACCTGGAGGTAATATAAACGAAGGTTTTAACATTCGCCTAAGAGGATTAAGTACAATTGGTGCTAATACCGGTCCACTTGTAGTTATTGATGGCGTTGTAGGCGGAACTCTTGATAACATTGATCCAAATGACATTGAAACAATCAATGTTCTGAAGGACGGTTCAGCTGCATCAATTTACGGCACAAGAGGATCTAGTGGGGTTATTCTGGTAACTACCAAACAAGGTAAAAAAGGTTCTTCTGAAGTAGAGTACAACGGTTACTACTCTTCTGAAATGATAGCTAAACACACTGATGTAATGAATGCTACAGAGTGGAGAGCAATGTCAAAAGAAACCGGTTTGGGAACTGACTTTGGATATGATACCGACTGGTTTAAGGAAACCAGCCAGACTGGTCAGTCACAGAATCACAACATTTCTGTTTCAGGTGGAAATGATAGAACTACCTACAGAGCTTCGCTTAATTACCGTGATGCAACTGGTGTGATGAAAACTTCCGGATTCAAGCAGCTTAATGGTAGAGTTAACGTTAGACAAAAAGCGTTTAATGACAGACTTACCGTTGACATGAACATGGGTATTACCAACCGTAAATCAGAATATGGTTTTTCTGATGCATTTAAGCATGCCACCATATTTAATCCGACTGCTCCGGTAAAAATGGAAAATGATCCTGCTTACGCTAAATGGGATTATTATTTCAACCAAACACTGTTCGATTATTTTAATCCGGTACAGATACTTCAGTCGAACAAGAACAATGGAGAAAATACTTTAACCAATGTTTCAATAAGAGGTACTTTTGATATTGTTAAAGGATTGAGCGTTGACGCATTTTATGCCAGTCAGGGGAGTACAGCTACAACCAGTCGGTATTATTCCAAGAAAAGTTTCTGGGTTGGTAGTAATACGAATGGGATGACCGATAAAATTGAAAACAAATCCAGCAGTCAGCTTTTCGAATCAACTTTAAAATATAATGGCAATTTAATGTCTGATTTAAATATCAGTGCATTAGGTGGTTATTCATATCAGGATTTTAATAATGAAGGCTTTAATGTTCATGGTGGTAACTATTTGACTGATGCCTTTACTTCCAACAATCTTGGTGCCGCCCTTGATTTCAAAAATGGTATTGGTACTGCAGGCAGTTATAAAAACACAAATAAACTGATTGCTTTTTTTGGTCGTGTAAACCTGAATCTCAACAATATCTGGTTTTTGTCAGCAAGCGCCAGGTATGAAGGATCAAGCAAGTTTGGTGCCAGCAACAAATGGGGTATGTTTCCATCCATTGGTGGAGCTGCTGATATTTCCAAATTCTTAAATGTTAGTTTTATCGACAACCTCAAATTGCGTGCTAGCTATGGAATGACCGGAAACCAGCCCAGTGACAGTTATCTTTCGTTACTTCGCTTAGGCCCACAAGGAAACTTCTTTTATAACGGGAAATTTGGTCCAGCTTATGCTCCTGTAAGTAATGCCAATACAGACCTTAAATGGGAAAAGAAAAGTGAAATTGACTTAGGTTTTGATTTTTCAATTTTCAAATCGAAAGTAAGCGGTTCATTTGACTTCTATACCAGATCAACAACCAACCTGTTATTCAATTATGAAGTGCCAGTTCCACCAAACCTCTACAGCCAGGCTTTAGTTAACCTTGGTGAAATTAAAAGTAGTGGATTGGAATTAACACTGAACTGGAATGTGATCCAAAAATCTGACTTCACTTATGGTATTTCCCTTACACCTTCCTATAATCTTGAGAATACCCTTGTTTCCCTTTCAGGGCAATACAACGGTGCCGATTTGAAATATGGTGTACGCGATCTTGAAAACATGGGTTCTCCTGGTCAAAACCAGGTTCCATTGGTCAGGGCTGAAGAAGGAAAACCAATCGGTCAACTGTTAGCTTTTAAATTCAAGGAAATTGACAAGAATGGTAACCTGATACTTGAAGATATTAACACCGATGGTAAAATTGATGCTAACGACCGGACAATTGTTGGAAACGGTTTGCCAAAGTTCATTTTTGGTTGGGGTAATGATTTCAAATATAAAAACTTTGATTTCAGTGTGTTCTTCCGTGGTGTATTCGGTCATTCTCTCACCAATTCTTTCAGGGCTTTCTACGAAGTACCAAATGTTATTGGATCATATAACTTGCCAAAAACAGCAACTGATATGAGAAATGCTGAAACCGGAACTCTTCTTAATAATTCATCGGGTATTACTTCAAGTATCCATGTTGAAAAAGCTGATTTTGTTTCGCTTGACAACATGAGTTTAGGATATAACTTCGATGTTAGTAACAGCAAATCAATTAGTAAACTCAGGATTTATGTTGCCGGTAACAATTTATTCTATATCACTAAATACAAAGGTGTAGATCCAAACCCAAGATATGGTGATAGTTCTGAATCTCTGAGTACTGAAGGTAGCTTTAGTGCTAACCCACTTGCTCCAGGTATTGACAGAAGGGCTACATGGTCTAGGACTAGATCAGTATCAGTTGGTCTAAACGTTATATTTTAGTCCTGAAAAACGAATAGAATATGAATTCTAAAGAAAGATATACTATGAAAAAATTACTAATTCCGATTAAAATTATATTGTTTGGTATCATTTTAGCTGGTTCAAACCAGTCATGTACCAATCTTGATGAAGAACTCTACAGTTCTGTAACTCCTGCTAATTTCTTTAAAACGGAAGAGGAGTTTATATCGGCACTTGGCGCTGCATATACCCAATTCGGAGGTTATGCCGCAGGTGATCCGGCTCAGTTACAGGTTATGACCACTGATGAAATGACTGCCCCTACACGCGGACAGGACTGGGACGATGGCGGTAACTGGAGAAGACTCCATTTACATTCATGGACCAAGGAAGATGGTGTAATGTCTGGTGCATGGAATTTTGGATTCAATGGAGTAAATACAGCTAACCGACTTATTTATCAGTTTACATCACTGGTTGAATCAGGTCAGGTGAAACAGGAAGTTGCTGACGCATACATTGCCGAACTTCAGACTGTACGCGGTTTCTTCTACTGGCAATTGGTTGATGAATACGGTAATGTGCCGTTGGTAACTGACTTTGCAAAAGCAGAAGCTACACCGAAGACTGAAACAAGAGCAAATGTCTATAATTGGCTTATTACTGATTTGACTACTTCTGTTCCAAAATTATCAAAAGCTGTTGATGGAACTACTTATGGTCGTCTAAACTATTATGGCGGTCAGACTTTGCTTGCTAAGTTATATTTGAATGCAAAAGTTTATACCGGTACTGCACAGTACGATAAAACAATTGCAGCCTGTGATGAAGTAATCAACTCAGGTAAATATTCATTGGAAAGTAACTTCTTTGCCAATTTTAATGTCAATAATTCAGGATCAAAAGAATTCATTTTTGCAATTCCTTACGATAAGGTATTCTACACAGGATTCAACCTGGTAATGCAAACTTTGAGTTATTTGAATCAGGCAACCTATAACTTATCTGCACAACCATGGAATGGTTTCTGCTCCCTGGAAGAATTTTACAATTCATTCGATGATGCTGATATCAGAAAAGGTGAACCCGGAACTTTAACCAAACCAGCCACCAAACGTGGTACATTCCTTGCTGGTTATCAATATAGCAGCGCTGGAGAAATTTTAAAGGATGACGGATTTGAAACACCAAATCTTAACCGTAAGCCGGCTCCATTGATTGGTGACCTTGATGGGAAACTGTTTAACTTTGGAAGCATTGGACTTAAAAATCCTGATGGTACTCCTGCTCCGCAAATCAATGAACTTGGTCCACAAGCATTACGTCAGGCTGGCGTAAGAATTGGTAAATGGGAATTTGAAATGGGTGGTTTACCGGATATGAGCAACGATTATGCTGTATTCCGTTATGCCGATGTTCTGTTAATGAAAGCAGAAGCTCTGTGGCGTAAATCTGGTAATGATAAAGATCCTGCTGCATTAGCACTTGTTAACCAAATAAGGGCCCGTGCCGGTGTACCTGCATTGACCTCATTAGATGGTAAGTTGAGCTTTGATCTTGCTGGAGCTGTTGTTCCCGGAGGAGAATTATTCAATGAATTGGGTCGCGAACTTGCAATTGAAAAAAGCCGCAGACAGGCTATGATTCGTTGGGGAGTATTTACCAGTGTTAATAAATGGGCACTCCCAGCTTACAATCCTGGCGATGCAATAGTTACCGATCCTAAAACCAATCTGTTCCCTGTTCATAAGGATAAATTGGCTGCTAATCCAAATCTAACTCAGAATCCAGGTTATTAATAATATTTTTTGTTTAATATTTTAAAGAGAGCAGGCAATTAGTAAATTTGCCTGCTCTCTAATTTTTGTGCCTGATTCAAACACCTGGAGAAATAAATTGCAATGAATAATTTGTTCTGTAATACAAAACCTAAATACGAATGCTTTTCATTCATACAGATTATTTTAATTTGTATTTCACTGGTTTCATGCAATAATAATCGTTCAGGATACAATCAGAAGGCTCTCTTTGAATTAATGAATAACAAAAGAATTGGAGTTGATTTTATTAACCAGCTGAATTATACGGAACAACTTAATACGTATACCTACCGAAATTTTTACAATGGTGCCGGAGTGGGCGTTGGCGACATAAACAATGATGGTTTGCCTGATTTGTTTTTTTGCGGGAACCTGGTCGGAAATAAGTTATACCTCAATAAAGGTGACTTTCAATTCGAAGATATTACCCAAAAAGCAGGAGTTGAGTGTAAAGATTCATGGTCAACAGGCGTAAGTTTGGCTGATGTGAATGGCGATGGCTGGTTGGATATATATGTTTGTAAATCGGGTGATCCAAAAAGTAAAAACCGGAATAACGAATTATTTATAAGTAACGGAAATCTTACCTTCTCAGAAAAAGCCATTGAATATGGACTTGCGGAATTGGGTTTGTCAAACCATGCAACATTTTTTGATTATGATCGGGATGGAGATATGGATTGTTACCTTTTAAACAATTCATTTCAATCGGTTACTGAATTCGACATGAATCCTGATCAAAGAGAACAACGCGATCCGCTTGGAGGAAATAAACTTTTCAGGAACGATGATAACCATTTTATTGATGTAAGTAAAGAAGCAGGTATTTATGGGAGTAAAATCGGATTTGGACTTGGTGTAAGTGTTGGAGATGTAAATCGTGATGGCTGGATGGATATTTATGTCTCGAATGATTTTTTTGAAAGAGACTACCTGTATATCAACAATAAGAATGGATCTTTTACTGAATCACTGGAAAGTCAGATTCGTGAAACCAGTATGGGCGCAATGGGTGCTGATATTGCTGATATCAATAACGATACCTATCCTGATATTTTTGTAACTGAAATGACTCCTGAGGATAATGCGCGCCGTAAAACCAAGGTTATGTATGAAGACTGGGAGCGCTACCAGTTGAAACTTAAAAATGGCTACTACCATCAATTTGCCCGGAACACCCTTCAACTGAATAACAGAAACAATTCATTCAGCGAAATAGGAAGACTTAGTGGTGTCAGTACAACCGACTGGAGTTGGGGGGCGTTGATTCTGGATATGGATAACGATGGATGGAAAGACATTTTTGTGGCAAATGGAATCTACAAGGATCTGCTCGATCGGGATTATCTCGACATCTATTCAAACCCTTCTCTGATGCGATCAAAAATGAAGTCCGGGGACAAGGCAATCCTGAATTTGATTGAGATGATTCCTTCAGTAAAAATTCCCAACTATGCTTTTCACAACAATAAGGATTTGACCTTTACAAATAAGTCCGATCTATGGGGACTTGCAACTCCTTCTTTTTCGAACGGCGCTGCTTATGGCGATCTAGATAATGATGGCGATCTGGATCTGGTGGTAAACAATGTGAACTTGCCTCCATTTATATACCGCAACGGAGCCAGCGCTAAAACTGAATCAAATTTCCTGACATTGAATCTGAAGGGAACAGGAAAAAACCCCTTTGCGGTTGGTGCTGAGGTTACCTTGTATTCCGGAAGAAACACAAGCTATCAGGAGCTTATTCCTGAACGTGGATTTCAATCGAGTGTTGATACCAGGCTTCATTTTGGTCTTGGTTCATTGCAAAACATCGATTCTTTGGTGGTGAACTGGCCTGATGGAAAATATTCCGTCGTTAAAAATATTGCTGCAAATCAGCTTCTCACTATTGATCAGAATAGTGTAACTGTCAATTCTGCGAAAATCAGGGAAGAAAAACAAACAACTGTATTCCAAAAAACAGAACTGGTTTCAGGGATGGATTTTAGTCATAAAGAGAATGATTTTGTGGATTTTGATCGCGATAGATTGTTGTTTCAGATGGTTTCAAATGAAGGTCCCCATATGGCCTGTGGTGATGTGAACAAGGATGGATTGGAGGATTTCTATACCTGTGGTGCAAAAGACTCACCGGGAGGGTTGTTTATTCAGAAAAAAAATGGGCAGTTTGAAAGGACCAATCAGAAGCTTTTTGAGGCTGATCAGATTTCGGAAGATGTTGATTGTTCATTTTTTGATGCCGACAACGATGGCGATCTTGATTTGTATGTCAATAGTGGAGGAAACGAATTTCCATCGAGTTCATCAGCTTTGTCTGACCGATTATATTTTAATGATGGTAAAGGTCACTTTATCAAATCTGCTCAAATGTTACCTGCCGGAAAATATGAAAGTACTTCGTGTGTGACACCGGCTGATTTTGACAAGGATGGTGATATTGACCTTTTTGTTGGTTGTCGTTTACTGCCTTTCAGCTATGGATTACCTGTTGATGGATATCTTCTGGAAAACGATGGAAAAGGAAATTTTAAGGATGTTACCGATGTCAGGGCAAAAGAGCTGAGAAAAATCGGAATGATTACTGATATGGTTTGGGCTGATATAGATAATGACCGCGATTTGGATATGGTTGTTGTTGGCGACTGGATGCCTATTAAAATCTTTGTCAATGAGAATGGAACTTTCAGCGACAAATCAGAGCAATATGGTTTATCAAACACTGAAGGCTGGTGGCATACAATCGTCGCTAAAGATTTCAATGGTGACGGATTTGTGGATTTTGTCCTTGGAAATAATGGATTAAATTCATTTTTTAAAGCTTCTGCAGAAGAGCCTGTAAGCATGTATGTCAATGATTTTGATTTAAACGGAACGATTGAACAGATAATCTGTACATATAACGGAGACAAATCATATCCTGTTGCGATGAAAAATGATCTGGTCAAACAGATTCCTTCTCTTGAAACAAAATACAAAACCTTTGCAGATTATAAAGATCAGACTATTGAAGAAATTTTTTCTCCTGAAATCTTAAACAGATCGGTTAAATTAAATACAAAAGTTTTGGAGAGCTGTGTGATGATTAATTCAGGCAAAGGACAATTAAAACTAACCCCTTTGCCTCTGGAAGCACAGTTTTCGCCGGTATATGCCATCGTTGCCGATGATTTTGATCACGATGGAATTTGTGATATCATTGTTGGAGGCAACCAGTACAAAGCCAAACCCGAAACAGGAATTTATGATGCTGGTTATGGTCTTTTTTTTAAGGGGCATTCGGATGGAACTTTTAAATCCATCTCGACTGTAGAATCTGGTTTTTCAGTAAAAGGTGAAATCCGGGATATGAAAATTTTGGACATAAATAAAATACCCACAATTGTTATTGGTATGAATAATGGTAAATTTCAATTTTATAAATATTGACAGAATCTTATGAAGACAAAAATTTTAGGACTCTTTCCGATCCTGATTACCATACTGTTGGTGAATGGATGTACTCCAAAAACTAAGTACGATAGAATGTTAAAGCAAGAGTTGGCAAGCGGAATCCGACATGATTCATTATTTATGGGTCTATACCTTGGAATGCCCGTTAAGGAATTTTATACCCATTGCTGGGAACTAAACATGAAGGGACTTATTCGGCAGGGTAACAGAAATATGACCGTTGCCTATCAAATAAAAGACGAATTAAAATATCCGGCAACCGTAGATTTTTATCCTGAATTTATTGATGGTAAAATATCTGAGATGCCAGTCAGGTATATATACAATGGGTGGGCTCCCTGGAATAAGACACTTTCAGCTGATAGTCTTCAGGTTCAGGTGTTAAAATGGTGTGAGAAGAGGTATGGCGATGATTTTATCGAAGTCAAGCACCCTCAAAAAGGAATTGCTTTTGTGAAGGTAAATGGAAATCGGCGTATTTCGATATATAAAGAAAACGACATGAGTGTTTGGGTTGTTTATACTGATTTGCTTGTTAAAAAGGAGTCAAAAGATTCCATCATTTCCAAGAGCAAATAAAAATAATGAACCCAATAACGAGATAAAAAATAGGATGATCAAGACATTTCCAGCATTAAAGGCAGTAAAGCGATTATTATACCTGCTGCTTATTTTATTCCTGTTTTCATGTGAGAACCGGAAAGGGAACCAGAAGGACGCGCAGTTGTTTACACTTATGCCAGCTTCCAGTACCCAGGCTGGTTTTGTTAATCATCTTGATTATGAAACCCAACTGAAAAACAAATTTAACATCTATACTTTCCGGAATTTCTACAACGGTGGGGGTGTTGCTCTTGGTGATATCAATAACGATGGCCTGTTGGATATTTTCATGGGTTCGAACATGGAAACCAATGTGTTATATCTGAACAAAGGTAATTTTCAGTTTGAAGACATATCTCAAAAAGCCGGTATTGGAGGTCAGGGTTGGTCGACAGGAGTGAGTTTTGCTGATGTCAACGGCGATGGATTACTCGATATTTATGTTTGTAAATCAGGAAATATCGGAGGTACTCAAAGCCGAAATGAATTGTTCATGAATAACGGGGACCTGACGTTTACCGACAAGGCAAAAGAATATGGTATTGATGAGCAGGGAAATTCAACACAAGTTGTATTTTTCGACTATGACAAAGATGGAGATTTGGATATGTACCTGCTCAAAAACTTTCCAAAAGCCATCGGAAGTTTTAATCTGAAAGAAAATCAGCGGGCAGTTCGCGATTCGCTCGGTGGACATAAGTTTTTCAGGAACGATAATGGTCAATTCAACGATATCAGTGCGGATGCCGGAATTTACGGGAGTACAATTGCCTTCGGATTAGGTGTTACTGTTGGCGATATCGATCAGGATGGCTGGATGGACATCTATGTTTCCAACGATTTTTTCGAACGTGATTACATCTACATCAACAATCATGATGGAACTTTCAGGGAAACTCTGCCTGAAATGATGCCTTCAATATCAGCCGCATCAATGGGAGCCGATATGGCTGATATCAATAACGACCATTATCCGGAGGTTTTTTCAACGGATATGATTCCCGAGCATAACGATCGATTAAAAACCAAAACCACTTTCGATAACTGGGAAAGTTATAGCTCGAATGTTAAATATGGTTATCATCGACAGTTTACCCGAAATATGCTGCAACTGAACAATACTGATGGAACCTTCAGCGAGATTGGAAGATTGGCTGGAGTTTCGGCTACCGATTGGTCATGGGGTTCGCTCATTGTGGATATGGATAACGATGGATTGAAAGATATTTTCGTCGCCAACGGTATTTACAAAGACCTGACAGATCAGGACTATATTCAGTATTTTTCAAACCGCGATATGGTTATGTCCATCATGTACGGAAATAATGTGGACTATCGAAAATTGATCGATGGCATTCCTTCGGTTAAAATTCCTAGTTACGCTTTTAAAAATATGGGAGATTACCGGTTTCAGAATGTGGCCGATCAGTGGGGCCTTGGAAATCCCGGATTTTCAAACGGATCAGCTTACGGCGACCTTGACAATGATGGTGATTTCGAGCTTGTTGTAAACAATGTTAACATGCCCATGTACATCTACAAAAATGAAACAAACGATAAATTTCCTGAAAATCACTATCTTAAATTAATCCTGAATGGAGAGCTGAAAAATACCGCGGCAATAGGAGCAAAGATCACAGTAAAACATCAGGGAAAACAGTTTTATGTTGAGCAAATGCCCATGCGGGGATATCTGTCAACCATTGATTCTCGTCCCAATCTCGGACTGGGAACCTTGACCGTGGTCGATTCACTTCTTGTTGAATGGCCTGACGACCGGGTTACGCTGCTCACAAATGTTCCGACCAACCAGACATTAACCTTAAATCAGAAGGATGCTGTAAAAATGTCGGTTCGTTCAGTCCAGCCAACAGGAGTGGAAAATCATTTTCTAAAAGATATTTCAGCGGAGAACCTCGTTAATTTCAAACATGTTGAAAGTGAATTTAATGATTTTGAACGCGAGAAACTGATTTATCACATGATGTCGACTGAGGGACCGCGAATGTGTACCGGCGATGTAAACGGCGATCAACTTGATGATGTTTATGTATGTGGCGCTAAGGGACAAGCCGGAGAGCTTTTGGTACAACAAAATAATGGCACTTTTCTTTCGGTTGAAAAGCAATTGTTTGAACCCGATAAAATTTCAGAAGAAGTGGACTGTGCATTTTTTGATGCCGATCAGGATGGCGATCTTGATTTATATGTAGCTTGTGGTGGAAATGAATTTCCGGAAAGCTCATCAGCATTGAGCGACCGGCTATATTTGAATAATGGGAAGGGTCATTTTGTAAAATCTGACCAGGTTTTGCCCGCTGGAAAATACGAAAGCACTTCATGCGTCAGAGCAGAGGATTTTGACGGGGATGGGGTAACTGAATTGTTTGTTGGCCTGCGGCTCAAACCGTTTCTATATGGAGTACCTGTAAATGGTTATTTACTCGAAAATGATGGCAAAGGAAATTTCAGGGATGTTACTGGCGAGATTGCTCCTGAATTAAAAAGCGTTGGCATGATTCGCGACATGCAATGGGTGGATGTTGATCAAGATGGCGATAAGGACATCATCGTTGTCGGCGACTGGATGCCTCTTAAAGTTTTTATTAATGACCATGGCAAGTTTAAAGAAAAGACCGATGCATTTGGTACGGAAAAAACAAATGGCTGGTGGAACTGCATTACTGCAGGTGATTTTGATAAAGACGGCGATTTGGACTTTATTGCCGGAAACCATGGTTTAAATTCAAGGTTCAAAGCCACAGAAAAAAAACCGGTCACGATGTACGTGAATGACTTCGATTTAAACGGAACGACTGATCAGATTATTTGCACTTACGATGGGGATATCTCTTACCCGATGGCACTAAAACATGACCTTACGAAGCAAATACCTTTACTGGAGAAAAAATATCCAAAATACGAAATGTATAAAAATCAGCAGGTCACTGATATTTTTACTCCTGAGCAATTAAAAAGTGCCATTCATCTTGAAGCAGATCTTCTGGAAACCTCTATTTTCATTAACGACGGAACCGGAAAATTTAGCCGGAAAACTTTGCCGGCAGAGGTTCAATTTTCACCTGTTTATGCTGCTTGTATTTTTGATTCTAACAACGATAATAATCCTGACATTCTTTTGGGAGGAAACCTCAATAATGTTAAACCTGAAGTGGGGAGTTACGATGCCAGTTATGGAGCCATCCTTGAAGGCGATGGAAAAGGAGGCTTCAGCTATTTACCGGCAAAACTTTCAGGTTTCAGATTGAATGGTGAAGTCAGGGATATTAAGGTGATTAACACAAAATCGGGCAAACTCGTTTTAGTTGCCAGATGTAACGACTCATTTCAGATTTTCAGTCCACAGTCTGTACGTAATTGAGAATGAAAACCAGATTCTTTCTTCTGTTTTTAATTTTGGCAATATCCTGTAATCCGGGCTCCAGAAATAACGGAAAGCTATTCTCATTGCTTTCCTCCACGGTTACACATGTCGATTTTGTCAATCAGCTTACAGAAACAGAGGATATGAACATGATTGAGTATCTCTATTTTAATAATGGCGGAGGTGTGGCCGCCGGAGATATTAATAATGATGGGTTAACTGATCTTTACTTCACCTCCAGTCAATTACCCAACAAATTATTCCTGAACAAGGGGAAACTGGTTTTTGAAGATATCACTTTATCGGCCGGTGTTGCTGGTTCAGGAAGCTGGAAAACCGGTGTAACCATGGCTGATGTCAATGGGGACAACCTTCTGGATATCTATGTTTGCCAGGTTGGGAAATACAAAACTCTTACAGGTAAAAATCAGCTTTTTATTAATCAGGGTAACCTGACTTTTAAAGATGAAGCCAAAGAATATGGAATCGACTTCCAGGGATTTTCTACACAGGCAGCATTTTTCGACTTTGATAAGGATGGTGATTTGGATATGTATCTGCTGAATCATTCGGTTCATACCGCACGCAGTTACGGCGATGTTTCGTTGCGATATGAGCGGGATTCACTTGCCGGTGACCGTTTGTACAGAAATGACGAATTGAATGGCAGAAGAGTCTTCAATGAGGTAACAAAGGAGGCGGGAATTTTCAGCAGCCAGATCGGCTACGGATTGGGGATCAATGTTAGCGATATCAACAATGACGGGTTTCCTGATATCTACATCTCGAATGATTTTCATGAAAATGATTACCTGTACATCAATAACGGCAACGGGACTTTCACCGAAAAGTTAACTGAAGAGATCGAACATACAAGCCGGTCGTCGATGGGGAACGATGTTGGGGATATCAACAACGACGGTTTGCTCGATGTATTTGTACTTGATATGCTACCTGAAGATATGAAAACCCGACAGATGTCGGGTGGGGAAGATGACATGGAACTCTTCGACCTGAAATTAAAATATGGCTACCATGACCAGTTTGTTCGGAATACACTTCAATTGAACCTTGGTGGAGGGAAGTTCAGCGAAATTGGACGTCTTGCAGGTGTCTATGCCACAGACTGGAGCTGGTCGCCTTTAATTTGCGATCTCAATAATGACGGGTGGAAGGACCTTTTTATTACCAATGGAATTTTTCGTAGAGCCAATGATTTGGATTATGTGAAGTTTTTAACCGGGGGAAACAGATATAATTCAGTGAAGGACAATAGCAACGCTTCAGACAAGGAATTGTATGAAAAAATGCCACTTCATCCCAACACAAGTTACTTGTATAAAAACAATCGGGACCTGACATTTTCAAATATGGCGGGCGAATGGGAAATTGACCGAAAATCCTTCTCCAATGGTTCTACCTATGCCGATCTTGATAACGATGGCGATCTCGACCTGATCGTAAATAATATTAATGAAAAGGCTTTCATCTACGAAAACAACTCTGAGAAGCAGAAAGACAACCATTTTTTATCGGTCTCGCTTAAAGGAAACAAACTGAACTCAAAGGGCATTGGTGCGAGGGTTACTATTTACTCAGAAGGCCAACAACAAATTACAGAACAATTCCCGGTACGTGGTTTTCTTTCCTCCACTTCAGAAGTTCTGCATTTTGGGCTGGGTTCCTTTGCTAAAATCGATTCACTCATTATTCGCTGGCCTGACTTCTCAAAACAAATAATCAGGAACATTCAGGGTGACAGGTTTATCACGCTTGATATAAAAGATGCAGCAAATCAGCTTCATGCCGATGAGAATGAATCAGACGCTAATAAACTTTTTGCACCAGTTCAGATTGACGGACTCAGTTACAACCATAAGGAAGATGGATATTCCGATTTCTACCGGGAACGCCTTATTCCTCATAGTCTTTCGCAGGAAGGTCCGGCTTTGGCTGTTGGTGACGTTAATGGCGACGGGCTTGATGATATGTTTGTTGGCGGTGCCTCCGGCCAGTCATCCATGATTTTTGTCCAGCAAAAAAATGGGGATTTTAAGGTGCTGAATAAGTTGGATTTTTCAGATCAGGTTTTCGCCGATGAAGTGGATGCCGCATTTTTTGATGTTGACGGTGATGAAGACTTGGATTTAATTGTTGTTCATGGAGGAAATGAATTTCCGGAAGGAGATATTCGTCTTTCAGCTCAATTATGGATGAATGATGGCAAAGGCAGGTATAAAGAGGCAGTTCATAGTTCATTGTCATTTACTGCGAATAACTCTTCCTGTGTGCGTCCCTGCGATTTTGACAGTGATGGTGATATCGATTTATTTATAGGCTCACGGTCTGTTCCCGGGAAGTATGGCTGGCCGCCAAATCAGTTGCTTCTTGAAAACGATGGAACAGGGCATTTTAAAGATATCACTGATTTGAACGCTGGTGGACTTAAAGAAATTGGTATGGTAACCGATGCCAGCTGGATGGACTATGATAAAGATGGAGATAAGGATCTTGTGCTTGCAGGAGAATGGATGAATATCAGTATTTTCCAAAATGATCAGGGAAAATTTAGTGATGTGACTAGTTCTACCGGACTAAATGAAACTTCAGGATGGTGGAATTGTCTGGAAATATCAGATATAGATGGTGATGGTGATTTGGATATTATCGGAGGGAATCTGGGTTTAAACTCGATACTAAAAGCATCAGTAAAAGAACCGGTTGAAATGTTCCTGAACGATTTTGACAATAACGGTTCTCCTGATCAGGTAATCAGTTCGTATCAGAATGGCATCAGTTATCCTGTTGCAACCTTTGATGAGTTAGTAAGCCAGATGCCTGATTTGAACAGGAGATATCCCAATTATTCCGATTTCGCCGGGAAGACAATCATAAATCTTTTTGGTAAAGAAAAAATCGAAAAGTCAATTGTTAAAAAGGCAGTACTTTTTGAAAGTTGTCTTTTTGAGAATAACGGAAACGGAACGTTCAGTACAAAAAAGCTTCCAGTGAATTCGCAATTCTCGCCGATCAATAATATTCTGTCTGGGGATTTTAACTCCGACGGAAATCTGGATCTCCTGCTGGCTGGAAACAATTACCAGGTACGACCATCATTGGGCCGACAGGATGCCAGTTTTGGATGGTGCATTTTGGGAAACAAAAGTCATGGATTTAAAACCCTCACACCTGTTCAAAGTGGATTCGAGGTAAACGGAGATTCCAGGAAAATTGTTGGCATAAAAATAGCCGGAAAACAACATTTCGTGGTTGGAGTTAATAACAGAGAACTTCAGACTTTCAGGGAATTTTAGAGACTTTGAATGCAAAATCTGATACAATTAATCTGAGGAGTTTACAGTCAGACTACTTAGAAATTGCAGAAGATTTCCAAGTTCTTTTTGAATAAGTGTATAGCCGTGATTATATAAACCCAATCGTTTTTCAAAGCTCTTTTCGGCGCGCCCTATAGAGAATTCCGGAGAAGGTGCTATAATGAATAATTTTCCTTCCTGTTCCATTTTTTCGCAGAAATCAAGAGTCTTATTGTATTCATCATTTCGATTGAGCAGAACCTCAAGAAATTCCGTCGGTTTCCTGAAAGCGAGTTTAAATGGAAGTGTGTTTTTTATTTTGCTTTTTCGGTAGCCTCTCGGACGAGTTAGAATAACAACTGCTTTTTCATGTTTACTCAATGCGTATTTCACGGGGATAGAATCTGATACTCCGCCGTCAAAAAACAATTGACCATTGATATCTACCGGTTGTGAAAGCAGTGGAATACTTGATGATGCAATAAGCACTTTGTCTATCCCGATATTCGCAATCTCTTTTTTTGAAAAAATTACACGGTCACCCGAATTTAATGATGTGGTTATAACGTCGAATTCTGCCGGATTTTTAAAAAATGTCTGCTCATCAAAAGGAACAAGCCTGGTCGGTAGTTCGCCAAAAACAAACTTCATATTGAAATATGATCCGGTTGTGATGAGATAGCTAAATCCCATGTAGCGTTTATCAGAAGGATATTCTACGTTAACTTTGCGGTTTCTTCCTTTCTGTTTCGACAAATAGGACGCACCAACACAAGCTCCGGCCGATACCCCAATAACACGGTCAAAATTTATTTCCCTTTCAAGAAGATATTCCAGTACTCCGCTGGTGAATGCTCCGCGAAGACCCCCACCTTCGAGTACGATGCAAGAATTCTTCATTTCAAGAAACGGTTGTTATCTGGTGCCCCTGTGCTATTGGTAAAGTAAATGTAACTATCGTGCCTTGGTCTTTTTGGCTTTCAATGGTTATCGTTCCTTTGTTTTTCTCTATAAAATCGTTGACGAGGATTAAACCTAAACCGGTACTCATTTCACCTTCAGTACCGGTGGTATGAAGTGTATTGTTTATATTAAAGATTTTTGAGAGTGCAGACTGTTCAATTCCAATCCCATTATCTTTAATACAAACAGTGGCATTATTCATGTCCTTGACATCAGTCCTTATAGTTACCGAGCCACCTCTGTGCGTGAATTTTATGGCGTTGCTTAGAAGATTTCGTACGATGGTTTGAACCATATTAGGGTCAGCTATCACAAAAATCTGATCATTTAATTCAAACTTGATATCAATCTGTTTGGTATCGGCAGATTGTTTTAATCCATGTATTGAATTCTGAATAACATCAGTCAGTTTTAGTTCCTTTGGACTGAATTCAATTTTGTTTAATTGTGACTGTGCCCAAATAAGCAGATTTTCAAGTAGTACACTTACATTTTCTGCAGATTTATATAATGACAACAGTATTTTTTTTAATTCTTTTGGACTGTGATCATGAAACGTGTCATTGAGATGTTCCAGAAAAGCAGCAAGGTTCCCGGTAGGTCCGCGCAAATCGTGTGCAATGATTGCAAAAAATTTATCTTTTGCAGCGTTAGTTTCCTTTAGTTCGAGGTTTTTATGCCGTATCTTGTTGTAAAACAGATAAATGGATATAGAAACTAGAAATGCAATAAAGATTCCTATAATCATTATGAGTTGTGAAATCCTATGCTGTTTGATAATAAGGGAATTGATTTCGTTTTGTTTTTCCAGCTCTATAATCTGCCCGTTCTTTTTATCAATTTCGTAAATCGCCTGCAACTGCTCAATTTTTATATTTGCAGCACCCGAAAGAATCATATCCTGAATTTCTATTTGTTTTTTCTGGCAGCTAATTGCATTTTTGAGATCATTGATGCTCAAATAAACTTCGGTTAACTTGGAATAAATGTTTAACTGGATCTTTTTTTGGTTGTTTGAAATGGCCAATGCTAATCCACGCTTTAAATTGCTGAATCCTTCATCTGTTTGGCCTTTTCCGATGAGACATAATCCGAGGTACTCATAGATAGTGGGCAAACTAAGTAAATCGCCCACTTTGTTCTTTATTTTAAGTGACTCATTTAAATATTTTTCAGCCAGTTCATAATTCCCCATCGAATATTCAATCATACCCAGGTTCTTTTGGGAGTTTGATAGTCCGTATTCTGATTTATTCGCGGCATATATTTTCATTGTATAATCAATGTACTTATGCGCTTCTTTGAGATTTCCTGATTCTAAATTGATTAATCCAATCTGCTCATAGCAAATAGCTAATCCATCTTCATTTCCGTCAATGGAGGCCTGTTTAGTATATATTTCCAATGCTTCCTGAAAATATTCGAGTGCTTTCTGTGGAAGTTTTAAGTCTGAGTATATTCGTCCCAATAAATAGGCAGACCAGGCCTTCCCCTCAGAAAAACCAGCTTTTTCATAATTTAGCTTTCCGTTAACTATGTATTCTATTGCCCTGTCGTACAATCCATTAATTCTGAATATGGTTCCCATCATGGAGTAGGAGGAACCCATCGTTTTGAAATTGTTTGATAAACGACAGGCCTGAAGCGAAGCATTAAAATACTCGAGTGCATTTATTTCTTCTCCGCGATTGTGCTTAATTACCCCTTTTCGATACAGGATTTCTCCCTTGTACCAATTATCTTTTGATGTCTCTGCAATTGTTAAGGCAGAATCGTAATAGGTATTGGAAAGATCCTTTTTGTTAAATACCTCACTTGTCCTTCCGAGCACAAAATAACTACGCATTTCAAGATTTTTATTGTGCGCAGCCTTGGCTGCCAACAATGCCGAATCTGCCAATCTTTGAGATTCATGTGCATCATTATCAATAATTAGAAGCGCAAGGTCCAATTGAGTGGAGATTTTATCGGAACCTTTTTTATTATTCAATTCTTTGCGGAGACTGTCTGATTGAGAAAAACTAAATTTTTCCTCAGAAGAAGCTGGGTAGGTAGCTACAATAGTTAATAAAAACAGGAAAGACCAGATAATCTTTTTATTCATCTTTTTATTTTACTTAAAAATCTAAAATAAATCTTGATAAGAGAGTTGTTGGTTGTTTATATTCAGCCTGTTGCAAAATAGAAAACCTGATAAAATAACAATTATTTTCAGGCGGAAAATACGAAGAAAAAGTCGATAAACCAATCTGAAAGTGTTTATGCATTTTTGGAAGACTGTTCGCATGTCTGCATTTTATTCCTGTCGAGGTATGCCGAATTTTTTGATGGGATTGACCAACATGAAAAAGCTAAACCCCAATTAGCGCACATCAAGAGTTGCAATCAACTGTGGCTACTATTTTCATTGCCCTGGATGTTTTTGTTCTTGTCATGGTCATTGGACATCACAGGAAATGAATGGAGCTGAAGTATCTGTTTAATCCTTCTTGAAAAAATCTATCTATATTATTCGGAGTTTAGGCACAATTTTTCATAACTTTAGAAAAAACTTTCTTTTCATAGGTTAAATCTGGCCGGAATTATGGAGGGAACAGCATGTCTGATCAAACTAACTGCCTTTTAATTCATCCTGAATTTTCAAAGCACAGCTCTTTGAATTATGCAGATGTATGTAAAATAACTGGGGCAAAATATCCCATCCCTCCTTTGGGGCTAATCACGGTAGCTGCATTATTACCCCAGAACTGGAACTTCAAACTGATTGACTTAAATACCACTACTTTACTGGATAATTACTTTGAGTGGGCAGACCTTGTCTGTACCGGCGGAATGTTATCGCAACAACCAGGCATCATTGCCATTATCCGAAAAGCACATGAGTTTGGAAAAAAAGTGGTAGCAGGAGGGCCTGATCCTACCTGCCAGCCCGATCTTTATGCAGAAGCTGATTACCTGGTATTGGGTGAAGGGGAAAATACAATTCCTCTATTTTTGGACGATCTGAACAAGGGGAATTCTAAGGGGAAATATCTTAATTCAGAACCGGTTGACCTGATAAGTTCGGTTGTTCCAAGGTACGACCTCATTCGCTTTTCGGATTACCTGATGATGGGCATGCAATATTCGCGGGGATGCCCTTACAATTGTGAATTTTGTAACGTAATTGAAATCTTTGGAAGAAATCAAAGAGCCAAAAGTGGTGACCAGGTGATTACTGAACTTCAGTGTCTTCACAAACTGGGATACCGGGGGCATATCTTTTTTGTTGACGATAATTTCCTGGCCAACGGAAAACCTGTAGAAGAACTTCTGATTTCCATTGCAGAATGGTCTGAGAGAAATAACTATCCATTCTATTTTCAGGCCGAAGCTTCATTGAATTTTGCCGGCAATGATAAGCTATTGCGGCTATTGCAACAAGCTGAATTCCGGCATCTGAGCATCGGACTTGAAACTCCGGAAGACATTGTTCTGGAAACAGCTCATAAGCACCAGAACATGAATAAATCGATTCCGGATATTATCAGGAAGATATTGTCGTATGGAATTATTGTTGATGCCAGTTTCATAGTCGGATTTGATAATGAAACTGAACATTCTGCACGTTTATTAACGGATTGTATCAAGGATTCGGGTATCTGTATGGCCATGGTTGGAACGTTGTACGCGCTTCCTGACACCCAACTTGCGAGAAGGTTGAACAGTGAAGGACGGTTATTTCAGGATGTTACCAGAATAAATCCTAATTCAATGGAAATAGACCAAATGACAAGCGGGTTGAATTTTCAGACGATCAGGCCAAGATCATCTATTTTAAAGGATTACGTTTCCATCCTGAATGAAATATATGATTCTGAAAACTATTACAAGAGACTGACTTATCTTGGGCTTAACCTGAAAACTTGTTACAAACATAAACCCGGAGTCATAAAAAAAATCAGGCTTTTTGGATCATTTCTGAGAGTTTGTGGAAAGGTTGGATTCAATCGCCGAACCGGAATGTTGTTCTGGAAATTATTATTTATCCTATCATTCAAAAATCCTAAAGCCTTAGAATCAGTTGTTGGATTTGCAGCAATGTACATTCACTTGGCAAAACATACCCGGTTTATCGTTGAACTGACCAACCCAAAGATCAGAGATATTGAGCTGTTTGGCGAAAATAATCAGATTCAAAAAAAGCTCCATTTTGCTGAAGGATAATAAGGACGGACAAGCTAAAAAAATTGCATTTACTGAAATTAAATACAAGTTATCTGATGAAGAATGAATTTGAAATAGGCGGGCAACTAATGGAAAAGATTTGGGCATTTGCCGATTCAGGGGAAACTCCATTTTATATTTACGATACGAAGAAAATTCAGGAGAATTGCCGTGAATTTTTAACTATTGAATACACCCCGCTATCTGTCCACTATGCCATGATGGCCAATTCAAATCCTCAGTTCTTAAAGATTATCAAGCAAGCCGGTTTAAAAATATTCGTAAACTCGTTGATTCATCTGGAAATGGCCCTCGACCTGAATTTCAGTGGAGACGAAATTATTTTTGCTGCATCTGCTATGGATGAACTCTCCATGAGACGCGTAAAATCGAGTGGAGCAAAATTAATACTGGATTCCATCGGACAATTTGAATTATGGAAATCGCTTTTTCCTGACACTGGAATTGGGATACGATGCAACATTGGCGAACTGGTTGTCCCCCGGAAAACCAACGGTGGTTATTTTATCGGGAAACAAAGCCGTATGGGACTCACTATGGACGAAATTAACAGTCTTAAAGGCAACCCTTGTATTTCAGGACTTCATATTTATGTGGGAACCAATATTTCTGAAATTGACCATTTTCTGGATTGTTACCAGCATGTCACAAATCTGGCTGGATTATTCCCTAAACTTGAATTCATTGATTTTGGCGGTGGTTTTGGTTCAGGAGAAAAGATTGCCAAAGAATTCGACATCTCAACCTATAACCTGAAAGTGACCGGATTAATGAACAATATTGCGACCAAAATCGGACGCAAAATTAGTCTGATACTGGAACCGGGCAGAATAATTGGTGCAGATGCCGGTTACTTTGTATGCAAAATAACCGACATAAAAATGGGGAACAATCAACACTTAATCGGTGTCAATGCCTCCAGTGTCCAGTTTCCCCGACCTCTTTTTTATCCTGACAGCGCCTACCACCCGGTTTTGATTGTAAACAGGGACAACATTGCAACTGACAAAGCAGAGGGCCTGTCTTCCATTTACGGGTGCTCCACCTATTCGCGCGACTATCTGGCCAGAGATATGGAACTCCCTCAACCCCATATCGGGGATCTTGTGATATTGGGACAGGCAGGTTCCTATTGTTCGGCGGCATACACCAGTTTTCTGGGATTTCCTAAAGCAGAGGAGTATTTTATATGATCCTGAAAGAAGTACATACGAAAAGCGATTTCAATGTTTTTTATAAAATCCCTGAAGAAATTTATAAGAACAATCGTTTCTATCGTACTTCGGAACATGATATTACCAAAATGCTGGTAGAAGGACCAACGGCCTTTCATCAACATGCAACCGTTCATTCCTACTTAATTTTACAAGAAGATGTTGTTGTAGGACGGTTTTCCCTTATTCGCGATCAGAAACTTCCGGAATATGTGCAGGTTTCGTTTTTTGAAGCTCAAGCTGATTTGTCCGGTTTAGCAAGCCTTATTGTTGAAAAGGCCCGTGCAGAATTTCCAGATTGTAAAAAGATTGTATTCGGTCTCAACGGGCATTTGAACTACGGTGCCGGCATATTGACCAGTAATTTTGATGAAGCACCGGTATTTGGTCTTCCTTACAACAGGGAATACTATCAGGATTATTTCAATAATTTCAGGAAAAGGACAATGGTTTCCTATCAGTTTCCTTTTGAACCTTTTGTTGATTATCACCACAGGATGGGCGATAATCTTGATTTTAAAGGCATAACGGTAAGGAAGCTCAACAAGAAAAAACTCCGGCAGGAAACTGAAATTTACACCTCCCTAAATAATTCCTGTTTCCCGGGTCATCCGTTTTGGGCCGATCGCGATGTCCGGGAAGATTATGAGCTCTTTTACCCGTTTCGTTTTCTGATTAAAGAAGAAAATCTTCTGTTCGCGGAAAAAGACGGGAAGCCCATTGGGTTCTTTCTCTGGTATCCCGATTTCAATCAACTTCTTAAAGGTCAACAACGACTGGGATTAAAACACGTTTTGAAATACTATTTTAATAATCCGATTGATACTTTCCGGTTTACTGAAATTGCAGTTTTACCAGAGTATAAAATGAGTTGTGCTGTGCAGTCGATGATTTTATATGCCATACCCTATATCCAAAAGGCAGGAATTAAATACGGAGAGGGGGGATTTATTTTTGAGGAGAACTCAAACAGCATTGCGATGACCCGTAGATTTCTTGAACGGGCGACAGGGTTGAAAATGGAACCTCACCGCCATTATGCCCTTTTTGAAACTGATTTGTAGGTTATTATGCAAGTAGAAAATAAAATATCGAATAACCCTGATGCCACGGGAAATCATAACCGGTTAAAAATTCTGGTTTGCAAACCCCGGCTGTCTATTCAGACCATCCGGTTAAACCGGTTTATCAGGTGTGAACCCTTGGAAATGGAGTACCTATACACCGTTTTGCAACATCATGATATTTACCTGCTCGACGGTATTGTGGATCGCCGTGATCCAGTCCGGCTGGCTTCGAAACTGAAAATTCAGGTCGTTCTGTTTACTTCGCTGATCACAACGGTTTCCGAAGTGCTTAAAACTTCATCCCGCCTGAAAAAGCTGGCAAATCCGCCACTGATCTTTGTGGGAGGGCCGGATGCTGAAGTGGTTCCGGAACATTTTTATTCCGAAGATATTGACGGAGTGTTTTTCTCTAATCAATTAGAGGGAATTTCGCTGGTTATTGACCGAATATTGCAATCAAAACCTTACCAGGATATTCCAGGCGTAGCATTTCCGGTCAATGGTGAATTTGTACGCAACCCATTCCATTCTCTGGATGTAACAAAAATGCCCCGCCCCAAACATTTCCTTCTGGAACAAAATCCTGACCGTTATAAAATAATTTATTACAAACCCTGCGCTGCCATAAAAACAGCCTTTGGGTGTTCAGGAAAATGTACTTTTTGCTTCTGCACCGAAATGAATGGAGGAAGCTATGGCGCACGGCCCATGCATGATGTTGTGGATGAAATCGAAGAAATTTCTGTACAAAACATTATAATCCTGGATGATAATTTTTTTGTTTCCAGAAAGCGTATGCTGGAGTTTTGTGAACTGATTCAGGAGAGAAAAATTAAAAAGGAATTCATCGCTATCGGAAACGCTGGTTTTATTGTTCAGAATCCCGATGTAATGGCAAAATTGCGTGATGCCGGTGTAAAAGCGGTAATGGTCGGATTTGAATTTGTGACTGACGAAGAACTGGTCGCGATTGATAAAGATTCATCTGTGAAAGATAATAACATGACCATAGAAATTTGCAGAGAGCTGGATATTGATTTGTTTGCACTTTTTATTGTTGATCCTGCCTGGCGACATACCGATTTTAAGCGATTAGCCGGTTACATCAAAAAGAATAAAATACCGTTTGCACTTTTTTCCACGCTAACTGTTTTCCCCGGAACCAAACTGGCTCGTCTTCATCCGGAACCGTCACCGGACATGTCAAAATCCTGGCGCTTCGATTTGTTGCGCCTGCATCAAAAACCAGTACACATATCGGTTGTGATGTATTATCTGTGGCTTTTCTATCTCTATATGATACCCGGAATGCAATTTACCTCCATTCAAAAATTCAGGCAGCGGTATGGTGTAACCGGTATTATCCGCCATACTGTTACAGGTTTTTTCATGGGCTGGGAATACCTGATTAAATTATTGATTTGGAGATAAGTATGCGTTTATAAATAAATGTAATGGATACTGAAATCAAAAATATATCCAGGGCTTTTGATCTTCCGGGAAACTGGGACTGCGAAGCTTTGGATTATTTTCAAACCAGGGAATTCCTGAACCATACCGAAAAATACAATCCTTGTAAACAGCGGTACTACCTCCTTTACCAAGACGGAATTTTCGAAACCGGTGTGGTTGTCTATACCCTGAAACTTGATTTATTGACCTACCTCAACATTCCCAGTCCCTTCCGGATGAACATTGCCGGAATTCCCTGTTCGGTATCCGCAAGTGGAATTATTGGAAATCAGAGTGATTTGACTCAAATTATAGGATATATTAAAACCTGTGAAAAAGGATTGCTTTTGTTTCTCAATCTGGCAACCGAAATTCAGGAAGAAAATATGATATCCGGGAAAACCCTTCCTACCATCATTTTAGCAAACCAATTCCGGTCATGGGAAGATTATTTGGGAACGATGAGAGCCGATTACAGGCGAAGAGTCAGACAGCTTTCATTACCATTTTCAGGAATTCAGATGAAGCAATCTGATTGTTCTGGTTTTGACGACCGGATGCACAAGCTGTATCTCGATGTATTGAAGCGCAGCAAGGGTAAATTGGAAACCTTGTCGTTGGAATTTTTTCGGAATTTGCCGTCAAATTTTTCTCTCACTGCATTTTATAATGCCGATAAGCTAATAGGCTGGTACATTTCATCCACCTTCAAGGAGAAGTTTTACTTTTTTCTGGGAGGTGTTGACTACATGGTTAACCGGCAGTTTAATACCTATTTTAATATTCTGTTGAACGTTGTACAGGAAGGGATTGAAAAAGGAGCATCCGTCATTGACCTTGGACAAACGGCTGAAATTCCAAAGCTTCGGCTGGGAGGGAAATTGGATGAAAAAATGATGGCGGGATACCATTCAAACCGAATAATGAGGTCTCTCATGAAGGCAGGTAAAAGCCTGCTGGAATATTCTACGGCAGTGCCTGAAACACATGTATTCAAAGAAATAAGATGAAGATTCTGTTTGTGCGTCCGAGGCCATCCGCGAAAACCATTGGACTTCAGCATGTAATGATTGTTGAACCGTTGGAACTGGAAGTGCTGGCAACTCTGGTTGGTTCAGCGAATCAGGCTGTTATTGTTGACATGATTCTGGAGAAAAGGCCAATCGATTATTTCATCCGAAAAGAAAATCCGGACATTTTTTGCGTGACCGGTTACATTACCAATGTGCCCGGAATGATTGATTATTGCCGCAGAGCAAAAGATATCAATATCAGAATCATTACCGTTGTTGGCGGCGTTCACTGCGAAGTTTGTCCGCAGGATCTGAATGATGCATCAATTGATTACCGCGTTATCCGAAATGCAACCACCGTTTTCCCTCAACTGCTTAAATATTTTGAAAATGGAAAATTATTCCCGAAAGGTGTCCTCAGATACAACGAAGAGCTTTTGTCTGCTGAATTACCTCCTTTTGATTTCACCTTCCCTATTCCCGACCGGTCGCTGACCAACCGTTACAGGAAGGACTATTTCTATATTTTCCATAATAAAGTAGCCCTGATTAAAACCTCTTTCGGCTGTCCATTTACCTGTAACTTTTGTTTTTGCCGCGAGATTACTCGGGGAGGATATTTTGAGCGTCCGCTGAATGAAGTCATTAAGGAACTCCAGACCATAAAAGAGGAAAATATTTACATCGTTGATGACGACTTTTTAACTTCAGGAATCCGAGTAATGGAATTTATAGAGGCTAACCGTTCAGCCGGACTTGATAAAAACTATCTCTTGTATGGACGGGCAGACTTTATTGCCGGTAATCCAACCATTATGGCAGATTTCAAAGCTATCGGACTGAAAACCGTGATAGTCGGGTTCGAATCATTCTACGACCACGAACTTAAAAACTACCATAAAAATACAGATGCAAAGACTAACGAGGAGGCCATGAAGGTATTGAATGAGAACAAAATTGATTGTTATGCCACCATTATTGTTTCGCCTGATTGGGGAAAGAAAGAATTTGACTTTTGCAGAGAGATAATCCGTGCGCTGGGCATTCACTATGTAAATCTTCAGCCTTTTACTCCCCTTCCAGGAACCGGTAACACAGTAGAAAAGGATGAACTTATTATTCCATTTTCTGATTTTGAGCGATGGGATTTGGCGCATGTTACCATTCGTCCGAGAAAAATGAGCACCGCTGATTTTTATAAGAACATCCTCCGCCTCTATAATTCGATTCTCTTTCAGCCACGATTTCTATTGGATTGCATCCTGAAATATAATTTGGTAATGCTCCTGAAAATGATAAATGGAAGTATTAGGGTCAGAAAACAATATTGGTCAAAAATTAAAGAAGTGAAACGCCATGCCTAAAATTCTTTTCATACAACCAACACAGTATGGTGCAGACAAAAAGTTGTGCAAACAGAAAAAAATTCACCTGCCGGGTTTGGTGTTTCCGCTGCTTGCCGCAATGACTCCCGATAACTGGGAAGTTGAAGTCAAAATTGAGGTGGTTGATGAAATTAATTTTGACACGGATGCGGATATAGTCGGTATTGGGACCATGGGCTATGCCATATACCGGGGAATTGAGATTGCTACTGAATTTCGCAAACGGGGAAAAGTTGTGGTAATGGGAGGTTATATGGCATCACTGGTGGCAGAAAAAGCACTGGAATACGTTGATTCAGTTGTGGTCGGTGATGCTGAAATAGCTTATCCTCTATTGTTGCGTGATTTTGAAAAAACCAGAAATATTCAAAAAATTTATCATCATCCGATCGGAAATCTGAAAGGATTACCCCTTCCAAAATATGAGCTTTTGCTGGAAAAACCGATTGGGAACATGCTCCCGGTGCAGGCAGGAAGAGGCTGTACCCAATCCTGCAGTTTCTGCAGCATCGCTTCGCTGTACGACGGCAAATATTTTACACGTCCGGTCGATGAAGTTATTCGGGATATTCAACGGGTAAAAGATCTGGGCTTTAACCGGTTTTATCTTCTCGATGATAACATTGTTTCCAATCCGAAATATTTAAAAACGCTGTGTAAAGAAATTGAGCCTTTAAAAATGACCTGGGCGAGTCAGTGCACACTCCATCTGGCTAAAAACCCGGATTTGCTTGAATCGGTTAGCCACGCCGGTGGAAATTTGTTGAGCTTCGGCATTGAAAGTATTACCCAGGAAGGCCTGAACAAACTGGATAAATCATGGTTAAGGGCGGATGAACATAAAAAGCTGATTAAATCAATTTCAGGAGCCGGAATCATGGTAAGTTCAGAAATGATGATTGGCACTGATAGCGATACGGAAGTGAGTATTCGCTCAACCTACGACTTCATTCAACAAACCAAAATCCCTATCCCCCGTTTTTACATCCTAACCCCAATCCCTGGATCAGCACTTTATGACCGTTATAAATCAGAGAATCGCCTGTTGACTGAAGATTTGCAAGCGTACGATGGATCGCACTGCGTTCATGTACCTGCAAATATTTCTCCTGAAAAAGTCAATGAACTGTATTGGTGGATTTATCAAAAGGTTTTTTCGTGGAGAAGCATTATTCACAGAATAATTTTAAATCCGGCAGCTTTGAAAGCACCACTTCTATATTTGTTTGCCCTTGCGGTTAATTTACATTATCGCAGATACATCAAGAAACGAGTTCCGCCGAATATTTTTTGAAACCCCGGACATCTTTTTTCTTGTAGTGAATTAATTCAATTGAAGGTTCAAACAGGTTGAAAAAATATGTTTCAAATGGTGGTTTGAACGCTACTTAATTACCCTTAAATATTGAATAATTGTACTGTTATTGGTAAGTTAAATCCCAATTTGATCCTATTTCGTCAGTCAGATAATACTTAACTGGTCATACTAAACAATACGTATTTGACTTCAGGTATAAAAACATTTTCCATTGACATAATATAAATAATATCGTAAATTTGATATTCTGTCGGTAATTATTATAGTACCTTTCAGTAACCTAAAATCAAAACTAATGAATGCATTTTGTTTAACCTCAATGGTTGGAGTATCCCTGTTAATCTGTTCAAAAGGAATACAGGCACAACCATCACAAAAGCAACTACAGCAGATGGATTCAATTAGTGAAGTTAACATTGTGAATATCGGATACTGGACTCAAAAGCAAAAAGAGGTCACCAGTTCGATAGCCACTGTTCAATCTGAAGAATTCAACAAGGGGAATATTAATAATCCTTTACAACTGATACAGGGAAAGGTGGCAGGGCTGGATATCAGTAAACCAGGAAGTGATCCAAATGGTACATACTATTTACGGTTGAGAGGTTTAAATACTATTGGTTGCAATACTCAGCCTCTTATCGTGATTGATGGCATGAGTGATGCATCTTTAGAGAACTTAGATCCAAATGATATTGAATCAATAACCGTTTTAAAAGATGGTTCTGCTTCAGCTATTTATGGAACCAGAGCTTCCAATGGTGTTATTCTTATAACAACAAAGAGGGGCAAAACAGGAACTTTTATCATCGACTACAATGTATATGCAACTGCTGAGAAGGTTGCCAAAAATGAACCTGTGATGAATTCTCAAGAATGGAGTGCATTGAATAAGGAAATTGGCGGTTTTGGAACTGACTATAGTGAAAATACGAACTGGATGAAAGAAATAGAACAGACAGCTCTATCTCAGGTACACCATCTTTCAATGTCGGGAGGAACTGCTAAAACGACATACCGGGCTTCAATCAATTTCAGGAAGGGTGAAGGTGTTGCGATTAATACCGGCTACTCTCAATTTAATGGAAGAATTAATCTCATACAGAAAGCGTTGAACGACAGGTTAACCCTGGATATGAACCTTGGTGCAACAAACAGGTCTTCAGCCTATGGTTTTAGTGAGGCTTTCAAATATGCTGCCGTTATGAACCCTACCGCTCCGGTTATGATGCCAAATGATCCTGCTTATGCCAAATGGGATTATTATTATAACGAGCCAAAATTCGATTATTATAACCCGGTTCAGATTCTTGATCAGAACGTTAATGATGGGAAAGATGTACTGCTTAATCTTTCTTTAAAAGGTACTTATAAGTTAGGAAAAGGTTTTTACATGGACGCATTTTATTCAACTCAGAATACTGTAAATACAAAGAGTACTTATTTCGACAAGAATAGTTTTTGGATTGGCTCGAATACCAATGGGATGTCAGACAAAAGCGAAGTTAACTCAGGCAGCAGACTTTTTGAATCAACGATCAAATACAATGGTGAGTTAAATTCATCACTCAGACTTAGTGCATTGGGAGGTTATTCCTATCAGGATTTCACCAATCAGGGATTTAATGTTCATGGAGGTAATTACCTTACCGATGCTTTCACATATAATAACCTTGGTGCAGCTCTCGATTTCAAAAATGGAATCGGTACTGCAGGAAGTTATAAGAACACCAATAAACTAATTGCATTTTTCGGCCGTGTTAACCTGAATATCAACAGCAGATGGTTCATAACTGCAAGTGCAAGATGCGAAGGCTCTTCAAGGTTTGGCGCTAATAATAAATGGGGTCTATTCCCTGCCCTCGGTGGTGGTGTTGACCTGACTCCAAATGTTAACCAAAGCATTATCAGTTACCTTAAAGTTCGTGCAAACTACGGGTTGACAGGTAACCAGCCAATGGGCAGCTATCTTTCTTTACTACGTTTTGGCCCGCAAGGTAACTTCTATAATAACGGGAAATTTGGCCCTTCATATAACCCTGTAAGTAATAACAATGAAGATCTTAAATGGGAGAAAAAAGGTGAATTTGATGTTGGATTTGATTTTTCAGTTTTCAAGAGCAGCTTATCGGGTTCATTCGATTTTTACGCCAACACAGCCTCAGATTTGCTTTATGAATACAGTGTTCCAGTCCCGCCAAACCTTTACAGCAGCATACTGATCAATATTGGGGAAATCAAAAGCAGTGGACTGGAACTGTCACTTAACTACAATGTTATCAAAAAATCTGACTTCAACTATAACATAAGTTTTACTTGGACACACAACCTTAAAAATACACTAGTTTCCCTTTCAGGCATTTATAAGGGCACTTCATTAAAATATGGTTATTGGGAAGGATACGGTGATGGATATCAGGAACTTGGATACTTGGGTTCTCCGGGAGGAAGTAATCCACCCTTTGTAAGATCAGAAGAAGGCAAACCTATTGGTCAACTCGTTGCCTATAAATTCAAGGAAATTGACAAGAATGGTACCCTGATTTTTGAAGATATTAATACTGATGGTACAAATGATTCCAGAGACCGTACAGTTTTTGGAAACGGTTTGCCTGAATCTCTTTTGGGCTTCGGTCACATACTAAACTTTAAAAATTGGGATTTGAATATTTTCTTCAGGGGGGTATTCGGGCATGACCTTATAAGTAATTATCGTGTACTTCTTGAAGTGCCACGGTTTATCAGTTATTATAATCTGCCAAAAACAGCTGCAAAAATGAGAAATCCTTCAACAGGAATCCTCTTGAATAACTGGAGTGGTATATTAACAGATAGGTATATTGAAAATGCTTCATTTATTTCACTTGACAACCTCTGTTTAGGCTACAACTTCAAATTACCTGAGCGTTCACAATTCAGCAAAATCAGGATTTATCTTGGCGGAAACAATTTATTTTACATCACGGGGTATAAAGGTTCTGATCCAAATCCCAGATATGCAGATAATGAATATATGGGAATCAATAACAATCCGTTTATACCTGGAATTGACAGAAGGAGTACATGGCCGAGGAGCAGGTCGGTTACCTTTGGTGCAAATGTTGTTTTTTGATATTGTGGATATTGAAATCTTAATTGCTTCAAGATAACTAACCAGAAGTTCGAGAATGGTGTTAACTCCCACCAACCTTTAAATCACAAATAAACTGATTAAGATTTTGTTGTCAAATTAAGTCGTCGCAGTGGTCAGTTTGACCGAATATTACAAACTACTACTTAATTCAGAAAAGGAATAAATAATAGCAGTTAATAATACATTCCTACAATTTAGTCAGGATTTTTCTGATTAGAATTTTCGCCAGAATAGAATCCGGTCATTTGTTTATTTAATTTGAATTATCTAACTTTAATAGAGGTAGTTATGTGAAGTTTTCATCATATACCGTAGGTATAATTTTTCAAAATCCTGTTTGTTATGAAAAGAACAACATTACTTATAATACTTTTATTTTTTTCGTTTTTATCTTTTTGTCAAGTTAACGACCAGTATGTCATTTATGCTCTTAAATACCTTGACGGACAACGAATTTTGGCACAGGAAGCAATTGTGGGTGCTGATGCCAATGACAGTTTGGATTTGTGTTATATGATTTGGTTACTAAAAAGTAACAATGGAAAAAATATTCTTGTTGATGCTGGCTACATTGATACTTCAGAAGTTCAACCGAAGAATTATATACGACCGGATTTGGTACTTCAAAACATTGGAGTTAGTCCTTCTGATATAACTGACATTATTCTTACGCATCCGCATAATGACCATATAGGAGGGATAAATTTATTTCCCAAGTCCCAAGTATGGATGCAGGAAGATGATTTTAATTATTTTGTTGGCAGGGCATGGCAGAGAGATGGCAATTCAGCGGGATTTCAAAAAGGTGATGTACTAAACCTTATTGGAATCAATTTACAAGGAAGGCTAAAGCTTATTAAAGGTGATAATATTGAAATATTTCCTGGGATTAAAGTTTTTGTTGGTTCAAAACATACGTTTGAAAATCAATATTTGATGGTTAATTCAAATTCATCAAAGAGAGTAATTATTGCATCAGATGCTGTGTGGTTCTATCCAAATCTGACGAATCTACTTCCTATAACTATATGTCATGATCCAAAGGCATATGTAAATGCTATGGTAAGAATGAAGACTTTGATAGCAAATCCAGATTTAATAATTCCGGGACACGATAACTTGGTTTTTTCAAAGTTTCCTAATGTGGCCGATAGAATCGTCCGGATAGATTAAACTCCAAAACCTAGCTCAAAACAAGCGTAAAACAAAAAAGAGCTACGAATATTCTTCGTAACTCTTTGATTTTGAAGTGGGCCCAACTGGGCTTGAACCAGTGACTCCCTGATTTCATAACGGAGATATCGAAACCGGAGAATTGGCGATTTTCTAAAAGAATTGGACATGACTGAAGGTAGGGGGACACGTATTCCAATCATCCGCAGAGAAATGGAAAAGAACGACTCTCCTGAACCTCGTTTTGAAACAGACGAAAATCAGAGTTATTTTATAACAACACTTCCAATACATCCTGCCTTCCTTTTGGAAGAAGAAATGAGTTAAGGTTTACTTAAGGGGGTTAAAATAGCTGATGGACAGCATGATTCAATTTTAAAGCTTATTCGTTAGGGTGTAAATGAGGGTGTGGTAAAAACAACGTTCCGGATATTGAAAAGTACGATGGTTTTTGCAGTTCAACAAAAACAGCCAATTAAAAGACAATGACCTGAAATACCACTATATCAAATCTACCAATGGGATAAGCTCTGAGGGCTTGAATAAACTTGAAGATATTTTTCAATACCATCGAGATAAAAAGAAATCAGGGAGATTCACGTGAAAGTGGAGAATTATGAAAAAAGAAGGGATTAGTTGAGAAGATTGAAAAAGGAGAATAAAATTAAAAAAATATTATTTCTATAAATATAATTGATTCAATGAAATATTATATTTTCAGACTAGGTTCATACTACAACATCAAAAAAACAACTATTTTCTACTTTTAAATTGGTCGTTAGCTGCTTCAGATTAGTTAAGACAACCTTTTCATAATATTTTCATTTGTGTATTGTTAATTGAACTATAATTTATATTTTTAGGATATTAATTATTATGTATTTAGCTTTAATTAAAACTTACTTTTAAGTTGTCGATTAATTGCCAATCCACAAAGAACGGGAACAAACAAAAACGTTTGCGGTTATAATCTTAGGCCTTTTGCTAATCTTGTAAAATAAACAAGTATTGATTTTAAAATTAAACAGATTTGGATATGGATTATTTACCGAACCTTCTTATTGTTGATGACAATGAAATAAATATTACATATCTGGAGGCACTTCTGGGAAAGCTTAAGGTAAATCTAATCAAAGCAGAATCTGGATTTGATGCATTAGATAAAAGCAATGGAGTTGAATTAGCTCTTGCTATTCTGGATATTCAGATGCCTGGGATGAACGGGTTCGAGTTGGCCGTGAAGATTAATGAAAAAAGGGTTAACAATAAGGTCCCAATCATTTTTGTGACAGCGAACCATTTTCATGAATTGGATGTAACCCAGGGATATATTTCCGGAGCGGTCGATTATATATTTAAACCTATCAACAGCCATATTCTATTCAGTAAGGTCAATATCTTTCTTGAACTTTTTAATCATAAACAGACAATTGTCAAGGAAGCATTCAAGCTTGAAAAAAATGCAGAGAATTTAATATGGCTTAATGCTGCTCTTAAAACCAGCGAGGAAAAATACAGAAGCTACATTGACAATGCTCCTGACGGTGTATTTATTGTTGACGAAACTGGACTATTTCTCGAAGTAAATATCGCCGCATGTAGTATGACCGGATATTCAAAAGAAGAGTTGTTAACCATGTCTTTTTTCGGTTTGCTTCCTGAAGAATCAATTAGTGATGGAATTGAACATTTCAGAACACTAACCGTTACTGATACAGCTAAAGCAGACTTATTGTACAGCCATAAAAGTGGCGCAAAACATTGGTGCGCAGTAGAATCAGTTAAGTTATCTGAAACACGGGTCCTTGGTTTTACGAAAGACATTACCCAGCGAAAGTTGGACGAAAAACTCCTGAAGGAGAGTGAATCAAGCCTTGAGGAGGCTCAGCGGATTGCGCACATTGGGAGTTGGGAATGGGATATGACAAAAAATATTGGAAAGTGGTCAAAAGAGATGTTTCGTGTCTACGACATCAATCCTGACACCTACGATGGGAATCAGGAATCAGTTATTGGGATACTACACCCTGACGATGTGGAAATCTTTACCAATAATATGAAAAGCAATTTATGGACCGAAAATTCTACTTCATTCGAATATAGGGTTATCCATAAAGACGGTTCAATTCATTATGTCTGTGCCGAAGCCAGATTAGAATTTGACAAATCAGGAAAACCTTTCAAAAGTATAGGTACAGTACAGGATATTACTGAGCGAAAAATAGCTGAACAAACCCTGAAAATAAGCGAAGAAAAGTACCGAACCATGCTAAATGCTTCGCCTGATGGTATTTTATTAATCGATTTGCAGGGGATTATTACTGAAGTTTCAGAAATTGGATTAGAATTGTTTGATGCCGATAACAGGGACGACCTGGTTGGAAAAAATTTCTACCGGTTCATTCCTTTAGAAGAAGCAAATACGGTAAAAGATATATTTGAAAAAACAGTGAGTGAAGGCCTCTTCCAAAATGTGGAGTTAAAAATCAGGAAGAAAAATCAATCCACATTTTTCAGTGAGATTAGTTCTACTTTAATTCAGGCTCCTGATGGAGAACCTCTTTCTTTCATGATTATTATCCGTGATATCTCACAGCGGAAAAAGATTGAGACCAAACAACTTCATGCCGACCGAATGGCCAACCTTGGTGAAATGGCTTCAGGTATCGCCCATGAGATTAACCAGCCGCTAAATATCATTTCAATGGTAATGGATAAAATCTTATTTGAAACTGATAAAAACGAAACAATTGATATCGAATTTCTTAGGACAAAATCAGATAAAATATTCGATAACATTACACGGATCCGGAACATTATCGATCATGTAAGGGCATTTTCCAGAAATGACGACAATTATGTCCTTACCGCTTTCAATATCAATTCGAGCATCGAAAATGCGGTTTCAATGATCATGGAACAGTTCAAGCATTTGGACATTAATCTAAATACTCAACTCAACCAGCAAATCCCTCAGCTTGTCGGAAATACTTACAAGTTTGAACAAGTTATCGTTAATTTGTTGACTAACGCCAAAGATGCAGTTCTTGAAAAGAGAAACAGGCAAGTCGATTATTGCGATTTAAAAGTGGAAATCAGAACTTACCGGGAAAATCAGTCATTGATTGTTGAAATTACGGACAACGGAATCGGTATTGACAAGGAGGATATTCATAATATCATGCTTCCATTCTATACCACTAAGGAGGAAGGTAAGGGTACCGGCCTCGGATTATCGATTTGCTATCAGATTATTAAAGAAATGAATGGAACTTTAGACATCTCAAGCGATGGAATAAATGGAACAAAAATCAAACTCGTTTTAGATATTCAAAAACCTAACTAAAAATGGATAAAAAAGATAAGATTAAAATTCTGATTCTGGATGACGAGAAACAATTCACTGAAGAATTAAGCGGTTTTTTTGAGGAATCAGACTTTGAATCCTTCGAAGCCAATACTGTAGCGGAAGGAAGAAAAGTATTAAGCGAACATTCCATCGATCTTCTAATTCTTGATGTGAGGTTGCCAGGTGCAAATGGACTGGATATTTTGAAGGAAGTAAAAATTCAATATCCGTACATGGAAGTTATTATCATTTCAGCCCATGGCGATATGGATACCGTAATTAAAGCCATGCGACTGGGAGCATTTGACTATCTGCGCAAACCATTCCGTTTTATCGACATTCAGATTGCCCTTGAGCGTACCCAAAAATATCTGCAGATGCAACGAAAGCTAAAGCACATGGAAGAAAAAAATTCACTGATATCAAAAGCTCTTGAAAAGAAAATTGAAAGGCAGTTTATTGGAGTTAGCCCGCAGATATTAGAGGTATTTGAACAAGCCATTACCGCTGCAAATTATCCTGAAGCCAACGTACTGATCACCGGAGAAAGTGGGACCGGGAAGGAGAACATTGCCCGTATCATACACTATTCAAGTTCCAGAAAAGATCATATTTTCTCTGCGGTCAATAGTAGTGCAATTACTGAAACGCTTTTAGAAAGTGAATTCTTTGGACATAAAAAGGGATCCTTTACCGGTGCCATCTCCGATAAGATGGGCTATTTTGAAGTGTGTAATCATGGAACTTTGTTCCTGGACGAAATTGCTGACATGCCCTTTAATCTACAGGCAAAAATTTTGCGAGCTACAGAAGAAAAGGTAGTTGCCAGGGTCGGAGACACCCAATTGATTCATACCGATTTCCGGATTATTTCTGCCACTAATCATGATATCGAAAAGCGTGTGGAAAAGAAGAAATTCAGGCTTGACCTGCTTCACCGGTTGAATACGCTTCACATCCATATACCGCCGCTGCGCGAAAGGCCGGAAGATATTGAACCACTTGTGATTCATTTTGTAGATATCTCTGCGGCGAAGTTTAATAAACCAAAGCTTCAGATATCTCCGGAGGTTTTTGATGCACTCCGAAAATACGATTTCCCTGGAAATGTAAGGGAATTAAGAAACATGACCGAAAGGGCCATCATGCTTTGTAAAGGCGATCTGCTTGGCATAGCGGACTTCAGGGTCAATCCCAAAAAATCGGAGATAACTATACCAAAAGATGAGGTGGTTGATCTGAAAACGAATGAAATGAAGAACATCAGGAAAGCGCTTCAAAGTTCCAACTACAATCAACAAACTGCTGCCGATTTGCTTGGGATTCATCGTGATGCCCTCAGTCGCAAAATGAAAAAGTATAACATTAATATTGGTAAAAGAGAAGAATAAGCAGCTAACAAATCTTTATTAACTCTTCTCTATTAAAAGATTAAAGAGGATTCTTCTTTCCATGAATCTTCAGCCTGCCAGCGGTGGTAACTGATAAATCCTTGGTGGAAAAAGACCTTCCAGCCGCCATTTTTCTGACTGCAATCTTCATTTTCAAAGGTCTGAATAAGTGTTTATCCAACCACTATTTCTATTCTTTGCAATTTCGCGTAACTACGCGATAATTTTGATAAATGAACCATAATGTCTACTGGTTTTGTTGATTAGAAACTCCTGTATTAAAAAATTGTAAACTTTTTTAATACTATTAATCAGACTATTATGTTTTGAAAAAAACTTTTCGCCATGATACTAACTATTTCCGGCACAGCCTTTGGATTAGGACTGGCACAAGAGTTAAATCGTCAGTACGATGAATCCGGCACATCTTAGGGTTTCGCATCTAAAAGTTTAACACAGATCAAAAAAAGAGGTAAACCGTCACTCTAATTAAAGCACGGTATATTATAAACTAAAAATAGGAGAATTTAATCATGGCAGTAGAAAAAACAATCGGATCATCAAGCTTAGTAGAAGTTATTGACCGTATTCTTGACAAAGGTGTTGTTGTTGATGCATGGGTAAGAGTATCATTGGTAGGTATCGAATTGCTTGCTATCGAAGCAAGAATCGTTGTCGCTTCTGTTGAAACTTATCTGAAATATGCCGAAGCTATTGGCTTAACCGCTAAAGCAGCCTAAGCTATTGCACTTTATTGAATTAAAAAGAGGTAAACCGTCACTCTCAACAAAGCACGGAAAACTAAACTAAAAAAAGGAGATTAAAATTATGTCAGTAGAAAAAACAATCGGATCATCAAGCTTAGTAGAAGTTATTGACCGTATTCTTGACAAAGGTGTTGTTGTTGATGCATGGGTAAGAGTATCATTGGTAGGTATCGAATTGCTTGCTATCGAAGCAAGAATCGTTGTCGCTTCTGTTGAAACTTATCTGAAATATGCCGAAGCTATTGGCTTAACCGCTAAAGCAGCCTAAGCTATTGCACTTTATTGAATTAAAAAGAGGTAAACCGTCACTCTCAACAAAGCACGGAAAACTAAACTAAAAAAAGGAGATTAAAATTATGTCAGTAGAAAAAACAATCGGATCATCAAGCTTAGTAGAAGTTATTGACCGTATTCTTGACAAAGGTGTTGTTGTTGACGCATGGGTTCGCGTATCATTGGTAGGTATCGAATTGCTTGCTATCGAAGCAAGAATCGTTGTCGCTTCTGTTGAAACTTATCTGAAATATGCCGAAGCTATTGGATTAACTGCTAAAGCCGCATAAGCAAAACAGTTAAGCAGTTATTCTTGCTAAACATCCTTCCGGATTCAGTTCCAAAAAGCATGGGTTACCAGGAATTACTTTTTATCTCCTAACAAAAAACCAAACAAACCCCAAAACAATGAATACCCAGCCTGAATTAAACATCGACGGATTTTTCGATAACATTATCACTTCTTACGAAACAAGGATTCAAAAAATTCAGACTGCCTTCCAATCTTCAGAAAACATTACAGAATCAAGTCATTTCCTGTTCGACAATGTACAGAGTTCATTAACTGACCTCAGAAAAGAACGGGACCTTTTAAATACCAAACTTTGCGAAATCCTTGCAAAAAATGGTTCACTCCGGAAAAAAGATTACAACACCATGATGTCGGGCATCCTAGGCGCATTAGACGAAAAGGAAAAAGAAGCCGAGACACAATTTTTAAGTTTTATTGAAGCTCAGAAAGAAACAGCCCACGCGCTTAAAACAAGTCTGCTGGGCATCAAAGATATAACATCACCCGATGTCACCGAAAAAATTAATCTGGTAAAAGTTCAGCTTTCCCGAATTTCAGAATTGCAGGACACGAGAAAGGAAACAGTCATGAAATCATTCAGTGATTTCCAGAAATTGCATAACCGAATGATCGTGAGCCTAAACGATTTACTAAGCAAGGGCGATCAGATTCATATCCACGATATTAAAAAAATCAAAGATCAGCTCATCAAAGAACTCAACTAAATACATAAACTAATTTATTCATAAAACATTAGGAGGAATGAAAATGGGACTATCATCAGAAATGAAAAATTTAAGTGAAGAAATGCTTGCTTCATTCAAACAACGAATCAAAGCAAACGAGGAACTGGTTGTTGACGTACAGAAGACCCTCGACGGTTTTCGCAAAGACCATCAGGAAATGGCTGCCATTTTAAACGCCAATGCCAAAGCTCTCCGGAAAGATCTGAACCAGGGCGAAAAAGAACGCATGAGTACCTATAAGGACTTAATGTCAGGAATTAACTGCACTATCTCGACTATTCAACAAGAGGTGGTTGCCATTCAAACTTCGACCTTCAACATGATTAATGAATTTACAACTGACAGGTCGCAAATGGCAGAAGAGTTGAGCCTAACTTTTACTCATAACAGGGCTGAAAGAATGGAAGACGAAAAAGTCCGCATGACTGAATTCAATATACTGATGAAAGATATTAACGACGACATTAAAAACATCAACGACGAAGTTGCTGCGATTTTCAAAAGCACCAATGAAATGCTTGCAACATTCGACAAAGAGCATCAGGAAATGTCGGCTGAATTGAAAGCCGAACTTAGCCAGAATCTGGCCGAACGGGTTGAATATACCCAGGTATTGCTTCATGGATTTCAGAAAAGATTAGCTGAAATCGGCAAAGAAAATCAGAAGATGGCTCAAAAGCTACAGAAAGACCTTGCCGAAGGCGAAGTTGAACGGATAAACGAGTACAATGGAATTATGAAGGACATTCATTCTGCCATAAAAGGAATCCAGAAAGAAGTTAAGGAAGTTCAGAAAGCCACTTCAGGAATGATGACTAACTATGCAAATGACCGTGCTGGAGCCACTGCCGAATGGAACAAAATGCAGTCCGCCATTGCTAAAATTCGGAAAACAGGAGTTGTTGAGCAACCTAAACAAGGTGAAAAAAAAGAAGTGAAAGAAAAGGCAGTGGTAGAACCCGTAATGGAAGCTCCGGTTGAAGTTCATCCAAAATCCATAATTCCGATGACCCTGGAAGAAAAGATGTTGGATTTAATCAACAAGCATCCGAATGGATTGCGGGTTTCGGAAATGGAACAGCCTCTTGGCGAAACACGCATGAAATTAGGTTTTATAGCCAAAGCCTTATTGGAAAATGGAAAAGTCCAGAAACTGGAAAACATCTACTTTCCCAAAAAATAATCAATAGGTATTGAGCGGATTCGAAGTGACTTATTGTTTTCAAGCGGTAAGATCACTTCGAATTAACCATTCAACAACAACCATCTGACGAGAAGCAATATCCAATGAGCAATACCGGAAACACGATCAGGAAAAGTCTGCTGAAAAGACAAGATGCGCTGGAACGGTTTAAAGCCCGCAAGGAATCCTTTTTGCTTTTTAGGGAACAGACCAAAAAGGATATTGAAGAAGCCCGGGAAATCTGGGCAAAAACATTGGAGCAATTGCCTAAACAAGAATTTAATTAACGATCCATCAAACGAACATCCATGAGTAGCAACAACGAAACAAATACGATACTTGAACCTCGCCAAATGGCCAACTTTGTTGAGACAGAGTACATTAAAAACATTACGGACCGTGGCCTGACCTATATCAAAGCAGGATTCCCGGTACATTTCAGGGGGCCTTCAGGAACCGGAAAAACAACAGTAGCCATGCATTTGGCTAGTAAAATTGGGAGACCGGTTGTCATCATTCATGGTGATTCGGAGTATAAAACATCCGATTTGGTTGGTAGTGAATCGGGCTACCGTTTCAGGAAGCTGGACGATAAATTTATCCATACCGTCCACAAACAGGAAGAGGACATGGAAAAAAAATGGGTGAACAATCGTTTGACAATTGCTGTAAAAAACGGATTCACTTTGATTTACGACGAATTTACCCGCTCACGCGCTGAAGCCAACAATATTTTGTTGCCAATCCTTCAGGAACGTATGATGAGTACCTCGGCCGGAAAAGAGGAAGATTATTACATGAAAGTTCATCCTGACTTCTGCGCCATATTTACTTCAAATCCTGAAGAATATGCCGGCGTTAACCGCACACAAGATGCACTGCGCGACCGGATGGTAACCATGGATCTGGATCATTTTGACTACGAAACCGAATTGAAAATTACCATGGCCAAATCGGACCTTTCACTGGAAGATACCGAGAAGATTGTAAAAGTCGTAAGAGGTTTGCGTGAATCGGGAAAAACTGAATTTGATCCTACCGTTCGCGGTTCTATCATGATCGCAAAAACTTTAGCAACCTTGAATTCATCTCCTTCAAAAAACAGCGAAATGTTTCGATTGATTTGCCAGGACATTCTCACTTCCGAAACCAGCCGCGTTGGTTCAAAAACCAATCAGGAAAAAGTAAGGCTAATTGTAAACGAGCTGATTGACCTTAATTGCTAACGATTTTTCACGACGATTTTATCACTCATTTAAAAATTCTATTATGCCTATTTCAAGCGCCATAAAAGGACTTCAGAGCATCAAATCCATGCAGAATGTTTCTAAATCTGGTATTCCAAACAAGGAAAATTCGGAATTCATCAAGCTGTTTATGTATGAAAAAGAAAGAACCCGGCTAAAAACCGAAGAAATCAACATTTTACAACGACTTGAGATCATTCAAACCAGGTTGAGTGAAATTCAGAAATACAATGAAGAAAAAGCAGCACAAATGCACAATCCTGAAGCAAAAGAAACTACCCCGGTAAAAACGGATTGGAAAACCATGTCAATAGACTATTAATAATATTGCATTATGTCTGAACCTACTCATTCAATTAACGCGACCGGACTTGCTGATATTCTCGAAAGAGTACTCGACAAAGGAATCGTAATTGCCGGCGATATCAAGATACAAATTGCTGACATTGATCTGCTTACTATAAAAATTAGATTATTGGTCTGTTCCGTTGACAAAGCCATGGAAATGGGTATCAACTGGTGGCAGGAAGATACCTACCTCTCAACAAAAGCCCGCGAAAAAGAGCTCATGCAACAACAGGAAACTTTAGTGGCCCGATTGGAAAAACTTGAGGCAAAAAGCAACCCATCTTAAAATACAAATCCTAAAATTCTTACAAAATGGAAGATGATAAGAAAAAAGACAAAAAAGACGAAGCCGCTTTCGAACTTTTCGGACTTGGCGGTCTGTTCAAAGGCATCGAAAAATTAGTTGATCTTGCAGGAAAACTAGAAGAAAATGGAGGGATCAGTAAGGAGGGCGAGATCAATCTGGATCATCTTAAAAAAGGCATGAAAGGTGTTTATGGTTTTACTATCAATACCGCAGTTGGTGGTTCTCCAAAAGTGGAAACTTTCGGGAACATCAAAAAAACGCCTGAGGGCCCCAAAGTAAACGAAGAACGCGAACCAATAACCGACCTCTTCGACGAAAAAGACGAAATTGTTGTTATTGCTGAAATGCCTGGAATCGAAGAAAATGATCTTAAAATTGATTTGAAAGAAGACATACTTGAAATTTCAGCAGTAAGCAAAAGTCGGACTTATCGCAAGGAAATTCTGCTTCCTGTTAAAGTTTTGCAATCCAATTTGAGTCACAAATTCACCAACGGTATTCTCGAAATCAAGATTAAAAAGTAATACCGATTTACGGAAATTTACCGAATATAATAAAAGTCATTCATGGTCATTTGGTGGTCATTAGTAGCAAAAAAACAATAGAATGACTATAAATGACAACAATTGACTGCTGCAAATTCCCTATTAGGTAAGTAACTGAAAATCATCTAAAATCAAGACTATGACACTAACTGGCTTCGAAAACAGCGACCTTAAACTCATCATCTTCGGCGGGAAAGGTGGCGTTGGAAAAACCAGTTGTGCTGTTGCCACAGCCCTGGCGCTGTCCGAAAATTTCAAAACACTGCTTATATCCACAGATCCGGCACATTCAGTGTCGGATTGCCTGGGGCAGCAAATCGGGTATAAAGTGGTAAAGGTTGATGGCGCTTCAAATCTGTCGGCCATCGAAGTGGTTGCCGACGAAGCGCTGTCCGTGTTCAAAGAAGCACACAAGGGCGAACTGAAAAAACTACTGACAACCTCAACCAATTTAGACAACGAGGACATTGATGAAATGCTGAGTTTGTCGATACCCGGAATTGATGAAATCATGAGTTTTAAAACGATCATTGATTTTATTGAGGAAGGCCAATACGAAAAATATGTTGTCGATACTGCCCCAACCGGCCATGCTTTGCGCCTCATTTCATCGCCCAAAATGCTTGATGCATGGATTAAAGTTGCCGCTAAAATGAGGTGGAAATACCGGTACCTGATCACCAGTTTTGCAGGTACTTACAAACAGGATGAGGTTGACGCATTTTTACTGAGCCTGAAAAAAACGGTAAAGAGAATCGAAAACCTGTTGCAGGATAAAGCCAAATGTAATTTCGTTCCGGTTTGCATTCCCGAAGCAATGGCGATCTCTGAAACCATCCGGTTACTTGCCGATTTGGAAGATTTCAATATCAAAGCCAGGCAAATCATTATCAATCATGTGATGGTTTCCGAAGATTGCGGTTTCTGTAGGAGCAGAAAGTCCGGGCAGGCAAAATATATTGAACAGATCAACGAAATTTTCAGCGAACTGAATAAGATTGAAATACCCGAATTTGCTGAGGAAATACAAGGATTGGAGTCATTAAAAGAGTTGAAAATGTTTCTGTTTGAAGAACAATTAATTACCGTGAACCCATGACAACAACTAAAAACGAAACAGTACTGCGTGTTAAGGAAGCCTTGGTAAAAGACGTCGGCCGGGCAATCGCACGGATCGATCCAAAAGACATGAAACTGATGGGATTGGAAAGTGGCGATGTAATTGTGATCGAAGGAAAACGTTCAACTCCTGTCAAGATCATGCCCTGTTATCCTGAAGACCGTGACAAAAGCATTATCCAGATTGATGGAATTACTCGGGAAAATTGTCAGGCCGGAATCGACGAAAAAGTAAAGATTGCAATTACCAGCTGCCGCCAGGCAACAAAAATAAAACTCAAACCCGATACAAAATCCGGGTCACTGTTCAAAGCCGACGACGCCAAATACATTGGTTCGCTCATCAATGGCCTGCCGGTTGTGAAAGGCGATAAAGTGCGTGCCAACCTGTTTGGATCGCGCTCGGTCGATTATACCATCACAGGTACCAGTCCTGAAGGCGTGGTTCTGATTCACCCAAATACTACTTTTCAGCTTGAACTGGCCAAACAGGACGGCGAAAAGAAGCGTAAAATTTCGTACGAAGACATTGGCGGATTGGGAACTCAGGTTCAGCGTATCCGCGAAATGATTGAATTACCGCTGAAATATCCTGAAATTTTCGAGCGACTCGGCATTCAGGCTCCCAAAGGCGTATTCATGTATGGCCCTCCCGGAACCGGAAAAACCCTCATCGTTCGGGCGGTTGCACACGAAACCGATGCATACTTCATCAACATTTCGGGCCCTGAAATTATGGGCAAATTTTACGGCGAAAGCGAAGGCCGCATCCGCAAAATTTTTGAAGAAGCACAGCAACATGCACCCGCCATTATTTTTATCGACGAAATAGATGCCATTGCTCCAAAGCGCGAAGACATGGGCGGCGAAAAACAGGTTGAAAAACGTGTTGTAGCCCAGTTGTTATCACTCATGGACGGTTTGGAATCGCGTGGAAAAGTGATTGTTATTGGTGCAACAAACATCCCGAATGCGATTGATCCGGCGTTAAGAAGACCCGGACGTTTCGACCGCGAAATATCAATTTCAATTCCGGATAAAAAAGGAAGATTAGAAATATTACATATTCACACCAGGGGTATTCCATTGTCGATGGACGTTGACATGGAAAAACTCGCAGAGATTACCCATGGTTTTGTGGGAGCCGATTTGGAAGCCTTGGCGCGCGAAGCCGCAATGACCGCGCTACGGAGAATACTCCCGCAAATCGATTTCGAGATGGCCGAAATTCCCTACGAACTTTTAATGTCCCTTGAAGTTACGATGGATAACTTCATGGATGCAATGAAAGAAGTGGAACCTTCGGCCATCAGAGAAGTCTTTGTAGAGGTTCCAGATGTGAAATGGGATGATGTGGGCGGACTCGATGAAATAAAAGAAGCTTTAAAAGAAACGGTTGAATGGCCGTTGAAATATGCCGACCTGTTCAAAAAGGCTGACACCAAACCGCCCAAAGGAATTATTCTTCACGGAAAACCCGGAACCGGTAAAACATACCTGGCCAAAGCGCTGGCAAGCGAAAGCGGAGTTAATTTTATTTCAGTAAAAGGCCCGCAGATTCTGAGCAAATACATCGGCGAATCCGAAAAGGGAGTCCGCGAACTTTTCCGGATGGCCAAGCAGGCATCGCCTTGCATTTTGTTTCTCGACGAAATTGATAGCCTCACTCCACGACGCAGCGAAGATGGTTCAAGTTCAGGAGTACTCGATCGGGTAATCGGTCAGTTCCTTACCGAGATGGATGGCATTGAAGACCTGAAAGGTGTGATTGTGCTTGCTGCCACCAACCGGATCGATTTAATTGACCCTGCCCTTTTGCGCAGCGGCCGGTTCGATCTGCTGTTCGAAGTTCCTTTACCTGATGTGAAAACCCGCGAAAAAATCTTCGGCATTCATACCCGCAAAAAACCATTGGCCAAAAAACTAAACCTGAATAAACTGGCACAGAAAACAGAGGGCCTCACCGGATCGGACATTGAATTTATTTGCCGGAAAGCCGCCATGCTGGCCATCAGGCAACTGATTGACAAAAACCGTGATCTGGAAACTGAACATACAGGTGATATCAGTATTACTGAAAAACACTTTGAGGAGGCTATCCAGCTGGTACTAAATCAAAACGCAACCAAAAAATAAATCAAATCTTATGGCAACGAAAGGAATTTACATCTACGGAATTATACCCAATTTTTACAGCGCAGAGATGTATCGGTCACTGGTGAATACCGGGATTTATACCATTGCCTATCAAAATATCTCGGCCATTGTTTCCGACCGTGAAAATGTGTCTTTTGATTCTCTTGATCGGGAAGCACTCGGGCATTTGTTGGTCGATCATCAGAAAACGATAGAAGCATTGACTGCAAAGGGTTTCAATATGCTGATCCCGATGCGCCTTGGAACCATTGTAAACTCGAAGGAAGAGGTTTTTAAAATATTGGCGAACGGCCACGATTTGATTGTTGATACACTCAATAAAATCGAACACCTGACCGAAATTGATCTTGCCGTAACCTGGGCCGATTTCCCGGCAACCATTAAAGAGGTGGCCAGTCATCCCGAAATCGTTGCCATGAAAGAAGACATCCTGAAAAAAGGAGAAGCTGTTTCGCAAATCGATCAGGTTAAAATTGGAATGCTGCTTGAAGAAAAATTTAAAGAAAAAAACACTTCGGTTGAATTAGATATCCTAAATGCTTTATCCTCATTATGTACCGATATAAAGATGCATGAGGTGATGAATGATCAGATGATAACCAATTCGGCTTACCTACTCAAACGGAATAAAAAAGAAAAATTTGAAGAGGTTCTCGACCGCCTCGATGAAGAGCACAAAGGGATGCTGAACTTCAAAATGGTTGGTCCACTGCCTTGCTATAGTTTTTATACCATCGAGGTTAAAGAACTGAATCCGGAGCATGTATCGCAGGCAAAAAAAGAACTTGGCGTGAGCGAATCGTCTTCGGAAGCTGAAATAAAAAGAGCCTTTCAGGAAAAAGCTAAAGAATTCCATCCGGATGTAAATCAAGGCCATAGCACAGTCGATCATTTCAACCGGATCAAAAAAGCTTACCAAACCTTACTCGAATACCTGGAGGCAGCCAATTTTGCCTCGAAAGAGCATGTCATTTCTATGAAGAATGAAAAAACGATTGAAAACTTGATTTTGGTCAAAATAAAAGAATAATATGCAACGCGACGGAAAATATATTTACTGCATTATAGCGTCGGATTACGACGTAAACCTCGGGCCAATTGGAGTTGGTGGACGCGGAGACCTGGTTTCAGCCATTGGGTTCGATGGTCTGTGTATGGTTGTCAGCGATCATCCCATCAGCCGCTTTGTTGTTAATCCTGAAAACATGCTGGCACACCAAAAGGTAATTGAAGCGGTGATGAAGGAATTCAAAAGCGTACTTCCCATACGGTTTGGAACCATCGCAGCTACTCCTGACGAAATCAGGAACCTGCTGAACCGCCGGTACAGTGAGTTTATGGAATTGCTCAGGCAGTTCGAAAACAAAGTGGAACTCAATGTTCGCGGAACCTGGAAAAACACAGCGCATATCTACAAGGAAATCGATTTGGAAAACACCGAATTGCACAACATCAAATCCGAATTGGAAAAGATTGAGGATAAGGAAACACGCAATCAGAAAATTATTGATGCGGGCAACCTGGTAAAACACGCTCTGGTTGAGAAAAAACTGGCTGAAACCGAACTGATTCTTGATGCTTTCAAACGGTCGGTATTTGAATACAAGCTAAATAAAACAAGTGGTGAAGCCATGTTTATGAATACCGCTTTTCTGGTAAACAGCGGCCGCGAGGTCGAATTCGACAACATCATGGCCGATCTGGGCAGCAAATACGACGACCGGAGCAACTTTGTGTATACCACCCAACTGCCCATTTTTAATTTCATCGACCTGAAAATTTTTCCTGAAAAATGGGAATTGTAAACTAACTTTTGAAAACTACTCTTATGAGCAACGATCTGGAAATACCCAAAGAAGGAAAATACATTTACGGAATTGTCAGGAATTCGGACCCGATAGACTACGGCCCGATTGGAATGGGTAAACGCGCTGATCGTGTTTACGGAGTCAGTTACAATGGCATCACAGCTATTGTAAGCGCCTCGCCGATCATCATTTACGAAGCCCGCCGGATTAACATGATTACCCACGAGAAAGTATTGGAAGAGATGATGAAACAATTCACGGTCCTTCCGGTGCGCTTTTCAACCATTTCAGAACACGACGACGATGCCGGAATCCTGAGAATCATTGAAAAAGATTACAAGAAATTCGACGAGATGCTGACCAAAATGGAAGGCAAAAAAGAACTTGGACTTAAAATTCTGGCAAAAGAAGCCGAGATTTACGAAAGCATCATTGAAAAATACGACGACATCAAGGCTCTGCGTGGAAAACTGATGAACCTGCCAGCCGATAAAACTCACTACCAGCGCGTAAAAATCGGCGAAATGGTTGCCGAAGCGTTGAAGAAAGAGACTGAAAATTACAAAGACACCATCATCGCTGCCTTAAATCCACTTTCCGACGATGTGAAAATCAACGACAACTACGGCGAAATGATGATCCTCAATGCCGCCTTCCTGATTAAAAGTGAATCGGAACCCGCCTTCGACAAAGTGGTGAACGACTTATCAGAACAGTATGGCAAGTACATGACCTTCAAATATGTAGGAACTTTACCCTTATACAATTTTGTAAACCTGGTAATTAATACGAAAGGAGTATAATATGCTATTAATCGACGACATATTGTTTGCACCCCTAAAAGGCATCATTTTTCTGGCGGAGAAAATTAATGAAGTGATCGAGAAAGAAACCTCTGATGAAGGAGCAGTAAAAGAAAGGCTGATGGCCTTGCAGCTAAAGTTTGAGATGGATGAAATTAACGAGGAAGAGTATGACAAAAGGGAAGACGAATTGCTGAAAACATTGGAACGAATAAGAGCTGACAAACAGAATAAATAAGACAGGAGATCAAAAAAATGAGCAATATAATTGATGTAAAAAAAACAGTGGTAAGTTTCCTGAAGGAAAACATTAGTTGCTATGATGTTACAGTTATTAAAATAGAAAAAAACAAGGAAGTATGGAATGCCATTGCTGAGGTTTATGAAGACGATTCGTTCCTGAAAGCGATGAACCTTCCACCCAAACAGGTACGCCTTTTTTATTCTGTAAAGATGGACGATAATCTTGAAATTACAGCTTTCGAGCGACTGAATTCCTTTGAAGGAATGGACAGCGGAGACCAGTAAACCGATAAAAACAAGCACCAATGACAACCGAACTGATTTATGTATATTGCTTGCTGAATACCCAACCTGTTCTTCATGAAACCATGAAAATCAGGAGCCTGAAGTCTATTGTGATTGGTGACTTTAATGTAATCGTTAAATATGTTTCTTCCCGGGAATTCTCAGAGGAAAACTTCAAACGGAATTTATCAGACATTGAATGGCTTGAAAAGAATGCCCGCGAACACGTCGAAGTGATAAATCTATTGATGGATCAGAACACTGCCATTCCGTTTAAATTCGGCACTATTTTTAATACAGAGGATAGTCTTATAAAATTCATAACTGATTATTCCGATTCGTTATTCGAGAATTTCCATCACATCGAAGCACGGGAAGAGTGGTCGGTTAAAATTTACTGCGACCGGAAATCGCTCAGCCAGCAAATCGACGAGCTAAGTGAGGACACAGCTTCATTGGAAAAACAAATCATGGCCAGTTCGCCCGGAAAGGCATTTCTTCTAAGAAGAAAGAAAAGTGAGTTGGTCGAAAATGAGATGGACCGAATTTGTAAAAGTTACGGACAGAACTACTACGATGAGTTTAGGAAACTGAGTGTTTCGACCAATCTGAACAACCTTCTTCCCAAAGAATTTACCGGAAGAGAAGATACCATGATTCTCAACGCCGCCTTTTTGGTCAATAAAACTAAAGTGAATGACTTTAGAAATACGGTGGACACGTTAAGAATAAAGGATGGAAATTCGGGATTTTTTATCGAAACGACCGGTCCGTGGCCTCCATTTAGTTTCATCTACATTAAAGAAAATCTGTAATGAACAACAATAACAATGTCATCGACCAGTCAAAAGACATTACCATACTTGAAATGCTCGACCGCGTGCTAAATAAAGGAGTCATCCTAACCGGCGATCTCGTTATTTCAGTCGCAGATATCGATTTGGTTTATGTGGGCGTAAAACTTATGCTTAGTTCCGTAGAAACGATGGAACAGTTAAAGAACGCAAAGTCAATTTCTGAAGAGTAAATAACTGATTAATTGCACAGAAAATGGAAAAAATAATTTATGCCATCTTATCCGATGAGATTAATCATGGAAAATTAAACGCAATTTTATCCGGAATACAAGGAATTGCAGGAACTGATTTAGTCGCTGTTTCGTTTGATCAAATTACAGCAATCGTCAGCGATATCGAGAAAACCGATTTAGTAGTCAATAAGGCAAATGCAATTGCTTTTGCACAGATCATTGAAATTCTTGAAAAGCAGTATCCGCTGCTTCCCATGCGATTTGGCTCAATCATGGAATCTACCGATTCAATTCTGAAAATGCTTGAAAAGAACTATTCCGAATTTCAGAATAACCTTCAGAAAGTTGAAAATAAAAGTGAATTCGGGCTGAAGATATTTTGCGATGCCGAAAAATTGAAGGCCGAACTGAAGTCAAAATCGGATGCAGTTAGCGAATCTCAGCAAAAACCAGTTACTGAAAGTAAGGACTCAGTATATCGGGAATATATAAATCAGAAACTTAAAGCGCACAGGCTCGAAGAAATGTTGATGGGTTACGTTGATTCGATCATTGCCGAATTCACCAGATTCCTGGTCGAACTGGAAGCAGTGAAGAAGATTAAAAAGATGACAACCGCTACCACAATTATCGATGCAGTATTTCTGCTCGAAAAGGATAAGAAGCCGGAATTAATTCAGGCTATTGAAGATTTGCAGCGCAAGTATACCGGACTGAATTTCATTTTGACCGGTCCGTGGCCAGCCTTTAGTTTTGTTGACATTACCTTAAAATAATGATCTCATGAGCGAAAATAAAATTCTTTGCAATAACGGAACTGTTGATCTCTCCTTCGATGATATTTCGACTGAAGTTGACAAACTAAAAAATATTGAAGATTCCAGGCTTTCCCTGACTCCCGACAATGCAGACTCAGGATTGGCAAAACTGGTTCTGACGCTGGTTGAACTCATCCGGAAACTGGTTGAAAAGCAGGCCATGCGCAGAGTCGATGGCGGATCGTTATCGGATGATGAGATTGAGCGATTGGGAGAAACCCTCTGGAAGCTGGAGATGAAAATGGAAGAACTGAAAAAGCATTTCAATTTCACCGATCGCGATTTAAATATCAACCTCGGTCCACTGGGCGATTTGATGTAAAATAAAAAGCTAAACGTCTTTCACAATGAGGAAACTGATTTATGTTCCAATTATTCATTCGGTTGCCGACATGGGAACCATGGGCGATGAACTTAAACGCAAAAGTGTTTCAGGTCTGGGTGAAAACGTATGGCAAAAACACACCGAAACTGTAGTTGGCTACTGGGAAGCCATTGAATCGTATTTTGAGAACAGCGATCTATACGTCAGAGGGATAAAAATATATCAGGACGGAATGTTTGTTGACGGAGAAATGGCGATGAAACTGATACGGGATGGCGTTAAATCAGGGAGTAAAAATTCTGAAATAGTTTCATCCCTGATCAGTTGTGGAGCCATAATAATGAAGACTGAAGATTTTAAAATGGTTAAAGATGAATACGATGGACTTCAATCGATCATCAAATCGAAAACCAATATTCAGAAACTCATTCAGCTGCTCAGGTATAAAATGTTAAAACCCATATTTTTAAGAAGACGCGACCGGTTTATTGCAGCAACCATAGATGAAACGCTTGGGCCAAACGAAACCGGGATTCTTTTTATCGGCGCTTATCACAAGGTAATGAACTGGCTGCCCAAAGACATTACAGTAATTGAATTGAAGGAAGTTGCAAAGATTCGTAAATATCAAAAAACCATCCAGTCTCGTTCAAAAATTAAAATCGAACAACTTGAACGGCTAACACAATACATGGTTAAAAAAATGACTTAAACAGAATTTAGGGAGAACGTGATAATGGGTAAAATTTTAGGTATCGATTTAGGAACCACAAATTCCTGCATGGCTATTATGGAAGGAAACGAACCGGTTGTCATACTGAACAGAGAAGGTCAGCGGACGACACCTTCCATTGTGGCATTCACTTCAAATAATGAGCGAAAAGTTGGTGCTCCCGCCAAACGGCAGGCCATTACAAATCCTGAAAATACAGTTTCTTCCATTAAACGATTCATGGGCGAAACCTACGATCAGGTTGAGAAAGAGATTGGCAGGGTTCCATACAAGGTCGTAAATGGCGATAACAATACACCCCGTGTAAATATTACCGGAGAATTGTATTCGCCTCAGGAGATCTCGGCAATGATTCTTCAGCAATTAAAGAAAACCGCCGAAGATTATCTGGGGCAGGAAATTACGGAAGCAGTGATTACTGTTCCTGCCTATTTCAGCGATTCGCAGCGGCAGGCTACCAAAGAGGCTGGTGAGATTGCAGGTTTGACCGTCAGGCGAATTATTAACGAACCTACTGCTGCCGCGTTGGCCCACGGGTTAGACAAAAGACATGACAATATTAAAGTTGCTGTTTTTGATTTGGGCGGCGGAACTTTCGACATTTCGATACTCGAACTCGGGAATGGCATTTTTGAAGTAAAATCGACCAACGGAAACACACATCTTGGCGGCGACGATTTTGATCAGGCCATCATTGAATGGCTAGCCGATGAATTTAAAAATACTGAAGGTGTTGATCTCAACCGCGATTCAATGGCTCTTCAGCGATTAAAAGAGGCAGCTGAAAAAGCAAAGATCGAATTATCAGGTTCGTTAGAAACCGACATCAATCTTCCGTATATCATGCCGGTTAACGGCGTTCCCAAACACCTTGTACGAAAACTTACCCGTGGCAAATTCGAGCAACTGATTGATGATCTGTTAAAGTCGACTGTTGCACCCTGCCAGCTGGCGCTTAAAAATGCCCGACTGAAAGCCACCGATTTGGATGAAATCATCCTGGTTGGCGGATCAACGCGAATCCCGGCAGTTCAAAAAATGGTTCGTGAATTTTTCGGAAAAGAACCTTCGAAAGGTGTCAATCCCGATGAGGTAGTTGCCATTGGAGCCGCCATTCAGGGCGGAGTGCTTTCCGGAGAAGTAAAAGATGTATTGCTGCTCGATGTCACACCACTTTCGTTGGGTATTGAAACCCGAGGCGGAGTGATGACACGACTGATCGAAGCCAATACGACCATTCCAACACGGCAATCGGAAGTTTTTTCAACCGCAGCCGACAACCAATCTTCGGTTGAAATACACGTTTTGCAGGGAGAAAGGCCAATGGCTAACCAAAACAAAAGCATCGGCCGGTTCCACTTCGATGAAATTCCACCTTTCCGCCGGGGAATCCCCAAAATTGAAGTCACCTTCGACATTGATGCCAATGGAATTCTGAATGTGACCGCCGTTGATCAGCTAACCGAAAAATCACAGCAAATCCGCATTGAAGCCTCCTCCGGTCTTTCGGAAGAGGAAATTAACCGAATGAAAGATGAGGCCCGGCAACATGCGTTGGAGGATCAGGAAATCAAGGATGAAGCAGTAAAAGGCAATAAAGCAGACATGCAAATTTTCCTGACCGAAATTCAGCTCAAAGAATTTGGCGATACCATACCGACAGAGAAAAAAGTCGTTATTGAAGATGCACTCGAAGAGCTCAAATTAGTGAATCGGACACAGAATTTCGCCGATATGGACGATGCAATGGCTAACCTGAGTGCTGCTTGTCAATCGGTTGGCGAATATTTAATAGAGGATTGAACGATGAAAGAACCTAACAATTTTAAAGCTCCAATCCTGTGCCAAAAAGCTGTGGAGTTGTTAAAAAGGCATCCTCCGGAAACAGCCTTGCAACTTTCAGAAACCGAAAGGTTGAAACTTATTCAAGAGTTGGAAATTCATCAGATTGAGCTCGAAATTCAGAAAGAAGAGCTCAATTTGGCAAATGAAAAATTAGAACAACAAAACGAAAATCTTATCGAATCATTATTTCATTCGAATCATTCTGTTATGCTTCTTCTTGATGCTGAAACAGGTGATATAAAAAATGCAAATCCAGCTGCTTGCCACTATTACGGCTGGTCACATAAATTAATTTGCGATAAAAATATTTCTGAAATCAATATTTTTTCACAAGCTGAGATAATTGATGAAATACAAAAAGCTAATAACGAAAAACGAAATTTTTTCTTTTTCAAACATCGTTTAGCCAATGGTGAAATAAGGGATGTTGAAGTTATGTCCAGTCCACTGCAAATAAATACTTCCTCATTTGTATACTCCTTTGTTCACGACATTACAGAAAGAAAAATCGCAGAAGCAAAACTCCTCAAAAGTGAAGAAACCTATCGGAAATTAGTTGAAACAATAAATGACGTTGTTTACGAAATTACCAATGCAGGTATTATTAAATATGTAAGTCCATCAATTATTAGAATATTAGGGTATTCGCGTGAAGAAGTAATTGGCAAAAATATCCTAAGCTACATATATATAGACGACAGGCCCATGATTGCCGGAAGATTATCTACTCTCTGCGAAAGAGATTATTCATATCTGGAATATCGATATATTAGCAAAAATGGCAGTATATGTTGGGTTCGTTCATCAACTTCGCCAATAGTTGAAGATGGCAAATTGGTTGGAGGAACAGGTACTCTTACTGATATCACTGAACGCAAGTTGGCTGAACAGGCCCTTTTACGAAATGAAGCTCTGAACTACAAAATGACAGCTAATATTGGGGATGTTCTCATTATTTTCGATCTGAATGGAATCATTAGTTACAAAAGTCAGAATGTGGAAAAGTGGTTTGGTTGGAATCCAAAAGAAGCTATTGGTGTCAGTATTTGGGAATTTGTTTATCCTGATGATCTGAATTCAACACGGGATTTCATAAAAACACTCTACGAAGAAACTGATGCCAACGGGAAAATAGAATTTCGCTACCTATGTAAAAATGGCAAATACAAATGGATTGAATTTACTGCAGCTAATCTTTTACACGATCCGGATATTCAAGGTATTTTAGGTAATTATCATGACATTACAGAGCGAATTCAGGCTGAAAAACAGTTAAACCTACTGAGCAGGGCAATTGAGCAAAGTCCCGTTACAGTAGTAATTACAAATAAGTTGGGTAATATTGAATACACCAATCCAAAATTCACTGAAATAACCGGATATACTTTGGATGAAGTAAAAGGCTTAAATCCAAACTTACTCCAGTCCAGAGAACATTCTTCTGAATTTTATACTGAGCTTTGGAATACTATCTTGTCAGGTAACGATTGGCACGGTGAATTTCAAAACAGAAAGAAAAATGGGGAGCTCTACTGGGAAAGCGCTGTGATTTCGTCCATCTTAGATAATCAGGGAGATATTGCATTTTTCTTTGCTGTAAAAGAAGATATTACTGATAAGAAAAAAATGATTGCCGATTTAATTAATGCCAAAGAAAAAGCAGAAGAAAGTGATCTGTTAAAATCTGCATTTCTGGCCAATATGAGCCACGAAATTCGCACTCCTATGAATGGAATCCTGGGTTTTACTGATTTATTGAAAGAACCTAATCTTTCAGGTGAAGATCAGAAAGAATATATTCGGATTATTGAAAAAAGTGGAGCTCGTATGCTCAATATCATTAACGACATTATTGATATTTCGAAAATAGCATCTGGTCAAATTAATACGACTATTTCCGAAGCAAATATAAACGAACAGATTGAACACATTTTTTCCTTTTTCAAGACTACGGTAGAACAAAAAGGCATCCAATTTTTCCTGAAGTATTCACTGCCAGTTAATGAAGCCAATATTAAAACAGATCACAAAAAGTTTATAGTCATTCTCTCCAACCTGGTTAAAAATGCCATTAAATTTACTAAAACTGGCTCCATTGAATTCGGATACGAGAAAAAGGGTGAACACCTTGAATTTTTCGTAAAGGATACAGGAATCGGAATTCTTTCTGAAAATATGAATATTATTTTTGAAAGATTCAGGCAGGGAAGCGAGTCAAATTCACGAAATTACGAAGGTGCCGGATTGGGATTGTCGATATCAAAAGCATATGTGGAAATGCTCGGTGGAAAAATCTGGGTCGAGAGCGAGGAAGAGAAAGGGAGTACATTTTATTTTACAATTCCATACATCAATTCTGTCCGTTCATAAATTACATTGGTTTATCATGATCTATCAAAAACCTAGCTCAGAACCTAACGTGTTTTTTGGGAATATAAACAATGATTGAATGTCGTAATCTAACACCGACTGGTCCTACTTAGAACTTAAAAAGTAAATTGTAACGATCTTCCAATTGTGATGGAACCTTATTTATTGGGTGACATTCTTGCGAATCTTTCTATGATCAATTGTTTATACTTCTCCTTAAAATCATCACTCAGAAAACTGATATCTATAAATACCATCCATTTTTCCTTTGCCCGTTCCATTTTCTTAAAGATGTTCTCTTGTTGTTTGTTATCCAATTTTAGGGTGTTAAATGCACCAATAAAATCATTGTACATGATTTTCTTTTTTTTGCCATTGAGCGTTAATGCTAAGTCTTCATCATCGGCAGGATTAACAAGTGCAGTGGCTACCATATCGTAGGCTGGAGAAAGTATATGGCCCACATCTGGTTTTCTGATCAAAGAGAAATTCTTTAAATGCATATCAGCATTACCTGTAAGGAAAGAAAAGAGAACCAGTTCAAAGAAATTCACGACATCCAATCCTGGGTTTGCTGAATACTTTACGATAGCTTTGGCAATCTGTTCATAGGATCCGTGATATTTGTCTTCCGTCAGTTTCTCAGTTAGCTGACACATATCCTCCATGTGAAGCTTGCTATTTTTATGACGATCAATACGTTTGGTAATGTAGGCCAATTTACCTGATTTCAGGCGAATTAAACTGTGTGGAACTACTTCAATTTTAGCGATACTGGCTAGGTGCATCGTAAGGTCTTCCACTTCAGGAAGTAGTAGATAGTTTTGAGTTGGAGACTTCAGGATATAACCACCCCATAATCCTACTATTGTAAATCGTTTGGGCTCATTCTTATTTTGTCCTGAAGAAATATCCAGCGAGATTTTTGGCTGAACTCCAGTGACGGTTACCTGACTACGAACTACCTGAAGGGCTAACTCTTCCATTTGAGTTTCAGAATAAGGCAATTCGGGAGGAGTGGGCAGTTCAAAGATTTTCTTGCTACAGGTATAATGAAAATCCACTTCGTTTTCAGACAGAAGTTGGTAGCAATACAAACATCTACTCATAACTGATCCTCCTCTTTTACGGGATGAACGCTTACAGCACCGATACAATCTCTGCAACAGGCGAGCAACAATCCCATTCGGTCACGCGGATTTAGTTTCCAGTTTTTCTCAGCAATATCAAGTAACCAACCTTCAGGAATCAGTCCGTCAAAGAATGGGAACAATATTTTACTGTTAAAAACTGCTTCCTGTAAAGGGAGTGTCAGACTTACTGATTCCGCATTAGGCAGTTTCAGATAGCTGGGATCGTAAAAAAAATGATACCCGTCTTCGTCCTGAGAAAGCCAACCAGCGGTACTTTCATGAATTTTTATTTCAGCTCTTCTCATCTGTCAGTTGATTACGATCCATTGGAATTGGTCCAACCTGGTATCCAAAAAGTTGCAATACCTGATTTACTTTATCGAGTCGCATAGTTTCTTTACCCTGCTCAAGGTCCCGAACAAATCGTAACCCGACACCTGCCTTTTCAGCTAACTCTGGTTGAGTAAGCCGGGCAGCATTCCTTTTTTCTTTTACAAAATCACTCAATTTCATATTTTATACCTTTACGGGTATAAATATAGAAAATACTTTTATCATTATACCTTTACGGGTATAAATAATACTGAATTCATTTCAATATACCTGATCGGGTATATTGAAGTTAGTTTTTTCAAAATGGGAGATACAGATTTGTATGTAGAAAGTATGTATGGAAAATAAAAAAGCAGCCACAACTTAATGTAACTGCTTGATTTTTAAGTGGGCCCAACTGGGCTTGAACCAGTGACTCCCTGATTATGAGTCAGGTGCTCTAACCGACTGAGCTATAGGCCCTAAATATTTTGATGGTTATTTTTATTCAGGTCGTATTTCGAAAATATATTGAACGCGTTTTTTCGGAGTGCAAGTTTACTGAATTCATCGAGATTTAACAAACAAAATAATCAATTTTCACCGAACGAAAAACCTCGTTTTACTTTAGTCCTGCCACTTTCCAAATTATTCCCGAGCCGTATCAGTTTCCTGTGCCACATTTTCAGTGGACATAGCCACTGTTTCTTCATCTTCCACAGTTTTCACAGTTTTTTCAACTTCCGGTTTGTGATGCCTTACATCCAGATTATTAAACTGTTTACGGTAAAAAAAGATGATTGAAAAGATTCCAATTGAGATTGAAGAGTCGGCAACATTAAATACCGGACGGAAAAATTGGAAATCACTTCCTCCTAAAAGAGGAACCCAATCAGGGTACACACCTGAAACCAATGGAAAATAAAACATATCGACGACACGGCCATGCAGAAAGCTTGCATAACCGCCGCCTTCAGGAAATAAACTGGAAACCTGGCCATAGCTGTCGTTAAAGATGATGCCGTAAAAAGCGCTGTCAATAATATTCCCGATGGCCCCCGCAAAAATCAAAGCGACACAAGCAATGAACCCCATTGGTAAATCCTTTTTTACCAGCTTGGTAATGTACCATCCTATTCCAAAAACGGCAATTACCCGGAATAACGAAAGAAATATTTTACCGTATTCTCCACCAAACTCGAATCCAAAGGCCATTCCATTGTTTTCGACAAAATGGATCATAAACCAATTTCCCAAAACTGGGAATTCTTCTCCCAGAGTCATATGTGTTTTGATCCAAATCTTCAGAATTTGATCAATCAGTAATACCAAAACAACGATCAGGATTGACTTTTGTAATTTTGACATGGTCGATAGTGATAAAAAAATGATTGGAAGAATCGCTCCTCCAATCATTCTGTACTATGTTTTAAAATAAATTATTTTTGACTGTTTTTTGCATCGATGCTAAGAGTAGCGTGTGGTACAGCACGTAACCGTTCTTTCGAGATTAACTTGCCTGTTTCACGACAAATTCCGTATGTTTTATTTTCGATACGAACCAAAGCGGCCTGCAGATACTGAATAAACTTTTGCTGGCGCTGAGCCAGTTTTCCAGCTTCTTCTTTAGATAGTGTTGCAGCTCCTTCTTCAAGTACCTTAAAGGTCGGAGAAGTGTCCTGAGTGTCATTTCCATCGCTCTGGGTTATGGAGCTTTTGTACATTTCATAGTCTTTCTGAGCCTTCCCGAGTTTTTCAAGAATCAGTTGTTTAAATTCCTGTAACTCATCGTCTGAATATCTGTTTTTTTCACTCATAACATAAAAGCTTTAATTTTTTTCAGCCTGAATCAAGTTTTGATTTCTTGACTGAGGCTCTAAAAGTATAAAAATATTTCTAATTCAAAGAGACTTTTGAGCATTACAGAATCATTAAGAATCAGGAATTCCGGATCACCTGAATCCGCGCCTCAACATCGGTATCGATCTCAACCAAATGTGAACCTTCTTCTTCAAGATGATCAGTTATAACTAATTCATATGCAAGCGTTTGAGTGCTTATATAATCCTTGAAATTCTCAATGGCCTTATTATAAAAAACGTGATACTGAATTTTTAAAACAATGCGATCTGTGACTTCAAAATCACTTTCCTTTCTGATATTCTGAATTTTGTTAATGAATTCACGGGCAATTCCTTCCTGTTTCAATTCTTCAGTCAGATTGATGTCGAGAGCAATAGTCAAACCACCCTCGCTGGCTACCAGCCAACCCGGAACATCTTCGGTCTGAATTTCAACATCTTCCAAACTCAATGTTACAGTTTCACCATTAATGTTTAAATCATGGCTACCTGTTTTTTCAAGATTACTGATGTCTAACTGACTAAATCCGGCAATCTCTCCTGAAATTTGTTTCATCAGTTTGCCGTGTTTTGGCCCCAGAGTTTTGAAGTTTGCTTTTATTTTTTTACTGATGATTCCGGCAGCATCGGTCAGATATTCAACTTCTTTAACATTAACTTCCGAAAGAACAATGTTTTTTATCGATTCAAATTGTTCCTGAAAATCAGTATTCAAAACCGGAATCATAATTTTTGCCAGTGGTTGTCGAACTTTCAGTTTTTCTTTCCGGCGAAGGCTCAAAATCATGGATGAAGCTTTTTGCGCAAGAGCCATTTTTTGTTCCAGATCGTTGTTGATCAGTTTCTCATCAAAAACCGGAAATTCTGCCAGATGCACACTCTGATCGGATTCTTTTCCTGTGATTTTATTCAGGTCAGTATAAAGCAAATCAGCGTAAAATGGAGCGATTGGCGCCATAAGCTTTGCAATCGTATTCAAACAAGTATAAAGAGTCTGATAGGCTGAAAGTTTATCCTTGTCGTATGAGCCACCCCAATATCTTTTCCGGCTTAGACGAACAAACCAGTTGCTCAGGTTTTCTGAAACAAATTCAGAGATCGTACGTCCCGCGCGGGTTGGTTCGTACGTTTCATAACTTTCGGATACATCTTTCACCAATGAATTCATCAATGAAATAATCCAACGGTCCAATTCGGGTCTTTCTTCAACCGGAATTTCAGCTTCTGAATAAGTAAACCCGTCGATGTTGGCATACATCGCAAAGAAGTTGTAGGTATTGTATAAGGTGCCGAAGAATTTGCGTTTTACTTCGTCAACGCCCCCCAAATCAAATTTCAGGTTATCCCAGGGCTGCGAGTTGGTCAGCATATACCAGCGCAACGGATCGGAACCATATTCTTCAATTGAAGCAAACGGATCGACCGCATTGCCCAGTCGTTTCGACATTTTGTTGCCGTTTTTGTCGAGTACCAGTCCGTTTGAAATGATATTTTTGAATGCCACCGATTCATCAATCATGGTAGCAATGGCGTGTAAAGTAAAGAACCATCCGCGGGTCTGGTCCACACCTTCAGCGATGAAATCAGCAGGAAATACCTCGTTGAATTTTTCCCGGTTTTCGAAAGGATAATGATTCTGGGCATATGGCATTGATCCGGAGTCAAACCAAACGTCAATCAGGTCGGGCTCACGGAACATTTTTTTTCCTGAAGCAGAAACAAGGTAGATGTCATCAACAAACGGACGGTGAAGATCTATCTTTTCGTAGTTTTCCTTTGAATTATTTCCGGTTTCAAAACCATCATAAATGTTCTTTCCCATTATTCCGGCAGCCACAGCAGCATCAATTTCGTTCATTAATTCCGCAGTCGATCCGATACACTTGGTTTCTGTTCCATCCTCAGTTCTCCAAATAGGTAGTGGAGTTCCCCAGAAACGGGAACGGCTCAGGTTCCAGTCAACCAGATTTTCGAGCCAGTTTCCGAAACGACCGGTTCCGGTTGAAGCAGGTTTCCAGTTAATGGTATTGTTGAGGACAATCATTTTATCTTTAACCGCGGTCGTGCGAATAAACCATGAATCAAGCGGATAATAAAGGATTGGTTTATCAGTTCTCCAGCAATGCGGATAGTTGTGAATGTGTTTCTCTACTTTAAAAGCCTTGTTCTCTTTCTTTAGCATTACACAAATGTCAACATCTACGGTTGCATCATCCTCGCCGAGTTTTTCATCATAGGCATTCTTTACAAAGCGTCCGGCAAATTCAGTATAAGTATCCAGATTTACGTATTCAGCTACAAATGTAGGGTCCATGTTTTCGATCAGGAAAAAACGGCCATTGCGATCAACCAAAGGTTGACGTTTTACGTCTTTATCATCGACTATTAACGGGGAAATTCCGTTTTGTTTGGCTACGCGGTCGTCGTCGGCTCCAAAAGTTGGTGCAATGTGAACGATTCCGGTACCATCTTCTGTAGTTACAAAATCGCCTGTAATTACACGGAATGCATCGCCTTTCGGCTTAACCCAGTTGATGAGTTGCTCGTAACTAACGCCTTCAAGTTCGGTTCCTGAATATTCAGCCAGAACCCGATAAGGGATTTTTTTGTCACCAACGACATAATCTTCCAGTGGAATTTCTGCATTTTTCAGGTCAAAATGAGTAGCTAAAAGATTTTTAGCCACAATCACAGTTACCGGATCTCCGGTATAAGGATTAAATGTTCTGACTTTCAGGTAGGAGATTTTAGCGCCCACGCACAAAGCGGTGTTCGATGGCAGCGTCCATGGAGTGGTTGTCCAGGCGAGGAAATACAAATCAGTTTCAGTATTTTCAAAAAGGAAGGCCGATTTTTTGTTCCTGATTGCTTTAAACTGGGCAACGGCAGTGGTATCTTTTACATCCCGGTAACAACCGGGCTGATTCAGTTCATGCGAACTAAGTCCGGTACCGGCTGCGGGTGAAAATGGTTGAATCGTATAACCTTTGTATAAAAGATTTTTTTCGTAAAGTTGTTTCAGTAACCACCAAAGGGTTTCGATATACCTGTTGTCATAGGTGACATATGGATCATCCATATTTACCCAATAGCCCATCAACCGGGTAAGTTCTTCCCATTCGCGGGTATATTTCATGACCTCAGTGCGGCAGGCAGCATTGTAGTCAGCAACACTGATTTTTTTTCCGATGTCATCCTTGGTAATTCCTAAGGTTTTTTCAACGCCAAGTTCAACAGGTAATCCATGAGTATCCCATCCGGCTTTACGGTGTACATGGAAGCCTTTCATGGTTTTGTAGCGGCAGAATGTATCTTTAATTGCACGGCCCATTACATGATGAATGCCTGGCATTCCGTTGGCTGATGGTGGCCCTTCATAAAAAACAAAAGTTGGATGCCCTTCTCGCGTAGACATACTTTTGTGAAATGTATCGTCATCTTCCCACCTTTTCAAGATATCCTTGTTGATTTGGGATAAGTCTAACTGCTTATAAACCTGAAATTTATTACTCATTACAAACTAAATTATTACCTTATTTTTTGAAAGGTACAAATATAGAAAAAATTGGTGTTTGAAATTCAAAAGCATCGTTGTGATTTGCTTTCCTTTGAATGACTTGAATTAATTAATATTCAGCAAGATTTTGGGTCAGTAACAACAACTTTTAAGCAAACAAAAAAACCAAGCCAATTGTCCGTTTCAGGAGAAATTGGTTTGGTTTTTATACCCGGATATGAAAAAAAAAATATCCGAATTAATGAATGTTAAAACAGAAGGCTATTCAACGAATTTATAGCCAATTCCTTTAAGAGTCTTGATATGGTCGTTCCCAATTTTTTCGCGCAATTTGCGAATATGAACGTCGATAGTTCGATCTCCAACCACTACATTGTCGCCCCAAACCGAATAATAGATTTCTTCACGGGTGAACACCTTGCCAGGTTTTGAAACCAGGAGTGATAACAATTCAAACTCTTTTCGGGGAAGAATCATTTCTTTGCCATCCTGTACGATCAGATATCGTTCCTTATCGATAACCAGGCTACCTACAGTTACAGTATGTGGGCTTTCAACAACCGCCATTACAGGAACTCCGGGCGCCGAAGTTCGTTTCAATAGCGCTTTTACTCGGCTAACCAGAACTTTTGGACGGATTGGTTTGGTAATATAATCGTCAGCACCTGCTTCGAATCCGGCAATCTGCGAATAATCCTCACCACGTGCGGTAAGAAATGCTATAATGGTATTTTGAAGTGAAGGAATTCTTCTGATTTCTTCACATGCGGCAATACCATCCATTTCAGGCATCATTACATCCAGAATGATAAGGTCAGGCAAGGTTTTTTCGGCCACTTTAATTGCTTCTGCTCCATTTTGGGCAGTGTAAACTTTATATCCTTCTTTCTCTAAATTGTAGCTGATAAATTCGAGGATATCAACTTCATCGTCTACCAGAAGTATTTTTGATTGAATTTCGCTCATAATGAATTTGAATTTGATTTAAAAGTATCGATTACTTTTGGAACGGGTGATGTGTTTGTGAAAAAAACATTTGAAATTAGCAATTTTATCAGATTTTATGTCTCTTGGCTCCCGCTCTTTTACTTTTTAATTAATTACACGCGTTAATTTGCCTTCTCAAGGGTAAAGGTAAATGTAGTTCCTTTGTCGATCACGCTTTTTACATTGATGGTCTGATCATGCGCTTCGATGATGTGTTTTACAATGGACAGGCCCAAACCAGTTCCGCCCTGTTCACGCGACCGTGATTTGTCAACCCTGTAGAAACGTTCGAAAATACGGTACAAATCATTTTTGTCCATCCCAATTCCGTTGTCGCTAACTTCAATCATGATGGTTTCATGCAAATCATAAAAACCAACTTTTACAAATCCCCTTTTTTTTCCATACTTAATACCGTTGCCTACCAAATTATTCATGACTTCCATGATTCGTTTTTTGTCGGCACGAACCATAACAGGCTTGTCTATTCTGGTGGCAAATTGCAGTAAAATGCTACGTTCATTGGCAAGCATTTGAGCCAGTTCAAATACTTCTTCAGTCAATTTGACCATGTCAAAGTCAACCATGTTAATTTTCAGTTCGCCAGATTCAAGTTTTGTAATTGATTCCAGGTCAGCGACAATCGAAATCATTCGGTCGATACTTTTTTCAGTTCGCTGTAAATATAATTTGTTGATTTTTGGATCGTCAATTCCTCCTTCAAGCAAGGTTAGTACATACCCCTGAATGTTAAAAATAGGGGTTTTCAATTCGTGTGAAACATTACCTACAAACTCTTTACGATATCTTTCCAGATCTTTCAGTCGTGTGATTTCCTGAGTTTGATTTTTTGCCCATTCTTCCACTTCTTTCTGAACGTCAGCAATATTGGTTGTACTTATTGTTTCAATCAGCTTGTTTTTTTTGCCACTTACCGGAACTTCACGTATCGTTTTATAAATGGGTTTAATCTTGTCATTGATGTACCTGTTCAGGATAAAGAGTACCAAAAAAAAGGATAAAGTGCAAAACAGAATGATAAACACAATCGAAAATACCGGCCCAAAATCTTTTTTCGAACGAATCAGGAAAAATCCGAAATTCGAAATCAGCAATAAGGAAGTAATGTACAGCGAAAGTCGTTTTGCAGAATATGTCTTCATAGTTTCTGGTGATTCGATACAAAATTAATGGATTTTATGAGCTCAGACATTACTTTCTCTGTCAGAAGCTTAATTTCAGTTTCTTGCATTTCGGTCTTGTTCTTTTCAGTGCGCTACCAGTCCGAAATTGAATCCTGGCAGCAGTGTTAAATTTTCAATAATAAAAAAATCCGAATCAGTAAAGACCCGGATTTTAACTATTTGATTGGTGTGTTAAATGCCGAAAGCGTTTTTAATCTGGTCAACATAGTCGAGTTTTTCCCAGGTAAAGAGCTCAACTTCAGTTTCAATACGACCATTATATGGTGATTCAAAAACCTTCGTTACCATTTGCGGTTGACGACCCATGTGTCCATAGGCAGCAGTTTCACGATAAATCGGATTCCTTAGTTTGAGGCGTTGTTCGATGGCAGCCGGGCGCAGGTCGAATATTTCCTGGATTTTATCTGAAAGCTGCGAGTCAGTAAATCCGGAAAGCGCAGTTCCCCTGGTTTCCACATATACACCTACAGGTTTTGCAACACCGATGGCATACGAAAGCTGAACCAGAATTTCTTTGGCTACACCTGCCGCAACCATGTTTTTGGCAATGTGACGGGCTGCATAAGCGGCAGAGCGGTCAACTTTCGAAGGATCTTTTCCTGAGAATGCCCCTCCGCCATGAGCCCCGCGGCCTCCATAAGTGTCGACAATAATTTTGCGGCCTGTTAGTCCTGTATCTCCATGTGGTCCACCAATTACGAATTTCCCGGTTGGATTAACATGATAAATGATTTCGCCTTCAAATAAATCCTGAATACGTTTTGGAAGATGAGCTTTTACTCTTGGAATCAGAATTTCGATGACATCTTTTTTGATTTTGGCAAGCATCGGTTCATCAGCATCAAAATCATCGTGTTGGGTCGAAACTACAATGGTATGAACCCGTTTCGGTGAATGATCGTCGTTGTATTCAATGGTCACCTGCGATTTTGAATCCGGCCGAAGATAGGTCATTACTTTCTGTTCGCGGCGAATAACCGCAAGTTCGAGCAAAATCCGGTGCGATAAATCGAGTGGCAAAGGCATGTAATTATCGGTTTCAGAATTGGCATAACCAAACATCATTCCCTGGTCGCCGGCACCCTGATCCATTTTGTCCGCTTTGTCAACTCCACGGTTAATATCCGGGCTTTGCTCATGAATAGCACTAAATACACCGCATGAATCACCATCAAAACGATATTCAGCCTTTGTGTATCCAATCTGGTTAATTACTCTTCGGGCAGTTTCCTGCACATCGACATAAGTGTTAGATTTAACTTCGCCGGCCAAAACAACCTGACCGGTGGTTACTAAAGTTTCAATGGCAACTTTAGAATTGGCATCGAATGCAAGAAACTCGTCAAGAAGCGCATCCGAAATCTGGTCGGAAACTTTGTCAGGATGACCCTCAGAAACCGACTCACTGGTAAAAAAATAACTCATAGCTTTAACAATTTTAATGCCTGAATGAATTCAGAACAATGCTGAATAAATTCATAGACAATGGATTAAACATTAAAAATTGTGGAGGAATTGATTGAAAAGCAATTGATATACGGTTCGTTTTAGCATTTTTTTCCGTGGTTGCAATCAGCACAAATTTATCCACATAACTGCTGCAAATGTAGAAAATTCTTTCGGACATGTATGTCTTTATTTAAAAAAAATCTAAATGTTTATTGGTAATGGGAAAAATAGTCATTGGTCATTAGAAAAAAGAAATAAGGAAAGTGAACCCTAATTTTCTCTTCCCCAATGACTATTGACTATTGCCTTTTTCTTGAGTCAAATCCTGAAATACATTTTCCAGACTTTGCTGCATTTCCTTTAAAGTGAGCAAGACAAGCTGATTGTCAACAGCGAATTTAAATATAGCCCGACGCAGATCGGTATTTTTGACGGATTCCACTAGATAGGTCGTTTGATTGAGCTTTTCAATTTTCCCGATTCCGGAAAGTTTCCGGAGTGCTTCCAAATCAGGAGTTTGATCAAACTCAACGTATATTTCTTGATTTTTGGCAAACTGACCGGTTTTGAGCTGATCAATGGATCCGTCTGCCACAATCAAGCCTTTATTGATAATGATAACCCTGTTGCAAATGGCTTCAACCTCCTGCATGATGTGAGTTGAAAGCATCACTGTTTTGTTGGTGCTGATGGTTAAAATCAATTGCCTGATTTCTTCCAGTTGATTGGGATCGAGCCCGGTGGTTGGTTCATCCAGAATCAGGACTGCCGGATCATGGATCAATGCCTGGGCAAGCCCGACACGCTGACGGAAGCCTTTCGATAAAGCTCCTATTTTTTTGTGCTGTTCATTTTTAAGCCCGGTCAGTTCAACCATTTTTAATACCTGCTCCTTTTTGTTCCTGAGCTGATAAAATCCGGCAACCATTTCAAGGTATTCCCTGACATACAAATCAGTGTAGAGAGGATTATTTTCGGGCAAATAACCGATTTGCGACCGGATGGCCACATTTTTAGTCTCAACCGTTTCTCCATTGATAACTACCTTTCCACCATCTGAAGCCAGATAGCCGGTAATAATTTTCATCAATGTTGATTTTCCGGCGCCATTTGGGCCTAAGAATCCCACCAATTCTCCGGTTCCAATTTCAAACGAAACCTGATCGAGTGCCTTTTGGCTACCGTAAAACTTACTAACCTGAGATATTTGAATGGTCATTTTGTGCGAATTTTAAGATGAACAAAAGTAAATAAAACTGCTAATTACCTCATTAATCTTTAAAAATCAGGGATGACAAGTTTGTTTTATAAGATTCGACTTCGACGGCGTACAAATATGAGGAATTAACCTTTCGTTTTTATTAACTTTAAATTAACTTTGCCCGCCACAATTGGGATTGAAATGAAGGATCAGAACTTTAATTACATCGAAGATTTGACGAAATATCAGCGACAAAAAACATCGTTGGTACGAATCGGGAATTTATTACTTGGCGGAGGTAATCCGATTAGGATTCAATCGATGACAGATACCGACACCAGTGATACTGAAGCTACTGTTGAACAAATCATTCGCATTATCAAAAGTGGTGCTGATTTGGTGAGGGTAACTGTCAGAGGCGTACCTGATGCTGAAAACCTTCAGAATATAAAACGTGAACTGGTGGCCCGTGGCTTCGAAAATCCACTCGTTGCCGATATTCATTTTAACCCTCATTTAGCCGAAATTGCAGCACAATACGTGTTTAAAGTGCGGATAAATCCAGGCAATTTTTACGACAAACGTGCCAAATTTGAACATCATTTATACACCGATGATGAATATAAATCCGAACTTCGAAAAATAGAAGAGCAGTTCGTGCCGTTTCTGGAAATGCTAAAGAAGACCAATAGCGCTCTCCGTATAGGAGCCAATCAAGGTTCATTATCCGACCGGATTATGAGCCGCTACGGAGATACTCCTGCCGGAATTGTTGAGTCAGTGATGGAATATTTGCGTATTTGTCAGAAGCAGAATTTTGAGAATGTGGTTATTTCCATCAAATCGAGCAACACGCGAACCATGGTTTATACTGTGAGGCTTCTCAATTTCAAGATGCGGCTCGAAGAAATGAGCTATCCACTTCATTTGGGTGTTACAGAAGCCGGAGAAGGTGAAGATGGCCGGATAAAATCGGCTGTGGGAATTGGAGCTCTATTAGCCGACGGTATTGGAGATACCATCCGTGTTTCGCTGACAGAAGCTCCTGAAAATGAAATTTCAGTGGCCCGAAAGCTGATTAACCACATTGAGTCCTATAAAAATCACAAACCAATTAAAGCCCCGTTGTTTGCGCAGATCAATCCTTTCGAGTACGAACGTCGCTCAGTAAGGCCGGTGCTTCGGATGGGAGATCAGTTTTTACCAGTAGTGATGGCCGATTTGCGTGGACGGACGCTTTCTGAAATTCTTCCTTTACGCGGGAAACAAATTCCGGAATATTTTTTCAATAACCACGAAGTTCTTGATTTGGAAGGCAATTCCTATCCGGTGCTTACCCTTGAAGAATATTTGTTTGGTGGATCACATTGGGGACAGACCAAATTCATCCGCACCAATAAGGAAGAGTTCGATCATTTTATGGATGAAAATCCTGAGATCATTACCAAGCTGAAGCAAACACGAAAGACGGTTCTTATTCTTGAAAGTTTTAATAAAAATCCGTTTGCCGAACTTCGTGCTTTCTTTATGACCCTTGAATCGCATATCTGGAAAGTTCCGGTCATTATTTTTAGAAAATATGAAGAACGTTATCTCGAAAATCTACAGATAAAAGCTGCTGCCGACCTTGGTGGACTGCTGCTTGATGGATATGGCGATGGCATTTGCATTACCAACGAATTAGATCAAACTACTTTTACCGACCTGAAAGATTTAAGCTTTTCGATTCTGCAAGCCAGTCGGATGCGTTTGACCAAAACTGAGTTTATTTCATGTCCGGGATGTGGACGTACCTTGTTCGATCTGCATGAAACGACGATCAAAATAAAAGCTCACTTCAATCATCTCGATCATCTCAAAATTGGTGTAATGGGTTGTGTGGTGAATGGCCCCGGCGAAATGGGTGACGTTGATTATGGATTCGTTGGCGCCGGTCCGGGGAATGTCAATCTTTATAAAGGACAAAAGCTTATCAAAAAGCACATTCCTTTCGAACAGGCTGTTGAAGAACTCGAAGCCATTATTCGCGAAAACGGAGACTGGAAAGACCGCGAAGCTTAAAAGAGTTTTCAGCCGCAGTTTTCAGTCTCAGTTATCCTTTATCAAAGTTGAAATTGCGTAGAGCGGCACAATCTCGATATTTCCGTCCCTTCCAAAATTTTCGAGTGAACATCGGATTCCCCTATTCAGGTTCTTTTCCTTCATAAACAGGCGCATACTTTGCATCTTTCCGCTGTAACCCGACTTAATTTCGACGGGAACAATTTCTGAACCTTGCCTGATTACATAGTCAACCTCGGCATTGCTGCTTCTTTCCTGACGATGCCAATAGAAAAGCTGCGGCTTCTCTAAGATAGATGATGCCTTGATCAGTTCCAGTCCTGCATAAATTTCGGCCAGACTTCCCTTATTCACCATGTCCATTTCTTCAACCACCAGATATTCGCGGATATTCAGGCCAAGGATGTGTTGAAAGATCCCGGTATCGTACATCAGCACCTTAAACTTCTTCAGATCCATCTGTGCGCCCAGTGGAAATCCATTGGCAGAAGTGTGATAGACCGGGAATGCCAGCCCTGCCATGACTAGCAGTTCAAGTGTCTCTTTAATTTGAGGATGGCTCGCCTTTGCAACCACATTTGAATATACAAACTTGGCTCCGGCCTGTTCAACAATACTGGCAAACACTTCACGGATGCGGCTTTCAGGAACACGCCTATGGTACTTCGAAAAATCGTCCCGAATAGATAAGGCCAAATCACTCAAAACATTTAATCCATCAAGAACGCTCTTATTCTCGGTAACCTGACGAACAACTTCGGGCATTCCTCCGGTTAATTGAAACTTACGGTAATAATCGGTTAGCATCTCATGAAAAACAGGGTTCATCGGTTCGTCGGGCGAAGCCTGACTAATCAATTCAACAAACTGATCCCTCTGGTGTGCTAAAAGAAATTCAGTAAACGACATCGGGTACATAAACAACGAGCGGATACGGCCGACACCAAACGAAGGGAGTTCGGCAAGGGCAAATTCGAGCAACGATCCTGCAGCTATCACATGCAATCCGGGCATATCTTCGTAGAAAAAGCGCAGCGATTGAATTGCCTTTGGGCAAGCCTGAATTTCATCAAAAAATAGCAAAGTTTCATTTTCACGGATTGGAATCTGGCTATAGGCTGATAATTCCATACAAATCCTGACCGGATCAAGATTCCGGTTGAAAAACCGTGCAACATCCTTTTCCTTTTCAAAATTGATCTGGATGAAATGATTGAATGTCTTGCCAAGTTCGCGAACGACAAAAGTCTTTCCAACTTGCCGTGCCCCGCGCAGCAAAAGTACCTTTCGGCTGGATGATTCCTTCCATGCCAACAGATGGTTGAATATGCTTCGCCTCATAGTATTGAAAATTAATTTATTAATGACGATATTGACAAAAATACAAGGCAAATATATTAACAAAATACCAAAAAGTCAAGGCAAGATTCAATTAAAATTCACAAAAAGTCAAGGCAAGTTTGTTTTCTTTAAAGAAACTCCTGAAACAGTTCTTCTATTTTTTGGCCGGGTTGGAGCCAAAATCCGTGTAAGCCGGAAGCAATGGCAGCTTCCACATTTTGAAGTGAATCGTCAATAAATAAAGATTCTGAAGGAACAATTCCGGAAAGCCTGATGATTTCCTGAAACGATTCAGGTGTCGGTTTCCTGAAGCCAATTTCATTCGAATAGAAATCCTTTTCGAATAGCGTCGAAACCTCAAATCCATGTTGATTCCTGAAGTTGGAATGATACTTTTCCACATGAATGGCATTGGTATTACTGAAAAGGTAAACTTTAAATTCCTTCCGAAGCTTTCGCAACAATTCAACCCTGATTTCCGGAAAATCGAGCAACATAGCTGTCCATGCTGCATCAATTTCCTCCGAACTTATATTCGCTGAAAGAAGTTGACGAACCCCCTCCCGGAATTCATCAGGAGTGACCTGGCCTTGTTCCATCTGGTAAAAAATATCGTGATCATAAGTCAGACCTTTGTCGCCAATAAGTTGTTCCATTCCAAGCGCGCCAAACGCTTCAATGGTTTTTTTAGGGTCGATATTCAACAAGACGCCTCCAAGGTCGAAAATGATATTTTTAACTCCTTTCAGGATTTCCATAGGTTTGAATTATTTGATTCGCAAAAGTCAGAAAAAATCCGGAATAATAAAGAAACCTTATCTTTGAGAGGTCTAAAAATGATTTATTCATGGCCAATCCACAAACTATTTGGTACAATCGTGAGAAGAAACTGGTAGAAACTATTGATCAGCGTCACCTTCCATTTAAAGTTCTGAATTTCGAAATCAGTACCTTGGACGAAGCCCGGTATGCCATTTCTGAGATGGTGGTGCGAGGAGCTCCGTTAATCGGAGTAACAGCTGCATATGGAATGTTTTTGGCAGCTTACATTTTTTCTGGCGAAAATTTTACTATTTCAATGAACAAGGCAGCTGAATGGCTGAAATCGTCGCGGCCAACTGCTGTGAATCTGGCTTTCGCTGTGGATGAGGCTATTTCAGTGATTTCGGAACAATTCGATATCTCTAAAAATACTCGACTTTTATTTGAATATGCAGAATCGATAAAGCAGCGAGAGATTGAATGCAGCAAAAAGATAGGATTGCATGGACTGGAACTAATAAAGGAAATCAGCAAGACAAAAAGTGGGAAGCCTGTTCAAATCCTGACTCACTGCAATGCAGGGAGATTGGCCTGTGTGGAACTGGGAACGGCTACAGCTCCAATTTATCTGGCACATGAAGCCGGTATTCCTGTTCATGTTTGGGTGGATGAAACCCGCCCGCGAAACCAGGGAGGCCGGCTCACCGCATGGGAACTTGGAGAGATCGGAATTCCACACACGATCATTCCTGACAATACCGGTGGTCATTTAATGCAGCACGGAATGGTTGATATGGTTATTGTGGGCAGCGACAGAACTACCATTAACGGTGATGTGGCCAATAAAATTGGAACATATCTGAAAGCCCTGGCTGCGGCGGATAACGGAATTCCATTTTATGTGGCTTTGCCATCAACAACTATCGATTGGACCATCAGCGATGGAATTGCCGAAATCCCGATTGAGCAACGAAATTCAAACGAAGTAACTATGATGGAAGGAATGTTGGGGAATGAAGTTTATGAATTTAGAATTCTCCCGGAGAAAAGTCCAGTGGCTAATTACGGATTCGATGTAACACCTGCCCGGCTGGTCACAGGATTGATTACTGAACGTGGAATTTGCAGGGCGACCCGTGAGGGAATAATCAATTTATATCCTGAAAAGAGACAAAAATGACGGAAGGATACATCAAATTTAACTGCATCTGGGAACAAAAAGAAATTCAAATAGATCAAAATATATTTGAACAGCTCGAAAATGTAAGAACCAAACTCTACGAATTGGGTCTGATTGGCATGTATCCGGATGGCATTGGCTTCGGGAATATTTCAGTTAAGCCTGAAAAAAGCAAATCGTTCATCATTACCGGAAGTGCAACAGGTCAGTTTGAAAAACTTAAACCTTCGCACTATGCACAAGTTACTGGATACAACTTTGCACAAAATACGATTTTATGCACCGGTCAAACCAAAGCCTCAGCCGAAAGTCTCAGCCATGCCGCTGTTTATGAATCTGTTCCGGATGCTGGTGCAGTTGTACACGTTCATTGTTTGTGGCTTTGGGAAAAATTAATGAATAATTACCCAACAACTTCAGGAGAAATTGAATACGGAACACCAGAAATGGCAGAGGCCATACAGCATTTAGTTTATAGAATGAAAAAGGATGAAAAAGTGATTGTAATGGGAGGGCATCGGGAAGGAATTCTTGCGTTTGGAAGCAATTTGAGTGAAGCAACAGATGAAATTATTAAAATCTATAAGCACTATCAAAATGAGTAAAATAGCCATCATTGGAGGTTCCGGCCTCGAAAATCCTGTCATACTTAAAAATGCCACTGAGCTGAAAGTCGATACTCCCTTTGGACCGACAACATCAGATTTCAAATGTGGAACAATAAGTGGAAAAGACGTGGTTCTTCTTTCCAGGCATGGTCGACAACACACTATTCCTCCCACACAAGTAAATAACCGGGCCAACATTTGGGCTATTCGGGAAATTGGCTGCACACATATCATTGCAACAACAGCCTGCGGAAGTCTGCGTCAGGAAATCGGCAGGGGTGATTTTGTAGTTCTGGACCAATTTATTGATTTTACCCGTTTTCGGCCAATTACTTTTTTTGAATCGTTTGAACCCCGTGAAATGAAACACACGCCAATGGCCGATCCTTTTGATAGTTTTTTGCGGTTGAAACTGATAGAAACGGCTCGCGAACTCGGGATTAAAGTTTTTGAAAAGGGCACTGTTGTCACCATCGAAGGTCCCCGGTTTTCAACCCGGGCAGAATCGAATATGTTCAGGATGTGGGGCGCCGATGTAATCAATATGTCAACTGCACCAGAGGCAATTCTGGCGAACGAGCTTGAAATTCCCTACGCAGCTATTGCTATGAGTACTGATTACGATTGCTGGAAAACCGATGAAGCTCCGGTTACCTGGGGCGATGTTTTACGGGTATTCAATAGCAATGTCAGCCATGTAATTGATCTATTGGTTCACACGGTTGAAAGAATTCAGGATTAAAATTTAAGCCCGAGATTAACTTTTCTTAAGAATTTTGTCAATGAAAGATCGGTTTTTTGGCACAGGTTTTGTTAAACAAAATTTAGTAAGTTGTCTCAAAGCCATGAACAATTTTATCGATCGGTCAGCTTGAATGTTGAGAGAGAAAAGGTTTAAAGTTGATTCGATTTTATACATCAAGGATAGAAGCCATTTCGGAATTTTCGGAGTGGCTTTTTAAATTCCGGTTAAAAACAAAAAAGCTCCTTTCGGAGCTTTCAGATATTATTTGTTTATGTGTATCCAAACACCAGATTGGGGATTTAGAGTCCGCATAGCATTCAATTCCTTTTGGGCTTCTTCCATGGTTGAAAAGCCTTTCATAGCAATTCGGTGAAGGCCATTATAAATTCCAAGATCTTTTCCGGTGAAACCTTGTTGGCTAAGTTGATTCAAATATTTACTTGCGTTTTCTTCGCTTTTAAAGCTTCCGCCAATAATAAAAAACCGGTAATCTTCGGTTGCAGGCGCTGAAATACTTATAGAAGATTCAGACTGATTTTGTTCCTGAATTGGAACAGGTATAGCCGGAGCACTTGCTGTAATTGCTTCCCACAATCCCAAATCCGATTTCGACAGGTATTCTTTATTATTTTTCATCGGAATGATTGCCATAGCAATAAGTAAAGGAATGACCACAACCAGCTTTTGAAGTTTGCGTTTCTGGAAAATAACTGGGATCGGTTCCTTGTATTCAACTTTGAAGGCCGGTTTAGGCATCTGCCGTTGATAAAGTTTTTCATACGAGAAATTCTGTAATCCGTATGATTCTGCTAAAAGGTTTTGCTTGATCTGTGGCTCGAATTGCAGGTTTTCTCTTGAATCGTAATGTAAATATCCTACTCCTTCAAAATAAACATTGCGGTTACGTTCCAGATTTAGCTGTGTTTCTTCTACAAAGGTTTCCAGCTTTTGTTTGGCTTCAAAATAATTAATCCCTTCGATGTCGGCAATGTAATTAACCAGCAAACCATCATTGGAAATTAGTTTGTTGTTAAAAGCAATTTCTTTCGCTGGTGGAAAGAATTGATTGTTTACAATCGATGCAGGTTTATAATTGGTTATGAATCCGCCAAACTCAGGAATGATCACACAATCATTCAGAAACAGCAACTCCTTTATGTATTGATTAATTTCCACGCTTTATCTGTTTAACCAGTCAAAAATAAGAAAAATAGACATTGCATCAAGACAAAGTTTTCAACAAATGCTAATTAGTTTATTACAGAAAACTTAACGTAATGCCAGATAATTGCTATCCAGATATTTCCTAAATTTGCGACTCATCAGAAAAACTGATTATCACATGAAACAAATTTTAGTTACCGGAGGTACCGGCTACATTGGTTCTCATACGGCTGTCGAATTACAAAACGCTGGCTTTGAAGTGATCATTATTGATAATCTTTCAAATTCAAGCCTTGATGTGTTGGATGGGATTGAAAAAATCACGGGTATTCGTCCGACCTTCGAGCAGTTCGATTTAGTTGATTTGGATAAAGTTGATGCTTTTTTCAGCAAATATCCCAAAATTGAAGCCATTATACATTTTGCTGCATCCAAAGCCGTTGGTGAATCGGTTGAAAAACCGTTATTATACTACAGAAATAACCTGGTTTCCTTGATAAATTTGATGGAGTGCCAGATAAAATACGGTGTTCCAAATATTGTTTTTTCTTCATCCTGTACGGTATATGGTCAACCGGATGTTTTGCCGGTTACCGAAAGTACTCCCCGGAAAGACGCCGAATCGCCTTATGGAAATACCAAACGGGTAAATGAAGATATCCTTCATGATACAATTGTAGCAAATCCAAAGATTAAAGGGATTGCTCTTCGTTACTTTAATCCGGTTGGGGCCCATCCCTCAGGTCTGATTGGCGAGCTTCCATTGGGTATACCGGCCAACCTGATTCCATTTGTAACTCAGACTGCGGCGGGACTGCGTAACGAGTTAAAGGTTTTTGGGAACGATTACGAAACTATTGACGGTTCAGCAGTGCGAGATTATATTAATGTGGTTGATTTGGCAAAGGCTCACGTAATTGCCGTAAACCGTTTACTCGAAAATAAAAATAAAGCTTCCTACGAAGTTTTCAATCTTGGAACAGGGGATGGTGTTTCAGTTTTACAAATTGTGAATGCTTTTGAAAAAGTTACCGGTGTAAAACTGAATTACAAAATAGTCGACCGGCGTGCCGGTGACATTGAAAAGATTTGGGCCGACACGACTTTTGCCAACGTGGAACTGGGATGGAAAGCCGAAAAAGGTTTGGAGGAAACCTTGCTGTCGTCCTGGAACTGGGAAAAGAAGTTGCGGGGAATTGAATAAAAACACTCGAAGTGTCGTCCTAAAAAGCATACAATGAAAGTACCGGTTCTTTATTATCTGACCGAACTCTTATTTCCGAGGCTATGTGTGGTTTGCGGCGATAAACTGATTGAACAGGAACAGTGGATTTGCCTTCATTGCCTGCATCATATTCCACGGACCAATTTTCATCTTGAATCGGACAATCCGGTTGCCCGCTTATTCTATGGAAGAGTGCAAATTGAGCATGCTACATCTTTTTTTTATTTTAGTAAAGGCAGCAAATACCAGTCTTTATTGCATAACCTGAAATACAAGGGAATGAAAGAACTGGGTGAAGAAATTGGAAAAAATTTTGGTATCGATTTATTGCAGTCACCTGATTTTTCTTCGGTTGATGTGCTTTGCCCTGTGCCCTTGCATCCATCAAAAGAGAAGAAGCGCGGGTACAACCAAAGTTGGTGGATTGCTTCAGGAATGGCAAAACAGATGAATAAAGAATTTTCAGACAACAACCTGAAACGAATTACAGCTACCGAAACACAAACACGTAAATCGAGATTTGCCCGATGGCAAAATGTGGAAGGCATTTTCGAATTGTCCGATCCGGACGCTTTTTCAGGGAAACATATTTTACTGATCGACGATGTGGTCACTACCGGATCAACACTTGAGGCCTGCGCTCAATCGATACTTTCCAAAACCAATGCCCGGGTCAGTATTGCTACTTTGGCAACTGCCTGATGATTTAATTCCCGTTCATAAACCTGACAAATATTCATAGAAATCAAAATTTGATTTATATACCTTCGCAAAAAATAATTCTTTCGTTGATGAAGGCCGTGATCAACTATTATTTCATATCTGCACTTTTCAACCATCTTTTTCTGAACCTGAAAAACAGGGATGGGTTTACTGCATTCCGTATGGTTGTCTGTTAGGGAAACTTCCCGGCAACTGATGTCTATCTTTTCTATTATTTTTCATTATTCAAGGGAATCACTGGATGATTCAATAAATGCGCACCAAAATTTACTCCTTATGAATTTACCATTCGCCGAAAACTATAAAATCAAAATGGTAGAACCCATCTACCGTTCAACCCGTGAGCAACGGGTACAATGGATTGCCGACGCCAACTACAACCTGTTCAACCTGAGCAGCGACAAAGTTTTTATCGATCTGCTGACCGATAGCGGCACCGGTGCCATGAGCGACCGCCAATGGGCCGCTATCATGACCGGCGACGAAAGCTATGCCGGGTCTTCGTCTTACTATCATTTAAAAGAGAAAATACAGGCGATCTTCGGGTTTGAACACTTTCTGCCTACTCATCAGGGACGGGCAGCCGAGAACGTTTTGTTTTCAGTTATCCTGAAAGAGGGTGATCTGGTTCCGGGAAATTCACACTTCGATACTACCAAAGGTCACATCGAGTACCGAAAGGCAAAAGCCATCGATTGTACCATTGACGAAGCTTTTGATACCGACAGCACTTTTCCTTTTAAGGGCAATGTTGACCTTGGCAAGCTCGAAAAAGTATTCAAACTTCAGCCTGAAAAAAATATTCCGGCCTTAATTATGACCATTACCTGCAACTCTTCAGGAGGGCAGCCCGTGTCGATGGAAAATCTGAAAGCGGTGAAGGAAATGGCTATGAAATATGGTGTTCCGGTAATTTTCGATTCGGCCCGGTTTGCCGAAAATGCCTGGTTTATCCAGCAGCGAGAAGAAGGATATTCGACAAAAACAATCAAGGAAATCGTGAGCGAAATGTTTACCTATGCCGATGCTATGACCATGAGCAGCAAAAAAGATGGCGCTGTAAACATTGGTGGTTTTATGGCCATGAGAAACATCGATTGGTACGATAAAGCCTCAACTTTCAACATCATGTATGAAGGTTTCGTAACCTACGGCGGAATGGCTGGACGCGATATGAATGCATTGGCTGTTGGACTTGACGAAGTAACCACCAACGACTTTCTCGACACCCGAATTAAGCAGGTTCATTATCTTGGCAACAAGCTAATGGAATATGGAATACCGATTCAGCAACCCATTGGTGGACACGCCGTTTTTGTTGATGCCAAGAAATTTCTGCCACATGTACCGAAAGAAGAATACATTGCTCAAACGCTCGCTATTATTCTTTACCTGGAAGCTGGTGTGAGAGGAGTTGAAGTAGGAACTTTGCTGGCCGACCGCGATCCGGAAACCAACGACAACCGTTACCCAAAACTTGAATTTTTGCGTCTGGCTATTCCGCGCCGCACCTATTCAAATAACCACATGGATGTAGTGGCTGCCGGCCTGAAAAATATCTATGAAATACGCGATGAAATCCGAACTGGTTTGCTTATCCGAAAAGAAGCAGCGATCATGCGGCATTTTACCGTACTTCTGGAAAAAGTAAAATCATAGAAACTGTTTAAAATTTGAAATTGTGCCCAAAATCAAAAAATTTACCCCTGCCCTAAAGGGTGATTTTTTGATTTTTCGGGCTCCCTTCAGGGTTTGGGGTAATCCGAAAAATCAAAATGAATGAAATTTAAACAGTTTCTTCATTCTACTCAAAATAATGTGGAACAAACCGGCTGGTATTGCCGGTTATCAGCCCATCAGATTCGCGAATGCCCATTCCGGCAGCTTCTCCTCCAATCAGCCAGCTTCCAATGACCGGATGATTTCCATCAAAATCGGGCAATGCAGCATATTGCTGATAAACATACCCTTCGCTTCCGTATTCACCATCAGTTTTCTCCACCGAACGACCATTGACCCAAATATCAACATTGGCTCCTTCGCGCGAAAAGATTGGCTTTTCAACAAAGTCGCCGCTAAATGGTCGTGAAGTTTTGCAAGGCAGAATGTAGGGCGACCGCGGGAAAAGTTCGTGCAGTACAGTTAAAATCATTTTGTTCGAAAGTATCATTTTCCAGGCGGGTTCAATCCACCAACACTTATCGCGTGTGGTGATCAAATCCGGACCAAATTCTTCTGCCAGCATCCATTCGTAAGGATAAAGTTTGAAGATGGTTTCAATCTCCTCAAACTGGTCGTCGGTAAAACATTGCTTTTGCGAATCGAATCCCAATTGGTCCATGTATAAAAACCGGGTATCCAATCCGGCTTGTTGTGCCACATCTTCCAAATATTTCGCCGTCATCAGATCTTCCAGACTATCTTCCGTGCAACAAAAATGCATCCGATTCGATTTCATCCACCCACGAATTACTTTATAGTGTGCAATCAACTTATCGTGAATAGAATTAAACTGGTCAGCCATTGGCTTTGTATCTTTCATCCAGTACCACTGAATCACAGAAGATTCGAGTAGTGACGTTGGCGTGTCGGCATTGAATTCCAGCAGTTTGATGGAGCCGTTGTTGTAAGCCAGATCCATTCGTCCATATAGCGAAGGTTGGTCTTCGTACCACGACCATTTAATTAATTCGGCATATTTCCGGTCGATAAAAAACCGGTCGTACCATTCGCGTTTAATCACATATTCGACAGCTTCGCAACACATCGAAAATATCTCGTTGGTTGCTTTCTCTATCGATAAAATTTCGGCTTCAGTAAAAGAATAAGCAGCATTCTCTTTCCAGTAATTGCCTCCTTCATTAAATAGAAATCCTTGCTGCTCAATAGTATTTTGCCAGCCGGACCGGGGTATAAATTCGATTCGTTTCATATGATTTAACTTGATACGGATGAGCCACGTCCAAAGGCGCCAAAACCACCTGTACGGATATGAGCTGGAACGTGTCCCGGTGTGCGGATTTGATTGAGCGTGGACGGCTGGTATCTTCCCGGGTTAATCATTCCGTTGGCAAGTAAAAACCATCCCATTCCATAGTGCCGGTAGTGCTGATTGTTGATAATGGTATCTCTTGTTTTACCAGTCTGGTCGGCGCCGGTAATCCATTCATCTTTTTCCTTAGGTTTGTTGGAACATGAACTTATGGCAGCCAAAAAAACAGCTCCAAGTAAGATAGAAGTCGAACGTTTCATTTATTTGGAAAGTTAAGAAAGCGAAAGATAAGGCTATTTATAGAATTATCGTTTCAATCGTTTTAAACAATTCATCAATGAGCGTGAAGTATGGTAGTTGCCTTTCCAAATCTGGGCCTTCATTGCCAGTTTTTCCTGAGGCTCTTTATCAATTCCATTCGGGTACCAGTCGCCATGTTCATGATCGATTAGGTATTTGTCAATGTATTCCCATTCCTTCAGGAACAAGGTTTTATAGTTATTCCGATCATCAGGAAAAAGTTTTGCCATTAACAGCAAAGAGTTCAATCCTTCGGCTTGCGACCACCAGTTTTTGGTATCCTTAATAATAGTCACGGTATCCTGACCTTTGAAATAATAACCGGCTTCATAAAATCCACCAACTGCTTTGTCCCAGCCATTTTCGATGGAATGATCAACCATCTTTTTCGCCTTTCGGAGCGTGAGCGTATCGTTTTCAAGACCTGCAATTTCGGAGGCTTCCAGCATAAGAAAGGCAGTTTCAACGTCGTGCCCAAATGAAATATGATCGTGATACCAGTTCTTTTTCCTGACTTCTTCGGCAGAATCCCGGTAGGAAACAGGCGATAAATCTTCGTTCAGGAACAATTGCAGGTAACCTTTTGGATGGGTAATCCGGTCGCGAATCAGGCTGAGCATCATCAGTAAACGTTCTTTCACCAGCGGATCGGGCCAAACCCGGTACAATTCGGTGAATGCCTCGAGCAAATGAATGGAGCCATTCTGATCTTTAGGCGGAACTCCGTTGTATCCTTTTTTCAAAGGAGTTCCGTCGGCATCCATAAACTGGAAATAACCTCCAAATTGCGGGTCGTAACTGTGTCGGTCGAGCCAGAGAAAAGCTTTTTTTGCCAGCGAAAGTGCAGTGGTATCTCCCGACACACGTGCATAAGCCGATAAGCCATAAATGCCAAATGCATTTCCATAGGCCTCTTTCATAACCCGATCAGATTTTCCCGATTTCATGACTTGTCCTTCACGGTCAACCAGATTGTAAAAACCACCCAACTTTTCATCCCACATTTTGTCTTTAAGGAATTGAAACCCGTGGCGGGCAATTTTCAGGTAATGGTCTTTTTTCTCCGGATAAAATTCGGCGACAGTCGAACAGGTCCAAACGTGGCGCGATTGGGTGACAATCATCTTGTTTTGCGGGCCTTTCATCTCCCATTTATAATCGAAATCGCTCAGGAAACCGCCGGAAATACTGTCGATGGTGCGTGGGTACCAAATATCCAGAATTCCATTATTCAGTGATTCTGTGAGTTGGTTGATCACTTTCTGATCGGAATTTTGACTGTCTTTTACGGGTGTTGAACAGGAAAACAAAAGAATTCCTATACCGGTGAGTAACACTTGTCGTTTCATAATTCAGGATAATTGGCAGTTGGTAATGGTTTAAAGATCGAGCCGGTAAAGAACGGTTGTGCTGAGCATGTTGTTGAACTGATTGCTTTTCCAGTACCACAGGGCTTCGCCTTTTTGTTTACGAATAGGCATCAGCGAATAGGATCCGCGTAAATCAACATAAAGCCGTCTTGATACCTGGAAGCGGAAACCCAGCAATCCCTGAAAATCGAATTCATTAAAGGTGTTTTCATCTTCTTCCGGGAATTTACCATAGTCGTTGTATTCGATTCCACTGATTAGATAGCCAGGTGACACTCCAATTAACAGTGAAATTTTTTCACTGGTTCGTATCCCCAGATAAACCGGAAGATCGACGTAATTTAACCGCATAATGTATTTGATCTGTCCTTCGATGGCCAGTGAATCGATGTTCCTGCTGCCTTTCTGCATCAGCTTTAGCTCCATTCCGGCGTAAACAGTTCGTGTCAGATTGGTCTGAACATAGCCCCCCAAAGCGATTCCCGGTTTATGGTATCCTTTATATAAATCGCCATCAACCTGCGAAGCATTAAATCCGCCTATCAAGCCTCCTTCAAACCGTTGCGAATAACTGCTTAAACTGACTATTATGAACACCAACATAAAGTAACAAGACTTTTTCATACCAGTGATTTTAGTGATTCTTTCAACAGCTCAACACCTTTTCCGGCTTTTTCCTGAATAAAGGTTACATTCCGGATAAAAACCTGTGGACGTTCCGGATCGATAACAAATATTGGAATCCCTTTTCTGGTATAATTGACCAGTCCGGCAGCCGGATAGACATTGAGTGATGTGCCTATGACCACCAGTATATCAGCCGATTCAACCAGAGGAATAGCATCTTCCATAGCCGGAACCGCTTCCCCAAACCAAACAATGTGTGGACGAAGTTGGCTTCCTTTTGCACATTTCTGTCCGAATTTCAGTTCCCATCCATCAATATCATAAATGAGCGATTCATCAACCGAACTGCGTGCTTTTTTCAATTCGCCATGCAAATGAAGTACCTTCGAACTGCCGGCCTGTTCATGCAGATCATCAATATTTTGTGTGATGATCTGAACTTCAAAATCCCTTTCAAAATCGACCAATCCACGATGTCCGGCATTGGGTTCGCATTCGTAAAGTTGTTTCCGCCGATCGTTGTAAAACCGCATCACCAACTCTGGATTCCGGTGCCATGCTTCGGGTGTTGCAACTTCGGTTACATCATATTCTTCCCAGAGTCCGCCCATATCGCGAAAGGTACGGATGCCACTTTCCTGACTCATTCCAGCACCTGAAAGGATAACGAGTTTCTTTTTCATTGATCAAGGTTATTAATTAACCACATAGACACATAGGGCTCATAGATTTTTGTTGTGCAACTCCAGACATGACTTGGCATATTTAAATATTTTACAAATTACTTTTTCTATTTGTTCTATGTGACTATGTGGTTCTCTTTATTCCATACTTCTGTCAGTTGCTCTTCGAAACCCATCCAATTTCAGGTTTCCATCTTTGTAAACATCCACGATCATATAAGCGCTGTTTTCCGGACCATCGCCGTCAACCACTGCATTTACCGAATAATAATGGATTCCGTTAATGCGATTATATCTTTCTTCATGAACATGTCCCTGAAATACGCAGATAACCTTTCCCGATTGTTCCAGAATTTGTCTTACCTCTGCAGCATTCTGTACTGCTTGCTTCACATTTTTCGAATCATCGAGCATTTGATGAATAAAAACAATAACAGGAAGCTTGTTCAGTTTCAAATCATCTTTTAGCCAACCAATCTCTTCTTCAGGAATATTGGCATCTTCCCATGAGAAATTTCCATGATCATAGGCTTTTCCTTCTTTGGTGAAATTTCCATCCAGAACCACAAAGTGGATTTTCTTTCTATTGAAGGAGTAATAGCTTTTTGTGCCTGGGATATCAGTATTATCAACCCTTTCCAAAAATTGTTGTTTTGAAATTCCATCCATATCATGATTGCCCAGAACATGGTAAGTCGGACCGTTGAACTTTTGGAAAACGGATTCAATATCAGTTAGATATTTTAGCGTATTGGCTTCATTCGGAACAGCATCCTGATCTTTAAAATCGCCCAACTCAATTACAAAATCCAGTTTTTCCTGGTTCATCCGTTCAATTGCTTCCTGAACTTTGGCGAGCGATTGTTGGTAAAACCGTTCTCCTGCCGGTTTGCGATTGGCATAATGAATATCGGACAACATTCCAAACCTGATTATTGGCTTTTTTTCACTTTGCGCAAATAGTTTGGGGGCAAACATCAATCCTGCAGCCGTAGTTCCGGCTAATCCAAGGAATCGTCTTCTTGAAAGGGTCCAGTTAGTACTCATGATAATTTTCAGCTGATTTATCCAAAGATAAGAATTAAACAAATTGTCAGCAGTTAGTGCCAAATAATGTCTGAAGTACTTAGAATCAAAATTTTCAGGAAATGGCGGAATTAAATGTGAATTCTAATGCTGCGAAGTTTATCTTTGAGTAACTTTCAGCATTTACATAACCAATGATTTAACTATTCCAATGAATCCTCCATCTATCCAAATCCTCACTTTCCTTTTTGACAACAAAACCGATCATATTCTTCTGCACCAGATTGCGGTGGATGGTCCTCTTAAAAGAAAACATTCCGGCATTAAAGGTGAACCGGGTTTATTGGAAGACATGAACAAGGCTGCAATCCGGACTATTCAGGAATCGACCGGACTTGAAGTGAAGGATGCTGTTTTGCGTGGGGTGGTTAAAAGCATCCAGGAAGAAACCCAATCATCGGTAATTTATTTCGTCTACGAATCAGCCAAATTTTCCGGAGAATTGCAAAATAAAGTTCCTGGCCGTCTGAAGTGGGTAGATATTCTCCAAATTTTCAACCTGGAAATGGAAAGCCTGGTTCAGGAGTTGATGCCCAACCTGCTCGATGGCGAAAGCTTTTTTGAGGGAACCATTCAATTGAACAGCCTGGATGAAGTCATCCATTCCGAAATCCGCATTTGCAACTCAATTTAAATCAGACAATCCTGTATCTTAGAAGTTTTCCTCCAGAATGTCGGTTGCTGAAGCTACCAATTCGGTGCAAACCGTATTATAAAGATTATTAGTGTTGGCTAATTCCGCACCTTCAGGAGTTGAAATGTCGACTCCGAGAAGTTTTTTGCATTTTAAGGAGCCGTGTTTTGCAACGAATAATTCGTTGAATTGGCGTACTGCGAGTTTTGTTTCTGTCTTCATCTCCTGCATAGTTTTAGTGCCGGATTGAGCTTTAAGTCCCAGTACCATGTAAGCTCCGGTAACCGCACCGCAGGTTTCTGCCATGACCATTCCACCTCCAAAACCGAGTGTAATTTTTTTTGCGGTCATCTCGTCAAGGTTCAACTCATGAGCAAAACTTAACAATACCGATTGGGCGCAGTTTAATGTTTTGAAATTTTCAAGGGCTGATTGCGATTTTTTCATGATTTAAGTTTTGACCACAAGATCACATAGAAAATCAAATGGAATTAAATAAAAAGACTATGTGTCCTATGAGTCTATGTGGTTATTAATGTTTCAAAATTAAAAAACCCGAAGCAATGCCCCGGGTTTTCTGTATTTTTTTTCTCCTCACCCTTTGGGGTTACTGAGCTTGTCGAAGTATTATTCTCCTCGTACCGCTGCAACTCCCGGAAGAACCTGTCCTTCGAGGTATTCGAGCAATGCCCCGCCGGCAGTTGAGATGTACGAAACTCCATCGGCAAAGCCAAACTGGTTAACACAAGACACGGAGTCGCCACCACCAACTAAAGAGAAGGCTCCTTTTGAAGTAGCTGTTACGATGGCTTCACCAACGGCTTTTGAACCCACCGCAAATTTTTCAAATTCGAAAACGCCAACCGGACCATTCCACAGAATGGTTCCTGAATTTTCGATGACATCTTTGAACATGGCGATGCTGTTAGGGCCTGCATCCAATCCCTGCCATCCTTCCGGAATAGCGCTGGCTTCAACTACCTGTGTATTTGCATCTGGGCTGAATGCATCAGCGGCAACCACATCGGTAGCCATATAAATTTTTACGCCTTTTTCTGCAGCTTTTTTCTCGATTGCCAAAGCTGTGTCGAGGTATTCCAGTTCGCAGATTGAATTGCCAACTTCGCCACCGTGAGCTTTCACAAAAGTATAAGTCATACCGCCGCCTAAAATCAGGTTGTCAACTTTGTCGAGCAGATTTTCGATAATGGTGATTTTTGAAGAAACTTTAGCTCCACCCATAATAGCAGTTAGCGGGCGCTGTGGATTTTTCAATACTTTATCCAAACTTGCAACTTCGCTTTCGATGAGGTAACCAAACATTTTGTCGTTCGGGAAGAATTTAGCCATTACAGCTGTTGAAGCATGAGCGCGGTGAGCAGTTCCGAAGGCGTCGTTAATCCAGCAGTCACCATTGGCAGCCAGTTGTTCGGCAAACGACTCTGTTCCTTTTTCTTCTTCCGGGTGAAAACGAAGGTTTTCGAGTAACATCACTTCACCTGGCTTTAAAGCTTTAGCCATAGCCTGAACTTCAGCGCCAATACAATCCGGAGCCATTTTTACCTCACGGCCGAGCAATTCGCTCAAATGAGAAACAAGGTGACACATGGAGTATTTGGGATCCGGTCCGGCTTTTGGGCGTCCAAAGTGAGACATGATAATCGGAGAACCGCCTTCTGCAATTACTTTGTTAATGGTATCCACTGCTGCACGCATGCGGGTATCATCGGTAATTACAAAATTTTCGTCGAGAGGCACGTTAAAGTCAACACGGATCAGCGCTTTTTTGCCAGCGAAATCATAAGTTTCAATAGTTTGCATATGTGTTTTTTTAGAGTTACAAAAATTCACATCAAATATAAAAAAAAGATCAGTGCGATTATTTTTTCTGCATTATGCTTGCCTGAATTTAATGTTGGGGTAAGGTAATTTGAAGTCGGAAGACCGGAGACGGAAGTCCGAAGCCGCTCCCTGAGTAGCTAAGCGTATCGAAGGGAGCTTACGCCCAAATCTTGCGGTAATGGTAATTTTTGGGAATAGAGGAAATAGGAAAAGGGAAAGACATACTCACCCAAATTTCGAAATTCTCGATTCTTATTTTTCCGGCAAAACTGGTTTTAGGAGCAGGAATTGCTATTTTTGGACTCCTCAATTTCCGAACTATGTTTTTTAAAGAAGTTATCGGTCAGAATTCCATCAAGCAACGCCTGATTCAGTCTGTAAAAGAAGAAAGGGTTAGTCATGCACAACTTTTTGCAGGACCTGAAGGTACCGGGAAACTGGCTTTGGCCATTGCCTATGCCCAATATATTGCCTGTACTAACCGGCAATCGGATGACTCATGCGGCGAATGCCCGTCATGTAAAAAGTACCGGAAGCTGATCCATCCCGATCTTCATTTTGTGTTTCCGGTAATTAAAACTCCCAAATTTAAAGAGCCCGTTTCGGATAATTTTTTGGAAGAATGGCGCGCAATGGTTGGGCAAAATCCGTATTTCAGTATCGACCAGTGGTTGGAATTTTTAAATGCTGAAAATGCGCAGGGCTTAATCTATGTTCATCAGAGCGAAGAGATTATCCGGAAACTCAATCTCAAATCGTACGAATCGGAATACAAGGTGATGATTATTTGGTTGCCCGAACGAATGCATGTGGCCTGCGCCAACAAACTGCTGAAGATGATTGAGGAACCACCTGTAAAAACGCTGTTTATCCTGATTACTGAAAACGAAGAAGACATCATCAGTACCATCCGCTCGCGTTGCCAGTTGATAACCATTCCACCGATTGATCCGGATGCGATGGCAAAGGCAATCGCACAATTACCCGAAGCTGAAGGTTGTGATATCCGCAACATTGTGCATCTGGCCAAAGGGAATTATGGCAAGGCGCTTGAACTGCTTCAGCCCGACGAACAAACCCAGTTTAATCTTGAGCGTTTCAAGGAACTGATGCGGTTTTCGTACGGAAGAAAATATACTGATTTGTTCAAGTGGGTGGAGCAGGTTGCCAGCATTGGGCGCGAAAAGCAAAAAAGTCTGCTTAATTATTTCCTGATTATTCTTCGTGAAAATTTCATGTATAACTTGAAAAGCAGACAGTTAACTTTCATGAGTGAACAGGAAGAGGATTTTTCGAAACGGTTCTCACCATTCATTAATGAACGGAACATTCAGGAATTGACGGAAGTTTTCGAGACTGCATTTGCTCACATTGAAATGAACGGAAACCCCAAAATAATTTTTACCGATGTCTTTTTTAAAATTGTGAAACTGATCAGAAAGTAGGATTCTTGAAAATATGTCTATTACATATCCATTTCACTAAACCGTTTTCGTTTCCTGACATAGAACTGGAAAACCAGGCTTTTCTGAAGTATTCCGGTTAAGGATTGTTTGGGAGAAATAGTTCGCCTGATGAATTTTCGTTTTTTAATAAGCACCGGCAGTGAAATCCAGAAATAGAAATGTGCCTTCAGAACACTTCGGATTCCATTCAGGTTAAACTCAGCTAACAGTTTAAATGCTGCCACGGCATCCAGAATCATCCGAATAAAAAGAACAGATAAAAGTTGATTCCCGGGCAAATTTTTAAAAAGCAGCCACAGGTTATTTCTGAAATTCAGGAAAAGCTTTTTCGGGTTGTCATAAGCCAGTGTACCTCCACCAACATGATAGACAGTACTTTCAGGAGTAAATACAATTTGATACCCCCGGGTTTTTAACCGCCAGCATAAATCAATTTCTTCCATATGCGCCCAAAAATCGGCATCGAAACCGCCCGCTTCGTGAAATTGTGAAGCCCTTACAAACATGCAGGCTCCGGTTGCCCAAAAGATTTCAGTGGTTTGATCGTATTGACCATTGTCGGCTTCCATTTCATTAAATATCCTGCCACGGCAAAAAGGGTATCCATACCGGTCGATGAAACCACCTCCGGCTCCGGCATATTCAAAATGAGTTTTTTGATGGTAACTAAGTATTTTGGGTTGAACTGCAGCAATATCAGGATCGGATTCCATTAGATTGATGGGTGATTGGAGCCAACCGGAAGTGACTTCCACATCCGAATTCAGAATCACAAAATAATCTGCGTCAATCTGTTTTAACGCTTCGTTATACCCACGGGCAAATCCGTAGTTTTGTTTCAGATTGAGTAATTGAACATCGGGGAATTCATTCTTTAGTATTTCAAGTGAATGATCGGTTGAACCATTATCGGCCACGATTATTTTAGTTGAATCACCTTTACTGAAACTGATTACGGAAGGCAGGAACCGTCGGATCAGCTGTGCTCCATTCCAATTCAGGATAACAATGGCAATTTTTGGACTCATGAAGGGCTGATGGATTGAATTGTTGAATTACTGAAGGATTGATTTATTTGTTTCGGGTTTCATGTTGCGAGAATCTGGAACTCGGATCTCGTAACCCGTAACATTTTTTGTAAACTGTGACTGAATACTGAATACTTTATCTCACGGTACGAGCAGTTTGGCGAGCACAACGGCCATGCTTTCCTTCTCAAGGTTATAAAGGATATTGGCTATTTTCTCCATTTTTTCTGCTTCAACCGATTGCAGAATCAGTTTGATTTCGCGAATTTGTTTGCCGGTCATTTCTTCTTCGAGCAACGACCAGATCTTCAGGTTTTCTTCTTCCTGTTTGGGAACACCCAAATGTTCAAGTTCCAGCCGGGTTGCTTCCAGAATTTCGCGCGCTTTCAGGATTACCGGATCAGAATCTTTGCCGGTTCCGGCTGCATCGCGTAAGCTCCAGCTCGAATAGTTGTAGTTCAACTCTTTAATCATACGAACTTTGCTGCTTTCCTTGCCGAAAATGCGTTCCAAAAAAATAATGGTATGGCTTTTCCAGGCTTCTAAATCGAAGTTTTTGGCATTTAGGCTTTCAAGCTGTTTGTTGATCAGGGCAATTTCTTTATCAACCATGGCATAAATATAAAATTCGATGCAAGGTAGTAAAACAAAAAGGAAATTAGAAAAGTGGGAATTAGAAAAGAGGAATGTGGAAATTTTGGTTTTTTCTGATTCTTATCCCAGGTATTTATTCACAATACGGTAGAATTCATCAAAATAGCTGGCATTGCAGGCAATCATTTCGCCACCAAATAAATAGTTTTCGCCACCATTGAAATCACAGACCTTTCCTCCAGCTTGCTTTACAATGATAATTCCTGCAGCTACGTCCCAGGAATGCAGGGCATGTTCGTAAAAACCTTCAAATCTACCGGCAGCCACATAGGCCATATCCGCAGCGGCGGAACCCAATCGGCGCATTCCGTGAGAGTTTCGCATGAAAAAATTCATCGCCTGCATGTAATTATCGAGTTTTGAAAAGTCATAATAAGGAAATCCGGTGGCAATCAGCGAATCGGCAGTAGTTGCAGCTTTTGAAACCTCGATTACCTGACCATTCAGAAAAGCCTTGCTTCCTTTCCAGGCATAAAACATTTCGTCCAAACTGATTTCATAAATGACACCTAAAACAATCTCCTTATCTTCCATCAATGCAATACTCACTGCAAACGGCGAAATGCCATGAATGTAATTGGTAGTTCCATCCAGCGGATCGATTACCCAGCGGTACTTTTCTCCATTCTCCTGTGCGGTGCCTTCTTCAGCAATAAATCCTGAATCCGTCAGAAGTTCGCGTAAAGCTTCAACAATACGGGCTTCTGCAGTTTTATCCACATAGGTAACCATATCCGATTTGCCTTTGTGAATAATATCTTCAGAAGTGAACTTTAACCGTTCATCAAAGATAAAACGGCCCACTTTTCGGGCCAGTTCCTGAACTTGTGTGCAAAGTAATTCGAGATTAATTTCCATTGGGATAAAAGGGGTGGTCACTAAAAAAATCCAAGTTCAAGACGGGCTTCCTCGCTCATCATCGATTTATCCCAAGGTGGGTCAAAAGTCAGTTCCACATCAGCTTCCTGAATGGTTTCAACTGCTAAGGCAGCCTGACGCACATCTTCAACCAAAATATCAGCTACAGGGCATCCGGGTGCAGTAAGCGTCATAATTATATTGACCTTATTGGTTTGGTCATCAATATCGACATTGTATATTAAGCCCAGATCGTAAATATTCACCGGTATTTCCGGATCATACACGTCTTTAAGTCTTTCAATTATTAAATCAATTCTGTTGTCCATCGCTCAATCTCCTTTCTCTGAAATTCTGTTATATGCAACAGCATAAAGTTTGATTTGTTTGATCATGGAAAGTAGTCCGTTCGAACGGGTAGGTGAGAGGTGTTGTTTTAATCCGATTTCATCGACAAAAAAAAGTTCATTGTCAAGTATTTCCTTCGGAGTCCGGTTCGAAACAACCCGAAGTAAAAGAGCAACCAATCCTTTCACAATTACCGCATCACTTTCTGCCCTGAAAATAATTTTGCCGTCAGCAAAATCAGAAACCAGCCAAACTCTTGATTGACATCCTTTAATCAGGTTCTGATCTGTTTTATCTTTGGGATCTATATCTTTTAATTCGTTACCCAATTCAATGAGGTAACTATATTTATCCATCCAATCATCGTATACAGAAAATTCTTCTACAATCTCCTGTTGTATTTCGTTTATCGTCATTTACTAAAGCTTAAAGGATGCAAATGTCGTTATTTTTTGTTTCCATACAAAATAAAGTTGGAGACCTTTGATTTCCTTTTGAAAGATTAACAAACCGGTTCGGTTGAAGTATAATTATATGCTGATATTCTTGATTTCAGCCGATTTCTCCTGACTCTACTTTTGAATGAATATAAATTACAAATGCAGGATAAATTTGCCTTTTTAATATGTAATTTTAAGAAATCATTAGATCAATATTCAATTTTCAGTAAAAATTTAATTATGGAAATATTAGCTGGTTCTCAAACCGAAAAAAATCTGCTGAAAGCCTTTGCTGGCGAGTCACAGGCACGCAACCGTTATGAATTTTTTGCCAAAGTAGCACAGAAAGAAGGACTGGAACAAATCGCGGCCCTTTTTATGGAAACTGCTGAAAACGAACGTTCTCACGCCAAACAATTTTTCAAACAACTGGAAGGGCGAATGGTTGAAATTACAGCCACCTATCCTGCCGGAAAAATTGGTACAACGCTTGAAAACCTGAAGGCTTCTGCCGATGGTGAGAGTGAAGAATGGACTGATTTATATCCGGAATTTGCCCGGATTGCCGAAGAAGAAGGCTTCAAGAGAGTTGCTCTTCTTTTTAGATCAATCGCCAAAATTGAAAAAGCTCACGAAGAACGCTACCGCAAATTGTATCAAAATCTTGAAGAAGGTAAAGTGTTTGAGCGTGAAGGTAAAGTGGTATGGAAATGTCGGGTATGCGGATTCCTGCACGAAGCGACCAAACCACCATTGAAATGCCCGGTATGTGAACATCCTCAGGCGTATTTCGAAATTGAAGCCGACAATTTTTAGTTTTTTGCCTTCAGAAAAGAAGAAAAGGGAAAGAGGAAATCGCAAGTCGATTCCCGTCTTTCCTTTTTTCTTATTCCTCTTTATTAAGCGTTTCAATAACATTTAAAACAAACATTTTTGAAATCAGAATTATCAAAAATGGTAACAGAAAATACATCAGTTTTGATCCCTGATGAACGCATCATTGATAAGATTTACCTGATCAGAGGTCAGAAAGTAATGCTTGACAGAGATTTGGCCGACTTATATGGAGTTGAAACAAAAAGATTGAAAGAAGCGGTTAAACGAAATTTGTTTAGGTTTCCCGAAGATTTTATGTTTGAACTGACAAAGGAAGAGTTTGCAAATTGGAGGTCGCAATTTGCGACCTCCAATTCTGACCGGATGGGATTAAGGTATTTACCTATGGTTTTTACAGAGCATGGCGTGTTAATGCTTTCAAGTGTACTGAACAGCAAAAAAGCAATTAGCGTCAACATTCAGATCATGCGAATATTTACCCGTATCAGGCAAATGTTTTCGGATACATTGAGCCTAAAGCTTGAAATTGAAGACATTAAGAAAAAGCTTCAAAATCAGGACAAAAATATTGAAGTCGTTTTCAGCTACCTTGACGAATTGATCAACAAAGAGGAAGAACAAATCCCCAGGAAACGTATTGGGTTTAAGGTTGGTGAAACTGACTAACTTTTACTTTACTGCCACATAGGTAATGGCTTGCTTGACCAATTTCTGGTAATTTGGATTGAAATAACCATTTTTATCGTGACCCGGCTGGATATATACAATTCGTGAATTCTCAATTTTGTGTGTCCATCCGATTATTTTGTTGCTTTGCGGATGATTCGCCGTGAGTAATGGGGTTACTCCGGGCAAAACTTCTGTATTTCCATAAACCTCGTCCAAAATTTCGAAATCTTTTATTCCCCTTGTCACAGGGTTTTTTGGACTGGCAATTTTTACGGTAAAATTTACGTCGTGCTGGTAAGTTGAGGTAGCCGGAGAATTTTTCTCTTCGTGGTATTTGCCGCCAACAATGTCTTTGTATTCGTCCCATTGTTGGTATGAGCATAGCGAATGGTGAAGGAAAACCAATCCTTTGCCAAGTTTTAGCAATTTAAAATAGCTTTCCTTTTCTGTTTCCGAAATCGATTTTGGCATATCGTAAAAAACCACCGCATCGAAAGTTTTTGGATCGATTGTTCCAAGCTGAATGTTGGCCTCCGGATGTTTTAATTCGTTGTAGCTTATTTCCTGCAACGAATCGAACATTTCGAAAAACGACTTCCGGTCAAAATCATGCCCGCCTGTTACAACCAGAATATGAAGTTTTTTAGCTGAAACTGATATTGAAACCAGGATGAGTATACTTAAAATCAGGAATTTCTGGAGCTGTTTCATAGCTTATTTGGTTTAAAACATTGAAATAACCTTCTTAAGCGCTTCCACAAATACATCAATTTCTTCCTTGGTATTGTAGAAAGCAAACGAGGCACGCACTGTTCCCTGAATTCCAAAATGTTCCATCAGCGGATCGGCGCAATGGTGCCCAGTGCGGACGGCTATCCCGAATTTATCGAGCATGGTTCCCAAATCAAAGAAATGAACACCTTCCACATTGAATGAAATCACTCCTGATTTTTCAACCTGTGTTCCATAAATCCGAAATCCCGGAATCCGGGCAAGTTGATTGGTTGCGTATGTCAGCAATTCCATTTCCCAGGCCGCAGCATTTTCAATTCCAATATTTCCGAGGTAATCAATCGCGGCACCAAAAGCGATTACTCCACTAATATTTGGAGTTCCGGCTTCAAATTTATAAGGCAGTTCGTTGTAAGTTGTTCCTGAAAATTTGACTTCCGAAATCATTTCACCACCACCCTGGTAGGGCGGCATTTGTTCCAGCAGTTCCTTTTTCCCATAAAGTACGCCAACTCCATTTGGTCCATACATTTTATGCGCCGAAAAGGCATAAAAATCAACATCCAAATCCTGAACATCGATGTGCATATGAGCTGCAGCCTGCGCCCCGTCAACAAAAATCCTGACGTTCCGGGAATGTGCAATTGCAGTAATCTTTTTGATTGGATTAATGGTTCCAAGAACATTCGAAACATGAGTAACCGCGATCAGTTTGGTTCGTGGTGAAATCAGTGATTCCAACTTTTCCAGTTCCAACCTTCCTTCATCGTCAATCGGAAGCACGATTATTTTTGCCCCTTTTCGGCCAGCCAATAATTGCCAGGGAACAATATTCGAATGGTGTTCCATTTCTGATACAATAATTTCGTCCCCTTCATGGATAAATGCCTCGCCAAAAGCAAAAGCAGCGAGATTAATGCTTTCGGTGGTTCCTTTGGTAAAAATGATTTGTTCGCGTGTTTCGGCATTGATTAAAAGCCGAATTTTTTCACGGGTTTCTTCATAAGCCAAAGTAGCTTTATCAGCCAGAAAATGAGCAGCCCTATGAATGTTCCCGTAGTATTCAGAATAGGTTCTGGTTAACGCATCAATTACCTGCCGGGGGCGTTGGGTTGTGGCCGCATTATCAAAATAAATCAGTGGCCGGTTGTATATTTGCTGGTCGAGGATTGGGAAGTCTTCTCGTATTTTTATTAAGTCAAAACTCATAACGGGTTCTTTTTTAATATCAACTCAATTGAGAGTCATGTTGTTCATTCTTTTCGATTCAAAGATAGAAGATTTAAAGGTTATCTTTTATAGGCGACAATTTCCTTCATCGGGATTATTGGTTAATTTTATCACGTCAATAAGTCACTGATACGATGACTCGAAGTCATCGTATCAGTTTAAAAATATATAGCTATGCAAAACTTTTTTGTGAAATCACACGGACTTGGGAACGACTATTTTGTATTAAACGAAGCCGAACTTTCGTTTCGGTTGGATGAGAAAATCATTCAGCGCCTTTGCGATGTTCATTACGGCATCGGTTCTGATGGAATTCTACTTAAAGTTCCTTCTACGAAGGCTGATTTTGGTCTGAAAATCTATAATCCTGATGGTTCAGAAGCCGAAAAAAGCGGCAACGGACTTCGCATATTTGCCAAATACCTTTACGATTACGGCCACACTTCAGGCAAAAAATTTACCATTGAAACGCTTGGCGGAATGGTAACTGCAGAAGTAACACAGGAAACCAACCAAAAGGCAACCTTGGTGCAGGTTGATATGGGAAAAGCAATTTTTAACTCACATTCAATTCCGGTTATCTGTGATGAGCCCGAATGCCTGGATCATCCGCTTAACATCGTCGACGAAACTTACCTGGTTAATTGTGTTTCAGTTGGAAACCCGCATTGTGTAATTCTTAGGGATAATTTAACTAAGGCTGAAATTCTGAAGCATGGATCGGAAATCGAGAATCATCCGTTATTTCCGAATCGGATTAACGTGCAGTTTGCCAAAGTGTTATCGCGTACCGAAGTTGAAATACTGATTTGGGAACGTGGTGCCGGCTATACACTGGCTTCCGGAAGTTCGTCTTGCGCAGTGGCCGCCATCATGGTAAAAAAGGGGCTGACCGATAGGAAGTTAAGCCTGAAAATGCCGGGAGGAACGCTTCATATTGAAGTTGATGAAGCCTGGAATATACGGATGGAAGGGGAAGTCAGGGAAATTGCTTCGGGCTTTTTAAGTGAGGAACTGATTGCAGACCTACTTTGTTTATAAAAAACCGTAAATTTACAGCCTTGTTTAATTTAAATTTGAAATGACGACCAAACAACTTCCGTTCTCGAAGCAACAGCTCGAAAAGATTACCGAACAATATCCAACTCCTTTTCACATCTACGACGAAAAAGGAATACGCGAATACGCCCGAAAATTTAACCGCACTTTTTCATGGAATCCGGGGTTTAAGGAATATTATGCCATCAAATCGGCTCCCAATCCCTACCTGATGAAAATTATGCGTGAAGAAGGATTCGGCATCGACTGCAGTTCGTTTGCCGAATTGGTGATTGCCGAACAATTGGGCATGTCAGGCGACGAAATCATGTTTACCTCGAACGATACTCCTGCCTACGAATATCAAAAAGCCATCGATCTTGGTGCGATCATCAATCTGGACGATATTTCACACATTGAATACCTGGAGAAGAATGTTGGTTTGCCACAGTTGGTTTGTTTTAGATACAATCCAGGCTCGCTCAAAGACGGAAACACCATTATCGGACATCCGGAAGAAGCCAAATACGGATTTACCCGTGAGCAGTTGTTTGAAGGATACCAGATGCTGAAGGACAAAGGCGTAAAACGGTTTGGGCTGCACACGATGGTTGCTTCAAACGAACTGGATGCCGCCTACTTTGTTGAAACAGCGCAGATTTTATTCGACCTGATTGTTGAAATCAAGCAAAAAGTGGGTATTACAATCGAATTTGCAAATTTGGGCGGTGGAATCGGAATTCCCTATCGTCCAACCGATCAGCCTGTCGATCTGGATTTTATGAGCCAGGGCATAAAAAAACTTTATCAGGAAAAAATTGAGCTTAACGGATTATCTCCATTGCGGATTTACTTCGAATCGGGTCGTGCGATGACCGGCCCCTTCGGATTTCTGGTGTCGAAAGTTTTGCACATTAAAAAAACCTATAAGCAATACGCCGGACTGGATTCGAGCATGGCCAACCTGATGCGACCTGCACTGTATGGCTCCTATCACCACATAACTGTTATGGGCAAAGAGTACGAACCGCAGGATCAGGTTTATGATGTAACCGGTTCGCTTTGCGAAAACAATGATAAATTTGCCATCAACCGACAATTACCTAAAATGGAACAAGGCGATCTGGTGGTTATTCACGATACCGGAGCACATGGCCACGCAATGGGTTTTAATTATAACGGCAAATTGCGTTCAGCAGAATTGCTGCTTCGCGAAAATGGCGAAGTCGTTCAAATTAGGCGAGCTGAAACTTTAAACGATTATTTTGGAACATTGGATTTAGCGGGACTGAAGGATTTCAAAGTTTAAGGTTAAAAATAATTTTAATTAGGGAAGGATGCCAAAATTGTGTTTTGGCATCCTTTTTCTTATATTTAGGAAGTGTTTTGAGTATTAAACTGAATGATTATGAGAATCGGATTTGATGCCAAGCGAGCTTTTAATAATTCTGCCGGGCTGGGTAATTTCAGTCGCAACAGTATTTCTGCGCTTGTTTCTCAATATCCCGACAACCAATATTTTTTGTTTAATCCCGGAAACAGAAAACCGCTTTTTATTGCTCCTGAAAGTTCAATCGAATTAAAACCGGAGAATTTTTGGTGGAAAAGCCTGAAGTTTATATGGCGCAGCATTCAGATTTCGAAACTGGCCAAGGAGATTAAATTAGACCTGTACCATGGATTAAGTCACGAATTGCCTGTCGGTATTGAGAAAGTGGGGGCAAAACTAATCGTAACCATGCACGACCTGATTTTTCTTCGTTACCCCGAATATTACAAGCAAATTGACAGGAAGATCTACGACAGAAAATTCAGACATGCCTGCAGGAAAGCGGATCTGATACATGCCATTTCAGAGCAAACCAAACGCGATCTGATCACTTATTTTGCTGTTCCGGAAGAAAAAATCGTAGTTATTTATCAGTCAATCAATCCTATTTTTTATCATAGGGCAGAAATGGAATTAAAAATTCAATTGCGAAAGAAATATTCACTGCCTAAAAAATTCCTCCTCTCGGTAGGGACTGTTGAACCACGTAAAAACCTTCTTGGAATACTTGAAGGAATGACTCATTCGAAAACATATATTCCCATAGTTGTTGTTGGAAAATTGACTGATTATCATCACAAAGTGCAAAAATTTATTGAGGCCGACCTCAACAGGTTGCAAGTGTATTTTCTGCCACGCATTGAAGATGAAGAACTGGCAGTTTTGTATCAAATGGCAGAGGTTTTGGTGTATCCGTCATTTTTTGAAGGCTTTGGACTTCCTGTTGCTGAAGCACAGGCTTCGGGATGCCCTGTTATTACATCGAATATAAGTAGCTTGCCCGAAGCGGGTGGCGATGCCGCTTACTATATTAACCCTGAGAAACCGGATGAAATTGGGAAAGCGCTTAAAACATTACTTGGCGATCAAACCCTGAAAAAATCGCTTATTGCCAAAGGGAAAATTAATGCTCAGCGGTTTACCCGCGAGAGTTTTGCAATACAATTGAAACAACTTTATAACTCGGTTTTAAATGATTGAAGATGTTAAAGCGGCACTGGTAGTTCTGCAAAAAGGAGGGGTGATTTTATATCCAACCGACACGATTTGGGGATTGGGCTGCGATGCCTGCAACGAAGAAGCTGTCAGGAAGATTTATGACATTAAAAACCGGGTTGACTCCAAAAGCATGCTTGTTTTAATGGAAAATGCAGCTTTGCTTGAGCGTTACGTTGAAGAAGTTCCTGAAATAGCCTACGATTTGATTGAACTAACAGATAAACCACTGACCATTATTTATGATGGCGCTAAAAATCTGGCCAAAAACCTGGTTGCCGAAGACGGAAGTATCGGAATCCGCCTAACCACTGAACAATTCAGCAGCGATTTAATCCGACGGTTTAAGCGTCCAATCGTGTCCACATCCGCCAATATCAGCGGAAAACCTTCTCCGGCCTGCTTCGCCGAGATAGCTCAGGAAATCATCGATTCCGTTGATTACGTGGTTAAATACCGCCAGGACGATAACCAAAAAGCAATTCCTTCCAGCATTATTAAACTCGGCAAGGGAGGCGAAATCAAAATAATCAGGAAATAAGAAGTGATCAGTTTACAGTCTCATTTGGAAATTGTTAAATCGGAACATTGAGTACCATAGAAAAGGGAATTATTGACATCGTATTATTTGTATATTTGTTGTATGAGCTTAACTGATGAAAAAATAAAAACGATCACTGATTATTTCAGATCAAAACCGGTTCTGAAAGCATATCTTTTCGGTTCTTATGTGCGGGGCGAGGCCGACCAGCAGAGTGATATTGATATTTTGGTTGATCTGGATTATTCACAGAAAATCGGCTTGCAGTTCATTCAGATGAAGATAGATTTAGAAAAATTGTTGAATGCAAAGGTTGACCTTGTTTCTTCGAAAGGACTCTCCAGATACATAAAACCCTTGGTTGAAAGCGAAAAACAAATCATTTATGCGCGGTAAAATAGGTGATAGAATCAGACTTCAGCATATTCTCGATGCCATTTTGGAAATTGAAGGATATTTACATGAAACCGATTCCAACAATTTTATGCAAAATTCAATGATGCGCTTTGCCTGTATCAAGCAAATGGAAATTATTGGAGAAGCAAGTAATCATATTTCTGACGAGACCAAAGCAAAGTTTTCGGGCATTGAGTGGGAACAAATCGTAGGAATGAGAAATGTTTTTGTACACGAATATTTCGGAGTTGACACCAATTTAGTCTGGGAGATTATTCAAAATGACATACCCGAACTAAAAGGAAAGATCATTCAGATTTTGGATTCGATTGAATAGTCAAAAAACGAAAAAGGCCGCTAAGAAGTTAAAATCTTGCGGACTTTTTAATGGCAAATTTAATTGCAAAGCTCTAAAAATAAAAACACCATCCTAACCGAAATCAGAATGGCATTATATTGGGATGTTCGCAAATAATTTAAACTGCTGAGATAGGTTATAAGATATTATTATCTTTAAGGAAAAACCCCGAATTTGGCCCATTTGGCTCAAAAACGGGGTTATTTCTTAAAAAGCTATGGGAAAATTAATCAGAATTTTTGAAAGAACCCAACCAATTAACTTTTTATCTCCGCAAAACGAGTACAATCTTTACCGCTCCAGTTTTCTTAACTCT